>ERZ834859.86-NODE-86-length-114160-cov-9.243399_pt1 | contig 114160 bp, 95 predicted proteins | sample MGYA00519947_ERZ834859 | MGnify/ENA primary metagenome ERZ834859 (study PRJEB31850, sample SAMEA3708763) | human gut metagenome | biome: human gut; feature: human-associated habitat; material: faeces | place: China | collected 2014 ...
ATAATAAATAAAATTCAAAAAGTTTTCTCCCATCAGTGCATGGACGGTGCCGGGACGTACTTTGAGGTTTATCTTGTCCAGAGCTTTTACGCCAGGGAAGCTTTTCGATACCCCGCGCATCTCCAATCTGTACTCTGCCATCCCATTCTCTCCTTTCATAAAATCGGGTGTGCCATCTGCACACCCGACACTTTATTCACTCCCCTGCAGGGGAGTGATATGTTCATAACCGTCCTTCTCTGAACAGCTACAATTATTTAATCATTTCCAGAATATCGCCAGCGTTCTCAGTTGTAACCTTTACATAGTCTACCATGTATACGTTGTCAACATCTTTGCCGTTTACGAAATCAAGAGCTTTGTCAGCTGCTGTATGAGCCTGTCCGAAGTAATCGTTGAATACGGTACCGGTCATCTTGTCGTTCATAACGTTCTCAACAACCTCAACCAGAGCATCAACACCTACCAGGTAGATATCTTTGTTTACAGTTCTTCCAGCTGCCTCGATAGCCTGCAGAGCACCAAGAGCCATAGCATCGTTGTTACAGAATACAACTTCTACCTGCTCACCGAACTGTGTAAGAGCGTCCTGTGTGATCTGCTGTCCTTTAGCCTGATCCCAGTCACCTCTCTGCATAAGAAGTTCTTCTACTTCCATACCACCATCTGTAAGAGCTTTTACAGAGAACTCTGTTCTGTACTGAGCATCTACGTTTTCCGGGTCACCCTGGATCATGATGTAGGAAACTTTTCCATCACCGTTGATATCACCTTTAGTCTCTGTTTCAAGGATTTCTTCACCCTGGAATGTACCGGACTGTCTAGCATCTGCACCAACGTATGTAGCTTTGATTCCTTCTTCTGCCCATCTGTTGGATTCTGTTTCGTCTGGCTGACGGTTAATGTAAACTACAGGGATTCCTGCTTCGTTACACATATCTGTGATCTGTGGAGCGGAAGAAGCCTGTACAAGGTTAAGGATCATAACGTCAACTTTATCTGTGATGAAGTTGTTGATCTGGTTTGTCTGCTCAGCCTGGTCATTTTTACCATCCTGTACGATAATGTTTTCCTCTTTGAATCCAAGCTCTTCTGTCAGGTAACGAACCAGCTCTGTACGATACAGTGTCATGAAGTTATCAGCGAACTGATAAATACTGATACCGATTTTTGTGTTTTCTACATCAACACCTTCCATGTCGATTGCTTCTGCTGTTTCTTCTGCAGCTTCCTCAGCAGCTTCTTCTGTTGTCTCTTCTGTAGCTTCTTCTGTTGCAGCCTCTTCTGCGAATACGCATGTAGCTCCAGCAACTGTTGTTACGCCCATTGTTAAGCAAAGTAAGCTAGCCAGTAATTTTCTTTTCATTATAAAACGTCCTCCTTTTTTTGCGGTTCTCTCCGCTTCATGTTTTACATTTTAGCAACTTTTTTTTAAAAAGAACATACAAATTTTTTCTCACGTCCTATAAATTTCTTAACAGTTTTGGTCATCAGTTATAAAAATCTTCTTATATATTGTGCATTCTGTACACCTCTTTCCTTCTTCTCTTTTATATTCCCTATCTCCTATCTGACCGGATATGTGCTATAATATTTTTTACATAAACACAGGAGGCCAATATGAATAAAAAAGAAATATCGGAAATAAAAAAACAGTTTTCTCCAGATAACTGCTGTATTACCCGTATATGCGGCTGTTATGTTGACGGAGAAAAAAATAAAAAAACAGAACTGAAGGAAGCATTTTTATCTCTATCAGAAGAAGAAATGTTTAAATACTTTGATATTTTCAAAAAAACCCTGTCCGGCACAATAGGAAAGAATCTCCTGAATATGGATTTTCCTCTTGCTCAGGAACAGGAAGGCGGAACTCAGTATTTTCTGCGAAAACTGAAAGAAAGCAAGCTGAAAGATGATTCTCTTGTGGAAAGCTTCTATGACAAAATCATTGAAAATTATGAGTACGGGGAAAACTATTATATTATTCTTATCCATGCAGTTTATGATATTCCCGGAAAATCTTCCGACGGACAGGATATGTTTGATGCTTCTGATGAAATTTATGAACACATTCTCTGCAGTATCTGCCCTGTAAAGCTTTCCAAAGCCGGGTTGTGCTATAATGCTCAGACAAATAATATAGAAGACAGAGTCCGGGACTGGATTGTGGAAATGCCTGACCTTGGTTTTCTCTTCCCTGTCTTTAATGACAGAAGTACAGACCTTCACAGTATTCTCTACTATACAAAAAATGCAGAAGAGCTTCGCTCTGTCTTTATTGATGAGGTTTTTGGCTGCACCGCTCCCCTTTCCGCAGGAGGACAGCGTGATTCCTTCAATGCTCTTGTAGAAGAAACTCTGGGCGAGGACTGCGCTTACGATACGGTCTTAAATATTCATGAGCGTCTGAACGAAATTATCGAGGCGCAGAAAGATGAACCAGAACCTGTTGTTCTCACAAAACACGAGGTAAAGCGTCTCTTCGAGGACTGCGGTGTAGAAGAAGAAAAGCTTGCCGGATTCGATGAACAGTATGAGCTTGCAGCAGGAGAAAAATCTGCCCTCATGGCATCTAATATTACAAACACAAGAAAATTTGAGATCAAAACACCGGACGTTGTCATCAATGTTTCCCCGGAGCGTGCAGACCTTGTGGAAACAAGGATTATTGACGGCAGAAAATGTCTCGTCATTCCTATGGAAGACAATGTGGCAGTAAACGGTATCCGGGTAACTATGCAGACTTTATCAGATAAACTGGAGGAAGATATATAATATGGAAGCAAAAGATAAAAAAATACTCTTTTTTGATATTGATGGAACACTTTTAACACCTCCGCCCTTCTCCATTCCCGAAAGTACGGTAATCGGACTGAAAAAAGCCCAGGAACAGGGGCATCTTACTTTTATCAACTCCGGCCGAACCCGTTTTCTTATTCCTGAAAATATAAGAGCTCTCGGTTTTGACGGCTATGTATGCGGCTGCGGTTCCCAGATTTATCTTCATGATAAACTGATTTTCGAACAGACCATTCCTCACGATGTATGTGAGGAAACCGTACACTGTCTTCGAGAATGTAAAATCGGCACTATTTTTGAACGCCCTTCCGGGCTTCTTATGGACGGCGCTGCCCCCGCACAATGTTCTCTTACAAAAAGTTTTATAGGAAAAGTGCCTGTAGAAGACCTTTCCTTATTTAAAGAAAAAGACACCTATACCTTTGATAAGTTTTTAATTGAGCTTTTCGAGGATTCTGACAGGGAAACATTCTGGAAATTCAGCGAAAATAAATATCTTCTTTTCCAGCACAGAGAGAATATTTACGAAGTCACACGAAAAGATACAAGCAAGGCAACAGGAATCCAGTTTCTTCTCGATTATTTTAATCTTCCTCTGGAAAACAGCTATGCCTTTGGAGACAGCAACAACGATCTGCCAATGCTGAAATATGCCGGAAACAGCATTGCTATGGGAAATGCAATGAAAGAGATCCTGCCGTTCTGCACATACCAGACAACAGACATTACTGATAACGGAATTTACAATGCGCTGAAACATTTTGGATTGATTGGATAATCTGCAGATACGCTCAAATAGTGTTTAACTTCTCAGCCCAATTCAGTATGAGGTAACAAATGGATATATATGAAATTTTAAAAACTCATAACCGCCCCTGGTCTGTAAGAGAAATTATATTTTTCGCCATTGTTTTACTGGTTACGTCTGTTCTTTTTACAATACTGGTTAAAAAGAAAAAAGTCACCTTACTTCAGGCTGTTTCTGCATTTATGCTGCTTGTTTTTCTCGGAATTGTTTTTGCTTCCACTGTGTTTTCCAGAATGCCGGAGGGACGAAGATACGAACTTGAGCTTTTCTGGTCCTGGAAAGAAGCTCTGGGAATTGGAAGCAGCAATCCCCTGCAGCAGGCTGATTTTCTGGAAGAGATTATCTTAAATATAATTTTACTGATGCCAGCAGGATTTTTACTTCCCTTTGTATGTAACCGTCCTTTGCGCTGGACGGCAGGACTGACAGAAGGTCTGCTGCTGTCCGGCTGTATAGAAGGTTTACAGCTTTTACTTGGAAGAGGTTTATTTGAATTTGATGATATTCTGCATAACAGCATTGGCTGTATGACTGGCTGTATGATTGCAGGATTTATCATTAACAGATTTCGTCGAAAGTAGAGAACCGATTGCCGCAGACAGTCTCGTACTACAGACAACAGAGGAGCCGCCTCATGAGTGATTCGTGAGGCGGCTCCTCTGTTTAACCATTTATTCTGTTTGTCTTCCGGTATTTCTTCATAACATGAATATAATATGGGATCAGCGGAACCAACGCCGCGATCCATGCCGCCGGGTCTGCAAGACACACCCCTGCAAAACTTGTTTTCCCTGCAATGAAAAATACAATTCCTGCTCTTGCCACAAGCTCAAATATACCTCCAAGCATTGGAACAAGCCCGTATCCCATACCCTGCAGGGCATTTCTATAAAGGAAAATACTTCCGAGGAACGGATATGCCCAGAATACAGTTCTGAAATATGTAACCGATACTTCCAGCACCTCTGTCTCTGACGGATCCACAAAAATGCAGGTAAGATATTTTCCAAAGAAAAATACAAGTATCATGGAGATTACACTCCAGCCGAGAATCATAAGCTGCGTACTTTTTACACCGGCTTTTACACGGTCCATTTTTCCCGCTCCGCGGTTCTGTCCCACAAATGTGGCTGCTGTTGCGCCGAACGCCACAAAAATGGTAGTTACAATATTCTGAAGTTTTCCTGCTGCGGAAAATCCTGCCATGTGGACAGCTCCGTAAACATTGACGGCGCCCTGCACAATAATCGTTCCGATCGCTGTAATGGAAAACTGCAGTCCCATTGGAATACCAAGCGCAAGAAGTCTTTTAAAGCTGTTTACAGAAACTGTAAAATTCTTTTTCTCCAGATGAAGGAGCGGCATCTTTTTCTTAATATAAACAAGACACAGCAGTGCGGAAATTCCCTGCGCGATCACAGTCGCGTATGCACAGCCTTCCACACCCATCCCAAAGCACACAATAAATACAATATCCAGCACAATATTAAGAAGTGCGGAAATAATAAGGAAATAAAGAGGTGATTTGGAATCACCCAGTGCGCGGAGGAAGGACGACAGCGCATTATAAGCTGCCGTAACTGCAAGTCCGGCATAAATAATCGCCATATATTTAATTACGTCCCCGATCACCTCGTCCGGCGTGTTCATCATGCGGAGGATCGGTGCATTTGCAATCTCAAATCCAACTGTCATCGCAATGGTAAACGCTGCCGTCAGATAAATGGACATTGCCACATAATGACGCATCTCATCGTATTTCTTTGCCCCAAAAAGCTGCGATACGAGAATAGCAAAACCGCTTGTCAGACCATTCAGCCACCCTGTTACAAAGAACATCAGAGATCCTGTACTTCCGATGGCAGCCAGGGCATTTACACCAATAAACTGTCCTGCAATAATGGAATCCGCAATATTATAAAACTGCTGAAAAATATTTCCAAGACACATGGGAATCATAAACTGTATAATCAGTTTCACAGGACTTCCCACTGTCATGTCATTCGTTGTACTCTTTCCCATAATCATTCCCTTTCTTATTATTTTTTCGGAAAAACAGCATCGGAAAATCCGATGCCGTTTCTGTTCCTTATTCTGCTTCCGGTGTTTCTGTTACTTCTGCCTCAGTTTCTTCCGGAGCTTCTGTTGCTTCCGGCATTTTCATTGTAAACTTATGAGTATCCGTAATCTTCAGTGTTTCAAGAACTTTATCATCTGCCTTGATCTCTGCGTCCTCAAGCCATTTTTCTGTTGTCTCTGTGTAATACTCTGTTTTCTTTTCAGATTCCAGAGATTCTCTTTTGGACTCTGTCGCTTCTTCATCAAGTTCTTTGTCAAGACGCACTACATAATAGCTTGTATCTGTCTCGATCACTTCCGGAGCCATTTCTCCTTCTTTCAGTCCGCGAAGGACTTCGAGAACTTCCTTCGGATAGTAGGCGGAATCTCCGTCCTCTTCTTTGCTCTCTGCAGTTGTAAAGGTTCCGGTAAGAGCGCTGTAGCTTTCATCTACGCCTTTTGCCACCTCGCTCATATCTCCAGTCGGGTCTTCTTTCATTTTATCCAGGATTTCCTGCGCCTGCTCTTTTTTCTTCTTTTTATCGTCTTCTGTAAGATCCTCGCCGCTTGTAGAAACGCTTACATATGTGAAGGAAGACTGATTTGCCTCCTCGTCTGTCACTTCTACTTTCGCCTCGTTCATAACTGCATCATACATTCTCTGCTTATATGTCTGAAGCTCCAGATATGTTTTTACCTGTTCCTCTGTAACAGAAAGCTCTGCGATAGTTTCCTCGCTGTTTGCTTCCATAAATGCTTTTGCAGCCTCCGCGATCGCCTTTTCCTCTTCTTCTGTTACTTCTACCTTATAATCTGCCGCCTTATCTTTCATGATATACATAAGCTCAACCTGTTTTAAGGTATCTTTTGCAGCCTGCTCTCCGTATGTTTCTCCGGTTTTTTCATCAGCAATCGTATCCCAGATATTCACACCGCTTCCTGTAAAGCTTGCGTACATAGCATCCATCTGTGCCTGCTGCTGTCTTGCCGCAATACTTACAACACCCATCGGTATTTCTGTTCCGTTTACCGTTGCAACTGTTTTTGTTCCATCTAATTTTTTCTCACCACATCCGGTAAGCATACCTGCTGCCAGTACGCCTGCCAGCACTGCCGCTGCGGTTCTTCCTGCTGCTCTTCTCATTTCTTCCTCCATTGCTACACGATTCTTCAGTCCTTCATTCTGTTACCGGACTGCACTATCGTAAGTATAAACTCTTTTTTCCTTTTCAGCAAGGTAAAATTTTGAAAAACACAAAATGTTCAGACTATTTACTCCTCCACCAGTTTCTGTAATTCCTCTGCAAATTCTGTGAGCGCCTCCACCACTTTTCCCTGTGGTAAAAAGATAAATTTCGGTTCTTTATCTGTCTTAAACTGAAGACGCCTTCTGTACTTATCCATAAGCGCCGGAATTCCTGCAGGATTTATTTTCGCCTTCTCATAAAGAGTGATTTTGATTTCTTTTCCAATCTGTTTCATTTCTGTCACATACGCCTGATGAGCGATTGCTTTCATCTTTGCTATGGCAAGAAGATTTAAGACTGCTTTTGTGGGCTCGCCAAACCGATCGAGAAGCTCTTCAAGCATATCATCGTAATCACTCTGATTTTCGATTCCTGCAATTCTCTTATAAATATCGAGCTTCTGAAACTCGTTGCTGATATAAGTATCCGGAATAAAGGCATCTATATTCAGATCAACAGACGTCTCAAAATCTTCCATTGTATGAATGCCTTTTGCCTCCTTGACTGCCTCACTTAACATTTTACAGTAAAGGTCGTATCCCACCGCATTCATATGTCCGTGCTGCTGTGCGCCGAGAAGATTTCCTGCTCCGCGAAGTTCGAGATCTCTCATGGCAATCTTAAAGCCGCTTCCCAGATCTGTATACTCGCGGATAGCCGCAAGACGTTTTTCCGCAGTTTCTCTCAGCACCATATTGGGGCGGTACATCAGAAACGCATACGAGGTTCTGTTGGAGCGTCCGATCCTTCCGCGAAGCTGATAAAGCTGGGAAAGTCCATATCTGTCAGAATCGTGGATGATCATAGTATTTACATTGGAAATATCAAGTCCCGTCTCAATAATAGTCGTAGATACAAGAACATCAATCTCTCCGTTAATAAAGCCGTACATTACCTGCTCCAGCTCCCGTTCACTCATCTGCCCGTGAGCAAAATCCACTCTTGCATCTGGCACAAGCTTGGAAATTCGAAGCGCAACCTCCGCAATATCCGTCACCCTGTTATATACGTAGTAAACCTGTCCTCCGCGGCGAAGCTCTCTGTTGATCGCTTCCCGGACTGTCTCCTCGTCGTATTCCATAACATACGTCTGAATGGGGATTCTGTCCATCGGCGGCTCTTCCAGAACACTCATATCCCGGATTCCGATAAGGCTCATGTGAAGCGTCCTTGGAATCGGCGTTGCCGTAAGAGTAAGAACGTCCACATCTTTTTTTAACTGCTTGATCTTCTCTTTATGGGCAACGCCAAAACGCTGTTCCTCATCTATGATTAAAAGACCGAGATTCTTAAATTCTATATCTTTGGAAAGAACACGGTGGGTTCCCACTACAATATCAACCTGCCCCTTTTTCAGCCCCTCGATTGCTTTTTTCTGCTGGGCGGGAGTACGGAATCGACAGAGAAGCTCTACCTTAACTGGAAACTCCTTCATTCTCTGCACAAATGTATTATAATGCTGCTGCGCAAGAATAGTCGTAGGCACAAGATACACCACCTGCCTGCTCTCCTGCACCGCCTTAAAGGCAGCCCGGAGAGCAACCTCTGTTTTGCCGTAGCCCACATCTCCGCACACAAGACGGTCCATGATTTTTGTGCTTTCCATATCCCGCTTTGTATCTTCAATGGCATTTAACTGATCCTCTGTCTCCTCATATGGGAACATTTCCTCAAACTCTCTCTGCCATACCGTATCCGGACCGCATACATAGCCTTCTTTTTCCTGGCGCACTGCATAAAGCTCCACAAGCTCCTTCGCAATGTTTTTTACAGCTCCCCGGACTCTGCTCTTTGTCTTATTCCACTCCTGACCGCCAAGCTTATTCAATTTCGGCGCTTTTGCCGTATCTGCTCCCGAATACTTCTGGAGTGCGTCAAGCTGGGTTGCAAGAATGTAAAGATTGCTTCCGCCCCTGTACTCGATTTTGATGTAGTCTTTTACGATCTTATCGACTTCTACCTTTTCAATTCCCCGGTAAATTCCAAGACCGTGTTTTTCGTGTACTACAAAATCTCCAATGGAAAGCTCTGCAAAATCCTGTATCCTCTGTCCGTTATAATTCTTTTTCTTCTTCTTTTTTTTCTGCTCCTGCCCGAAAATATCCGTTTCCGTCATAAGAGCAAATTTAACCAGAGGATACTCAAAACCTTTTTTTGCATGACCGTAGGCAACCATAATCTCTCCCGGCTGAATGAGTCGGTCATAGTCCGTACTGTAAAAGGCGTTTAATCCCTCCTCCTGCAGATCCTTTGCAAGACGCTCCGCTCTTGTTCTGGAGCCGGAGAGAAGAGCTATCTGAAAGCCCTGTTTTTTATATTGAAGAAGATCTTTTACAAGAAGCTCAAAGCTGCTGTTGTAGGAATTTACTGTTTTTACTGTAATATCAAACTTTTCTGTAATCTTCCACTTTCCCCGCTTCGGCTCCAGGGCGCAAAACGCAATACAGTTATACTGATTCAGTTCTTTCTGAAGCGTCTCGAATCTGCAAAGCCAGTTGTCCGGCAGCTTCTGTTCGCCGCGCTCCTCCCTGTGCATACGGCTCTGGAGATACTCCTCCTCCACAGCCATTCCCTTTTCCACAAGATGATTCGGCTCGTCGAGAAAAAGAATACTTTTTTCTCTGGGAAAATACTCCAGAAAAGAAACCATATCTTTTTCCCCGATTTTTTCCACCGCCGGATAAATAGTGATCTCGTCCAGATTTTCAAGAGAACGCTGACTTTCTGCATCAAAACTTCTTATGGAGTCAATTTCATCTCCCCATAATTCGATTCTCCAGGGATTTTCCTCTGTAAGAGAGTAAATATCAATAATGCCTCCCCGAACGGAAAACTGCCCCGGCATTTCTACCTGCCCCACTCTCTCATATCCAAGGGTGACAAGGGAATCCTTCAGTTTATCCAGTTCAACGGGGCTGTCGCTTTCAAAATGAATCAGGCTCTTTTTAATTTCCTCCAACGGAAGCAGAAAATCCATACAGCCGTCTATGCTTGTGACAACTGTGATCCTCTCTTTTTCAAGAAGCGCCTTAATCACCTGCATTCTCTGGCGTATCAGAAGATTTCCGTGAATGTCCGCCTGGAAAAAAAGAAGGTCTTTTGCAGGATAATAGTAGACTTCTTTATCATAAAAACGGTAATCCTCGTAAATCTCTTTTGCCCGTTTCTCATCTTCCGCAAGAATCAGATGAGATGGAAAAAGCCCGGAAAGTCCATACATCATATGAACTTTCTGGGACTCTATACAGCCGGAGATTTCCAGAACACCTCTGTTTTCTCCGGCACATTTCTGTATCTGTTCAAACTCTGCAAGATTTTGCAGAGGCTGTATAAATGCTTTCATATAAACCTCTCAGGCTTTTTTGCGATTATATTCGTTCATAGCTGCATCTGGACCCTGGGAAAGGATTTTTTCCACAGCGTCCCCGGCATTTTCGATTGCCTCGTCCACAAGACGTCTGTCGCTGTCTGCAAATCTGGAAAGCACATGATCTGCCAGATCCCAGCCTTTCGGCTTCGCGCCTACGCCGACCTTAATGCGCAGAAATTTTTCTGTTCCGAGACGGCGGATAATATCTTTGATTCCGTTATGCCCCCCTGCACTTCCCTGCTTGCGGATTCGAATCTGTCCCGGCTCCAGATCAATATCGTCGTAGATGACAACCATCTCTGTCTCCGGATCTATCTTAAAATAATTTGCCATTTCCTGAACAGGACCGCCGCTTAAATTCATAAAGGACAGCGGCTTCATAAGGATTACTTTCTCCCCTCCTATGACGCCCTTTCCATACATGGCATTAAATTTCACCCCTGCCTGGGGAATGTTGTATTTCTCAATCAGATAATCAATGGCATCGAACCCCATATTGTGGCGGGTAGCCTCGTACTGCTTGCCGGGGTTGCCTAAACCAACAATTAAATACATTTTTTCTGTTCTCCTATCAGTTAAAGTAAACCATTTCTTCTTCAAGCGGGTCGCAAATCTGCACATTTTCTGCATACAGGACAATTCCTTCCCCCTGATATTCCATTCTTCTCTCAAACGCTACTTTTGCTGTAACCTCTACCCATGCTCCCTCTGCAATTTTCGGGGTGTAAGCGCTCTTGCACACATATCCCAGAAACGTGGTATCGTCTGCACAGCAGGTCATTGCTGTTCTTCCGGGAACAAAGAATTTGCTTCCCATTCCTCTTGGTTTTAAGGCTCTTCCCTTAAAGCGCACCGTTTTTCCAACATATGTTTCCGGATGGTCCATTGCGTCCACAAACCAGATTCCATAATCCTCCGGGAGAATATCAATTACAGGTGCATTGATGTCAAATGGCATTACGTCTTCAAAAATATCGTCAAGCTCGCCCTGCTCATCTTCAAAAATAACCTCTGCTCTCTGATTTGCCACCTTGATTCCTCTTCTGTAGGTTGGAAGTGGGTCGCCTTTTTTGCAGCGGTTAAATACAACCATGTCTGTATTACGTACCATATCCATAAAAATAGATTTCATATTTGCCATATACATCTGGAATGTACTTGCGTCTACACATGTAATCTGCTGCTCCACACCCCATCCGGAAGGAAGCTCCATTTTATCAAAATTACTTACAAGCCACATTCCGTTATACTCGATGACAACGCGCTCCGGCTGATGGATAATCTCCATTGCGGTAAGACGTTCCGTTGTAAAATCCTCTTCTTTTTCAATAATTTCCACAACTGTATTTCTCTGTTTCAGAGCTTCAAGATCGTATTCCTCCTCCCCTTCCTCACAGAGGATAAGAAGAGTTTTTCCTTCAATTTCAAAATAATCCTGATTCAGGGTAAAATTAAGGAAGGTTGTCTTTCCGCTTTCAAGAAAACCTGTAATTAAATATATCGGCACTCTGATTTCGTCCATATTTATTTTCCTCTCAGATTCCGAAAAGCTGTGCCAGCTTCTCTTCGTTTAATTTAGAGCCGATCACGCAGAGACGGCCTGTATATTCGGGAGCACCTTCTCTGATTTCTGTTTCTTCCGGAACCATATCAAAGTAAATCCATGTGCCATCCTCGCAGGGAAGCATTCCCTTGGCACGAAGAATCACGCCATACTCCTCAGAACCGGACAGGCTGTCCAGAATACCGGTAAGCTCTTCTTTTGTATATTTACGGATGGTTTCTTTTCCCCAGCTTGTAAATACCTCGTCTGCGTGGTGATGATGATGGTCATGGCCACAGCCGCATTCATGGTCGTGGTCGTGGTGATGGTGGTGGTGATGCTCGTGGCCGCAGCCGCATTCATGCTCGTCGTGGTGGTGGTGATGCTCGTGGCCGCAGCCGCATTCATGCTCGTCATGGTGGTGATGCTCGTGTACATGTCCACACTCAGGGCATACTTCCTCTTCCATCATTTCCTCTTCAAGAGATACCGGATTTTCCATAACTTCTACAAGCTTCTCTCCGGAAAGTTTCTCAATCGGAGTTGTGATAATGGCAGCCTTTTTATTGATGCTTCTAAGAAGCTCCATTGCCTCCTGCGCCTTCTTTTCGTCCACAATATCGGTACGGCTCATAATAATAGCCCCCGCATACTCTACCTGATTGTTAAAGAACTCTCCGAAGTTGCGCATATACATACGGCATTTCTTGGCGTCTACTACAGTTGTATAGCTGTTCAGCACAATGTCCACCTCTTCCTGAACGCCCTGTACTGCCTTAATAACATCAGAAAGTTTTCCTACGCCGGAAGGCTCGATCACAATTCTGTCCGGATTGTATTTTTCCACTACTTCTTTTAAGGAAGCGCCAAAATCTCCCACTAAAGAACAGCAGATACAGCCGGAATTCATCTCACGGATTTCAATTCCTGCTTCCTTTAAAAAACCACCGTCGATTCCGATTTCTCCGAATTCATTTTCAATCAGAACTACCTGCTCATTCTGAAAGCCCTCTTTCAAAAGCTTTTTAATCAGTGTTGTTTTTCCGGCTCCCAGAAATCCGGAAATAATATCAATTTTAACCATTTCAAATTCCTCCTAAAATAAAGAGGACATGACCCCGTCATGCCCCCGCTTTTTGTATCATCAGCTTTATCAGCCGTTAATCATAAAGTTCATTAATCTGTCAATATCTTCTTTCTCGTATGCAACGATTTCCAGTTCCGGAATTTCTCCGCCGGAGAAGATATTTGCAAGAGATACGTACTGGGATAATTTAGATTTCAGGTTCAGTCTGTCTCCTTCGCCTGTTACCAGTTCTACTCTTCCTTCACAGCTGTCTACTACCTCAAAAAATTTCTCTACGTCTCTAATGTTTGATACTTTCATGTTAATTCTCCTTTCTGGCTGCCGACGGCAACCTAACATGTACTTTTTTCATTTTCCTGCTTTCGCGCTCATTATAACGCAGGCTTTCCAAAATTGCAAGAGCTTTTAATATAAAAATATTGCAATTCCGTAAGCCGGAAGCGGATATGCAAAAGAAAACGGCCTGTTGTCACATTCCTTTTTCTCCGCTTTAAATATTTTCGGATCTGTCATTCCGTTTTCATCAAGAATCAGCTTATAATTCTTTTTCTTCGGCACACCCACTCTGTAATCCGGGCGCGCAACAGGAGTAAAATTACATACCACAAGAACGTTGTTTCTCTTTGTGGGTGAATTACGCACAAAGCTGAAAATACTTCTGTCTCCGTCATTTGCGTTAATCCACTCAAAACCTTCCGGATTATTGTCCCCGGCATAAAGAGCCGGGTATTTTTTATATATATGAAGAAGGTCTTTCACAAAACTCTTAAGATTCCTGTGACCATCCTCTCCAAGAAGGAACCAGTCAAGTTCTCTCTCTTCGCTCCACTCACGAAGCTGTCCGAAATCCTGTCCCATAAAGAGAAGCTTCTTTCCCGGGTGGCAGAACATAAAGGCATATCCCGCTTTCAGGTTTTTAAACTTCTCGTCCAGTTCTCCCGGCATCTTGCTTAACATGGAACATTTCAGATGAACTACCTCATCGTGGGAAAGAACAAGTATGTATTTCTCGCTGTAAGCATATACCATAGAAAATGTCATTTTATTATGATTAAATTTACGAAAATACGGATCAAGCTTCATGTATTCCAGGAAGTCGTTCATCCAGCCCATATTCCACTTGAGGGAAAATCCAAGTCCGTCCTCTTCTGCCTTTCCTGTCACCTTCGGCCATGCTGTGGATTCCTCCGCAATCATCATCGTTCCATGATTTCTTCCCAGAACAACGGTATTCAGATGCTTGAAAAATTCAATGGCTTCCAGATTCTTGTTTTCGCCGTATTTATTTGCCACCCACTCTCCGTCTTTTTTTCCGTAATCAAGATAAAGCATGGAGGCAACTGCGTCTACGCGAAGACCGTCCACGTGACACTCCTCCACCCAGAAAAGTGCGTTTGCAATAAGGAAGTTCTTCACCTCCGGTCTTCCGTAATTATAAATCTTTGTTCCCCAGTCCGGGTGCTCTCCCTGTCTCGGATCTTCATGTTCATACACAGCCGTTCCGTCAAAGTTTGCAAGACCGTGCGCATCTTTCGGGAAATGAGCCGGAACCCAGTCAAGAATGACGCCAATTTTCTGTCTGTGCAGATAATCTACCAGGTATTTGAAATCCTGCGGTGTTCCGTATCTTGATGTAGGCGCATAATATCCCGTCACCTGGTATCCCCAGGAACCGTCAAATGGGTGTTCCGCAATTCCCATAAGCTCCACATGGGTGTATCCCATCTCTTTTACATATTCCGCAAGTCTTGGAGCCGCTTCTCTGTAAGTGTAAAAACCTTCTTTATTTTCTTCTGTAGGAGAATGCTTCAGCCAGGAGCCAAGGTGTACCTCGTAAATAGATACCGGCTGCACTTTTTCATCAAAATTCTCCCTCTGCTTCAGCCATTTATCATCAGTCCACTTATAATCTGTAATATCTGTAATTCTGGAGGCAGTTCCCGGACGCAGCTCCGCTGCATTTGCATAAGGGTCCGCCTTGTAAAGTTCCTCCCCGTGCGCTCCTTTAATATAAAATTTATAGAGCTGTCCTTCCTTTGCTCCCGGGACAAACAATTCATAAACGCCTATATCCCCTGCTTTTTGCATTGGATTTGCCTCTGTGTCCCAGTTATTAAATTCACCGACAACAGAAACGCTTTTTGCATTGGGCGCCCATACTGCAAAATAAACGCCTTTTTTTCTTCTTACAGAAGTCGGGTGTGCCCCCAGTTTTTTATATATTTCATAATGTGTTCCCTGTCCAAAAAGATACTGGTCAAGCTGTGTAAACTCCATTTCTTTCTCCTCCCCGTTTTCCTTATTTAAACGCTGCGATCTCACTTTCATTTGGTTTCAGACGAATACGGAGCATTCCGTTTTCTTCACGAATTTCTTCTCCGCTTAAAAGACTTGTATACATTTTCCCTGATGCAGGTACGCGAACGCAGAGCTCCGCTTCCTGCTCATCATTATTTACTGCCACCAGAACTCCCTCTTCTCCCAGAATTCTTGCAAACGCATACTGCCTGTTTGTGAGAAGAAGCTCCTGATACATTCCCTCTGAAAGTGCTTTCTGCTGTTTATGGATTTTTCCAAGTGTGCAGATCCATTCATAAAGCTTTTTATCCGGCATATCTTCCTTTATTTTCTGAAGATCGATCTTCGGACGAAGAGGCGCGTCGTTTCCCCCTTCTTTTCTTCCCTGCACGCCGAACTCAGAGCCGTAATATATAGAAGGAATACCCGGAAGCGTAAACAGAAGCGTATGAACCGGATAAATATGTCCCTGCACGTTTAATTTGGAAGCAATCCTGTCCACATCATGGTTATCTACAAAAGAATACAGCTTCATTCCTCTGTAAATTCCTCCGTTCTGGTCAAACTCTCTTCTTATTGTATGGGCAATCTCAAAATAATTGTGATCGTTATGACCGGAATAAAGACCCTTATGGAGTTCATAATTTGTCACGCTGTTTAATTTATCCGGAGAAATATACCGGCTGTAATCTCCGTGGATCACTTCTCCCATCAGCCAGAAATCCTCTTTTCTGGCATCAACATAACGCCGCATTTCTTCCATAAAAGAAAATTCCAGACAGTCCGCGCAGTCAAGGCGGATTCCGTCAATGTCAAACTCATCAATCCAGAACCCGATTACATCAAGAATATACTCCCGTACCTTCGGCTCCCAGTAATTTAAGTTTACCAGCTCAAAGCAATTTCTCCATGCTTCATATCCAAATCCATCATTATAAGGGCTGTTCCATCCGAAATTGATTCCTTTATACCAGCTGCAGTATGGAGACTGCTCTCTGTTTTTAATAATATCCTGAAATGCAAAAAACTCACGTCCTGTATGATTAAATACACCATCCACAACAATGCGAATCCCAAGATCATGCGCTATTTTCACAAACGCTTTAAAATCTTTATTATCTCCAAGACGTCTGTCTACTTTTTTGTAATCCTTTGTATCGTATCCGTGTGTCGTGGATTCAAATAACGGCCCTATATAAACAGCCGTACATCCAAGAGACGCAACATGGGGAAGCCATTCCTTCAGTTCCTCAAAACGGTGAACTGTTTCTTCCTGCTCATTTCTCGCCGGAGCCCCTATCATTCCTATCGGATACATATGATAAAATACTGCTTCTTCAAACCATTTTCCCATTTTGTCCTCGATTCCCTGCATCTGTTCAAATCTGCAATTTTATTCTAAATGACTTTCGGTCAATCATATATGGTTATATTATACCAATATGTACATATCACGTCAATTATTTTTGGTTGTTTTAACGACAAAACAGGGACGGTTCCTGTCTTTTACCCAGTGCCCTGTCCCTGTCTTATCTCGGCAGCCTAAACTGCTATGTAGTATTGTATTTCCGTATGAAATTTTACTAAGCTTCTTCTCCCGAACTTCCGTCCGACATTTCTTCTCTCGAACTATCGCCTTCTCCGCTTTCGTCCATACTGCCTTCTGAACCATCTGATACTTCGTCACTGGTTCCGTCCTCAACAGTTCCCTGAGAATCAGCTGATACTTCATCCTCTGAACCGCCTGTAAGAGAATCATCTTCTCCTTTATAACCGGCTACCAGACCATTATCAAAACTGCTCTGCCAGAAATCTGAATAACTTGCATTCTGAAGGTCTACACCTTTTGCCTCTGCCATCTCACTTACTGTCACAAGCTTATATCCCTTTGCAACCAGATCAGGGATCAGCTTTAAAGCCGCCTGAACAGAAGGCTCATGAATGTCGTGCATCAGAATAATGGAACCGTCTGTCAGATCTCCGTTCATAACTGCATCGTAATCTGCCTGTGCGTCCAGAAGCTGCCAGTCAAGCGTATCAAGCGACCACATAAAGAATGGTTTCTGCACTATATCGTAAACGTGCTGATCGGCGCTTCCATAAGGCGCTCTCGCCACAGAAGCCGGCTGTCCGCAGGCTTTGATAAGCGCTTCGTCTGTCTTCGAAAACTCCTCCGCTATGCCATTTTCATCAAGTGTCATTAAATCCCAGTGATGCCAGGAATGGCTTCCAATCTCACATCCCATTTCCTGCATTCTTTTTACCGTATCCGGATATAACTCCACATTCGGTCCCAGCATGAAGAAAGTCGCTTTTGCATTATTTTCTTCAAGGCAATCAAGAAGCTCATCTGTATACTCGCCCGGACCATCATCAAATGTCAGTGCAAGCATCGGACGTTTCTTTTCTTTATTATAAGTTCCATCTTCATTAAAGAAATAGTCTTTCACACCCTTTGTCACCCAACCGGTCTGTATATAACCATTTTCGTCAAAGGAATATTCTGCTCCGTCTATTTCCTGAAAACCATTTGCATAATACGTTCCGTCCGCATTCTGATACCAACGGCCTTCATCGCTTTCATGCCAACCGGGAGTCATTACCGATAGCTTACTGGCATCGCCCTTTCCCTTCAACGGCTGGCGAATGGCTACATTAGGATCTGCTTCTGCTGTCTGAGCCTGTACTTCTATGGTTTTACCCTGAGATTTCTTGTCTTTTTCTCCATCTCCGCGGTTCATAATCGGAAAAATCACGCCTTTTATTACAAATACAACAACCAGTACTGCCGCTATTGCATAAGTGGCCAGCCGGGTATATTTTCGTATCAGCATCTGGCGTTTTTTCTGCCGCATCCTCTCCTGTATAACTCTCTTATCCATTCTGTTTCGTTCCCCACTTTGTCTGTATCACTCATATTGTACGTTTTTTGTACGGTTTTATTTTCCAAATCCATAATAGCTCATTTTGCAGATAATTACAATGGTTTTCATCTAAAGATTTTATTAAATCTTACAGCACCTGTTTCAGCTCCAGATCATCTGTCACCAGGAGAATATCGGCGTCTTTTCCAGGAGTGATGGAACCTGTCTCATTATAAATTCCAATACTCTTTGCAGGGTTTCTTGTAACTGCAAAAATTGCCTCTGCAAGAGGAATCCCAAATTCTACCGCCTTGCACATACAGCCGTAAAGATCTGTCGCGGAGCCTGCGATCGTTCCGTTCTTTAATGTGGCTTTTCTGTCCTTTACCGTAACCTCCTGACCGCCAAGCTCGTATGTTCCGTTTGCCATTCCTGTCGCCCTCATGGAATCACTGACAAGAACTACTCTCTCCGGTCCGAACATTTCGAATGTTGCGCGAACAACAGACGGGTGGATATGGATTCCGTCACAGATAAGTTCCACCATACAGCTTTCATCGTCTCTTGCTGCGCCGATAAGACCCGGTTCTCTGTGTCCAAACGGCTTCATTGCATTAAAAAGATGGGTGACATGATGCGCGCCTCTTTTCATTGCCTCGCTTGAAGTCTCATAATCTGCCGCTGTATGTCCAAGAGAAATACATACTTCATCATGAACTTCGTCAATAAATTCCATTGCGCCTTCTGCATCAGGAGCCAGAGTTACAAGTTTTACCATATTCCCGGAATCCTCATTCAGTTCTCTGAAAAATTCCACCATCGGTTTTTTGATATATCCTTCTACATGCGCGCCCTTTTTGCTGGAAGCAAGGAAAGGTCCTTCCATATTAATGCCGCGCACATGCGCGCCTTCTTTAAAATCTCCCACTTCTTTGATCGTTGCAAAAATCTCCTTTAACTGTTCCAGAGGAAGCGTCATAGAAGTCGGACAATAAGAGGTCACACCGCTCTTTTTCTCGTATTCCAGGATTTTTTTCAGTCCTTCCACATCTGCATCACAGAAATCGAATCCTGCTGCCCCGTGGCTGTGCACATCGACAAGACCTGGAATTACTTTCAGACCGGAAGCGTCCACTACTGTTTTATCTGTCACCTGGGACTCGCTCTCCACAATCTTATTGTTTTCAATGTACACATCTTTCACACAAAAAGTACCATCCTCCTGAAATACCTCTCCATTTCTGATGATCATAATACTTGCCTCCCGTTTTTCTTTTTATTATTTTAATTTGTATTGCTTACTGCTCTACAGTCGGAGTCTCTTCGGAAGCTGCTTCTTCCCCTTCTGCTGAAACACTTCCGTTTCCGCTTACTCCTACTGTTCCGTTTTCTGAAATCTTTTCTTCTATATTCGCATTCTCTGCAATAAATCGTTCCACACGGATAAGCCCGATTGTTGTATCCACAGACGCCTGTCCGTATGTGTCCACAAGAGCTGCAAGATCCTTCACTCCATAATTTTGAATCAGCTCGTCCTGAACCGCAAGGCTTTCCTTATCTTCCAGAGTCATACCCTCTGCGTCCATGATTCCCTGAAGGATCAGATTCTGTTTTACTCTTGCCTCCGCATACTCCTGGCATTGTGTCTCAAATGCTTCCTTAGACACCTGCTGGCTTTCCAGATAATCTTCCAGTTCCATTCCACCCTGTTTTGCATAAGACTTTATCTGCGTCTCAAATTCTGCGTATGCTTCTTCTACATCTTTCTCCGGATATTCCTTTACTTCAGAAGCTTCATAAACCTGATTCCATGCATTCTGATAGAGAATGCTTTCCGCCATCTGTTCTGCACTTTTCTGAAGAAATTTCTTTTTATCCTCTTTATATTCTTCAACTGTCTTAAAGTCTGTATTCTTTGCCACCCAGTCGTCGTTTAATTCCGGAGCTCTCTTAAAGGACTGCAGGGTAATTTTAAATACCACATCTTTTCCGGCCATGGACGGCTCAATATAATCCTCCGGGAAAGTAAGGGGAACATCTTTTGTCTCTCCCTTTTTCATTCCCAGAATACCGTCCTCAAATCCCGGAATATAGCCGCCGGAACCAATTGTGATTTCCTGATTTTCTGCAGAACCGCCGTTAAATTCCTTGCCGTTTTCTGTTCCTACGTAATTGACAACTACGGTATCTCCCTCTTCTACCACGCCGTCTTTTACTTCTTCCTTAGTCATCGCAAGATCCTGGGAGATACTTCCTTCCACCTCTGCATCTGTGATGGTTTCAACTACCTTCTCAAGAGAAAGACCTTTATACTGTCCAATTGTAATATATTTATCGATATCCTTCACAGAAACAAGGCGTGTTCCCTCCCCGGATTTCTTCGTATCTTCTTCCTCTTCTGTCTTTTCCTCAGAAATTTTTGTTTCCTCTGCTGCTTTTTCCTTTGTGCCGCAGGCTGTTCCTGCAAATGCAATACATACTGTTAAAATCATAAGATATACTTTTTTCTTCATGTCCGCTTCCTTTCTGCGTTGTTCTTTGTTCAAATCTTATAGTTAGACGATGCCTTACGAATTGTTTCGCACTTCGTGCTTCCACAATTCTACATCTCCGGTACCGGTGTTGGTCTGGAAGGATCCCATACCTCTGATACATCAAATAAATCGCTTACCATATCCGGATTATAATACATTCTGTAACCGTCCAGGTTTCTTCTTCCCTGACGGAAATATTCATCTGTGATCTGGACCCAGTATTGATTGGAATCCACATTGCAATAGTAATTATAACCCCTGCTCTTGTAATATGCAAACTTTGGATTATCCATAGAATAATTCTCCCAGTTTCCGATGTCTGCTCCAAAAGCAAAGATGATCATATCTGTTTTTCCCAGGATCGGAGCTACATTTTTTTCCCATTTCTCATTGTCTGCCTGAAGCTCCTCTGCACTTGACTCTGTAGCATTTTTATGTCCCCAGGTATGGCTTGCAAATTCCCAGCCGCTTTTCTTAAGGGCTTCCGCTATCTTTTTTGCATCTTTCACTTCTTCATCGAAATTGAAATCCGGATTATTTTCCAGAAATTCTTTCTGATTATCCTGAAGATTTTTTCCTGTTTTATACGCGCTGTCCGTCCTGTATCCAAACACACCGTTATAGCCGGTCATCGCAAGGATTCCTTTTCTTCCTCTGTAGGAGAAATCAGGGTGCTTTTTCACAAAACTGTCCAGAAGAGGAACCATATCATAATCTCCCACGGAAACGCTACCATCGTCTTCCTTATATTCGCATTTTACATTCCCGTTTTTATCAAGAACCATTCTGCTGGCAAAGCCGTCTCCGTCCATATAGTGATAATAGCTCACATCGTCCTGAGAAAGAACAAAAGCTTTTTTTCCGGGCGGAAGCATGATCTTTCCCCTGGACATGGTTCCATCCTTATTCACTTTTGCCATATCATGCGGACTTACAAGGACGTATCCTTTATCATACATGCTTTGTATGATTTTATTAAACTCACTGACAGTTGTCATCATCTGATTATATCCCGCCTCGTCGGAATCCCCGTCAAAGGCTTTTGAAGTATCCACGATCAAAGTATGGAAAAATACATGCGTCACTTCTTCAAGCGGATATTCTACACAAGTTGCTCTTGTATTTTCATATTCTGTTACCGCTTTCTGAAAAGCTTTTGTGTTTTCATATTCCGGCTGCTCTTTCAGATACTTGATTGCTTTATCATAATTATATTGTGCCGCCATCTTATCTGCACGAGCCAGAATCTTTTTCCCTTCTTCGTCCAGATTTTCACTTTCTTTTTCTTTCTCTGTTTTCTTTTCAGGCGCTTTTGAAGGTTCCGGTGTAGGTGTTGCCGTTGCCTTGGGCTTTGCATCCACCGCCCTTGGTCCCTCTTTTGAATAAAAGGACTTCTCCTCAAACGGAAGAACACTGCAGCCTCCAAGAAGTACAGATGCACAAAGAACCGACAATAATATGCCAATTCCCCTTTTTTTCATTTAATAATTCCCCTTTCGTATTTATAATCCCCTTTGTACTGATTAACCCATAGGTTTTACCGGCGTTGGTCTTGCCGGATCAAAAACTTCCTTTGCATCAAACAGATCTTCCAGCATCTCCGGATTGTAATACATACGGTATCCGTCCAGATTCCTCCTTCCCTGGCGGAAATACCGGTCGCGTATCTGTACGAAATACTTGCTGGAATCTACATTACAGAAATAATTATATCCCTGGCTTTTGAAATATTCAAATTTATCACCGGAATAATCTGCGTAATCTGTTAAATCTGTACCGAATGCAAAAATAATAATATCTGTTCCTCCGATGATCGGATCTACATTTTCTTTAAATTTCTTCGTGTCTGCCTGCAGCTTTTCAAGAGGAGCTGTCCCCACATTCTGATGTCCCCAGGTGTGACTTGCAAACAGCCAGCCGTTTTCCTTCATTGCATCGGCAACCTTTTTCGCTTCCTCTCTCTCTTTCTCAAGATTAAAATCAGGATGCTCTTCCAGCCATTTTACCTTATCCGCGTCAAGGTCGTCCGGTCTTGTCTCATAACTTATATCTGTGCGGTATCCCAAAATCCCGTTATAGCCTGTAAGCGCCACAATTCCCTTTGCCCCTCTGTAAGAAAAATCAGGATGCTTCTCCACAAAACGGTCAATTAGAGGAACCATATCGTAATCTCCCACAGAAACGCTTCCATCATCTTCTATATACTCATTTCGGACTTTCCCCTCCTCGTCCACAATGAGTTTTGACGGATAACCATCTCCATCCATATAGTGATAATAGCTCACATCGTCCTGGGAAAGAACAAACGGGATTTTTCCCGGAGGAAGAAGAATTTCTCCCGGCGTCATATTGCCGTTTTCATCTGCCTTTGCCATATCATAAATACTGACCATGACGTATCCTCTGTCGTACATTTCCTGGGTGATTTTATTAAACTCATCAATGGTAGTCATAACCTGATTATAATCCGCTTCTTTATAATCTCCGTCAAAAGCTTTTTTCGGATCCACGATCATCGTGTGATAAAATACATGCGTTACTTCCTCAAGCGGCCAGGATACGCAGGTTGCCTTTGTCTCCTCAAATTTCTTTACCGCCTCCTGCATTTTTTCATTTTTCTCATAATCCGGCTCTTTCTTTAACAGTTGGATCGCGCCGTCATAATCGTACTGTGCTGCAAGAAGCTCTGCTTTCCCAAGCGCGCCGTCTGACTCCTTCAGTTTATCTTTTTTCTGCTTTGAATCTGTATTCTCCGCTTTCGCATTTTTCCCAGACGTATTTCCTGTATTCGCTGCCTGCGCTTCCTTATTTTCCTTTCCCTGTGTCTTTCCTTTTTCCCGAACCCCCACATAAATGCTGCCTGCTGTAATTGCAGCTGCGGCCATGACAACAGCCGTCATCTGTATTCTCCGCCTTCTCCGTTCTTTTCTTCTGCGGAGTTCCATCCTCTTTTTTCTTATCTCGCGGCGTCTCTCATATTCCTCATCAGAAAACTCCTCCGAAATCTCTTCTGCATTCTTCACTTCTCTTTCATCTTTGTCATTTTTACCCATCTATCTGTTTGCTCCTTCGTATATGCTTTTCCTATAGTATTTGCTTTCCGTATATCTTATTATACCTTTTGAAGCCTTTAATTTCCACTGTTTTTGTCCCAAAAAGAAGCATAATTAAGAATTGCCTTTTTTTATAAATAATGATAAAATAGACCTTATGAAATTATTTACATATTCAGGAGGATTCTTATGAGTACAGTAACAACCGTCCTTCTGGTCATTCTGATTATTCTTGTGATCGCTCTCATTGCTCTTTATTTCTGGGGCAAAAAAGCACAGAAGAAACAGGACGAACAGCAGGCTCAAATCGAAGCAACAAAACAGACCGTTTCCATGCTGGTAATTGATAAAAAGCGAATGCGTCTGAAAGAATCCGGACTTCCACAGATGGTTATCGACCAGACTCCTAAGATGCTGCGCCGTTCCAAACTTCCGATCGTAAAAGCAAAGGTTGGTCCTAAGATTTCTATTTTAATCGCAGATGAAAAAGTTTTCGAACTGATTCCCGTAAAAAAAGAAATCAAGGCAGAAGTAAGCGGTTTATATATTGTAGGTGTAAAAGGCATTCGTGGTTCTCTGGAAACTCCGGCGCCAAAGAAAAAAGGTCTGTTCGCCAGATTCAAAAAGAACAAAGACAAAAAAGACAGCAAATAATTCAAAAAGCTGGGACTTCATCTTTTCAGATGCGTTCCAGCTTTTCCTTTTGTTCTTATAACGAAAAATTCTCCGCGTTTTTGGACTGCGCCTGTATGGAAAGATAACAGTCTGCAACATGCTCCTCATTCATATCAAGTGCATAATCTACTTTCATATTCACTGCGCCCTCTGTTTCTTCCAGCTCCAGATTTGTGGCTGCGATCCCCATCTGAAGTGTGCCGTACGGCGTAGTATAATAAGTCATATTCTTTTTTCCCTGCTCAAAAACCATATGTACGTTGACCAGCCCTTTTTTCCGTACCTCCACGCCCTTATGTGACATTTTAATATAGTTTACAGTCGGCGGAGCAGATTCCTCCAGAATCTCCTCAAAACGAAGGTAATGGCTTCCATTCCGGAAATAATATTCTCCGGGAACTACGATCTCAACAGGCTCCTGCTCATCTGTACTGTCTATAAGCTGAAGACCTTTTACATGTATTAACACTTCTTTGTCCATATGTATCTCTCCTAATATTTCTCAATATCTATCTTCTTTGTCATTTCCACATCGTACGGCAGAATCGAATTTGCAAAATCTTTAAATTTATCCGCCAGATCGCTCACATAAAAACGATATGGAAAGTCCTCATGTTCTGTCTCTGTGCTTAAAAGCTCTTTTTCCTTTAAAAGCCTTCCAAGCTCAAGCGCCGTCTCATACGCCGGGTTTACAAGGCGCACTCCCTCCCCCATCACCTGACGGATCGTAGAACGCAGAAGCGGATAATGGGTACAGCCTAAAATCAATGTATCAATTTCTTCCTCCTGAAGCTCCCTTAAATACCTGGAAGCAACCTCCGTTGTCACGGGATCGTGAAGCCAGCCTTCTTCCACAAGCGGAACAAAAAGAGGACATGCCTTCCCGATTACCTGGATTTCTTTATCAAGGCGCTTTAAATATGCCTCGTGAATCCCGCTTCCTACGGTTCCTTCCGTTCCGATCACACCGACGCGCTTATTCTTCGTCTCTGCCGCCGCTACTTTTGCACCGGATTCGATCACGCCCAGTATGGGAATATCAAGTTCATCTTTCACTGTATCAAGGGCGAAAGCACTGGCTGTATTACACGCCACCACAATCGCCTTTACCTGCTGTTCCTGCAGAAAACGGATAATCTGGCGGGAATACCGGATTACCGTCTCCTTTGATTTACTGCCGTACGGCACTCTGGCAGTATCGCCAAAATATACTATTTTCTCCGAGGGGAGATTACGCATGATCTCACGCGCAACAGTAAGCCCTCCCACCCCGGAATCAAACACGCCTACCGGCGCATTTCTGTCTGTCTTCATCTATCTTCTCCATTTTCCGGTTTTGAATATCGTTTATTTATGATACCACCATTCCAGTTGTTTCGCAAGCCAGAAGGAAATCTTTACCTCCGGCTCTTTTTCGTCTGCATTTCCATCTTCATTTTCTGCAAAACAAAACTGCGGGTACATACTGCCCCACCAGGCGAGGGCAGGCACATTTTTCTGCACTCCTGCTCCTGTCCCTGCTGTAAGAAAAAGAGCCGCGATCAGAGAAATACATATCCGTTTTTTTCTGTTTTTTAAAAAATCCATATCCACACCTCCAGTATCTGGAAGTATACCCTGTATTTCCCATTTTATTCAGGCGTCCGGCACTGCCTGAAGCTCATCTCCGGAAACCACAAGCCCCGGAAGCTTCGGAAGCGTTCCGTTTTCGTATTTTTCATAATAAAGCGTTCGAAGCGTCACACCCTTTTTCTTTCTCTTTCCGCTGAAATCATTCTCAAGAAGCCCTCTCAAATACTCTCCCACAGAGCTTCCCTGACCTCCGTTCCATTTGAGGATCTCCTCTGCATTTTCTGCCTGAAACACATAAATATCTTCTCCCACAAAAGGCTGTTTTTTGAGATACGAAAGAACGTCTTCCCATCTTCCGTCTGAAATCAGATCTCTTCCTATTATAATAGCTTCCAGATGTCCCATATCCATAAATTTTTCCTGAGAACGACCGTATCTTTCCTGGATTTCTTCGAATGTCTCACCTCTTACAGTAAGCACTTCCCGTCCATTCTCGTCTGGCTTCTCCTGACCGGTCGCTTCCGACATATCGGGCGTTCCGTATGTGACGGCAAATCCTTCCGGCGCCGCGTCTATTCCAAGAGCAAGAGCATACATACGCTCCTCCGGCTCTACTCCTGCGCAGCCTCCCAGAAACAGACAGAGTACCAGAACTGCCGCGCTTCCAGCAGCCTTTTTTAACCTTCTGCCTCTTCCTCTTGCAATAAAGCACACCTGTATGATAAGAAGAACCGGAAGAAAAATATATGCCAGGTAAAACCCGTAATATTCCTGGATCCCCAGTCCTTTCGGTTCCCAGAAAGACAGAAGATATACAACACCGGCAAGCCAGTATCTTCCTGTCCCGAGCTCTGTTTTTCTTATGATCTGATGTCCGTAGTGAAGAAGACTTCCTATAGAAAATAAAAGCCCGTAAATAAGAAATCCAAGCCACAGCACATCAAATCTGGAAAGCACATTTCCCGGCATATCTGCTCCTGCAAGAAGGGGAAGCACAGGATATTTTTCCGTGATCACACGGTTCCAGCCGAACACCGCAGGAAGAATCACCTGCACCGCAAGAAGCATTCCCCCAAGTGTGAGAACGCCGAACATCACTGTCTTTCCTGCGCTTCCCTGCTTTTCCACATCTTCGAGAGCAAATGGCAAAAGCCCCAGCCCTGAAAAGGCACAGAGAACCCCGTATCCTCCTGTGAAAACGCCTCCGTTTCCACTTGAAAACGGCATTTCTGACAAATATGCCGCCTTTCCCTGAAAAACAGAAAGAATGAGCATCGCGCCGATTCCAAAAATAAAAATCCCTCCTGTTACTTCCGCAGCTCTTCCCCTCCTCTGCATTCCTCTGTGGGTTCCGAGGCTGGCACAGACAATGGCAAAAAAGGAAATCCACTCGCCGGGAATGCCTGCCACAAGACTTTTTGGCACAATCTCTTCCAGAATATCAAGAAGAAACGAAGCGGTAAGAATTACATACAACACAAAAAATACTCCCGCCGCTTTCCCCAAAAAACGCCCCATTGGTTTTAACGGATTTGCAAAATCCGGCGAAACGCGAATGAGAAAAATCACATAAAATAAAAGAAGGATTACCGCCAGAACTGTCCCCTCAATCTTTTCTCCGCCCAGAAGCTTTCCACCGCCGAAAAGGCAGAGCAGAAAAGGCGCTGTAAAAGCAAGGACCATCTGCCTGTAAAGCTGTCTGTGGGAAATCCTGTTGTTTTCCGCAAATGTCATGACTGTTCCCCCTTCCTTTTCAGCCGAAGACTTTCGTCCTCTCTTGCATACAAAGGTCTCATTTTTCTTTTTCGGAAAGGAATCCGCAATATTTTATTTCCTGCGTTCCGCCTTCTCTCCTCTGACACAAAAGGCACAAGATAGGGAATCCCGTAGCTTAAAAGTCCGGAAAGATGCGCCACTGTAAGATAAATTCCAAGGACGATCCCGTAAATCCCAAGATAACCGCCAAGAAAAAGAAAAAAATATTTCAAAAGCCGAAACGCCGAGGCAAATTCCTCATTTGGGATCACAAGAGAACCAAGAGCAGTGAGCGCCACAATAATCACAACAACAGGGCTTACGATATTTGCCTCCACTGCTGCCTGTCCGATAATCAGCCCTCCTACAAGCCCGATGGTGTTTCCAAGCTCTCCCGGAATCCGCACTCCCGCCTCACGGATCAGCTCAAAAGAAAGCTCCAGAAAGAAAAGCTCCGCCACACTGGAAAAGGGAACGCCCTCTCTTGCCTGAGCAAAAGAAAGAATCAGATTTGTGGGAAGTATCTGCGTGTGAAACCGGATAACAGCAAGATAAAGCCCCGGCAAAAGCGCAGCAGCAGCCATTGCAAAGTATCTTAAAATCCTTAAAAAAGAAGCCATCTCAAACCGGTTGTACCAGTCCTCGCTGCTTTCCATAAAGCTGTTAAAATTTCCCGGCAGAATCAGAGCCTCAGGGGAATTGTCGCAGAGCAGCACAATTTTTCCGTTTAAAAGCTCCTGCGCCGCCCTGTCCGGACGTTCTGTCGTCTGGTACTGAGGAAAAGGCGAATACCAGGAATCCTCCGTGAGCTGCTCCAGCATTCCACTGTCAAGAATCCCGTCAATCTCAAATTCATCAAGGCGCTTTTTCATCTCCTCCAGAAGCTCTTCATGAACAATATCTTCTATATAAAGCATCTGCACCATTGTGTGAGAACGCACCCCAATCTGCTTTTCCTCCACCTTAAGACTGGTATCCCGGATACGCTTCCGCACAAGGGCGGAATTTGTTTTTACCGCATCGGAAAACCCTTCCCTTGATCCCCGCAGCACCTTCTCTGCCTCAGCCTTGGAAACACCCATGTTGGGATAACCTTTGCTTGCTATTTTCATCGCCTTCGTATATCCGTCCATAAAAAAAACGGCATTTCCCGCCAGCATGGCAGAAAAAGCCTCTTCCATATCCGAAAGTTTTTTTACATCTGCAATTCCCAGGCTGTTATGCTTTAAAAACTCTTCTATCTCCTCCGGGGAAATCTCCCAGAAATGATTTATCATTTTTCCGATTGCAGAATCGTCCAGCATCATATTCGATACCGTAACTTCCAGATAAACCATAAGGCAGTCTACCTTCCGCTCCCCGCCAAGGCGCATGGGACGTATCAGTATGTCTGCGCAGTTTTCGCATCTGCTTCGGATATATTCTTCGTTTTCCCGCAAAACAGCCGAAATTGCCGTTTTTTCTTTCGTCGCCGATTTTGAAAATCCACTCAAGAGAGGGCTCCTTTCCCTGCTGTCCAGAATTCTGGACAAACAGTCTGACATTGATACCCTCAGTATTTCCAAACTCTATAAATATTATGCTGTTATTTCTTTTCCTTCCCCGCTTCTTCCGCCTCAATAGACTGGATGATCGCCCTTCTCTGGTTCTCTATATGGCGGAAAGAAATTTCCTGGGCTTTTTTCACATCTCTCTGTCGGATCGCTTTTGTAAGCTCCTCATGCTCCTTTACAAGAACATTTCTTGTTTCCTCTTCCTTCAGATATTCTACCCTGTATCTGTAAATCTGTTCTCTTAAATTATTCAGCACCTGGTTCAGACGTTTATTATCAGAGGCTCTGTAAATAATCTCGTGAAAAACCACGTCAGCTTCTGCAAGGCGCACAAGATTTCCCTCTGCCATTGTGTGCTCAAATTCTTTGGCTGCAAGCCAGAGTCTTCCCATATCCTCCTCGGACATACGGGTACACGCCTTTTCTATAGCTACATTTTCAAGGGCAATTCTTACCTCAAGAACATCATTTAAGTCTTTCTCCGTAATATTTGCAACCTGCGCGCCCCTTCGCGGAATCATCACTACAAGACCTTCCAGCTCAAGCTTGCGCATCGCCTCCCTGATCGGCGTTCGGCTCACACCAAGCTTCTCTGCAAGAGCAATTTCCATAAGGCGCTCTCCCGGTTTTAACTCTCCCTTTAAAATTGCCTGGCGCAGGGTATTAAATACAACGTCTCTAAGGGGCAGATATTCATTCATATGCACGGTAAAATCACTTGTCATTCGTATCTCTCTACCTTTCTATACTCTTCTGTTAAAAACCTCTGTCGAAAAAACTGTCTTTGCCAGCCCGCCTGCACGTAAACCTTCCGCTGCACGCTCCATTTTTTCTTTGTCGTCAAAAATTCCAAATACAGTTGGACCGCTTCCGCTCATCATTGCACGGAGCGCTCCGTTTTCTTCCATAAAATCCTTAATCTGCTGAATCACAGGATATTCCCGGATAATTCCCGGCTCAAACACATTTGCCATCTTTTCTGTCATTTCCATAAGATTTCCGTTTTCAATATCCAAAATCATTCCGTCAATATCCGGATGCTTTTTAATTGTTTCCAGATTGAGATTTTCATATGCCATTTTTGTGGAAACAGAAACTGCCGGTTTGCCCACAAGGACATAACAGGGTGGAACCGGCGGCAACGCCGTAAGCTTCTCTCCGATTCCCTCTGCAAGAGCCGTCCCTCTCATAATACAGTAAGGTACGTCCGCTCCTACTTTCACTGCACGTTCCATAAGCTCCTCCTGGCTTAACCCCAGATGAAACAGCCGGTTCACTCCTACAAATGCCGCTGCTGCATCGGAGCTTCCTCCTGCCATTCCCGCTGCAACAGGAATAAATTTATCAAGTCTTATGGAAAGCCCTTCCTGTACATGAAATTCTTCCATAAGCATAGCTGCTGCCCTGTATACAAGATTTCTCTCATCTGTCGGAATAAAAGGTACGTTCACAGTAAGAGAAATGCCCGGTTCCTTTTTTTTGTGAAGCTCCAGAACGTCATACATCTGAATTGTCTGCATGATCATCTTCACTTCATGATATCCGTCTTCTCTTTTCCCCAGAATATCAAGACCAAGATTAATTTTTGCCAATGCCCGTAAGCGCATAAAATCCCTCCATCTTTTGTACTTTGTATACAATCTTTATTATCTGTATTTTATCTGATTTTTTTCGGATTTTCAACAGGAAACTTTCTTTACAAGAAGAAGCGGCTGACCGCTTTCTATTTCTTCCTCCGCCAGCTCATTCAAATCCTTAATTTCCTCTACCGTCGTATAAAAACGCCGCGCAATATCCCACATGGTATCTCCAGGTTTTACCATATACACAGTAATTCCCGGCATACTCTGGATTTTTTTCATATCAAGAGGCTTTTCTTCCACCTTCTCGATAATACGCTCTTCTCTGCAGCAGAATACAAGTGCATTGAGGCTGACTGACGCCTTCACGTCTATATCGCTGCTGTCTGCCATAGTCGTAGACAACTGTTCCAGCTCCGCCTGCAGACAATACCTGCATTCCTCCGTAATTCCCTGTGCCTCCACAACATGAGAAAAAGGAATCATGGCTTCCATAGAATAAAACGGCATATCGTCATTTCCCACTATATAAAGCACTTTCATATAAACAACGCCGTCTACCTGAATGCCGTCCTCCACAATCTGGCTTCTGTCAATTTTTACATGACCCTGGCTGTGACATATCTGGAGAATTTTCCCCTGCGTCTCTTTTACCTGGATCCTGTCTCCCACACGGCATTTAGAATAATTCCGCACGAGAAGACTTTCCAGTTTTCCTGTTTTTCCCTGAGGAATACATTCTCTTGACGGCGTGTATACGTCCAGAATAATTTCATGCTCCTCTTCTTTATAAATCTTCATATCCAGTTCCAGTACAACGTCTGCCGTTAAAATACGTTCTTCCCCGTCTGCATCAGGTTTTACTTCCAACCCCTGGCTCACAACAGAAGCCGCAATATCCGGTATCATTTCCTCTCCGCAGCCGCTGCACTCCGCTTCCCCGGTAAACGGCAGGGAATATTCCAGCCACTGAAGCGGTTTTCCCTCGTCATCGCCCTCATAAAGAACAAATACAAAAAGCTCGCCTTTTGCCTTTACTTTATTTTCCTCCGGTCTTAAATCAAGCCCCCTCACCTCAACTGTACTCCAGAGAACCTCCGCAATGTTGGGTTTATTCGATGCCAGCGGAATTTCGTCCTTCACCCGGAGCGTATCCTTTTTATGTACGCAAAGGCTCATAAGGCGAAGCTGTTTTTTCTTTGTGGAAACACTGTCGTCATCGATTCCCACAGGCAGACGCACTCCCCTAATCTCGTCTACCACTGCATAAAACGTAACAATCGCTTTTATATTCATTTTTCTGGAATGTATAATATGAAGGCTTAAATCCTCAATCTCCCACTTGAGGCGCATTTTGTCGCCCCCGGATATTCCCTCCAGGTTCAAAATCTCCTCAAACGGCAGTTTTGCCCCCATACTGTATACTTTTCCTTCCTCTTCCCCCACATAAAGAATATCTACATTCAGATTTCCACGGATAAATGCTTTTCCCTCGCTTAAACGCACTTCATCCATTGCTATCTGCCCTTTATGCTGGATCATGCGCCCTACGTCCTGCTTTGCGTCCGGTACATTATAATCCACGTCAAACGTCACCTGACTTGTCGCTTTGCTCTTTACACGAAGCATCTGAATACTTTCTTTTTTTAATTCCACTTTTCATTCTCCCTTCCTGCTGTTTATAATCCCTGTTTCCTACCGAAATTCCACCGGCTCTTCCCTGTACTTCGTTTTTACTACAATACAGGGATAAGAAGGCTCTCCGCCGGCATTTTCAGAAGGTCCGATAAGCTTTGTTTTAAAACGCAGAACCTTTCCCATAATCCCAAACTCCTCCACTGCAATACTGTACCCTCCCGTCATCTGCCTTCCATAGCCTTTGATCAGATACAGATCCTCTCCGCTCTGATAAGTAAGCTGAAATTCCTTCTCCCGCTTTTCCTGGATCAGAGACAGGGCTTCTGCCGGAACATCTTCCTGACTGACTACTGTATATTCTACAGGTGATACCTCCCCCTCTTCTATCCGTATCATCTGGCAGCCTCCCAGTATAAAAATCAGAATCGCTGACAGAAACATAACGGAGATTTTCCTTGCCATTTTTATACCTCTGCCCTCTATTTCATATTTATTCTATGCCGGTGGCAAAAGATTTATTGCAAGTATTTTTCTTATTGGGTATAATATATATAATTAATATTTCAGGAAGGATTTTACTTATGATACGTTTTATTCTTGTTTGTACCTGTGTGATCGGGTACCTTATTTTATCTATCCCCCTTTTGATCGCAGAGTGGATCATTGGAAAGTTTTCCCCTATGAAAAAGGATATAAGCTCTCTCCGCATTATACAGACCGTATTCCGGTTCGTTTTATGGATTACCGGCGTAAAAGTCACTGTTATCGGAGAAGAAAATGTCCCAAAGGATTCCCCTGTTTTATACATCGGAAATCACAGAAGCTATTTTGATATTCTTCTTACTTACTGCCGCTGCCCTATCCGGACAGGCTATGTCGCAAAAAAAGAAATGGAGCGTTTCCCTCTTCTCTCCAACTGGATGAGAAATCTGCACTGTCTTTTCCTTGACAGAACCGATTTAAAACAGGGGTTAAAAACCATTCTGGAAGCCGTTGAAAAAGTAAAATCCGGCATTTCCATCTGCATTTTTCCGGAGGGCACGCGAAACAAAGCAGAAAATGAACTGGATCTTCTCCCGTTCCATGAGGGAAGCTTCAAAATTGCCACAAAAGCAAAATGCCCCATCATTCCCATTGCCATGAACAATACGGCACAGATGTGGGAGGCACACTTCCCGACTATGAAACCGTGCCATGTAATCCTGGAATATGGAAAACCGATTTATCCGGAAACTCTCTCAAAAGAGGATCAGCGACATCTCGGAGCTTATACACAGAACGTCATAAAAGAAATGCTCACAAAAAATCAGGGACTTGTTTAAGCCCCTGATTTTCTTTTTTATCTGATACTTCTTTCTTTAAATCAACAAATGCGCAAAAATCACAGATGCGACGATTCCCGCAAATGACGCAATCAAAGCTCCTGCCAGTGTATACCTTGTCTTTTCAATCTGAACAGAACCAAAATATACGCTCATGCAATAAAAAACACTTTCTGTAGAGCTTAAAAGAATTCCTCCCATAAGCCCCTGCAGGGAATCTGTTCCAAATTCCTTAAAAATATCAAGAAGAAGACCTGTCGCCCCGCTGGACGAAAAAAGCCGCACGACTGCCAGAGGCACAATCTCTGCAGGCATTCCGATTTTTTCTGTAAAATTCCCAAGAAGCGCTCCGCAAAAATCCAGAAAACCGGAAGCCCGGAGAACGCCAACCGCCGTCATCAGCCCAATTAACGTAGGACAGAGCCGCATTACCATACGAAGCCCCTCCTCCGTTCCCTTTAGAAAGTCTCCATAAATATCACGTTTTGATAAAAGTCCATATCCAACTATATAAAATATCAAAAAAGGTATCATAAAGTTGGACAAATACGTAAGAGCCTTCATAGCGCCTCCGTTCTGCCTCTTTATGATACCTTATGATTTCCCTTATTCTGTTATTCCTACATACGGTCCAAAATCTCACTCACCTGCAGCGCACAGTCTCCAAGAGGAATCCACGCTGCTGAAAGCCTTATGAGACATGACTCATCCGGCGTCTCTCCTGGATTTTCCAGAAAGCTTCTCTCCAATTTATAAATTTCCGCTTCATACGGTGAAACAACCTTGTTTCTTGTTCTGTTTACAAGAATTGCTGTATCCATCGCATTTTTGTCAATCATCTCCTGAAGCACACTTTCAATCTCATTTGTATACTTCCGATCCCACGCTGCAAGGAACAGACATTTACATACCTCTTTTGTAAAAAAAGGTTCGTCCTGAACCATATCGAACATTTCGATAAACCGTTTTTTATGCAGTGCTGAAACAAAGCATCTGTGTTTCGCAATTTCATCAATACAATAATCACGCCAATCCATGCAATCTCCCTCCCTGTATTTACTTCTGAACTATTAAATATATTGTATCAGATGAAACAGGGAATTACAATTCATTTTCCTTTCTGGAGTCACTTTATCAATCACTCTTTTACCGCCTTAAATGCCTCCTCAAGCGCTGCGATTAAATCTTCTGCTTTTTCAATTCCTATAGAAAGACGTATTGTATTGGGTCGGATTCCCTGTTCCTTCAGTTCCTCCTCTGTGCATTGGCTGTGTGTAGTGGTAGCTGGATGAATCACAAGCGATTTGACATCTGCCACATTTGCCAGAAGGGAAAATATTTCCAAATTATCAATAAAAGTCTGGGCTGTTTTTGCATCTCCTTTAATTTCAAAAGTAAAAATAGAGCCGCCGCCATTTGGCAAATACCGTTTATATAACTCATGCGTTGGTTCTGCTGGAAGAGACGGATGATGAACTGCCTCCACCTGAGGATGCTTTGCCAGATATTCCACGATTTTCAGAGTATTGCTTACATGACGCTCCACGCGAAGAGATAACGTTTCCAGCCCCTGCAAAAAAATAAATGCGTGGAATGGGGAAAGAGTTGCTCCTGTATCTCTCAGAATAACAGCCCGGATATAAGTTACAAATGCCGCCTCTCCTGCTGCCTCTGTAAAAGCTACTCCATGGTAGCTTGGATTTGGTTCAGAAATCCACGGATATTTACCGGAAGCGCTCCAGTCAAATTTCCCGCTGTCAATGATCACACCTCCAATAGCGGTTCCATGGCCTCCGATAAATTTTGTTGCAGAATGGACCACAATATCTGCGCCGTACTCAATTGGCCGGATAAGATAAGGGGTAGCAAAAGTAGAATCTACTACAAGGGGAATCCCGTGCTTATGTGCCACCTCTGCCAGTTTTTCCAGATCCACCAGATTGGAATTTGGGTTTCCCAGCGTTTCCACAAAAATCGCTTTTGTATTGTCCTGAATGGCAGCCTCAAAAGAACCTTCCACATAAGGATCAACAAAGGTTGTGGTCACATTATTATTTAAAGGCAGCGTGTGTGCCAGATAATTGTAGGTTCCGCCGTAAATAGTTTTTGATGCAACAATGTGCTCCCCGGTCTGTGCAAGGGCCTGGAATGTATACGCAAGGGCCGCTGCTCCTGATGCAACAGCCAGAGCTGCTGTTCCTCCCTCTAAAGATGCAATCCTCTTTTCAAATACATCCTCTGTGGGATTTGTGAGTCTTCCGTAAATATTTCCTGCATCCCGAAGACCAAACCTGTCTGCCGCATGCTGTGAATTATGAAATACGTAAGAAGTAGAAGCATAAATAGGTACTGCTCTTGCATCTGTTGCCGGATCTGCCTGCTCCTGTCCGATATGTAACTGTCTTGTCTCAAAACCCCAGTTTTTTGAATCTCTAATATCTGCCATTTTTTCATCCTCCTTTTCGTGTATTCATACTAACACAGTAGGAAATATTCGTCCAATACATACAAAAAATACCCTGCCATAGTTTTTAACTATAACAGGGTTTACTCTTAATCCTTTCTCTTTCCTGCTATTTTACAAACCACCACCGCCGCCCCTGTGCTTACCGCAGTTGCCACAATCCCCGGTCCCACTATAGCGGCGGGATTCACACTTCCGTACTGCGCCCTGTAAGCGATCATATTCATGGGCAAAAGCTGAAGAGAAGAAACATTGATGATCATAAATGTGCACATAGCGGTACTTGCAATATGCGGAGCTCTCTTTTTTGTCACTCCCCTTCTCCTACAATCTTCCTCATTCAATTTCTGAAGTTCCCGGACAGCACACAGCCCTGATGAAGTGCTTGCCCAGCTAAGACCAAGAATATTCGATAAAAAATTCAGGGAAATGTATTTTCCCGCCTGAGATTCCGGAGGAATATCAGGAAAAAGAAAGCGGAGAACCGGTTTCATTCCTCTGGAAAGAAGGCTTCCAAGCCCCGTATTTTCCGCAATCTTCATAATACCAGTCCACATGGCAGTAATTCCCGCCATAGAAATACATAAAGTCACCGCCTCCTTTGACGAAGCGATCACAGCCTCTGTCACCTCCTGAAGATTTCCGTTTAATGCCCCGAACACAATTCCGATAATAAGCATTCCGCCCCATAAATATGTCATAAAAAACCCGCTTGCAACTGTTCCGTATCCTCACAGTTACGTTTTTTCTTAAAATATATGAAGCCCCCGGAAAAATCATTCCGGGGGCTTCCTGTACTCGTATTGCTTATATTATTTTTTATCTACAATTACCTTATCCAGTTTCCAGATGTCATCTACGTACTCCTGAATAGTTCTGTCAGATGTGAATTTGCCGCTATGCGCAGTATTGAGAAGAGCCATCTTCGCCCATCTCTTTTCATCTCTGTAAGCTTCCTCCACACGTTTCTGTGCCTCTGCATAAGCACGGAAATCTGCAAGGATAAAGTATCGGTCCGAACGGTCTGTATTCTTTGTATTTAACAGAGAATCGTAAAGGTCACGGAACAGCTCTGTATCGTCGGAGAAGGTTCCGTTAATGAGCTGCATTAATACCTGACGAATGTCTCCGTCTGTATTGTAGATCACATTCGGATCATATCCGCCGTTATTTTCGTAATTGATTACCTCATCAGAGCTTAAACCGAAGATAAACGCATTTTCTGCACCAACCTCTTCCACGATTTCCACGTTAGCGCCGTCCATCGTTCCAAGTGTAGGCGCGCCGTTTAACATGAACTTCATGTTTCCTGTACCGGAAGCCTCTTTACTTGCTGTGGAAATCTGCTCGGAAACGTCCGCTGCCGCAAAAATCATTTCCGCATTGGAAACACGGTAGTTTTCAATAAACACAACCTTCAGCTTTCCGTTGATAGAAGTATCGTTGTTTACCACATCTGCCACAGAGTTGATCAGCTTGATGATTTTCTTTGCTGTATGGTATCCTGCAGATGCCTTTGCACCGAAAATAAATGTTCTCGGATAGAAATCCATCTCCGGATGCTGTTTAATCTGATTGTACAGATAAATAACATGAAGAATATTTAAAAGCTGACGTTTGTACTCATGAAGTCTCTTAACCTGCACATCAAAAATAGAATGCGGGTCAACTTCCACTCCGTTATGCTCCAGAATATATTTTGCAAGACGTACTTTATTCTGGTACTTGATGTTCATAAACTCCTGAAGCGCCTTCTCATCTTCTGCATAAACAGCCAGTTTTTTAAGCTGCGGCAGATCTGTGATCCAGTCCGGTCCAATATGGTCTGTCACCCATTTTGCAAGAAGCGGATTTCCGTGAAGAAGGAATCTTCTCTGTGTAATACCGTTTGTCTTATTATTAAATTTCTGCGGCATCATCTCATAAAAATCATGAAGCTCCTGATTTTTCAGAATCTCTGTATGAAGGCGGGCAACGCCGTTTACAGAAAAGCCTGCAACGATTGCAAGGTGAGCCATCTTAACCTGTCCGTCGTAAATGATCGCCATTTTTTTGATCTTCTCATAATTTCCCGGATATTTTGCCTGAATATCCAGAATAAAGCGGCGGTTAATCTCTTCGATGATCTGGTATACTCTCGGAAGAAGTCTGGAGAACAGCTCAATCGGCCATTTTTCCAGAGCCTCGGACATAATGGTATGGTTTGTATATGCGCAGCATTTTGTCGTGATTTCCCATGCTTCGTCCCAGCCAAGACCTTCTTCATCTACAAGGATACGCATAAGCTCTGCAACCGCAACAGTCGGGTGCGTATCGTTCATCTGGAAGCAGACTTTTTCATAAAGCTTTCTGATGTCGCTGTGATTTTTCTTGTATTTCTCAAGCGCAGCCTGAATGCTTGCGGAAACGAAGAAGTACTGCTGTTTCAGACGAAGCTCTTTTCCTGCGTAATGGTTGTCGTTCGGGTAAAGAACCTCCACGATATTGCGGGCAAGGTTTTCCTGCTCAACCGCTTTCTTATAATCTCCCTTATCAAAGGAATCCAGCTCAAAATCCACAATCGGCTCTGCATCCCAGATTCGAAGGGTATTTACAACCTTATTGTTGTATCCTACGATCGGCATATCATAAGGAATTGCCTTTACAGCCTGGTACCCCTCATGGATAAATTTGTTCTGTCCTGTTGCATGGTCGTATTCCACTCTTACATAACCGCCGAAATGCACTTCCTTTGCATACTCCGGACGGCGAAGCTCAAACGGATACCCGTTTTTCAGCCAGTTATCCGGCGCTTCAATCTGGAATCCATCTTCGATTTTCTGCTTGAACATACCGTAACGGTAACGGATTCCGCAGCCGTATGCACAATAATTCAAAGTAGCAAGAGAATCAAGGAAACATGCTGCAAGACGTCCAAGACCGCCGTTTCCAAGAGCCGGATCCGGCTCCTGGTCTTCAATGCAGTTTAAGTCAAATCCAAGCTCTTCCAGAGCTTCTTTTACTTCTCCGTAAGCTCCCAGGTTGATCAGGTTGTTTCCAAGGGCACGTCCCATAAGGAACTCCATTGACATATAGTAGAGAACCTTCGGGTCCTGTTCTTCGTAAGCATTCTGAGTCTCAAGCCAGTTGTCAATGATCACATCTTTCACAGTGTAGCTTACTGCCTGAAAAACCTGCTCCTGTGTAGCTTCCTCCAGTGTTTTTCTGTAAAGGAACTTTACATTGTCTTTTACACTCTGCTTAAAAGCCTCTTTTTTAAACTGTTTATCAATCATTGATTTGTCTCCTCCCTGTAATATGAGATCTTTTATAATCTGGTCACTGCAAGAGTCACCTGTTCTTTATTGATATTCCAGTCCTTCACGTAGCCGTCTGTTTCTCCAAAGACAATATTCTCTGCGAGAACCTCGCCTTTGATTTCTTCTTCATGAGCTTTCATGATGCCCTCAATCTTCTCATTATCTTTTGCATAAATGCAGATTTTATCCATAACCTCGAATCCTGCCTCTTTACGCATTGTCTGTACCTTGCTGATGATTTCACGGACAAAGCCTTCCTCAAGAAGCTCAGGTGTAAGATTTGTGTCAAGTACAACAGAAGTTGTTCCGTCTGTCTCTGTCACATATCCTTCTGTCTGTGCAGTCTCAATAAGAAGATCCTCCTCTGTAAGCTCCACTTTATTTCCGTCAATGTCAAGAACGAGAACGCCGTTTGCGCGAAGCTCATTCATTGCCTTTGTTCCGTCAATTTCATTTAATGCCTGACGGATACCGTTCAGGAGTTTTCCGTATTTTGGTCCTACTGTACGAAGCTGCGGTTTAAAGCTGTAAGAAATAAAGGATTCCACATCATCGGCAAATTTCACTTCTTTTACATTCAGCTCATCTGCAATGATATCTGTGTAGAAGCTGTCCATTGCCTTTTCCGCTTTCACAAACATGGTTCCGATCGGCTGACGGTTCTTAATGTTTGCCGTGTTTCTGCAGGCACGTCCGAGAACAACAATGTCGAGAAGCTCTTCCATATTTTCTTCCAGCTCTTTGTCGATCCACTCTTCTTTTACTTCCGGGAAGTCGCAGAGATGGATACTCTCCGGAGCGGAAGCGTCGATGCTTCTTACAAGGTTCTGGTAAATGTCTTCTGTCATAAACGGAATCATAGGCGCTGCCGCTTTTGCAATCGTCACAAGGGCTGTGTAAAGAGTCATGTACGCATTGATCTTATCCTGCTCCATGCCTTTTGCCCAGAAACGCTCACGGCTTCTTCTTACGTACCAGTTGCTCATATCGTCCACAAAATCCTGAAGTGCTCTTGCTGTCTCCGGAATCTTGTAGTTTGCAAGGTTTTCATCTACTGTTTTTACTACTGTATTTAATTTGCTTAACAGCCACTTGTCCATAACCGGAAGCTTATCGTATTCCAGTGTATATTTGGTTGCATCAAAATTATCAATATTGGCATACAGTACGAAGAATGCATACGTATTCCAGATGGTTCCCATGAACTTTCTCTGACCTTCCGTTACTGCCTTGTCGTGGAAACGGTTTGGCAGCCATGGTGCGGAATTTTCATAGAAATACCAGCGGATTGCATCTGCGCCGTGTGTCTGTAACGCATCAAACGGGTCTACGGCATTTCCCTTGGACTTACTCATCTTCTGTCCGTCTGCATCCTGAACGTGTCCTAAAACGATAACATTTTCATAAGGTGCTTTGTTAAACAGCAGCGTTGAAATCGCAAGCAGTGAGTAGAACCAGCCTCGTGTCTGGTCTACGGCTTCGGAAATAAATTTTGCCGGGAACTGCTGTTCAAAAATTTCCTTATTTTCAAACGGATAGTGGTGCTGTGCAAACGGCATTGAACCGGAGTCAAACCAGCAGTCGATAACTTCCGGCACACGTTTCATCATACCCTGGCACTTCGGACACTTGCAGGTTACCGCATCAATATACGGTCTGTGTAATTCGATATCGTCCGGGCAGTTGTCGGATTTTTCTTTTAATTCCTCAATGCTTCCGATAGACATCATTTCTCCGCAGTCTTCACACTGCCAGATATTGAGCGGCGTACCCCAGTATCTGTTTCTTGAAATACCCCAGTCCTGAACATTTTCAAGCCATGCACCGAAACGTCCCTTACCGATTGTTTCAGGAATCCAGTTGATGGTGTTGTTGTTGCGGATTAAGTCATCCTTTACTTCTGTCATCTTGATAAACCATGATTCTCTTGCATAGTAAATCAGCGGTGTATCACATCTCCAGCAGAACGGATAATCATGTTCAAACTTCGGCGCATCAAATAACTTGCCTTCCTTGTCTAAATCCTTTAATACTTCCGGGTCTGCCTTCTTTACAAATAATCCGGCATATGGTGTTTCTTCTGTCAATTCACCCTTACCGTCTACGAACTGTACAAACGGAAGGTCATATTTTCTGCCGACCTTGGCATCGTCTTCACCAAATGCAGGTGCGATATGAACGATACCGGTACCGTCTGACATCGTAACATACGTATCACAGGTTACAAAATGTCCCTTCTTATGCTGCTTTTCGGCAACTTCAGCCGCACATGCATATAACGGTTCGTATTCCTTGTATTCTAAATCTTTACCTGTATATTTTTCAAGAACTTCGTAGTCAACACCTGCGCCGCTTCCGAGTTCCTTACCTTCTTCAGCCTGAACGCCTGCCACAGTCTGACCTGCCTTAACAGCCAGTCCGCCAAGTACCTTGTCAAGCAGGGCTTCTGCCATATAATAGGTATAACCGTCTGCCGCTTTTACCTTGACATAAGTTTCTTCCGGATTAACACAGAGCGCAACATTTGACGGAAGTGTCCACGGTGTTGTTGTCCATGCAAGAAAATACGCATCTTCTCCCTTTACCTTGAAACGTACGACTGCGGAACGTTCCTTGACATTTTTATAACCCTGCGCTACTTCGTGTGAAGACAGCGGTGTACCACAACGTGGGCAGTAAGGAACAATCTTAAAGCCCTTGTATAACAGACCCTTGTCCCAGATCTGCTTTAAAGCCCACCATTCCGATTCAATGAAATTATTATCATAAGTAACATACGGATGTTCCATATCTGCCCAGAAACCAACTGTTGATGAGAAATCTTCCCACATACCCTTGTACTTCCAGACACTTTCCTTACAGTGCTTGATAAACGGCTCCAGACCATATTCTTCAATCTGTTCCTTGCCGTCTAAGCCTAACATCTTTTCAACTTCAAGTTCTACCGGAAGTCCGTGTGTATCCCATCCTGCCTTACGAGGAACCATATAGCCTTTCATTGTACGGTATCTTGGAATCATATCCTTAATAACACGTGTCAGCACGTGTCCGATATGCGGCTTTCCGTTTGCAGTAGGCGGTCCGTCATAAAATGTGTACACTTCACCTTTTCTGCGGTTGTCTATACTTTTTCTGAAAATGTCATTATCCTTCCAGAACTTTTCCACTTCTTTTTCTCTTTCTACGAACTTCATATCCGGTGATACTTTTTCGTAAACCATATTGATACTTCCTTTCCTGCCCTCCGGCAAATAACTTCTATTTATAAACTACTGATTTTTGAGATTTTGCACATTCCCGCGCCGAGCGCGGTCGTCTGCGGCATACTGCAACTTCGCGCGAGTGCGCATTATCGGCACGTAGTGCCTTTTGTATAATATTACACAAAAAACCTCCGCCGTAATACGGCGGAGGGTAAAATCATTCGTTCTATCCAAAATCCAAAACCAATTACGACATACCAGCATATGCGTCCCCTGTAACGGTGGGATTACCGTCCTCATTTACTTACAGGTTTCCTGCTTTCAGTTTGGATGCTTGGAAGTGATGTTCAGATAAATTCTACTTGCACCGGCTCTCACCCTCCCGGCTCGCTTTTGCGTTCAAAGATATCCTACTGTCTTCGTCATAGCATTTAGGTTCATTTTATAAGAGATTATGGTTCTTGTCAAGAATTTTACGCTAATTATTTGCTTCCAGCCTTTTACTGATTTTAGCAAAATCAATTTGAAGTTCCCCGTTATAGATTCCTACAGGAATCTTATCCTGAAATCCGAAAATACTGACCGTATCTTCCGCATCATCATTCTGTGCAAATGTATAGACAATCACTTTCATATCCTTCGGGTCAATCATCCAGTATTCACGGACGCCTGCGTTGGCATATTTATAGGTCTTAACACCAATATCCTTTCTTCTTGTGGACTTTGACAAAACCTCTGCCACAAAATCCGGTGCGCCGTAAATACACCGGTTAATATCCTTGCTTCTGTCACACAGGATAATCACATCCGGCTCCACCATCGTCTTATCATCACAGTCGAGCTGGACATCGACCGGCGCTATATAAGACATACAATTACCGCCATGCTCATCTATAAAACTTTCAATTTGATGACACATCTGCAATGCAATAATCTGATGCACCGTTGTCGGTGCTGTCATTTCATAAAGGACACCGTCAATCAGTTCATATCTTTTATCCTCCGGCAGTGCATAATAATCTTCAAGCGTATATTCCCCCTGCTTCTTCTGTCCATACGGTACTGCCGTTTCACAAACTCTGTCCGCCTGATTTACCCCAGCATCCACCCCGGACTGCCGAGACTCCATATACGGCCCCTTTGTGCTTTCCGCGGCTTTGGACGGATTTTCCGGCTTTAACACGCGTTCCAGCGCCTGAAGCGTTTCGTATCTTGGCGACTTTGTAACCCCTGTGAATATCTTCTGAATCGTGCCTTTGGGAATTCCCGTAAGCTGTGACAGCCGGTCATACGAATAACCGTACTGCTGTTTATAATACTGCATCTGTGATAAATTCATGGCAATCATCCTTTCTATCGGTAATGCAAAACGGATACAATATGATACAAATTTATTATGTATCATATTGTATCCGTTTGTCAAGAATGGACTGCCGAAAATATTATTTCCCATTGATATCATTATAATAGAACTGTAACAGCCCCACCCGTGCTTTCGTCCCCGTTTTTTCATTTATGCTGGCAATATGGCGGTAAAATGCCGCTCGCGACATGCCAATCTCATGCGCAATCTCCTGTGCAGGCTTATCCGAGGTCACAAGTGCCTGCAAAACCTCCCGTTCCCGCTGTGTCAGCCCGTACTTCCCGCAAAATGCCGCAAATGAATCGTCAGAATCCGGGCAACGCTCCGTATCAATGCCGGTATCATCAGCCGTTCCACTAATATTTTCATCGGTATTCCCCACAGATAGCGGCTGTTCTTCCTGTTCCCCGGATTTCTTTTCTTTCACCGGACTTTGATACAAGAACAGCAGAATGCTGATTACCACAAACAGCACAACGGCAGCAATCATCATATAATATCCGTTTCCCATTTCAAACCGTGTCGTAATAAATACCGTAATCAGCGCACAAAAATTATTCACCGCACGCCCCATGCCTGCCCAACAGCCGGGGTGTTTCATTTCCGGTGCTATTTCCATAAATCCCGCCGTGAAATATACGGAAAAAAAGCCCGCTGACAGGTAAAATACAACCAGTCCCACAATAAACGGCATTCCAAGCATCATACTCATCATACAGATTGTCGATAACATCATCACGCAGTACATCACCATGTGCATATACCGCGATTCTCGAATGTCATACAGCATGCCTGCCGCAAGTCCGCTCACGGCAAGCAGAAGTCGCGGCCACTGTCCGACGTCCGCACTGCCCTCTGCATGAACCAGCGTGACCGCATTATCCAGCTCCGCAAATATAAATGTCATAAAAAATACGATTGCCGCCAGTAAAAATGCCCTGACACGCTTTTCTGTGACTTGTATACGCTCTTGCGCATACACCTCTCTACCACTGTCTTTCTTTCCATTTGAATCCATGCTCAACTTTTCTTCCTCAACAGCCGGCATATTTTCATCTTCCCGCAGGTGTACCGCCCTTTCATGAAAAAAAAGCAGTCCCACTGCCGCAATGACAAATACCGCCGTTTCCGTCACTTTATCTTTTAAAAACCGGTGGTCTAAAAACTGTAAGCAGATGCCAAGCGCATAAGCAATTCCCGCAGGCACCGCAAGTCCTTTTCCTGCCTGCTTTTGCAGTGCCATATCCATATGGACTGCACTGCCTGTCATGCCAAGCATAAAAAATAAAAGACAGCCGCTTAACAGCAGCACACTGTAATTTTTATGCAGACATATTATCATAATAGAAACGGCGCAAAGCACTCCCGCCGCCCCTTCTAACAGCACTCTGTATCTGCGGTGTCCTGCATTTCTTATCCGCTCCGGTAACATTCCATATGCCAGAAATCCCATGGCACTGACCCCCAGCACGTAGCTTTGCGCCCGCACAACGCCGGTGGAATCCGTCACTGCCGCCATGAGATTGTCAAATAAATACTCCAGCCCCAAAAAGACAAAAAAGAATACACCCAATCTTACAATCGCCGTCCATACCGTCTTTTCTTTTAACTGTGCAAACATTTCATTTTCCTGCTTTCTTCATATAATAAAGAACAATACGCTGTTTCCCAGCTCTTTGCTTTCTAAGAATTAAAACAAAAACAGGAGCATCGACAGCCAGTACGATTACTGCCTGAAAATACTCCTGCCGTCTGTTTTATTTTAAAAATTATCTTTGCACATCAAAAGAAGCATTGTTCATCAGACTCTTAATCTGTGCAACACTTGTAATATTCGTATCGCCGCGGATAGAATGTTTCATTACGGAAGAAGCCACTGCGAAATTGACAACATCTTCCGGATCCATATTTTCCATCAGCGCATAAATCAGACCTGATGAGAACGCATCGCCACCGCCGACACGGTCAACGATATCGAAATTAATGGTCTTGCTTTCGTAAGTCTCCCCATTGGTATAGAAGAATGCCTTTAAGGAGTTGTTGCTTCCTGAATGGACATAGCGGACTGTTCTTGCAATCGCCTTCATATGGTACTGCTTATCAATCGCCTTAAATACCCTGTCCATATCTTTAAATGAAGGGTCCATGGTCAGACCGTCTTTTACATCTGTTCCGTCTTCATTGTATACATGAATCGGCTCAATACCGATTAATACATCTACATATGGAAGATACTTGCTTAATACATCTCTTGCCGTTCCAAAAGACCAGAGTGTGCTTCTGAAATTCGGGTCAAAGCTGACTGTCAATCCCAGCTTCTTTGCAACCTTTACCGCCTTATCAATCATACGGCGGCAGTTGTAAGAAAGCGCCGGTGTAATACCGCTTAAATGCAGCCAGTCATAATCCTTTAATATATCTTCAAAGTCAACATCACTATAATCGTATTCTGCAAATGCGGAGTTACCTCTGTCATAAATAACCTGGGAAGCTCTTACAGCAACACCTTCCTCAAGGTAATACAGACCCATTCTTCCGTCTGCCTTGATAATGTGCTTTGTATGTACATCATTTGCCTTTAAGTAATTAATCGTAGACTTTCCTAAATCGGTATTCGGAAGTACCGTAAAAAATGTACTGTCTACGCCAAGATTTGCCAATGATACTGCAACATTTGCTTCCGCACCACCGTAATTTACAATAAAATCATGTGTTGTAACAATCTTTTCATAATTCGGCGGAGATAATCTTAACATCAGTTCTCCAATTGCTATAAATTTCATGTTGTCTCCTTCTCTGTATTTTCACAGTCGTATAAACGCTAATACTACAAAATAATCATACTACGGATTGCACTAAAATGCAAACATAAATCTTACCGTCTTTTATCTGCCTGCCAATCTGCCAAGCACAACCCATAACAGCGGATTTACGGACACACTGCCGTCTGTAATGCCCTCGAAAATGCAGAATCCGATAACGGCTGTCACCGCCGCGTCAGCATACCTTTTCATGCTTCCCCTCATTTTCTATTTTTGTTGCATATTATCTGCGTGTAAGCTATAATAAACTTACGAAATTTTCACACGGAACAGGATTTAAGAGGTACATAATATGGATACATTTGCAGCACTCAATTCCATTTTGGTAAAGCTTTTCAACGATATTTTAAATATTGAAGAAAAGGCATTAATTACAGAAGAATTTAAAGATATTTCCGTAACGGATATGCACATTATCGAAGCGATTGGTATTGCAGAACCTCGTACTATGTCTATGATTTCAAAGTCCCTCGGTGTCACAATGGGCACACTGACAACCGGTATCAATGGACTGGTCCGTAAAGGATACGTTGTCCGCAACCGCAGTGACCGTGACCGCCGCATCGTATACGCTTCGCTGACTGAAAAAGGAATTGCCGCATATCATCATCACATGAAATTCCATAAGAGTATGATTGACAGCATTATGCAGGATTTAAGCGAAGATGAAGCCGTTGTGTTAAATAAGACCTTTAACCGTCTGGAAACATTTTTCGGACAGTGGACAGATAAACATTAAAAAGCTGCGTCTTATAAACGCAGCTTTTTTTATTCATGAAAGAGTGTATTGCGGTACTTCTTTAATGCCACTCTGAGCAGACTGCCTAATACACCGCAGACAATCACTTCCCCAAGTCCCACGGTCAGCATAAAATACCACAGCATGCCTTCTGTACCATACGCATATTTTAATACAAACGGCACGATAACAGTGTTTGCAAGTATCGGCGGCAGTGGCGCTGCCCACGGGTGTTTGCGCAGCATATAGGTTCCGACTGCACCGATCAGTGTTGCAAGACTGCCAAAGACGATATCCCAGATAACCGCACCACCCGTAATATTAGCAATCAGACAGCCGATAAAAAGTCCCGGCACTGCCGCCGGTGTAAATACCGGAAGAATTGTAAGTGCTTCCGCAACCCTGAACTGTATCGGACCAAAGCTCCAGTAGTCAAAGACAAATACCAGCACGACATAAATTGCCGCAATGACCGCTCCCTGCGTAATAAACGTTGTTTTTTTCATTTTCATCTGTATATTCCTCATTTCCTTGTATTTCAGCCGGTATACTATCCATCCTCCCCAAAGCTGTTGCAGTAAATATCCAGAAATCTGGATACCATACCACACTGTCTTCCGATTTCCTCATAATTTTCCACCGTCATCGGCGGTACAGTCTGCCAGCCTAACATTTTATACTGTTGGCAGACCTTTGGATTATCTGATATTTTTGGGAAATTCCGGTATTCCCTTAAATACTCAAATCCCAGCCCGTAATCCTTCTTTGCCTGCTTCATCGCTGCCTTTCTGTCTTTAAAAATAGGCATTCCGTCTTTATTTGCACCTATCGCATAAGCCTCTCCATACTGCTGCCAGCGCTCAACCAGTTCCAGATTGTCACATTCGCCCACAACTGTCCCATAACAAATTTCACGCCGTATTACCGGCACTGCCACTATCGCCGCAATCAAAACTACGGTCACTGCCACTACGGCTATAATCCGTTTCTTTGCAAGTGTGTTATTTATCATAGAATCACCCCTTTACAGCATTTCAACAGCCTGTTCAAATTCCTTTTCCGTTGTAATTCTACCATTTTCATAACAATATCTCAATGCTAAAAACGCAACAAAGAATCCGCCGGTCATTCCAACCGGCGGATTCTTTGTTTATTTTATTAAGATATATTTCAAATTACTTTGTAACGCCTTCTGTCTTGTAGATAAATGTTACAGAACCGTCCATGTCATCTGCCTTTCCTGCAAAGGACTGATAATCTTTTCCAAGGTTGATAACCTTCTTAATTGTATCAATTGCATCGTCTGCATCACTGCCTACAAGAGATGTAATCTGGCTGATTCCTTCTTCGTTGAACTGAATCATACCGTTGTTTAATTCAACCACACCGTCATTTAACTGTTCTGCACCGTCGCTTAATTCGTGTGCGCCGTCATTTAACTGGGTTACACCGCTTGCTAATGCACCTGCTCCCTGTAATAACTGTGCTGTACCAATCTTTAACTGCTTTGCACCATCATCAAGAGCATTGATGCCTGTTACAAGTGCCGGGCTACTCTCAGAGAGCTGACCGATACCGTTCTTTAAATCAGATGTGCCGGATACGAGTGCCGGAACACCGGATGCTGCTGTAAGCTGTGATGCACCTGCATCAAGCTGCTTTGCACCGGATACAGCATTTGCAATACCGCCGTTTAACGTATCGTTGTTACTCTTTAACTGTGAAAGTCCGCTGTTTAACTGCGCACTGCCTGAAGAAACACTGCTGCTTCCCGCTACAAGCTGTCCAAGTGCTGTTTCTAATGTATCCTTCTTTGCAACGGCACTCTGTAAACCTGCGTTAACCTGTGCTGCGCCTGCGGCAAGCTGTGCCACGCTGCTGTTTACGGTATTTTCTACCTTACCGGCACTTTCATTGGCTGCTGTATTGACAAGGATAACCATTTCATTCTTATAAATAGAAGCTAAATCGGTAATACCTGCTGCCGCAAGCTGTGCGTTTGCCGCAATACCGGCATTTAAAGCTGTTACAACCGGATTAGAAGCATTTGCTGTTACAAATGAATATGCATCCATATATTTATTGGCAAGTGCTGTCTGAGCTGCCGTTGTCAGTCCGCTTTCTGAATACATATCTGTAGCAGGCTGGATAATCAGGTTGTCATTTCCTAATGCTGAGAGTGTACCGTTTAACTGTGTGCCTGCGGCTTCAAGTGCCTGTGCGCTTGTCTTTAACTTTGTCTTATTGCTTTCATACTCACTGATAGAAGCTGTCAGTCCGTCAGATAACTGTGCCAGTCCGTTGCTGACCTGTGCAGAACCGTCTGCTAATTTTACCATGCCGTCCATCAGGCCGTTTTCACCTGAAAGCTGTGCCTGTAACTGCGCCAGTCCGTCTGCAACCTGTGCGGAACCGCTTGCGAGTGCGTCAGAACCGTCTGCCGCACTTGCAACACCTTCTGTATACTGGCTGATACCTGCCTGTAATGCCGGAAGTCCGTTTGTTTCATCTGCAAGCTGGGATGTACCTGCCTTTAACTGGTTTACACCGTCATTTAAAGTCTTAGCACCGTCAAATAACTTGCCTGAACCGTCATATAACTGTGAAATACCGGAAGTTAATGCCGGCATAGAAGATACTACTGTGCTTAAACCGTCTGAGAGCTGTCCTGCACCGTTGTCTAACTGGGATACACCGTCTGTTAATGTCGGAACCTGGTCATTTAACTGCTGTGTACCGTCTGCCAGTGCCTTGCTTCCGTCTACAAGCTGCGGTGTTGCATCTGCAAGCTGGTTGGTACCGTCTGTGAGCTGGTCAGCCGCATCCTGTAATTCATTGACCTTATCCTTTAAATTGTCAATATTCAGGTCGTCTGTTTCAAGGTCAGATAAGAAATTGCTGGTTGCCATAGACATCATCATATCCAGTTCAAAATCTGTTACATCTGCTGTGACTTCAAAATATTCCGGAACATCTAAATCCAGTTTTTCATTGTCAAACTTCATATCCAGACTGTCTTTTAAACCCGGCATTGTGATACCGAATACAACATTGCTGTCGTTGACTTCTGTAATCTTTCCGTTTGTCACTTCAATATTAGAGAATTTATCAGATGGAAGCAGCATACCTGTTACCATTGTAAACGGAACATAAACCGTCTTTGTCTTTCCGTTTACGGTAATTGTCTTTTTGGCATTGTTGGTATAGTCAAAACGCATTGTGACTTTACCGCTCTTTCCTGCAAGATCACTTGCTGAAATTTCCTTGCCGTCCAGATAGTAAGTTACCTTCATGCTGACAGGTGCTGTCTGTGTAGTTGTACCCTGATAAGTAATGCTGTTGCCGTCTGCTGCCCATGTCAGGTTGTTTCCGTTTGTTGTGCTTGTTTCATCACCTGTTAAATTGGTAATGTTTGATAAGCTTGAAACATCTGTAATAGAAGACTTTCCTGTTACATTCTTTAATTTTTCATTGACGATAACGTGGTCCTGCTGTCCGTCAGCTTTTGTAAATACGAAAACTGTTTCTTCCTTTGAATCGGTCTTTGCTTCGGTTGCAACCTTTGGTGCTGAAGAAAGCTGTGATGTCAGGACATCTGCAATCATTGTTTCTGTGTCTGTATCCTGTTCGTTTGCAGCAACTTCATTCTGAACTGCTGATGATGTATTTGTTCCGCAGGCTGTGAAAGAGCATGCCATCAATGCTGCACACATAAATACTGAACCATATTTGAATAATTTCTTCTTAATCATATAATTCTCCATTTCCGCCGTAAATCCGGCTTTTACAATCTAATTCTCATTTCTCATCTGCCGTCAGGACTATTTACTGTAAGTATCTGCTGAAGCATAAGCCACATTTTTAGCTTTTTCTTTCTTATCCTTCTGTCCGAATCCGATACTGGTGTATCTGATCACCTTATCAAATACAACGAAGAATGACGGTAATACAAAGATAACAACAAACATACTGATGATAGCACCTCTTGACATTAACTTACAAAGAGAAGCAACCATATCTACGCTTGAGTAAGCACCAACACCGAATGTTGCGGCAAAGAAGCCTAAGGCACTTACGATGATAGACGGAATAGAGGTTGAAAGTGCTGTTGCAATCGCTTCTTTCTTTCCTGCGCCCTCATTACGTTCCTTCTTATATCTTGTTGTCATCAAAATCGCATAATCGACCGTTGCACCTAACTGAATCGTACCGATTACAACGGATGCGATAAACGGAAGTGTTGTTCCTAAGTAATACGGAAGTCCCATGTTAATAAAAATAGCAAATTCAATTGCCGCAACCAGAATAACCGGCAATGAAATGGACTTAAATACACAAAAGATAATAATGAAGATTGCCACAATGGATACGGCACTTACAGTCTTAAAATCTTTATCTGTAATGGTAATCAAATCCTTTGTACACGGTGCTTCACCGATAACCATGGAGTTCTGGTCATATTTCTTTGCGATCGCATCAATCGTAGAAATCTGATGGTTGATTTCATCGGATGCCAGCTTGTAATCTGAACCGATTGCAATCATCTGATGTTTATTGCCCTTTAACATCTCCTTTAAGTCATCCGGAACAAGTTCGTCTGGAATCGTTGTTCCTGCAAGGGAATTATATCCTAATGCAAAAGAAACACCTTCAACATTTTCCAGTTCGTCTAACATCTTCGTTGCATCTTTTGCTGTCATGTTCGTATCTGCAAGAATCATGTAGACAGAATTCATATCAAAATTTTCTTCCAGAATCTTGTTTGCCTGTGAGCAGGCTGTAGATTCAGGGAATGTATCTGTTAAGTTATAGTAAACATTTGTATGATTATATCCGTAAATTGCCGGGAATAATAATACAAGGAAAACGATAATCGGAAGCCATGCGTGGTTGACAACGAAATTTGCAAGCTTATCGAATTTTGCCGGCATAATTTCTTTGTGCATTGTCTTTTCCAATGCCCTGTCAAATGTCAGAATCATGGAAGGAAGAATCGTTACACAGCCGATTACACCGATTACAACACCCTTTGCCATAACAATACCAAGGTCTAAGCCCAGTGTAAATGTCATGAAGCACAGTGCGATAAATCCGGCTACGGTTGTAATGGAAGAACCGACTACGGAAGTAATGGTATTTCCGATAGCCACTGCCATTGCCTTATTATGGTCATCCGGATACTCACTTTTCTGTTCCTTATAGCTGTGCCATAAGAAAATCGAGTAGTCCATTGTAACACCGAGCTGTAATACTGCTGCAAGTGCTTTGGTAAGGAAGGAAACCTCACCCATAATAATATTAGAACCTAAGTTGTAAACAATCGCCATACCGATACTTAACATAAAGAATACCGGTACAAGGAAAGAATCCATAAACAGTGCCAGTACAATACTTGTAAGGACTGCGGCAATCACAACGTATGCAATGGTTTCCTGCTGTGTGATGTTCTTTGTATCTGTAACAACGGCTGACATACCGCTGATGAAGCACTGGCCGTCAGCAATATTTCTTAATTCCTGAATCGCTGCCATTGTGCCGTCACTTGATGTTGTATCATCAAAGAAAATCATAAACATCGTACAGCCACTTTCCTGATTTTCAAAATAGCTGCGGTACTTTGACGGAATGATTTCGGTCGGTACTTCTGCACCTACCATACTGTTATAAGAAATAATATCTGTTACATGTTCTACATTTTCAATTTTATCTTCTATCTTTTCAATTCCTTTAGCGTCCATTCCTTTAACAACGACCGTGGCATACGCACCCTTGTTAAATTCATCCATCAGAATGTCCTGCCCTTTCATTGTGTCAATGTCACCGGGCAGATAATACAAAATATCATAATTGACTTTTGTCTTGACATATCCGATGCCTGCCGGAATGAGCAGCAATACGCTTAAAATCAAAATTGGAATTCTAAGCTTAACTATCGCTTTTCCTACCTTTTCCATTATTATTCCTCCTTTTAATACTCAAGATTGTTACTGACCGTTGGTCATTCTCATTTGCGATTGTCATTATAGCACAAAATGACCAGTAGTCAATATAGTTTATAAAAATTTATGACTTTTAGTCATTTTTTATTGACAAACGGATAAAAAACCTCTAATATGCATGGAAGACAAACGTAATTTATAAAGAATTGCAGATAAGGAGACGTTATGGGAAAGTTAGAATCAAATAAATTGCAAAAACGGACCTCTCTGCTCAATACCGCATTTAACCTTTTTACGACCAAAGGTGTCAGCAAGACCTCTATTGCAGAGATTTCTAAAAATGCAGGCATTGCCAAGGGTACATTCTATCTGTATTTTAAAGATAAATATGATATCCGCAATAAACTGGTTTCGCATGAATCCAGCAAGCTGTTTAAACATGCAGCCGCCAATCTTACACAGTATTGTTTAAAGAATAATCTGACACTTGGCTTTGAAGATAAAATTATTTTTATTGCGGATCACATTATCAATGCTTTAAATGAAGATAAGACCCTGCTCACCTTTATTTCCAAAAATTTAAGCTGGGGAATTTTCAGGGAAGCCCTGACAAGTAACATTGCGGAAGATGATGTGAATTTCAAAGATGTATTTTATTCCATGATTGACTGCGCCGAATACGAAATCGAAGAACCGGAAATTATGCTGTTTTTAATTACCGAGCTTGTCAGCTCCACCTGCTACAGCGCGATTCTCTACGAAGAACCGGCAAACATTGAAACGATTAAGCCGTATTTATTTACCACAATCCGCGCAATTATCCGTCAGCATGAAACCGCACCGAAAGCGCAGGCCGAAATGCAGTAACACTACCCGCTTAAAAAAGCACCGGCAGAAAATGACATGTCATTTTCTGCCGGTGCTTCTTTCTTTTAATTTTGCAGTTTTTACTCCCTGCGCAGGGATTTTAACAGCGCGATTTCTTTTGCATAACCGTCCAATTCATTCGGTGTTTCCAGAAAGAACGGCTTATCCGCTAACATCGGGTGGTTGATAATCCGTTCAAAGGCTTCCGTTCCGATTGAACCCTCACCAATCTTTTCATGGCGGTCTTTATGGCTTTCAAACGGATTCTTGGAATCGTTGATATGAATGGCATACAGTCTGTCAATGCCGATAATCTCATCAAACTGCTTTAACACGCCGTCAAGGTCATTTACAATGTCATATCCCGCATCGTAGACATGGCACGTATCAAGGCATACACCCAGATGGTCATTTAATTCCACGCGGTCAATAATCGCGCGCAGTTCTTCAAAGGACCTGCCGATTTCCGAACCCTTGCCCGCCATGGTTTCAAGCAGTACCTTTGTCGTCTGCTCCGGCTTTAACACCTCGTTTAACATCTGTGTAATATAGTCAATTCCGATTTCAACGCCCTGTTTTACATGGCTTCCCGGATGAAAGTTATAAAGATTTCCCGGTACATATTCCATTCTTTTTAAATCATCTGCAAACGTATTTTTTGCAAATTCTCTCGTGCTTTCATCTGCGGAGCATGCATTTAACGTATACGGCGCGTGTGCTAAAATCACATGGATACCGTTTTCTTTTGCAAATGCTTTAAAATTTTCCACGTCCTTTTCATCTATTGCCTTTGCAGCACCGCCGCGCGGGTTTCTTGTAAAAAACTGAAATGTATTTCCTCCGAGTGCAACAGCTTCCTTTCCCATGTGAAGAAAGCCCTTAGATGCCGAAAGATGACAGCCTATCTGAAACATACTTTTTCCTCCCGTTTCTATTCTTCTTTTTCACTGCCGGTACGCTGCAATCGTTGCGTACCGCGTACGTCCACTTTTACAGCAGCGCCTGATAAATCTCTCTTTTCGATACACCGCGGTCTTTTGCCGCCGCCTTCATCGCTTCTTTTTTATCCATGCCCTGGCTGATATACAGGTCAACGTGGTCTGCAATACTCATCTGTGCCCACTGTGCCTGTTCTTCCGCTTCAATCGTTTTCCGGCTCTTGCCCTCCACGACCAGCACATATTCACCGCGCGGCTCCTGTTCCTCATAAAAGTCAACCGCCTCTTTAAAGGTCGTAAGCATTGCCTTTTCATGCCTCTTGGTCAGTTCCTTGCAAATCGTGAGCGGGCGGTCTTTTCCAAACACCTCACACAGCTCCTTTAATGTCCGGAGCAGACGGTGTGGCGCTTCATATAAAATAACCGTTCTTGTTTCTTCCTTTAATTCGGAAAGCACTGCCTTGCGCTCCTGCTTGTCAGGCGGCAGAAATGCTTCAAATGCAAACCGTCTGGTCGGTCTTCCAGACATCGTCAGTGCCGTAATACATGCCGCCGGTCCCGGAAGGGACGTCACGGTTACGCCTGCTTCATGGCACTGGCGCACCAGTTCCTCACCAGGGTCTGAAATGCCCGGTGTTCCCGCATCGGTAATCAGGGCAACCGTTGTGCCTGCCAGCATTTTCTCTACCAATACTTTTGCCTTTTCGACCTTGTTATATTCATGATAACTGGTCATCGGGGTCTTGATTTCAAAATGATTGAGCAGCTTAATACTGTTTCTGGTATCCTCTGCCGCAATTAAATCCACTTCTTTTAAGGTCCGAAGCACACGGTAGGTAATATCTTCTAAATTTCCAATCGGTGTTGCGCACAAATACAACATTCCCGTATGTTCCATAACTTCACTCTTTCTGCCGCCAAACGGCCTTTTAGTACATTTTAAGCAGTTCCTGTGTATACGAGCCGTCTTCTTTGTATACAACCAGCGGCGGCTCTACTTTTAAGAGTGCTTTGCCGCCTTTGACTGCTTCGATTAACACCATATTGGCATCCTTATTTTCATGCGGATATACCATACGGATTCTTTTCGGTTCTAAATGATGCCGTGTCATCACTTCAAAAATTTCCACAAGCCGCTGTGGACGGTGTACCATATAAAATCTGCCGCGCATTTTCAGGCACCGCGAGGCTTCCCGCACCACATCTTCGAGTGTGCAGAGCAGTTCATGGCGCGCAATCGCTTTTGCGGAATGCGGATTGGTCAGTCCATGATTCTCATTCATATACGGCGGATTGGTCGTTACAACGTTAAAAGAAGCTCCCCCGAATATCGTGGAAGCCTCTTTAATATCACCCTGTACAATTTTTACAGCTTCTTCGATTCCGTTTAGTTCCACGCTTCTTCTGGCAAGGTCCGCACTGACCGGCTGAATTTCCAGTCCGGTAAATCCGGCAGCATCGGGATTTTTTGCCTGCATTAAAATGGGTATGACCCCATTTCCCGTGCCTAAATCAAGAACCTGCTCATTTTTCTGTGCTTTTGCAAAGGAAGACAAAAGCACCGCATCCATTCCAAAACAAAAGCAGTCTTTATTCTGGATAATCCGGTACCCGTTGCGCTGTAAGTCATCAATTCTCTCATTATCATTCGTCATTGATATGGGATTTCCCTTCCTTTTTTTCTAATTCTTCAAGCTGCTTTAACTCTTTATCATCAATATGCATCTTATCGTTGCGGCGCTTCGGCTTAAAGCGGATTTCTGCAACCGGATACTCCCGCACCTCTTTTTCGTCATTGCCGGTTGTCACAACCACCTTGACACGCTGGCGCAGTACGCTCACGCTTAATACCTCGCCCTTTAACTTATCCGGTGTCGTCACATAATCGCCGATGCCTGGCAGATGACTGTTCAATTCTTCGTAGGTTTCTTCTTCATTTTTCAGACAGCACATCAGTCTTCCACATACACCTGATATTTTGGTCGGATTTAGCGAAAGATTCTGCTCTTTTGCCATTTTAATCGAAACCGGCACAAATTCCGGCATATAAGTCGCACAGCACAGCGGTCTTCCGCACACGCCGATTCCACCCATAATCTTTGCTTCATCGCGCACCCCAATCTGGCGCAGTTCGATTCGGGTCTTAAATACCGATGCCAAATCCTTTACCAGCTCCCTGAAATCAATTCGTCCGTCCGCCGTAAAATAAAACAGCACCTTATTGTTATCGAATGTATATTCGACTTTAATCAGTTTCATTTCCAGCTTGTGCTTTGCAATCTTTTCCAGACAAATCTGAAAGGCTTCTTTTTCCTTCCGGCGGTTTCTTGCTTCCCGCTCATCATCCTCCGGCGTTGCAATCCGGATGACTGCCTTTAACGGCTGAATTACCTTTTTATCTTCAACTTCCCGGATTCCTAAAACAACATGTCCGTACTCCACGCCACGCGCGGTTTCCACGATAACATGCTGTCCGGTTTCAATGTCTTCATACTTTCCCGGTGCAAAAAAATAAATTTTTCCTGCCTGACGGAACCGGACTCCAATAACCTTTGTCACGAGTTTTCCTCCATTTTATTCCTTTTCAATCTGTTCTAACTCCACTGCCGCCTGCAAATACAGGACTGCCGTTTTTACCTACATCGCCTCTTTAATTGCCATAATCAGCAGTTCAATAACAAGGTCAAAATTAACATTTGCCTTTAACCGCAGCTTCACTTTGTCAATGGATTTTAAAATGTCTTCCAGCCCCTCATAAGAACAGTTCTTTGCCTGCTCTGCAAGCAGTGACATTTCATCTTTAAAAATCAGCGCATTGGAATCCTTTGTGCTTTTAAAGACTAAAACATCCCGATACCACATTGCCATTAAATCCAGATAGTCATCAATTGTCAGCTTATAATTGGCGATATTTTTGACTTCTGCCATAATCTCCGCCGTTGTCATCTCTTTGGCATAACGGATAACATGCATCACTTCTTCTTTTAACTGTGCAAATTCCTTTGATGTCGCAATCGTTACGGCACGGCCGATTTTACCCTGTGCAAATGCAGTTGCAAACCGGCACTCATAGTCCGTTAAATCATACTTTTCCTGTAAATACTGTGTTACCAGTGTATCCCGCAGCGGTCTGAAATCCAGTCTGACACATCTTGATAAAATCGTCTGTAAAAATGTATCCGCATTGGTTGTCAGCAGAATAATAATGCCGTATGCCGGCGGTTCCTCAATCGTCTTTAACAAGGCATTCTGTGCCTGCGGTGTCAGCTTCTCTGCCTCGTCAATAATATAAATCTTATACCGGCTGCTGTACGGCTTAATCTGCATATCGCCGATAACCTGTTCTCTCACATCATCAACACCGATACTGCCCGGCTTTTCATGATGTACCCAGATAATATCCGGCTGATTGCCCGATTCGCTCTGGATACAGGAATGGCACGTACCGCATGGCTCCTGTCCATGCTGCTCACATTGCAGTGTTTCGGCAAAAATGCCCGCTGTCATCTTTTTCCCGGACCCCATCGGGCCGTTAAAAATATAGGCATGTGAAACCTTATTGAGTCTTATTGCATTCTGTAAATGTTCCTTTATCTGTTCGTGTCCGTAAATATCTGCAAACTTACTCATGATTTGTCCTTTCTGTTTTCCGTTCCAGTTCCCGGATTGTATCACGTTGAAATATCCAGAAGCAGTCCACGGATATCATCAATCTTACTGATAATTGCAAGGTGGTCTTTTTCGTCCTTGACCAGCTCGCCCGCAAGGTCATCGAGATTCTTATCCACCAGTCTTACAATTCCGTAAACTCTGTGACGTCCGCGTCTGTCGAGAAAATTTTCACGCGAAAATTCATGGGAACGGCTCACCACTTCATTTAAAAATCCCTTAACCAGTTCCCTATACTTTTTCATATCTTTAATATCCATGTGTTTGGAAATCTTATCGCCCTGTGCAGTGATTTCCTCCATCATAGAATTTAATTTTTCCTGAAGATCCTTTTCCTCAATATTGCGGATCAGCGTAAATTTAAAGCTGTCATCTCCACTGTCCACGCTCTTTGTCGGCTCTTCCACCTGTTGTATCTTTGATACGTCATTTACCTTAATATCCACAAAAATACCCCCATTTTGGCACTATATAAGTATTATACCATACTTTACCGCATAAACCAATAAATCTTTACCTAAGTTTCCACAGTTTCATCCATATATCATTTACATATACAGTAAATATTTTTAATCGCAGCTTTTTTGTTCACCAATATTCCTTAAAATCTCCTGCTTAATTGCCGCCACACTGTCTTCTAACCCGTCATTGTTTGAAAAATGCTTTGTAATCCCGGATTTTTTTAAATTTTCTTCGGAAAAATCCTGCTCATCTGCCAAAAACCTACGGCACAGTTCCGCATACTTTGGCTTTTCCTGTTCTTCTTCCCTGTGAATAGCGCGCAGAAGCCGGATTTTATCCTCTACTTCTATATATATCGGCAAAAGATGTTCTTTTCCGTAATATTTGCAAAATCCGTCATACGCTTCAAGCGTTCCGATAACAATATAGCGGTTCTTTCCGCCTAACTGTATCTGCCCGTCATTGACCGTAAAATATTTCCACACGCCGATAACCGTATCATAACAGCGCATTTCGATGATTTTTCCTTCTTTTTCAAGCCGCGCGGCTTCATCATCATTTACAAAATGATACTCAACGCCCTCCGCTTCTCCCGCCCGCATCGGTCTTGTCGTATACATGGTAATTCTCTTTAAATGAAGCTGCTCATCGTGTGCAAGCTGTTCGTAAATGTGGTCTTTTCCCGTTGCACTTTTTCCCATTAAAAATATGATTTCAGGCATGAAACATATACTCCTTTTTCACTTTTTTCAATACCGATAACTTCCAGATTTTTCTGGATTCCTTCACGGATAATCTCTGCAATTTCTCCTGTATAAACCTCTCCCGCCTGAATAAGCGGTATACCCGGCGGATAAAAGCACACGCCTGCCGCTGCAGTTCTTCCCACGCATAAATCCAGTTCTACCGGCTCGGCGTCCCCATTCTGCGCATCATACGGATTACATTTCACCTCCGGAAAACATTCCATAAAAGCGGTTATTTTTTCTACGTTTTCAAGTTCTGTTGGCAATTCATTCATTTGTTTTATGTCCTGTTCCGTCTGTAGTTGTGATTTCTGTCCTCTTCTGATTTTCGTCTGCATTTCATCATCTATCTGTCTGAGCGCTTCAAAAAAACGCTCATAATATTCATCGGTATCCCCGATACTGGTCATCGCAATGACATATTGCAAAGAAGCCATTTCAAGCTGGATATGATATTTATTTAACAATTCCTGATACAATTTTTTTCCGTCCCGTACAAGCAGTACAATCTTTGAAATGTCATCGGTCGGAAACAGTCGGATATTCGTAAGTGTTTCTAATTTTTTCCGCAATGCCAGAAGCCGTGTCACATACGCATTAAAAAGAGGTTTTCCTTTCGTTTCAAGCACTGTCATACAACGGTCAATGCCACCCATTAACACATAGGACGGACTGGTGGTCTGAACCATATCCCAATACCGCCGCACCCGCTCTTTATCAATATTTCCCTGCAAATGCAGTAACGCCGTCTGTGTCAGGGACGGCAGTGTTTTATGAATACTCTGGATTACCGCATCGGCACCGCAGAATACCGCCGATTCTGGAAAAGCTTCATGAAATGCAAAATGCGCGCCGTGCGCTTCATCTACAATCAATATCTTACCATACCGGTGTACGATTTCCGCAATTTTTTTTACATCCGATACAATTCCCTCATACGTCGGCGAAGTAATAATAACCGCACGGATATTTTCATGCTGTTTGAATGCCTGTTCAACCTGACTTGGTGATACCGCACCGTAAATGCCGCTTGTGACTTCCTTGGGATACAGATACACCGGATTTAATTCATTTAAGTAAATGGCATTATACACGGCACGGTGACAGTTTCTTGCGACCAGCACCGTATCATTTTTTTTCGTTGCTCCGCAGATTGCCGCCAACAGCCCCGCACTGCTTCCGTTTATCAGCCACAGACTTTCCTCTGCACCGAATAATTTTGCCGTCCGCTCAAAGGCTTCTTTTAAAATGTCCTCTGCATGGTGCATATTGTCAAATCCGTCAATTTCCGTAATATCAACCGCATAAGGGTTTGGCATGACAAACTCCTGTGTATTTCTTTTTGCTCCCGGCATATGTAACGGCACATAATCTGCACCGCAGTATTCTTCCAGCCGCTCTAATAAATCTTTTTTCATTTTTTCTCCGTTTCATGCAAAAAAGCTGCTTAAACCTGCAAAAAGCCAGATTTCTATTCTTTCTGACCTTGTCCGGTTTAGACAGCTCCTTTGCTTTCATATTCTGCCCCGACATTCTTGTCAAAGCCTGCTTTTGAATCTGTTATTTTGTTACAATTAATTTCATTTCCGCTGTTGCCATGCTTCCAATCGCATCTGTTACCTGATACTTCATCGTATATTCGCCTGCCGCATCGGTTGTATAACGTCCGCTGACTGCAATTTTATCTGTAATATCATTGCCACAGGTATCTTTTGCCGTCACACCTTTTAAGAAATCAACGGTATCTCCGACCTTTACGGTAATATCCTGTACTCCGGAAAGTGTTGCACTCTCCTTATGCCATGGATTTGTTTCGTCCGGGTCTGTCGGGTCCCATCCTGCATTCGGGCTGTCTAACGGAATTTTAATAGATTCCGGCTTGCCAAGCGGACCCGGATTCGCAGCATCATCATAAATATCAACCGTTGTTCCCTGCGGACAGTTTTCATACAGCCACAATACATCACGGACGCACATTCTGACACAGCCCAGTGATGCAAATGTACCCAGCTTATTATATTCTTCTGTTTCAAGTGTATTATTGGCTGCCTTTAAATACGGTACGGAATGGAACAGATATCCGCCGCTGATACGGTACGCATAATGTCCATAGGTATTGTCCACCATTAAACGCCATACATACATATCCGATGTTTTATAATTCTCACCGGTAATCGTCTCTTCTCCTGCTCTGCCGCAGGATGCCGCAAATGCTTTTACAGGAATCGAATACGAACCGCTCTCATCAATCCCGTAGACCGTTACACAGTTTGCCGCTCTGTTGACTTTAATGTGATACGGATATGACACTCCGGCCGGTACGGTATAAGAAACTTCCTTCTGCTGTTCCGGCTCTTTTAAATCTATCCATGTCACTTCTTTGGTCTGCTGTTCGCCGTTATTCTTATTGCTGCCGTCACCCTGTGCATTATTATCCTCACCCGGTGAAGCCTTATTTTCTTTACTTTCATTACTCTGCGTAATGCCTAACTTACTGCCAAGCGGTGTGAACCGGATACATACAAATGCACCGGCGCCCAGCACTGCAAGAATCAGTACGATATAGATTATCAGTGCTTTCCAATTGCGCTGAAACCAGTTTTTCCGTCTTCTTAAATATTTATAATTAATGTTTCCTTTACTCATTTTATCCTCCGTTTCGGACAGTCCCCGAAAATTCTTCTAAAAACATTTCCGCTCAAAATGCTTCAACTCACGCTGTTTTTGCAAATTGCACATTTTTCTTATAAATTAAAAATGTTTTTGTATCCATTCCTGTGCATGTTCTCAAAATACTTTATTTTTTCAATCCATTTCAGCACATACATTTACTATGATAACACATCGGTATAATAATTCAACCTGTATTTATATTTTCCGGGAGTTTTACCTTCTATTCCCGACAAAACACCATTTTTCCCCCTTTTGACAAAGGTCCAAAATTATACAGTGTCTTTCTTCTCCCATTATATTTAGGATTATCTCTTTTTCTGTTCTATAAATCTGCAATCAAAAAAAACTCAACCTTTCAAAAAGATTGAGTTCCCTAACTTAGTGCCTAGAACCGGAATCGAACCAGTGACACGAGGATTTTCAGTCCTCTGCTCTACCGACTGAGCTATCTGGGCATACACACTAATGTGTGAGTTGCGGGAGCAGGATTTGAACCTACGACCTTCGGGTTATGAGCCCGACGAGCTACCAGACTGCTCCATCCCGCGATGATATCTCATTATAGCACATTTTTTCTAAATATGCAATGGGCGGAGGTGGATTCGAACCACCGAAGCAAATTGCAGCAGATTTACAGTCTGTCCCCTTTGGCCACTCGGGAATCCACCCATTTTGTCTCTCGACAATATCTATTTATATCATAAATAAAAGAAAAGCGCAAGGGAATTTATCCAATTCTCCTGCACTTTTTCCAAATTTTTATACCCAGAATGACCACGCTGCATTCATCTGATTTATAATTGTATTCAGATCCCATTTCTTACGGCTGTTGATCTTACTGTTCGGATCATTGATCAGTACCTTGCCCTCCTCTGTCAGCCCGGAAAGGACGATAAAATGTCCCTGGTTTGTAAAATCACCCGGTCCCATACTGCAGATGATCGGATGTCCTGCCGAAAGCTCGGATTTGAGAGTGTCTTCTGACCAGTTTGTAAGCTGTGCAGAGTTTATTCCAAGTTCTGAAGCTCCTGCAGTCATAAGCGTCCAGTCTGTTCCGACTTCATCTACATAATATCCCATATTGACACTCATATCTGCCACATACTTCGGTGTAAATGAAGTATTGCCTGTAAGTCCTGTCGCCACCATGGAAAGGCTGGTCGGTCCGCATCCACCCATTCCGATATTCTCGGAACCATAAGATGCATATCCCCATACTTCGCTCCACTGGAAATATACCGGAATATGGTTCTGGATTCTATAATCTTTCAAATCTACCGCCTGAAGTCCCTGCGCACTGAGTTCTTCCTCTGATCGTGCTGACTGTTCCGGATAATCAATCACCCACTGCAGTGCTTCCTGATGATCAAACAGCCATGTCAGCAGATCATCGGAATACTTTTCTCTGTTCAGAATGATTTCCTTCGTCTCCGGGTTTTTCTTATATAATTCGCCCAGCTGGTCTTTATACTGGTCAGAATCCAGCACCTCCTGGACTTTCTCAGCTTCTATCTCTTCTGGTGTCTTTGTTTCTGTCTCTATCTTTGTCTTGGCAGAGGATGTCTTTTTTGCAGATTTCTTTGCATTTCCACTTCCACAAAGCATCAGGATCACAGCCAACACGATAATTCCTGCTGCTGCAAGAATGCCTGCTTTATATAGCTTTCTTTTCATCCTTTGTACTTCCCGCTTGCGCCTCGCTATTTTTTTCTGGCGCTGCTCCGCTCTTTTCCTGTCTTCTCTCATCATATGTCTATGGTTCTTCCTTCCTTAAACGACATCTCGTTAATGTTTGTTCCTTTTTACGCATATTTCAGCCTTACTTTAACATATTTCTTCATGAGAAAACAGTCTTTTCCGACAAGTTTAGAATTTTTTAAGTTTAAAGCTCTGTATAATTACTCTCCAGAGTTACCTCTGTTTCCTGATCTCCGATACAGATCGTATAAGATTTTCCGGAAAATCTGTGAAAAAAAATGAAACAAAAAAGCCAGGCATTTGCTGCAAGTTCTGACAGCAAATGCCTGGTTTTAATATGCGCCCCACAGGGGCGCCCGCGATTTTATTTTTATTTTGCACAGAGGTCCTTCACTACTTCCCCTGCGATAATCAGTCCGACTACAGATGGCACAAATGCCACACTTCCCGGAATATCTCTTCTCTCCGTACATTTATGCTCTGCTCCTGGCGGACAGATACAATGGTTTCTGCAGCTGATTGCCATGTCCTCGATTGGTCTGGTCGGTTTCTCTTCTGAATAAACAACTTTCAACTTCTTAACATGACGCTTCTTTAACTCCCGGCGCATAACTTTTGCAAGCGGACACATCTGTGTCTTATAGATATCAGCCACTTTAAATGCACTTGCATCCAGCTTGTTTCCGGCTCCCATACTGCTGATGATCGGCACATTCATTGCCTGCGATTTCATGACAAGCTCAATCTTTGCAGTCACCGTATCAACTGCATCAACTACATAATCATACTCATCAAACGGAAATTCATCTGCATTTTCCGGAAGGAAGAAGCATTTGTGGATCCGCACATTCACGTCCGGATTGATTTCCAGCATTCTCTCCTTCATAACATCTACTTTGTATTTTCCTACCGTCTTTCTGGTTGCAATGATCTGACGGTTTAAGTTGGTCAGACATACCTTGTCATCATCGATCAGGTCAAATGCCCCGACTCCGCTTCGTACCAGTGCCTCACATACATAACCGCCGACTCCGCCGATTCCAAATACGGCAACTCTTGAATTCTTCAGTTTATCCATCGCCTCTTTGCCAAGAAGCAGTTCTGTTCTCGAAAATTGTGTAAGCATCTTCTTCTCCTTCTTCTCTCATAAAATACCTGTAAACTCTTAACCAATCCACTTCTTGTTTCATTGGCTTATTTTCAATCTTTAAGTTCCACAATCATTTCTCTTTTGTAAATATCTGTCATATCCAAAATATTTTCGTCAAAATTCGGATTCGTTGAGCACACCGCAATCCTTGCTCCATCTGTCTGATATTCTTTTAAATAATAAGCTTCCCGGATCTCTTCCGGCTGCCTTAAAAAAAACGGATCTCCCTGCTTCGGAATCTGGATCTCGCTGGTATTCAATCCCATCACAAGACCTTTGCGCGTCGCTTTTAAAAAGCTTTCTTTTAAAACCCAGTAGCGGTAAAACATTTCCGTCCGCTCTGCTTCATCTGCATTCCGGATTCTCTCATATTCAGAAGAACAAAAATATTTTTCTGCCAGCCTTTCATGATATTTCCGCATGCATTCGATGTCGCAGCCTACCCTCTCTCCGGATACGCCTGCGCTGCACAGAACATATTTCCCAGAATGTGATAAATTAAAGGACTGCCCTGCATCTTGCGGTATCTTGTGTCTCTCCTGTATCTTCATCCAAAGATACCATGCACCCACGCTTTGAGCCTGATCCTCCCTGTGCTTCAGCCGGTCTGCTTTTTCCTGTCGGAACGCCGGAACTTTTTTATAAATTTTTTGATAATTTTTCTCATTAAGCAGATCAGATATATCTGCCAGGAAAGTTTTCACCTTTTCCATTTCCCGGATTCCCCTTTTCTTTGCCGGCTTTTACGCATTTATCCGCATTTTTCACTATATAACACCTGTAAAAAATATGCAAGGAATATCCTACTGATTTTATTGGATATTCCTTTCCGGTTTTTTATCCCTTGTTAATCTTATATAGACTATGGTATAATAAATAAATCTACAGGCAAAATTAAGTTACTATAATATTTTTAATATGTATCAATTCAGAAAGGATGTGCAATTTATGTGTGGATTTGCAGGCTATTATGGCGCCGGCGATTTTAATAGAGAAGAAGTCATCGACCAGATGGGTGAACGCATTGCCCACCGCGGACCTGACAGCAAGGGAAGCTTTGTTGATGACTATGTAGCCCTTGGCTTCCGCCGTCTGAGTATCATCGACCTTGAAGGCGGATCTCAGCCGATTCACAGTGCAGATGGCAAACATGTCATTATTTTCAACGGAGAAATTTACAACTATCAGGAAATCCGTAAAGAACTGATTGAGAAACACGGATGTCAGTTCCAGACAAACTCCGATACAGAAGTTATTCTTCAGGGATACAAAACCTATGGCGAAAAAATTGCTTCTATGCTCCGCGGAATGTTCGCATTTGTAATTTACGATAAAGAAACTCACAACTTATTCGGAGCAAGAGACTACTTCGGAATCAAACCATTCTACTATGCACAGATGAATGGAAGCCTTTTATTTGGTTCTGAGATCAAGTCCTTCCTGGCTCACCCACATTTTCATAAAGAGGTCAACAAAGATGCCCTCAAGATGTACCTGATTTTCCAGTACACCCCACTTCTTGAAACCATGTTCAAAGGTGTATTCAAACTAGAACCGGGAACATACTTCACTTATGATGGAAAAGAACTTAAGAAAACAAAATACTTCGATCCGACTTATGCAAAGAAAGACCGCAGCTTTGACGAGACAGTAAAACTCATCGGTGAGACAATTCAGGATTCTGTTGATTACCATCAGATTGCTGATGTAGAAGTAGGATCCTTCCTTTCAGGTGGTGTTGATTCAAGCTACATCGCATCTACTGTAAAACCGATGAAGACCTATTCCGTAGGATTTGAAGTCGGCGGATTCGATGAGACAACCTTCTCCAAGGATCTGTGCGATATCCTTCATATGAGCAATGCAAAAAAAGAAATCTCTTCTGACGAATTCTTCGATGCTCTGCCGGAGGTTCAGTATCATTCCGATGAACCACATGCCAACCTTTCCGCTGTTCCGCTGTACTATCTGTCACAGCTCGCAGCCAAAGATGTAAAAGTAGTCTTAAGTGGAGAAGGTGCAGATGAGATGTTCGGTGGATACGAGACATATATCCCAAGCAAATCCGGTGATATGTACCGCAAGATCGTACCGGCATCTATCCGTAAAAAACTCGGAGACTGGGCAAAACACCAGCCTGACAAGAGAGGACTTAACTTCCTCAAGAGAAATGCAACTTCCGTAGAAGATTCCTACATCGGACAGGCATTCATCATGGACAACGAAGAAGCAGATGAAGTACTCGCTCCTGCATACAAGAGCAAGATGCGCTACCAGGACGTAACCAAACCGTACTTCGACCAGGTAAAAGATCAGGACGACCTTCATAAAAAGCTCTTCCTCGATATGCATCTGTGGCTGCCACACGATATCCTGCTCAAAGCAGATAAGATGACCATGGCACACTCCCTCGAACTGCGTGTACCATACCTCGACAAAAAAGTCTGGGAACTCGCCCGCAGCATCGACAGCAAATACTGCGTAGACGGCATGGAAACCAAAAAAGCATTCCGTACCTCCGCCCTCTCCCACATCCCAATGGACTGGGCAAAACGTAAAAAACTCGGATTCCTCGTACCATTCAGAGTATGGCTCCGGGAAGATAAATACTATAATAAAGTAAAAGAAATGTTCCAGAAAGACTTCGTATCCGAATTCTTCAATCAGGACTTACTGCTGAAATGGTTGGAAGATCATAAGAATAAAGTTGGAAATTATCATAGAAAGATTTATACAGTATATTCATTCCTACTGTGGTATGAACAGTACTTTGTTCTCAGATAGAGCAGTGCCAAAATAAAAAAACACCCAAATTTCATGCTCGCATGAAAATTTGGGTGTTATTTTATTTTGATAGAGCGATAGCTCGCACAGCGAATGAACCGCCAGGTTCACGAGCTGTGGTGCACTGCTCCTCCCCTAAATCATTCGACCAACAACCCCCTCTTACCTACAACACACATCCATCCAAGGGGAACAGCGCCAGCGCCTTCCCCGCCCCCGGCATCCATCTCCCCAGCGAACAGCGCCAGCGCCTTCGCGCCCCTCTAACAGCAGCTCATATATAATGTGTTTTTTCGTGCAATATATTGATATTTTCGTGCATTTGCCATATAATATCTATATCATAAAAAGAGGTGATTACTATGGCAAAATCAACAACAAGTAATATCAGCATTCGTATGGACAGCGATCTCAAAGCTGCAGCCGAAGCTCTTTACGAAGAACTCGGTATGAATCTCAGCACAGCTTTCAATATTTTTGTCCGCCAGTCTCTCCGCGAAAGAGGAATTCCTTTCAAAATTACAGAAGGAACTCCAAGTAAAGAAACCGTCTCTGCTATGCTTGAGGCAGAAAGGATTGCAAAAGATCCTAACATCAAAGGATACCATGATGTTAATGAACTTTTTGCAGATCTTGATTCATGACAAAATATGAAATCAAAAATACCACTCAATTTCGAACCGGCAGTCACAGCGACTTATTTAATCTTTAAAAAATAGAAGCAACTAGTCAATGGTGTGCTACCACAATTCCCATTTTAACTAGCTGCTTCTATTTTTATTCTTCTTACACCAACCCAAATGACCTCAACACATCCAGCCACATCGTAAGCGTAAACGCACTCAACAACGTCGTCATCATAATCACCCCGGAACTAAGCGTCCCCTCATGTCCCATATTCCTTGCCATAACAAAACAGCTGACCGTCGTAGCAGATCCAAGCATTACCAAAATCGCAATCAGCTCTTCATTTCTAAATCCAAGAAGTGCCGCCATCGGCAAAAATATCGCACAGAATCCAACCAGCTTCATAAACACAGCAACAAGTGTAGGCTTCATCTTCGATGTTGCCTTTTTCATCTCAAAGGTTGCACCCATCGACATCAGTCCCATCGGCGTCGCTGTCGCACCGATACTTGATACCGTCTTATGTAAAATCGATGGCATCGGAAACTTAAGTGCAGACCAGACAAATCCCGCCACAATTCCAATAATGATCGGATTCGTTGCAATCCCCTTCAGCGTTTTCTTTACCAGCGCCTTATCAAAAGAATTATTCCCCGGTTTAAACACTGAAAGCACCACAACCGCCATAATATTATAAAGCGGCACACTGCCGATGATCATAAGCGGTGCCATTCCCGCAGTTCCGTAAATATTCTGGATAAAAGCAATTCCAAGAAGCGCCGCACTGCTCCGGTAAGTCGCCTGTATAAATTCGCCTTTAACGCTCCGATCTTTCCACAGCAGTGAAATCAAAGTTGATATCGTAATACTGATCGCCGTCACCACAAAACAAAAAAGAATAAACTTAATATCCCATACTTCCGAAAAATCCACAGTCGCCAGCTGTTCAAACAGCAACACCGGAAGCGGAACCAAAAATACAAACTTGTTCATCTTTGCTGCAAAGACTTCATCCATCCACCCCAGTTTTCTGAATAACATTCCAAGTAACATCATTAAAAATATCGGAATCGTCGCATTCAGACTGAAAATTAAATTTTCCATAATCGTTCCTCATCCTACTCATTTATATTTGCATATCGTTATTTTGAACTCTTTCCAGAAACCTGTCAACAGCACTTTCTCACATCAAAAGAATGATTGAGATTTAACACAATTTATACTATAATAAAATAACACTTCGGGGTATGGCTCAGCTTGGTCAGAGCGCACGGCTGGGGGCCGTGAGGTCGCAGGTTCGAATCCTGTTACCCCGATTTATAAGTGAATTTTTACTTATCATATATAGAAAATAAGCCTGGACATTCGCCCCGGCTCAGCATGAATATGCAGTATTACATTTCTAATGCAACTATTATGAAAATTTTTTATTAGTCTTTCTGTTTGCTTTCTTCAATCTTCCGCTTGGAATCTTTCCTCACTTCATCCCGAAGCCTTTGGATATATTCCGTAAACTTACATTCTTCATTCCCATACGTCATCTGAAGATCATACTCCAACGGAATCCATGTCGAGATATCCGCCTCATTATGCTGGATCAGCGCCTCCAGCTTATCCAGTGATTTATAAAGCCTCGCCTCCTGTGTCTCCATCGTTTCCATCTCTTCAAATAATGCCTTCCATTCTGCACGGACCGGTTCCGGAAGTATATCCGTCAGCTGCTCCACCTTTTTATTCTCAACCTTTCGGTCTTTATCCGTCTTTTCAAATGCCGGAATATCTCCGGTGATCGCCTCACCCATATCATGGATCAGACACATTTTTATCACCTTATCCATATCCATCTCCAGAAATTCATCCCCAACCAGCATTGCCATCAACGCCAGCCGCCAACTGTGCTCTGCCACACTCTCCAACCTGCCACTTGAAGTATACGAATGTCTGGTGTTACATTTCAGTTGTTCCGCTGTCTTTAAAAAATCCAGTAATCTTCTTATTTCCATAATTTTCTTCCGTTCCTCCATAATTTAAGATACCAGGGTCAAAATACCTTTTGACCCCAACATCTAATTTAATTTTCCATCATAAAATAAGACAATCGAGTAGGCTGACTCCTACTCGATTCGTATACTTTGTACACTATCTCGCTTAACAGCTCGATGATGTACATTCGCCAAGTACAGATTCTTGTGCAAGCACAAATCTGTACTTGGCTCATCGTATACACAAAATCCCTGGGATGCTACCTGCCTCTTTGCAAATAGCATCCCAGGGACACATTCTTCCACTTAACTTGTGTACCATTTAGGTAATAACTCTGCTTTTCGCAGAAAATACCCTACTCTTTTTTCACTTTTTCGCGCTCTTCTATGTATTCCTGATAAAGATCCAGTGTCATCTGCGCTTCTTCCAGCGTCTTTCCTTTGAACTTGGATACTTTTTCGTTCTCATACCACTTTTCTTCGATACATTTTCTGAGCCATCCGACCAGATTATTGATGTATGCCTGCTCCTGTGACAGCTTAAAAGCTTTCCGGATCACATCCGGCTGGTTATCGGATACCTGAAGCAGCACCTTAATCTCCTGAATCGTGATCGGTTCATTTCCAAAAATATCAGCAACTTCTAAAATCAGTTTTTCATTAACCGGAGTTTTCTTTGCAGCCAGTACATTTGGCGCAATCTCTTCGCCCTCTTCTTCTCCGGATGGCATACGCTGAAGATCTGAATGATGGATACACTTCGGATTCTTCTTTACAAAGAAACGGATTCCTGTAACCTTTCCGCCCTTCCCGCTCTTAACCGGCTCATAATCAAAGCAGATCTCGGAATACTCGGATTCTTCCAGCTCTTTTTTCGCAACTTCAAGTACTTTTCTACGGAAATTACGCCAATCTTCAAACGGTGCATCCTTAATCTCTGCAAGCGCTTCTTCAAAACGTCCCTGCTCAACAAGACGTTTTACTGCTTTAGATGCATTTGCATCCACTACATTCAGTGTAAATTTAAGCTCTGCGATCGTGTATGGATTCTTCGGCGGTCTCGGTACGATCAGCTGGTCACACTGTTCCCTGTCAAAACGATAATACTGGGTTCTCAGGATTTCGTAAACACGGGTTGTGAACAGGGATTTAAAAGAGCACAATACATCAAGACTCATACGGGTATAGTCTTTTTTCAGGTTATAGATATGAGGTTTCATCTCTTTAGTAAATCTGGTTGTAAACACGCCATCTCTATATTCACATTTATTCACTACATTGAACATGATGAAGTTCTCTTTTTCGTCGTCCTCGATACTTACTACATGTCCCAATGTCTCTTTTGATACTTCTTTCAGACGAGAATAGATGGAGTTTCCTGTTATATGAAGATAATTCTTAACATCCTTGGTGGAAACCTTTGCGATCAGCTCACCGTCTTCTACATATGCTTTTGCGATTGCAATATTAAGAAGCTTTCTTTCAAATAATGATGTACTGGATTTACTTTCGATCAGCACATTGGACCGGGAGACCGTATCATGATCCAGCAGTTGTTTCTCTTTTGGTTTTTTCTGTGTTTCCTTCATCGCTCATACCCCTTAATTGTTTTCTTCTGTATTATTGTGTACTTTTGAGGTGTATTAAAATCCCCTCTACACCCCATATAATCCCTTATTGTGTACCATTCGGGGTAACCAACCCCTTTATATTGGGGATTTGTGTACCAAAAAGGAACACCCTCCCCTAAAAAGTACCCCATAAAATGGGGTTTCTGTCTTTTTTTACGTTTTGTGTACGTTTAAGGTGTGTATTGTTCTTTTCGTGTACCATTAAGGTACCTTTTTTGATAAAAATTGTGTACCAAAACGGTACGTCTAGGTTGATTATATACAAGAACCCCCCTCTTGTAAAGCCTTTTTTTAAATTTTTTCGACACTTGTGTACAGAAAAGGTAAAATCGCCAACCCTTCAAGTACACTGCGTAACCCCGCAAAGTAAACAACAACCCCCATATATGTACACCTCTTTGCCCTTTGAAGTAAACAACTTCCCCCGTTTCCGTACACAAAATATGCCCCGAAATGCGTCAACCACGGGCTTTTTCAGCCCTCCTAATATAAACAAAGGAATTTTAATAAGCTGTTGTTATCTTTAATATATATATACATGCAAATTTTCACCCCAAAAGGTACACATCTGGCAATTTCGTGTACTAAAAAGGGGAAAATTAAAATTGTCAGGTGGCTTCGCCAATAAAAATATAAACAATCATAGACAATTTCCCAGTAATTCAGTATAATTCCTCTGTGGATATTCTGAAAAAAAGTTATCCACAAGCTTGTCGAAAAATGTGGATAAGTATCATTTCGGCAAGTTATCCACAATTTAATAGAATGAGAGGATTTTTTATGCAACGAGAAAAATTTTCTTCAAGACTCGGATTCATCCTTATTTCTGCAGGATGTGCGATCGGTCTTGGTAATGTCTGGCGTTTTCCTTATATTGTAGGAAAATATGGTGGAGCAGCATTTGTTCTTATTTACCTTGCATTTTTACTGATTCTTGGACTTCCGATCATGGTAATGGAATTTTCTGTCGGAAGAGCCAGTAAAGTAAGTGCGGCGCTTTCCTTTGACCGGCTGGAGCCAAAAGGAACGAAATGGCATTGGTATAAGTATGGAGCTATGGCCGGAAACTATCTGCTGATGATGTTCTACACAACAATTGCAGGCTGGATGGTCCAGTATTTCATCAAGATGATGACTGGTGAATTTGAGGGAAAGGATACTGCCGCTGTTGCAGGTGTGTTTTCCGATATGCTTGCAAAACCCGGAACAATGACTTTCTTTATGATCATTGTTGTTGTTGGATGTTTTGCAATTTGTGGAATGGGGCTTCAAAATGGAGTGGAAAAGATCACAAAGGTTATGATGCTGCTTCTGCTTGCACTGATGTTGATCCTTGCAGTACGTTCTGTAACGCTTGATGGGGCTTCTGAGGGGCTTCACTTCTATCTGGCACCGGATTTCCACAAAGTCGTGGAATATGGCTTATTTGACACGATTTTTGCCGCTATGGGACAGGCTTTCTTCACATTAAGCCTTGGAATCGGCGCAATTGCTATTTTCGGAAGCTATATCGACAAATCCCGCAGTCTTACAGGAGAAGCAGTCCTGGTAACACTTCTGGATACCTTTGTTGCTTTGATCGCGGGTCTGATCATTTTCCCGTCATGCTTCGCATATGGGGTGGATCCGGGAGAAGGTCCGAGTCTGATCTTTATCACACTTCCGAATGTATTTAATTCCATGGCAGGCGGAAGAATCTGGGGAGCCTTATTTTTCTTATTTATGATTTTTGCTGCGGTATCGACCGTAATCGCCGTTTTTGAGAACATTTTATCCTTTGCCATTGATTTGACCGGATGCAGCCGGAAAAAGGCTGTAATCGTCAATATCGTGGTTGTGGCGGTACTTTCCATGCCTTGTGTTCTCGGATTTAATGTATGGAGTGGATTTATGCCGTTCGGAAAAGGTTCCGGAGTACTGGATCTGGAGGATTTCCTGGTAAGTAACAACCTGCTTCCACTTGGAAGTCTGATCTATCTTCTGTTCTGTACAAGCCGTTATGGATGGGGATGGAAGAACTTCCTGAAAGAAGCGGATACCGGAGAAGGATTGAAATTCCCGAAATGGGCGAAATTTTATGTAAGCTATATCCTGCCGCTGATTGTATTATTTATCTTTGTACAGGGATATATCAGTAAATTTATGTAGGATAAGAAAAAAACCACCCTAAAAGGTACACAAAAAAGATCATGTGTTCGAATTTCGGACGGTACACATGATCTTTTTTATATGTGCCTTGGCACATTCTTTTTCAGAAAAAAAATCTATTTAAAAAAATTTTAAAATTTATGAAAAAAAAGCTTGCATTTTTTATAGCTGTCTTATATAATAAATCTTGCGTTACGGAAAACCGAATAATGTATGCGCTTTTAGCTCAGTTGGTAGAGCAGTAGACTCTTAATCTATTTGTCCAGGGTTCGAATCCCTGAAGGCGCAGTATCAGCACTGTTTTTGATGAATTAGCATCGGGGACGGTGCTCTTTTTTTTGGATCTGTTTCTACAGATGGAGACATATGTAAAAGTAATCGTTTATTTCATTTGCGGAAAGTTACTGGATCTGTGGAAAAATAAAGGAAAATCTATTTCGTGTACTAAAAAGGGGACTATTTTAGTCCCCTTCTACTACATCTTGCATAAAATATTGATTGCATCCTTGTTCAGGAGGCATTTTTCATGTTCATTCAGATAGGCTTCAGAAATTGCATCTTTTTCGACCATGCCACCGAATTCACCGGCGGATACGATGCGCTGAGCCTTTTTATTGCCGTCTTCTGTATTCGGGAAGTCTACCATCAGGTAGTAGACACCGTCATCTTTATACAGACGGCTTTCTGATGCCTGACCGTATCCAAGGATCTTGCAGAAGTCGATTGCATTATCCAGACTTGGAAAGAGAATCTGCCAGCGAACGGTCTCTTTTTCACTGCTGTCAGGCTCGATCAGCATACCGGAAGCTTCAGAACCATCTTTTTGGATGGATTCCAGAGAATTCTCAGCCTGGCAGGAGATCGACAGCATCAGGCTCCGGTCAGGAAGAAATGCACCGTAAAATCCCTGGATTCCATTGTCTGTGTTAAGCCCAAGAACTTCTTTCCCTTTCTTGAGAAGAAGATTCAAAAATTCTTCGGTACGCTCCCTGTCCTGTGTCAGATCTTCCAGTGAGTAGCCAAGTGCGGCAATCTCTGCTTCTGTGATAAGGCAGTTCATTCTGGTGTCGGATACTTTCCAAAAAGTCATATGCTCACCCCCTGATTTGTAAAATCTATTGCTTTTGTAATCTTATTTGTTCTATAAGTTATATAACAAAACGGGTATATTGTCAATATATTTTCTATATTTTATGATTTTTTCAGAAATATTATTTGTTTTTCATTCGTTTGATCACTTTCAGTCGGGTAAATTCTTCCCGTTCCTTCTCTTCCAGTGCATTTGTAATCGTATATACGAGATTGTCATACATCGGAATCGTAATATTTTTCAGGGCATTTGCCCTTTTCTGTGTCTTTTTGATACTTGAAGCCAGCCGGTACGCTGCATTTTCTACCTCAGAAAGCTTGAGTGTCAGCTCCTTTACACGGCAGAATGCATCACGGGCGATATCGATTGATTCTCTGGAAGTACTGAATGCATAGGTTGGTCTGGTATTTTCTTTTTCGTACTTCACTTTCGGGATTTCTGTTCCCATAATGCTTCGCGTCTGGATGCGGATAGAATCCTCGATCGGAACTGTATAGGCAAGTTCTTCTACTGTACTGATCCCGTGCTCGATATTCGCCCTCTGAAGGCACTGATAGGCATAGGTGAAGGTTTTATCGATTTCTTCCTGAATATCCTTTGCTTCGTCGATTAAGCCCATCAGCTCGCGGATCAGAATGTTCCGCTTCTTGTCCATCAGCTCATATCCCTGTCTGGCAAGTGTCAGTGAATTTTTCGCAAGTATCAGATTTCCCTTGGTGGGAAATGAACGTGGATCCATAGACTTCCCTCCTTAGCCTTTGTAGTATACGTCAAGAATCTTGGTATCGACACGGTCAAGTTCTTCTTTTGGAAGGATTCTAAGCAGTTCCCAGCCAAGATCCAGGGTTTCCTCGATGGTACGGTTTTCATTCGGTCCCTGGCCGATATAACGCTCCTCGAATGCCTTTCCGAATTCCAGGTATTTCTTGTCAATCGGAGAAAGCTCGTCTTCTCCGATAACGGAAGCAAGATTCCGAGCCTCTCCTACTTTAGCATATGCAGAGAAAAGCTGGTTTGCCAGATCCTGGTGGTCTTCCCGGGTATATCCTTTTCCGATACCGTCTTTCATCAGACGGGACAGGGACGGAAGAACGCTGATCGGCGGGTAGATTGCCTGTCCGTGAAGATTCCGGTCAAGTACGATCTGTCCTTCGGTGATATAACCGGTCAGGTCAGGGATCGGGTGGGTAATGTCATCATTTGGCATGGTCAGGATCGGGAGCTGTGTGACAGAACCATTTACTCCTTCTACGATTCCTGCACGTTCATATAAGGTGGCAAGTTCACTGTACAGATATCCCGGATATCCTTTACGGCTTGGGATTTCTCCTTTGGAAGAAGAAACCTCACGCATGGCTTCGGCAAAGGAAGTCATATCGGTAAGAATGACCAGAATGTGCATATTTTTTTCAAATGCAAGGTATTCAGCGGCGGTCAGCGCAACCTTTGGGGTGATCAGACGCTCGACGACAGGATCGTTGGCAAGGTTCAGGAACATTGCCACATGGTTTGCAACACCGCTCTCCTCAAAGGTTCTGCGGAAGAAATCAGCTACGTCATGCTTGACACCCATTGCGGCGAATACGATGGCGAAATCCTCATTCGTGCTGCCGCCCAGAGAAGCCTGCTTTACGATCTGTGCGGCAAGCTGGTCGTGCGGAAGACCGTTGCCGGAAAAGATCGGCAGCTTCTGTCCACGGATCAGTGTGGTCAGTCCGTCAATCGCAGAAATTCCGGTGCGGATATAGTTACGAGGGTATTCACGTCTGACCGGATTTAACGGAAGTCCGTTGACATCGCGCACCTCTTCAACCGTGATCGGTCCAAGGTCGTCGATCGGTTCGCCGATTCCGTTAAAGGTTCTTCCAAGCATTTCTTCGGACAGACCGATTTCCATCGGATGTCCGGTAAGTCTGGTGTGGGTATTGTTAAGAGACATATTTTCCGTGCCTTCAAATACCTGGATGATTGCTTTGTCCTTGTAGACCTCCACAATACGTCCCATTTTGTGTTCTTTGCCGTTTACGACAAAATCTACGATTTCATCATAAAAAGCATCCTGAACGCCTTCCAGCGCGATCAGAGGGCCGTTAATGCTGCTGAGGCCTAAATATTCAATTGCCATTTTATTTTCCCTCCTTACGCGTTCTTTTCCATGATGCGGTCATGGAAAGCATCAATGTCTGCCAGATACTGGTCAAGAAGCTGAAGATTGTCATTTGGAACATCGTATTTGATCGCAATGACACGTTCAAAAATATTTTCCTCCTTGAGGACAGACATTGGCATATTCATGGCTACCAGTTCGCGGCAGCGTTTGTATAAATATAAAATGATTTCCATCATTTTGTACTGCTTCTGCAGAGAGACACAGGTATCATCCTTGTGGAATGCATTCTGCTGCAAAAATCCGAGACGGATGACTCTTGCGATTTCCAGAACCAGTTTCTGATCGTCCGGAAGTACATCACTTCCGATCAGCTTTACGATTTCCATCAGGCTGCTCTCCTGGTTCAGAAGTGCCATGATGCGGTTGCGGTAGTCAACGAATTTGGGTGATACATTGTCGTGGTACCAGGCGGCGAGATCGGTCAGATACTCGCTGTAGCTGGTCAGCCAGTGGATCGCCGGAAAATGTCTTGCGTAGGCAAGGCTCTTGTCCAGGCCCCAGAAGCAGCGGACGAAACGTTTGGTGTTCTGTGTGACCGGCTCGGAGAAATCGCCTCCCTGAGGAGATACGGCGCCGATAATGGTCACGGATCCGTCACTGCCATTTAAGTTATGCATCATGCCTGCGCGCTCGTAGAAAGCAGACAGACGGCTGGCAAGGTAAGCCGGGAAACCTTCTTCTGCCGGCATCTCTTCCAGACGGCCGGAAAGCTCACGTAAGGCTTCTGCCCAGCGGGAAGTAGAGTCTGCCATGATCGCTACGTCATAGCCCATGTCACGGTAATATTCAGCCAGGGTAAGTCCGGTATAAATACTTGCTTCACGGGCAGCTACCGGCATGTTGGAGGTATTGGCGATCAGAGTGGTTCTGTCCATCAGCGGATTGCCGCTCTTTGGGTCCACAAGCTCTGAAAACTCTTCCAGCACCTGTGTCATTTCATTTCCACGCTCGCCGCAGCCGATGTAGATGATAATATCGGCATCAGACCATTTTGCGATCTGGTGCTGGGTCATGGTTTTTCCGGTACCGAATCCGCCTGGGATTGCGGCAGTTCCACCCTTTGCGATCGGGAACATGGTATCCAGGATCCGCTGTCCGGTGATCAGAGGGACACTTGCCGGGAAACGGTAGCTTGTCGGGCGCGCCTTACGGATCGGCCAGTGCTGTATCATGTTGAGCTGTTTTTCTGTTCCGTCGGAAAGCCGCAGAGTGACAAGTGTATCTTCAATCCGGTATTCTCCGTCCGACGCGCAGCAGATTACTTCACCTTCCACATCCGGCGGAACCATACATTTGTGTACGATCGCACTGGTCTCCGGAACCTCCGCTATAATATCTCCGCCATGAAGGTAATCTCCTTTGGCCACGGTGATGTGGGTATCCCATAATTTGTCGCGGTCAAGCGAATCAACGCTGACGCCGCGGGTGATAAATGCACCGCCGCCCACATTTGCGATCTGCTCAAGCGGGCGTTCGATTCCGTCAAAAATATTGTTCAGGATTCCAGGTGCCAGAGTTACAGATACCGGACTTCCGGAAGCCTCTACGATTTCTCCCGGTTTCAGCCCGGAAGTCTCTTCATAGACCTGAACAGTCGTGATGTCTTTGTCCAGGGAAATGACTTCGCCAACCAGCTTTTCCTTTCCCACATAGACCATTTCCGACATCATGAATCCGGTGTCACCCTTCAGATAGATGACCGGACCGTTTATTCCATAAATAGTTGCTGTCTTATTCAATTCCTGCACCTCCTGCTGCAAAACTGAACTGATGATATTCATAATCGACTGCAGCCTGGAAGCTGTGATCGATCAGAATATTACGGCCTCGGATTACAGCACGCATACCGCCCATAAAATCATATTCACTGATGGTGATCGTCATGCCGGTACGTTTTTCCAGTTCTGTCTGTTTCTCCTTATCAGAAGGAGAAATATAAATGGTCATCTCCTCGCCATCTGCAAAGCGTGCGGCTTCGCGGATTTTGCTGCAGAGATAGTCCAGATATTCGTCTGTTTTTGTAAAGTCAGAAAGAAGTTCCTTTACTTCATCAAACAGCCTGACTTTTAATTCATTTTGTGTTTTGCCAAGAGCACGTTTCAGTTCGGTTTCGGCTTTTGCCGCAGCTTGATTTACCTGCCTTCTGGCTCTTAAGGTCTCGGATTTGATACGGACCTCAGACTGTGCGGTCGCTTCTTTTTTATGCTTTTCAAATAAAGATTCAAGCGCTTTTTTGTGATTGTCAATGATCGCATTTCCTTCAGAACGGGCTTCAGTCATGACCGTTTCCTGTAAATGCGCTATTTTCTCTTCAAGCGTCATTGTCTCACCTTCTATGCCTTTCTAGTTAAAGTTTCAGTCCAATCGCTTCATTGACGTATGAGGTAATGAAATCCTTTTTACGTCCTGTTCCGTGTCTGTCCGGAATTTCGATCAGAAGAGGCATCTTTCTTTTTAACTTGATCTCATCGATGAGATCCGGAAATTCTCTTCCAAAGCGTTCCGTCAGAAGAATGATACCGATCGACTTGTCGTTCATGGCAGTTTCCAGCGCATCACGCAGCTCCTGCTTTTCATGAACTACGACACCGTCCACGCCGGCAAGCCGCATTCCGGTATAAGTATCCACGTTGTCACTGATCAGATACATTTTCATGATTACAGTCTGCTGATGATCATGAAGGAGATGATAAGACCGTACAGGCATACACCTTCTGCAAGACCTACGAAGATAAGGGATTTACCAAGGACGCTGGAATCCTCGCTGATAGCTCCAAGAGCTGCGCTTGCTGCACTTGCTACGGCAATACCGCCACCGATGCAGGAAAGACCGGTAACAAGAGCTGCTGCAATGTAACCAAGACCGGTTGCAAGGCCTGCGCCTGAGGCAGCGGCGTCGGCCGCATGTACCGGTACACTTCCAAAGAGCATGATCCCTGCTACAAGGAAGGTTCCAAAGTAAGAAAGAACATTGAAGGCAAGTGCACATTTATAACGTCCTTTATTTTTTTCTCCGAGCAGGTAATATCCGAATGGAATGAAAATGCTTAAAACCAGTGCGGCAATGAGAATAAGTTTAGTTGCTAAAGTCATGATAATTTCCTCCTAAAATGAAAAACTAATTTTTTGCAGTACCTGTATAAGGTTTAAATTCGCGGCCGCTGCCTTTGTAGAAACGGCTGAACATCTCGTAATAGACAAGTCTCAGGACCTGGATTCCAACGATCAGTCCTTCGAATCCACATACAAACAGGTTGCCGAGTACGATCACTACCCAGTTAATATGTCCGCTTTCGGCACCGGCAAGCATCAGTACAACCTCCATGATGGAAGCGTGGCTGACTGCGAATGCACCGATACGGATAAAGGAAAGCGTATTTGAAAAATAGCTGAGCAGGGTTTCAAATAATTCAAAGAATGCCTGGGTGACAAACATTGCTTTGCTTTGTTCCATTTTTTCGGTTTTCTTTTTGATCTTGTTCGTCAGCGGCTCTTTCAGTGCGATCAGAAGAAGCGGTACTCCGAACATCACTGCAAGAACGATTCCACCCGGCAGAGAGTGACCTGTCATGAAAAGAACGATGCAGGTAACTGCTGCCCCGTAGAATATCAGCCCTGCCACGCCGTTTGCATCAAACCAGGTTGCTTCGGTATCTTTGGCACGGATGCCGTTGATAATATGGAAGATCATAGAAATCAGGATGATTCCCATACCAAAAGCAATCGATACGATAAATACGGTATTCAGTTTTCCGATAAACGGTAAGGTGGTCATATGATTGATCGGTCGGATCCATTTGGCTTCTATAATGTCTTCAAATCCAAACACACTTCCAAACATAAATCCAAAGAAGGTGGAGAAGATTCCGGCAAGTGATACGATTCCGGCAAGGTTCATTTTCTTTGTGAAATACAGGATCGCACCGCCGATAAAGAGCAGCAGCCCCTGACCGACATCCCCGAACATGGCACCGAAGATAAAGCTGTACATGATACCTACAAAAATGGTCGGATCCATCTCACCGCTCTTGGGAAGTCCGTACATCTTGATGAACATTTCAAATGGTTTGAAAAGCTTTGGATTCTCAAGCTTGGTAGGAGGTTCTCCAAAATACTGTTCCCGGTCCTCTTCTACTACGATATAAACTTTGTCATCTCCCTGTGCCTCTTTGATAAATGCATTTGCATCTTCTTCGGACATCCAGCCGCAGAGGATGTAGTATTCTTCCTGCTCGTCTGTCTCGGTTCGTGCCGCAAATTTCCGGATATCAAAGTTATCGGAAAAACGTTCCAGCTGAATTCTTGCACCGAGTAATCTGGAAGCGTTCTTGCGGAACATCTCCTGACGTTTATCTTTCACTGCCTGGATTTCATCGGTCAGATTCTGGACTTCTTTATCCAGGCTCCGGTAAGCTTCCAGCGGGGTTCCGCCAAAGTCTTCCAGCAGATCGACTTTTTCAAAGTGGAGAGACCGCATGATCGAATCGACCTTTCCTGCATCAGCATCCGATACAAAATAAACGCCATAGACATAAGAGGCATCTCTGGAGCCTTCCAGAAATAATGCATCAATGTCTTCAAGAAGCGCTTTTTCCAGCCGGTGATAATAATCCACATTGATTTTTCCAAATCTTGTGCGGATGTATTTGTACTGCATGATCTCATGCAGGTCAAAATCCAGAGAAGTAAAAGGTTCCAGGACTTTCATACGTGCCTGGATATGCTCTCTCTTTTTTTTCAGTTCTTCTTTTTGCTGCTGCAGATCCATGTAGTCATGATTGATAGAACGAATCATCTCAAGGATCTCGTCTTCGCTCTGATCAAAGGATGGCTCTGCTGGCATGTCTTTCATATATCCCAGAAACTGTGTCACTTTTGCGAGTGGATCACGGTAAGGGTTCATTTCCAGAAATGGCATCAGATTATCTACTGTCTTGAGCTCCGTGAGTGCATTTTCAAGCTGCATCTCATATTTGGAAAGATACCGGTTTGTCATGCGGTCGATGTCGGCGCGTGGTCCGGTAATGCTCAGGAACTTCATCTTAACAATCATTTCGCTGTTCCTCCTATATAAGTTAATGTCTCACGTGCAGGAAGTCCGTAGCGAACACATTCGAGCACAGTTGTAAGCTTATCAAGCTCCTCCTCTTTCAGAAAAAGATAGGTATTCACGGTTGCGATGGAATAAGGGTTACTTCTTCTGTCTGCCAGGTAGAGACGGTACAGGCAGTCTTTGTAAATCGTCTCGATGGACGCTGGTGTCTGAGTATCGGTGTGACGCAGATAAGGCGTTCTGGTAACCAGCTTTAAAAATTCATCGACAGACGGTGCTTCTACAAGATCCTTCAGCTGATCTACATGAATCCGGTAGTGTATCGGGATCAGCAGTGTGGAAATATCCGGCGGAAGCATGTTGTAATATTTTTTTGCACGGTAGATCCACTGCAGGTTCAGCAGGTCGATCTTTGCTCCGGCATCTCTGGTGAAAATTTCCAGTTCCTTATGCTTCAGAATCTTTTTGCGTTTCTTCCACATGGTTGTAAAATAGTACAGATTCAGTGCCAGATCGTAATCAAAAAGGGTAGGGTTCTCCGCATTTTCCAGACGTTTTAACGGCGCATAGTATTCTGTGCCCTTTAAATTTCCCACCAGCTCACCGATATTCCCCGAAGTGATCAGTTTATCGATGGAGAGATCCGAATATTTGTCGAAGAATATTTTCTTATGATCCAGATCAAAAGGCTTCTGATAGTGGTTGAATACAATACGCAGACAATAGTTGATCAGATTCATCTCGTAGCGCTTCAGATAAAGCTCCAGGAATTTTTTCTGATCCATTCCGGAAAAACGGTACAGGCGTGTATAATCACTGTAAAGTGACTGCACAAGAAGCTTCTCAATCTCACCGCGGTGAAGACGGTTTTCGTCCATATCTGCAAGGACATTCCGATATCCGGGATGTTCTTTGAGATAAGCAGCAACTTCGGTTACTGTATGAAATGCGGCGATATTCTGGAAATCTTCATCAGTGAGCAGTTTCGCCTGCATGGCGCGTACTTTTGTTACGATGCCACTGTATGCAAGTAAATTTCCCATATGCTATCCCTCTATGATACGTCTGACAATTTTCTCGGCATATGCCGTATGCTTCTCTTCAAAATCTTTTTTAAGTTCTTCGATCGCTGTCTGGTTCTTACGGTTCTGCCTTGCAAGAATCTCATCCATCTGACGGTTTAATCCTTTGTGGATATCGTTCAGCTCCTTTTGGGTGTGATCTTCAAGTTGTTTGTCGAACTGATTGCGTTCATTTTGAATGCGTTCTTCCAGTTCTGATTTTTCCAGTTCCGCGTGTTCCACAACAGCTTCGGCTGCGTGTTCGATTTCGGAGAGCTTTTTAACAATATGATCCATTGTCCGACTCCTTTCTTAGAAATTATTTATACATTTTTAATAATGCATACATATTCTACTACTTTAAATTAGAAAAATCTACTAAATAATAAGAGAATATCATAAGAATATTTTATACAAAACTTATAAAATATATTTTTGGGTTTTCAAATATTTCAGAATAGTATAAAATAAATAAGGTTATACATATTTTCACTAAAGGAAGAGAAAGATATATGAGGTTAAGAAATGTACCGGGAGCAGATGCTTATCTGACAGCTCATCCCCTTGTAATTAAAAATGAGACCAGATATCGCGGCACCTGGAAAGAGACTTTTCAGAATCCGGAGAATCCGATCCATATTGAGATCGGGATGGGAAAAGGACAGTTTCTTCTGACACTTGCAAAGGAGAATCCATCCATCAACTATATCGGTATCGAACGTTATTCAAGCGTACTGCTTCGGGCGCTGGAACGCTTTGACAATGACGAGGAATACAAGGATGTCAACAATATTCGTTTTATCTGTATGGATGCGACAAATCTGCCGGAGGTTTTTGCTGTCGGAGAGATTGACAAGATTTATCTGAATTTTTCAGATCCGTGGCCGAAAGCACGTCATGCAAAGCGCAGACTTACTTCCAAGCAGTTTTTTGAGCGGTATGACAAGATCCTTGCCTTTGACGGAGTCGTTGAATTTAAGACAGACAACAGAGAGCTGTTTGACTTTTCACTGGAGCAGGTGGAGCTGGCAGGCTGGGTACTTCTGGCGAAGACCTATGATCTTCACAATGATCCGACACTCAGCAGAGGGAATGTTATGACTGAGTACGAGGAGAAATTTTCCGGGCAGGGACATCCGATCCATAAACTGATCGCAATGCGCCAGTAAGACAATTGAATAAAATGCAACAGGCAGATCATAAAGGCGCTGAGTGCGTAAGATGATTCCTGGCAATATAAGAGACAGCAGATACGGAGCAATCCGCACATCGGCTGTCTTTTTGCATATATTGTAGAAAGAGGAAGTCAGGAAGGAACAGATATGCGGAAAAAGCATCATTTTCAGAATTGTATGCGGGGGTTTTGCTATAAGAATCCAAGATTTAATAAAAAGCTGATCTGTTTCAGAAATTCTTTTCAGGAAGTCTATAAAATCTTAAACCCGAAATGTGGATGCCACTAATCCAGTCCTTTTTACATAGCCTGAGATGGCAGAAATGAGGAAAGTGTATGGGTATCGCATTGATCACGAAGGATTATGAAAATACAGTCGGAAAGCAGAGGATGCCGGTAATTGTGGAGTTTTACGCATCATGGTGTCCAAAGTGCGGAATGATGTATCCTGTTGTGGAAAGGATTGCCAGCCGGTATCAGGGAAAATGGATTTTCTATAAGATTGATATTGATATATCGAAAGAGATTGCAGAGTATATAGGCATTGAGATCGTACCGACGTTTGTGGTGTACAGAGATGGAAAAATCTGTGGATATACAACCGGAGTTCTTCCAGAAGAAACTCTGGAAGAACGAATCCGGGAAATGTTAAGAAAATAATTGGTGGAATCAATTATTCGTATGATGAATATTTTGCGCAGATTGCATTGACTTGCTATGTTAAAATTCGAATACAGCAACACCGTATGGCGGAAGATCGTAACCAAATGAATATGGTCTTCCATCACATTCCTGTTTCTTTGCTTTATATACTGCCGGGCGGGCTTTTCCGCTTCCGCCATACTGCAATTCATCACTGTTCAGTACCAGGCGGTACTGTTTGCCGCGCGGTACACCGACACGGTACTCCGGTCGTTCGATCGGTGTGAAGTTACATACGAATAAAAGGTTCTTTTTTGCGCCCTTTGAATGACGGATGAAGCTGTAAATACTTCGTGAGCTGTCATCTGCATTGACCCATTCAAAGCCTTCCATGCAGGTATCCTGTTCATACATGGCTTTGTTGTGTGTGTAAAGATGCAGCAGGTCACGGTAGAAATTCTGGAGTGCCTGATGCTCCGGCTCTGCAAGGAGATACCAGTCAAGCTCACGCGCCTCGCTCCACTCGCGGAGCTGTCCGAAATCCTGTCCCATGAAGAGAAGTTTCTTTCCAGGATGTCCCATCATGAAAGCATAACCGACCTTCAGGTTGGCGAATTTCTCAAATCCTAGACCAGGCATCTTATTGAGCATAGAGCATTTTAGATGTACTACTTCATCATGTGATAATACAAGAATATAATTCTCGCTGTATGCATAGGTTAAGGCAAATGTCATACCGTAGTGGTCGCCTTTGCGGAAATATGGATCCAGCTTCATGTATTCGGTAAAGTCATGCATCCATCCCATGTTCCACTTCAGGCTGAATCCAAGACCATCATCTTCCGGTTTGCCTGTTACTTTTGGCCATGCGGTGGATTCTTCTGCGATCATCAGTGCGCCAGGGTTACGTCCGGTAGTAACGGAATTCAGATGCTTGAAAAATTCGATTGCTTCCAGATTCTCATTGCTGCCGTATTTGTTGGCGATCCACTGACCGTCTTCTTTACCGTAATCAAGATACAGCATGGAAGCAACAGCATCTACGCGGAGACCATCGATGTGATAATGTTCGATCCAGAACAGTGCGTTGGCGATCAGGAAGTTCTTAACTTCTGCTTTACCATAATCGAAGATCTTGGTTCCCCAGTCCGGATGTTCCCCCTTCTTAGGATCTGCATATTCAAAGGTAGCTGTGCCGTCAAAGTCAGCGAGTCCGTGTGCATCGCGTGGAAAATGTGCCGGTACCCAGTCAAGGATTACGCCAATCTTATTCTTATGGAAGTAATTGATCATATATGCGAAATCTTCCGGCGTACCATAACGGGAGGTCGGAGCATAATATCCGGTCACCTGATATCCCCAGGAGCCGTCAAATGGGTATTCTGAAATTCCCATCAGTTCGATATGAGTATACCCCATCTTTTTTATGTAGTCTGTAGCTGCATGCGCAAATTCACGGTAGCTGTAGAACCCATCATCTTCACGTCCCGGATGGCGCATCCAGGAACCGATATGTGCTTCATAAATGGAAATCGGTGAGGAATGGAAATCCCATTCTGCCCGGTGCTTCATCCAGACACTGTCACTCCATTTTAAATGGGAGATATCAGCAATCCTTGAGGCAGTTCCTGGTCTCAACTCTGCACTGTTCGCAAATGGATCAGCTTTGTAAAGCTTATCTCCGGTCTGTGTCTCGATACAGTACTTGTAAAGCTGTCCGAGCTGTGCTTCCGGAACAAATGCGGTATAGATTCCAAGTGGTTCCTGACGCGTCATAACGTTTGCATCTTCACTCCAGCCGTTGAATTCACCGACTACGGCAACTGATCTGGCGTGTGGAGCCCATACTGCGAAATATACGCCGGTTTTTTTCCCATCTTTTACAAAATGTGCACCCATTTTTTTATAGATTTCATAATGGGTTCCCTGTCCGAATAAATATTGATCTAATTCGCCGATTCTATAATCAGCGGGTTTATCTGTTGTTACAGTTTTTGCAGACTTTTTAGCTGTAGACTTTTTAGCAGCAGTTTTAGCAGCTGCCGGTTTTTTTACAGCAGATTTTTTTACGGCCGTCTTGCGGGTCGTGTTGGTCTGTTGTGCTGTTGTTTTTTTTACTGCCATCCCATTCACCTTCTATCAAAGATATTTAGGAATATTATACTAGAAATAGCGATAAAAAGAAAGAGTTTTGGACAACTTATACACTTCTTATGTAAGATGTCTAAAACTCTTTGTTTATAGTTATCGGTTTTGTCTGCATATATAAAAGAACGCGCCGGAAGCGCGTTCTTTGTAGAAATCTTATGCTTTAAAATCTTCTTCTTTCAGGATGATGTGGTCTGAATTATCAGTGCTTCTTCCAAATACCCGTTTCACAAGATGTTTTACATTTGCTTTCTGGGAATGTGAAATTGCTTCATCCATGATCTCTTTTACTTCTGCAACAGTAACCGCATGATCTTCTCTCTGCATCATATCAATCCGGCTGTATAATGCAAGGATTCCCATTTCATCGATACGGTATCCGTTTTCCTTAGCATAGGTCTGACCGAATGTAACTAGTTCATCATTGATGAATACCGGAAGCTCCAGTCTGGAAGTAAATTTACGTTTGAATTCGCGATGGGATGCGAACATTCTTTCCAGCGGTTTCTTCTGGTCTTCCAGAAGGAAGAGAAGTTCGCCGGTCTGTTCATCCATCATGTCATTCAGTTCACGGATGGTTCTGTCATTCATCTTGGAAGCTTTTTCGATGATCAGTGCGCCACCGTTCAGCTTATCGATGATACTTCCGATGTCCTTTTTGTTCAGAGAATCACCGGTTACGATTGCAACTTTACCCTGTTTGAGTCTGCGCTGTTTCTGGATTGCTTTTACAATATCAACTGCGAGGACTGTTTTTCCGCTTCCCTTGCGGCCAAGGATCAGGATGTTGCCTGTGCGGGAAGTTCCATAACGGTTACGGCAACGTTTGTCGTTATCAAGGATTTCAACAAGCTGTTCACTGACACCACGGATCGGTACAAAGTAAGAGAACAGCTGCTTCTGCTCTTCAGTAAGTCCAAGCTTCAGTCCGATCTCACTTGTTGCACTCAGATCGTAACGACCCTGTACAACGAATCCGGTATCGAATTTACCCATGCGTTCGGTGATTTCATCTTCTGACGGTTCTTCGATTTCAAGAACTTCGTCAATATCAGGAGTTGGCGCTGATTTTGAAGTTTCTTTCTCTGGCTCAGGAGCCGGTTTCTCGTCAAATTCAAGATCAAGATAATCATCACTGCTATCTAATTCTTCTTCATCTTCAAAGGAATCAAGGTCTGCAAAATCACCATCATCTTCGTCAGAATCATGATCATCGATATCGAGAGCAGATTCTTTTTCAAAATCAAAATCCTCTTTATGATCTTCATCTAATTCATCATCGATCTGGTAGTCATCTTCGTCTTCATCCTCGTATTCTTCCTCATCGTCATACTCGGAATCGTCTTCATCCTCGTATTCCTCGTCATCGTCATACTCGGAATCATCTTCATCTTCGTATTCGTCGTCGTCGTCATACTCGGAATCGTCTTCATCCTCGTATTCGTCTTCGTCGTCATACTCGGAATCATCCTCATTTTCGTATTCTTCGTCGTCGTCATACTCGGAATCATCTTCATCCTCGTATTCGTCGTCGTCGTCATACTCGGAATCGTCTTCATCCTCGTATTCAGCTTCTTCATCGTAAACCGCATCCGATTCATCATCTTCTTCGGAGTCAACGATTTCTTCAAAAACATTTTCTTCCGGATCTTCCTCGTCAGTGTCTGAAGCTTCTTTGGATGAATCTTCCGGGCTTTCAGTCGCTTCATCCTCTTCATCATCAACGAAATCTTCAGCATCTTCATCGGTGATTTCAGGCTCTTCACCATTTTCAAGCTGTTCCATCAGTTTGCGGATATCATCAGAAAGGATTGGTTTTGTAGCTCCAAGAACTTCCTCTTCTTCTTCTTTCTTCTTTTCGCGCAGGGCTTTTTCTTTCTCAGCTTCCTCCTGGCTCTTTTCAAGAATCTTTGCATTTTCACGCTGAGTTGCTTCCCAGTTGGCAAGAATTTCTTCAATCTTCATCTTACCGGTCATCTGTGAATCGTCTGAAGCAGATTCAGGAGCAACTGCACCACTTGCAACGGCAACACCGGCTTTCAGGGCATCTGAAAGGGAAGCACCGGAAATGGTTGTGGAAATATCGGAAGTGCTTCGAATCCGGGTTTTTGGCTGTGACTCAGCTTCTGGTTCGGAAGCATGTGTCCGGGCCATTGGCTCTGGAAGATCCGGAAGATCAATACTGTCTGTGACATGTACATCTTTGCGGACCTTGTCTGCAATTCGTGGATTCGGTGCCGGACGTTCTTTGGATTTTCGGAAGGAAGGTTTTCTCTTGGAAGAATCCTTACGGCCGATACCATCATTTCGATGATCGTATTTTTCCTGCTGAAGTGGAGTCAGCGGTTTGTATTTCATTTTAAGTTCCATTGCCTGGTATACATAAGTACCTTCGCTGAACCAGAGAATCAGATCATCACATTCATCAAGACATTCGGAAGTCATACCGGCTTCAGCGTATAATCTGGCAAGTTCATATGCCCATTTTTCAACGTATTCAGAATGCTTGAAATCTTCAAGAGCTTCAATCTGTTCTTTGACTGGCGCTTTCTGTGCTTTTAAGATCTTATACCGGAGAATGTACTGGTTTGGATCTTTCGGAGCAAGCTTGACAAATTCTTCGTAGCAATCAGCTGCTTCATCGAAATGTCCCAGTTTCAGAGAAATAATTCCCAGGCGGTATACAACCTTTCTGCTGGAAGGTGCTTTATCATACGCAATAAATAAGGTATCACGTGCTTTACCAAGTTCCCCCGCATTTTCATAGATTTCGCTTACGGTAGAGAGCATGGCGGTATTTTTTACTTTACGCCAGTCGATCGTATCTGCAATCGACATCGCTTTCTGGTAAGACTTCTGTTCGGCATACGCAAGCATCTGCTCTGTCTTTGCGCGATATTCATATTTATCCAACGTTTCTCACCTCATATGATTATTATTAATTATTTTACTTTTCCTCAGTAAGTCTGACTTTTGTACCAGAAACGGAAAACAAAAGTCTTATAATTTTACTTACTAAGTGTATCATAGAGCGTTGTCAATGTCAAAAATTACGGCTGATATTTTTCAGAAATGTTAAAAAAATATTACAAAAAATTCACAAATTGGGAGCTGGTAACAGAAAAAAAGGAGACAGCCATCTTTTGAATGGCTGTCTCGGAATATTCAATTGTAATTTTTATTTTTATATCGGAGGAATTAAGTAATTCTTATTCCTGTAAGTTCTTTGAGCATTTCATATGATATTCAGATTTTATAAAATTTATAAAAATGAAATCATATGAATCGATTTTGATCAATTCTGATCGTTCGTTATTTTATATAATCAGGTAATCCAATTTTGGTATTTATCAGCTTTCTCGTCACTGTTAAATTTACTTATCAATGAATGTTTCTTTACACATTTTCTGATCTTGAATTACTGTGGTATTTACTTCAATATGTCAACAAATGCTGAATCTTTTTATATCTTATAATCGCTTCCGGTTTATCTACTACTCCGACCTTTTTATCATTAACTTTTCTCTTACCGGATTATAATCTATGGTTAAGGCTCATCTCACAGGAATTTACATTTGCCATACCATTAACATATTGAGTTTTAGATGATGAAATATCCAACGGTCAAAGCCTCCTTCCTTTCGTTCTCGTTCCAAAATTTTATCCGGATATTCTTTTTCTCTTATACTTTTTTCTGTTCAGAAGTCAGATATCAATTTTCTCTTATTATTATAAATTATCAATTTTAAAAATTGTTCTCTACACACTCCACTTACAAAACGCTCATAACTAAAATGTATAGTTGCTTTTTAAAAACTTTCTAACCTTCAAATAACAATTATTCTTGTTACCCTTTTCTGATCTGGTTCTTCATCTTATACTCTTGGCGAGTATATATGAAACTATGTAACAGATTAAAAAAATATCTTTTTGAAATTCCCTTTCTCGTCAGGAACTTCTTTTCTTTTGGATTGACTTAATAATAACACTCAAATACTTATTTGTCAATATAATTTTAAAATAATTTTGTTAAAATTAGAAAGAATTGAAATTGTAATATATATATCAGAAAATTCAAACAATTATAAATACGATTAGAAATAGTTATAGCCATTTGCAATATATTCGGGGTTTTGCTATTGTTTCCATCCATAAATGCATGATACACTAAAAAATAGATGAAAAATACAGGCTATGGCATTGGGATAAAGAAAGGAGACCTACAGATATGGGAGGATTTTTTGGCGTTGCATCAAAAGAAGCATGTAATCTGGATCTTTTTTATGGAACAGATTATCATTCGCATCTTGGAACCCGCCGTGGAGGTATGGCTACTTACGGAAGTGATGGCTGGAAGAGAGCGATTCATAATATTGAAAATTCGCCGTTCCGTACAAAATTTGAAAAAGATGTTGATACAATGAAGGGAAATATTGGAATTGGATGTATTTCAGATTATGATCCACAGCCAATTCTGATCCAGTCGCATCTGGGGTGCTTTGGAATTACGACAGTAGGTAAGATCAATAATGCGGATCAGCTGATTCGGAATCTTTATGAAAATGGACATACACATTTTCAGTCTATGACCAATGGACAGATCAATTCTACAGAGCTGGTTGCGGCATTGATCTGTAAAAAGGATTCGTTTGTTGAGGGAATCCGTTATGTGCAGTCAGTAGTTGAAGGCTCGATGACACTTCTGCTTCTGACAGAGAATGGAATTTATGCAGCCAGAGACCTTCTCGGACGTACACCGGTTGTGATCGGAAAGAAAGAGAATGCATACTGCGTTTCCTTTGAAAGCTTTGCATATATCAACCTTGGATACACAGATTACAAAGAGCTGGGACCTGGGGAAATCGTCTACGTGACACCGGAATCTGTGGAGACTGTAAGTCCTGCATGTGAAAAGATGAGAATCTGTTCGTTCCTGTGGGTATACTATGGATATCCTACTTCTTCTTATGAAGGGGTTGGTGTAGAAGAAATGCGTTACAACTGTGGAAAGCTTTTAGCACAGAGAGATGACCATTCGATCGACGTGGATATTGTTGCAGGAGTTCCGGATTCGGGTATCGCTCATGCGATAGGCTATGCAAATGAATCAGGTATTCCGTATGCAAGACCATTTATCAAATATACTCCGACCTGGCCAAGATCCTTCATGCCGACAACACAGAGTCAGCGCAATCTGATCGCCAGAATGAAACTGATCCCGGTACATAGTCTGATCGAAGACAGGAGCCTGCTGCTGATCGATGATTCTATCGTGCGTGGCACACAGCTCCGTGAGACGACAGAGTTCCTGTATCAGAGTGGCGCAAAAGAAGTGCATGTCCGCCCGGCATGTCCACCGCTTTTGTACGGATGCAAATATTTGAACTTCTCTCGTTCCAAATCAGACCTGGATCTGATCACAAGAAGGATCATCCGTGAGTGGGAAGGCGACAATGATGTCAATGTACTGGGTGAATATGCGGATCCGAACAGTGACCGGTATGCAGCAATGCTGGAGGAAATCCGCAAGAGACAGAATTTCACTTCACTTCGTTATCACAGACTGGATGATCTGATCAAATCAATCGGGATTGATGCATGCCAGGTATGTACCTACTGCTTTAACGGTGTAGAATAACAGGTAAATGAAAATATAAAACAGGTGTCCACGTAAGTATATCTTAGTGATATATCCCAGTGGGCACCTGTTTTTGTGTATACGATGAGCCAAGTGCAGATTTGTGCTTGCACAAGGATCTGCATTTGGCGAATGTACATCATCGAGCTGTTAAGCGAGATGATGTACAAAGTATAAGAATCGAGTAGGAGTCAGCCTACTCGATTATATACGATTTTGGTGTATACAATGATGTGGAATGGTGTACAAAGTATGCGGAGCGGCAGTTCCTTCTGCAAAGCTGCACTATAGCAGCAGATCATCTATCTTCACATAGTCTCCCATCCGGTATGCTTCAATTGCATTTCCATTGATCACATAGAACTTTTCGTTTGCATACACACCGCGGGTTCCAAGATAAGAATTACCGTTGACTTCCTCCTGCATCTGTACCTGGAAGCCCTGATCTTTATCGTAAGAAAGGATCACATACTGGTTGGCAGATCCGGAAAGCGGAAAGCCGATCAGATTCTTTTCCGGATCAACCAGTGCTGCACGGTAGTCAGAAAAAACATCCGAGTAATAGTACTGATCTAGTGTGTACTTGCTGACTTCCTTCACATCCGAAGGATCACTGATATCAAACATGGAGATCTTGACCCCGTTTGTAATGCCATTTTCATCGGTATCCATACCGATGCCAAGAAGCAGGTTATCACTGTAAAAATGCAGGTATTCCGAAAAGCCGGGAATTTTCAGCTTGCCAAGGATCTTCGGATTCTTCGGATCGGAAAAGTCTACGGAGAATAAAGGATCTGTCTGTTCATAAGTTACAAAGTAACCGGTATCGCCCAAAAATCTTGCGGAATAGACCTGTTCATTTTTGGCAAGATCCTCGATCTTACCGATTGTTTTCAAATCTGCATCCAGCACATAGACTGAATTGGACTGTGAAGAGCTTCCGACATTATGCGTAACCGTTGTCACCAGCCGCAACGTATTGTCATACTCATCAATGCTGAAGGAATCGTTCAGATATCCTTTTACTTTGCCCTGGGCAGAGCCGGAAAGTTTTCCTTTATTGTAAGACAGCTTGCGGAGGATCGTCTGATTCTTTGCCGCAAGATTATCTGCGAGGATACTGCTGTTCGCATACTCGTAAATATAAATGTTGTTCTCACTCACATAGACTTCACCATTCTCAGACATGACTGCTTTCTGGTCTGCTGCCTTATCCGGACTGGAAGCGGAAACGGAGCTGACAACAAGGTACTGGTCTGCTGCATGGTTCGTCGGGAGATAGATATCCGACTGCTTCAGAAGATTGTCACCAACAAGCGGAACATAGGAAGGATAATCTTTTTTGGTGATCGTATCGTGAATATAATAGTCGCTGAATACATACAGATATCCGTCTTTAAAACGTGAAGTGAGGTAGTAACCACTCTGATCCACGGTTCCGATGGATTTCGGATTGTTGATATCTGTCAGATCATAAGTCTGGATACGGGTACAGCTGCCACGGTACAAGGTTTTACTGTCAGAATCAACCTGCGTGTTCTGTATGTTGCCAAGGACAAAAAGCTTCTGGTCACTCAGGTAAAATTCGGATGCTTGAAAATTCTCACTCAGCGAAATACCGGAAACAACCTTCATCTGATCAGACCGGATATCTACAATGGAAATTTCCTGTGAGTTTGCTTTCAGTGTATAAAGATAATTTCCATCCGTTTTTACAATGTCTGCTTCACCGACACCCTCTGTGCGGACGTTGGTATCGGAAAATGAAGTATCCACAGCACGTGCAGAGGCTGTTGCAGAATCCGAAGAGGAGCTGGAACTATCGGTGCGTGCACTACTGTCGGCTGTTTCATTTGAATACATGACAATTCCGCTGTCGGTTGAACCGGTAACAGATGAAGAATCCAACTCATCCTGATAAGATTGCAGGTATGTGTAGACTTCATCATAATCGGTTGCCGTCTCTAAAGTATCGGAAGAGGCAAGCTTACCGGAGGATGTACCGATTGAAAAACTGCCTTTTGTGGAAGAAGTGGCTGAGTCTGAAGAAAGATTCTGCTGGCGGATGTGGGCGCCAATGCCGACAACCAGTACCAGTGCGGCAGCGATAAGTCCTCCGCGCATCCGGTGGCCGCGGGAAAATCCATGCTTTTTCGGGATATGTCCGGAAGCCTGAGTGCTGTTATGCTCTTCCAGCATTTTCATAATCTGATCCGGTGCAAGGCTTTCCGGAACAGGAGTTTTTTCCGTAGATTGTTTTATTTTATCCAGTATTTCTTTTTCGTGATCTGTCATATGAAACACCTCCTATTACTCTTTTATCCTACTCTTTCAGAAGCCAGCTCATCTTTTCGAGGGCACGCTTTCTGCGGGAGCGGACTGTATTCGGGTTCAGCCTTAGCATTTTTCCGATCTCTTTACTGTTGTAACCGCCATAGACGGATAAGCCGATGATCAGCTGATCGTCTTCATCGAGAATAAGAAAAGCACGCTCGACATCTGTGCGGAGTCCGTCACAGTATGTTGCAGAAGCATGATCTTCTTTCAGCTCGGTCTCGGTCCGTTCACGGCTCTTTAACTTCCGGCGGCACACATTTGCCAGAATCTGAAAGATCCAGGAACGGAATGCTTCTTCTTTGCGTAATTTATGTATGTTCTCATAGGCGGAAAGAACGGCTTCACTGACGGCGTCTTCTGCATCCTGCGGATGATGCATCATGCAGAGCGCAAAACGATACAGATCCTGATAAACCGTCTTATATAATTCTTTAAATGCAATTGCATCGATCATAAAGTCCCTCCTCTCATAACAGGTTCTTTGTATATAAGAGTATAAAAAAGTCGGAAGTGTTGCAAAAAGGGACAGAAAAATTTCCGTCCCTTTTAAATCATATTATTGTCTGAGAAAAATTAACCTCTGTAATAATTGATCAGACATCCTTTGAGGATGATCTCACGTTCTGCATCCGTCAGATCACCGAGCTTCAGATCGATCTCCTTCAGATCATCGCCTACGACATAAGCCCTGATCGTGGAAGCTTTATCTTCTACTGCTTTGCGGATATCCGGCACGAAGAGATAGTCACCGTTCCTGAAAGAAAGCTTTGTGTGTTCCTCTTCGGTAATAAACGGAAGCATGCCCCAGTTGATCAGGTTCGAGCGGTAACGTTTGGTTGCGTACTCATTCGCGATATTCGCCCAGCCGCCGAGAACCTTCTGGCAGGAAGCAGCCTGCTCACGGGCAGAACCATCACCAGGTTTGACCGCGAAAATGGTACTTCCGACACCGATATTTCCTTTGCCGACTTCCGGATAAGACTTCTGGATTGCTGCCATCACCGGTTTTAATTCATCCAGTACATCCAGTGGACAAGTACCTGCTTCAATCGCTTTCTGGGCTTTCTGGACCTCTTTCGCGCGTCCTACATAGGCAGGATCCTTTCTGGAAAGTGCAAATTCAGCAAGTCCAAGCGGGTTGGAACGATAAGAAGAAGTCTCGCCGGACGGGATCAGTTCGTCTGTCGTTGTAACCGGATCGTGGATCTCAGATACAACCTTCAGGATCAGATTCTTAGGAAGAGCGCTCATTGCCGGCCAGTCTTTGATGTTCGGTCCGAATTTGATCTCAACCGAAGGATCAGCAACGCCGTGGCTGTCAAATACACGGTTGGCGTAAATTCTGGAATCAAAGTGGTAGGTCGGGTTTTTGTATTCAATATCAAAATCTGTTGCCGGAGTAAGGAAACCTTTGTTCGCAGCAGTTGCGGCAATGGAACGTGCATCCATAAGGGCAACAGATGCGATCTGTCCACTCTGCAGCTTGCTTCCTTCACGGTTCGGGAAGTTACGGGTAGAGTGACGGATGGAAAATGCATTGTTTGCCGGAGTATCCCCAGCACCGAAGCACGGTCCGCAGAAGGCAGTCTTCACGATCGTACCGGCTTCCATCAGGTCAGCAACCGCACCATTTTTCACAAGCTCCATGTAGATCGGTGTACTTGCCGGGTAAACACTGAAGGTAAATTCATCTGATCCGATGTATTTGCCACGGATGATGTCTGCGGCAGCACAGATATTTTCAAAACCGCCACCGGCACAGCCTGCGATGATACCCTGATCGACATAAAGCTTACCATTTACGATCTTGTCCTGAAGAGAGTAATCCACAGCACCGTCCAGGCTTACCAGCGCGCGCTGCTCTACATCGTGGAGAACATCTGCAAGGTTGGCATTGACATCCTCGATGGTGTAGACATTGGACGGATGGAACGGCATGGCGATCATAGGCTTGATCTCGCTCAAATTGACGTATACAAGACCGTCATAGTAAGCGACTGCGCCAGGCTCCAGTTCCCTGAAGTCATCACTTCTTCCGTGGATATCATAGAACTCTTTGATCTTGTCATCGGTTCTCCAGATAGAAGAGAGGCAGGTTGTCTCTGTCGTCATAACATCGATTCCGATACGGAAGTCTGCACTTAATTTGCCAACGCCAGGTCCGACAAATTCCATGACCTTGTTATTGACATAGCCATTGCCGAAGGTTGCGCCGATGATCGCAAGGGCAACGTCCTGCGGTCCGACACCTTTCACCGGTTCGCCGTCCAGATAGATTCCGACAACGCCCGGCATCTTGATATCATAAGTCTTGTTCAGAAGCTGTTTTACAAGTTCCGGTCCGCCCTCTCCCATTGCCATGGTACCGAGTGCACCATAACGGGTGTGGCTGTCAGAACCAAGGATCATCTTGCCGCCGCCTGCGAGCATTTCACGGGCAAACTGGTGGATAACGGCCTGATGAGGCGGAACATAGACACCGCCGTACTTCTTCGCACAGGTCAGTCCAAACATGTGGTCATCTTCATTGATCGTACCGCCGACTGCACACAGAGAGTTATGGCAGTTGGTCAGAACATAAGGGATCGGGAATTTCTCCAGTCCGGATGCTCTTGCAGTCTGGATGATTCCGACAAAGGTAATGTCGTGCGAAGTCAGCTTGTCAAATTTGATCTGAAGCTGCTGCATATTACCGGAAGTATTATGCGCACTTAAGATCCCATAAGCCATTGTCTCTTTTGCAGCAGCTTCTTTTGTTGTCTCAATACCTGTCTTGCTTTTTACGGCAGCAAGTGCATCGGGTGCATCTGCAATTACCTCAGTACCGTGTAAAAGATAGGCACCGCCTTCGTATAATTTCACCATATCATGTCCTCCTATTTTCTGTTTTCTATAAATTTCATGTGGTCTGCGACCATCAGAGCAATCTTAAATGTCAGGGCGTCCTCAAAGACTCTGACATCCAGCCCGGTCTGCTTCTGGATCTTCTCCAGCCGGTAGACGAGCGTATTCCGGTGGACGAAAAGCTGTCTCGCTGTCTCCGAAATATTCAGGCTGTTTTCAAAAAATTTATCAACTGTGGATAAGGTTTCTTCGTCAAACTGATCAACGGTATTTCCGGCAAATACTTCTTCCAGGAACATCTCGCATAAGGAAACGGGAAGCTGGTGGATCAGCCGTCCGATACCGAGTTCGCGGTAGGATAAAATATTGCGTTCCGGATAGAAGATACGTCCCACATCCAGAGCCATGCCAGCTTCTTTGTAAGACTGTGAGACCTCTTTGAGTTCGGGAATGATGGTTCCGAAGGAAAGCCGGACATTGACCATAGCTTCGGTGTTGATCGCATTCACCAGCATATCGGCAGTCGAACGGATCGTATCATAATCATCCGTACTGTCAAGGGACTTGATCAGAATAATATGTCCCTCATCTACGGCAGTAACAAAATCACCGGTTCCCGAGGAATAAATCCCACGGATCATATCCAGGACGATCGTGTCATCCGGATTCTTCGGTTCGATCAGATAGACGACTCTGCGCTGCTCAACTGTAATACCAAGCTTTTTCGCCTGATTGTAGATATCTACGAGAAGCAGGTTATCCAGGAGCAGGTTCTGGATAAAACGGTTACGGTCAAGACGTTCGCTTCCGGATCTTAAAAGGCTCTCCAGCTGGCAGACACTTAAGCGTCCGCTGGTATGCACATCAATCTCATTATTGTGCTCGATTACGAAAATATAAGTCAGTTCATCATCATCATAAACCGGAAACAGACCATAGCATTCATCCAGGTGCTCCTCCGATACGCCGGTAACCTCCAGCTCTTTTAAAAATGAGCAGACAGCTTTTTTTACTGCAGGCTTCTCATTACCTACAGCTGCAAGCATCACTCCGTCTGTGTTCCAGATGGAACAGTTACACTCGATGATATCCCCTATTTCATTGATTGTTCTCTGTAAAATCTGGTTGGATAACAATCCGTTCACCTCTCCATTCTTTTCAATATATGACAAATGGGAGAATTGTGAAATTCCCCCATCTTCTTCTGACAATACAATCTGATATTATTTTAGCAAATGTTTCACACTTTAGCAAGCTAAAATGAAAAACGTTCTCTCTTATTCGTCTTCGCGTCTGTCAAGCATGGCAGCAACGATTTCAAGAATCACAGCAAGACCGATGATGGATGCAGCGGCAATCTTTCCGGCAGTGCCGGTTGCAGCCTGTGCGATACCGCCGACAACCGGAACAGAAAGCTTTACTTTTCCGATGTAGTTGTTGTAAGGGATCGGATTCATATCTTTTTCCTCATTGGCATCCCCTTTGGTGATAAACTGTCCCATCGCCGGGCTGTTGGATACTACACGGTGGGTGATGATCGAGCCGTCTGCATTGTTGCTGTAAAAAGCAATGACATCATCTTTGACGATCGTGTCTGGTTCTTCATACCGGACATAGACCAGGCTTCCCGTCGGGATCGCCGGTTCCATGCTCCCACTGATCACGGTGTACATCTGAAAACCAAAAGCTTTCGGAAGCGTCAGCGGAATACAGGCAAGAATCAGTACTGTCAGTAAAACAGTGCCCAGTGCACTGCAAAATGCAGCCACCGGGCTTTTCTTTTTCTTCGTTCTCTTCAAAAAAGACTTCTCCTTTAGTGCCGCGCTTTTTTTATTTTGCACGTTTTTTCAAGAATACGATCAGTCCTACGAGAGCTGCTACCGCAACAACGATAATGCCGATCCCTGCTGCGATCGGAGTCTTGCTCGTCTTGTCTTTCGCATCGATATTTCCTTTTGGAGTGTCTTCATCATCCAGATCTACCAGAGACTTTGGTGTCTGTTCATCCTCAGATGTTGCAGTATCTTTATCTTTAGATGTCGTATTCTGAGAATTGTTATCTGTCGTTGTACCATCGGTTGTACCGGTTGTGGTTCCGTCTGTTGTGCCACCGGTAGTTCCGGTTGTAGTGCCACTGGTAGTTCCGGTTGTAGTTCCACCGGTAGTTCCGGCAGTTCCACCGGTTGTGCCGCCTGCTGTACCGACATTACCGGTACCTGTGCCAGGAGTTGCTGTACCAGGAACAGTCGTTGTGATGGTTGTTGTTGTTGTAACAACACGGTCTGTAGCACCCGGTTTGTAGGTAAACGTAAATACATTCTCAGATTCATTATTACTCAAAGTCTTGGTAAGTGCAAGAGCATCTGGAATATAATTTTCAATATACTGATAAGCGACGATTGGTTTGTCACCGACATTTCCGTAGAAGGTCTGGCTTTCTGCAAGCGCCTTACCGGAAGCATCCTGATAGTTTACGGTGTAGGCAACCATGTCCTTTTTGATTCCATAGGCTACTACATAGTCGGCATCGCCGGTTACATTGTCTAATACAGGAGAAGCAAGAGCTTCTTCATTGTCACGTCCGCTGAGACGGATTCCTTTGATATAGTATTTGTCATCGGTTACCTGAACGTCCTTCAGATTAAAAGTAACAGTAGAACCGGCGACAACAGAATCCCGCTCCACCTTAGCCTGGCCGTTTATCGTTCCTTTATTACCTGCCGATAAAGTTACCTTATAGGTATACCCGTTAGCAGCCATAACGCTCATCGTGGATGCACCGATCGTCATTGATACAGTCAGAAGAGAAACCAGTAATTTTTTCCATCTTTTCATCTGCTTACTCTCCTTTCCGTCTGCGTTTCTTTGTGTTCTTGTTATATGTGTAGATTCCGTATGCCAGAAGGATCAGTCCACTGATGAGTGCAAGCACACAGAAGAGAAGAACTCTTGCGGTATCACCGGTCTTAACGGTGTTGGTAGTCTTGACGATTTTCGTCTTGGTAATGGTATTGCTTACTTTTACCTTTTCCACTGCAAAGTTCATACGAAGCTTTGCGAGCGTGTTCTGATAACCATTGCCCTGTGTCTCACCTTCGATACCGATGGTAAGGTGTACGGTTCCGGTACCATTGGAAGCAAGACGACCGAGGTAGAAATATTTCTCGGTAGAGTTTCCAAGTTCCTTCAGACCTTCACCGGTCTTAGAAGAACCTTCGCCTCCAACGGTATCACTGTTATAGAGTACCTTTTCGGTATTGTCACTTCCAACATAAGTCAGCTTGTATTCGTAAGCACCGCCTTCAGCGGATTCCTGTGCTTCCTCCAGTGTCTGGATGATCTCATTGGTCATGTACCAATCGGTCTCGCCTTTATCGGAGTTTTTCAGCTGAACCTTCAATTCGATGCTGTCACCCGGCTGGATCGTTGCCAGCTCATCGGAAACAGTCTTGTTTTCAAAATTGCTTTCCATTTTGTCGCCGGTGAAATGAACCTGCCATCCATCGGCTCCCTGATAGTCTTTTGCAAATGCAGTTGTGTGTACCCCTGCTGCCATTATCACTGTCATGGCGAGGCACAAAATTTTCTTTTTCATACTCTGTACCTCCCTACTGTAAGCTCATTGTTGTTTCGTCGTCTGATACATTCACGTCCACGCCCCAGGCACTCTTGATTGCGTCCTTTGCGTTGTGTGTCTGAACTGCATCCACCTCTGCGTCAATGTGGAAGGTGTAACCATTGTACTTGTAAGTATAAGTGATGGTTTTGTCCTTTACTGTTTTCTCTACCTCTGTTGCAATCTTCGGATCAATGCGGAGTGTGTCAGATAATGCCGGTGTGGTATCTCCGGCTTTTACTGCCTTTGTGTAATAAAGAACGGTTCTTTCGTCGGTGGTCTGCTGATCTGCAACTACCCAGCCGTTAGCGGTAAGGAAATTCAGTTCGATCAGATCCGGTGAAAGAGTGGTGTTCTTCTTGCCCTCTTTGTTCTGCCAGCTCTTGGTAAGGATCACACGGACGAAGGTGTCGATGTTACCGCTGTTCTGAACACTGAGCTCTTCTTTGTATTTCTTTCCGGGTGCGAATTTCTCCTTTTCTCCGAGAAGGCCTGTCAGGAGTTCCCCGTTTGTTACTTCTTGCTGGTTCTTAGATGTAAAATCCTGGCTGCTGACGACATCTCCATTCTCTAAAAGAGATACGCCGATATTCTGCATCTCGATCTGTGCGGAATAATTCTCACTGTAGTAGGTGAGTGCGGCACGTGTACTGCCGACAGTACTGCCAATCAACAGGAGCGCTGATGCTGTCAGAAGCAGGGCCGATTTTTTTGGAAATGATTTCTTTTTCTTTTTCATCTTCGTTCCCTCCTATTCTGTGGTTTTACTGTCTTCTGTTGTCTCAGTTGTGATTACATGATTCCAGTCTGCATATGGGTTTCCATTTTCATCGTAAAGAACCGGTGTGCATTCCTGGATAACCACGATATTGAATTCTTCCGGTCTATTCTCCCCTTCCGGGAATTTGTAAGAGATATTGAGTTCCTTGAGTTCCGGTGTGGTTTCGCCTGCCGGAAGAACGCCTTCATAGTGCCAATAACCATCATCTTCGGCTTGCCATCCGCCATTCGGAGCAGTATAGGTAAGTTCCATTGGGGCAAATGCTGTTACTCTTACGAAGCAATCATAATCACCGGTATTTGTAATGGTGACGTGCTTGCCATCTTTATCGACTGTTTCGTTAGGGATGGTTTCGGTAAATCCCATATTCATCGTCACACCGCCACCGGCTGTTGTATAAGTTGTGAAGTATGCCATTGCACTTCCAACTGCCAGGGTTCCGGTAAGAGCAAGTGCTGCCGCTGCCATGATAAGTGGTTTCTTATGTAACTTTCTCATTCCGATTCCCCCTTTCTAGTTCTTTGCTGCCGGTTTGGTGTACTGATACTGACCATTTTCATCGAGTTTAAAATTATTTTTTACGCCGTATCCGCCATTGGTACGTCCATCATGTTTGTTGATAAATGAAACCTCTGCCGGTTTGAATTCTACTTCGGTTTCTTTTTCAGGATTAGCAATGATGTCTGTTTTCTGACTTTTAGCAGAAGCGAGTTCATAGCTTGCACCGCTGTAAACCTCCGTTACCTTGACATGAGAGCCGGCAGGAATCTTCGTGATCGTTACAGAATCATTACCTGCTGCGCTAAAGGTAAGCTCTTCGATTCTGGTTTCTTTTTTCTCATCCAGTGTTGTGATATCGATCTGGAATACGAAGGTTGCCTTGTCTCCGAAGGTAGCATTGTGATCTTTCAGTTCCTTCTTGATCACCAGATCACCGTATCTTACATGTTGTTCCGGTTTCAGACCAACTGCATTGCTGCCAGTCAGATTGTAGATCCACTCATCATTGGTATGATCGTTATTGTAATAATTATTGGTCGGAAGTGATATCAGGTAAGGTGTAAAAGTATAAGTGTAATTTGGCGTAATCACTTTTGGTGTATCTACAAGGTAAAGTCCGGTCTTCAGTCCCGTTATAGTATGGTCGTCATTTGGGTTATCTGTTAGTGTAATGGTTTTGGGTGGTTCAACAACTGTATTTCCATCAGAATCTGTCAGCATCTCCTTTGCGTCATTGGCACGTTTTTTCCATTCAGCAGTGGCATCTGCCAGATTATCTGCATTTACGGAAGAAAGATCCAGTTTCGCAAATGTACCGGTTGCAGTATAGTTGCCGGATTCATCAACCGAAGCAACTTTATACAGGTTTACCGGAATGCCTGCCTTTAGAAGTTCACTGCTTCCCCCAATGTCAAATTGGATGGAACACTCTTTATCGGTATCGATCGCGCTTGCGGCTTTCGCACCCGGAAGAGTGAGCAGTGGAAATGTAAGAGCGACAGCTAAGAGAAAAGTACTTCCCTGTTTTAATCGTTTATTCATCATCGCCTCATGTCCTCCTTAAAAAATCTTGGTTATTCTTTGTGAGCTTTTCTCTTGGAAAGGAATCGCAAGAGAATGATCACAAGAATCGTGATTGAAAGTCCTAAAATTAAATAAAGCATATAATAATTCTGAATGGCTTTTACCATAGAATCTGTAACTGATTCGGTAGCATCCTCTTCGCCGTTATATGGAACTCTGGTTCCTCTTACGAGAAGACGATGGGAGTTGACTCCATATGGTGTACAGGTAAATAAAGTTACCTGGTCTTTTCCTTCTTCAATCTGGAGTGCTTTCTCCAGTGTTTCATGATCGTCTTTGTCTACCATCGGAAGAATCTGATCTACCTTGTAGGCAAGGACTTCATCCAGTACATGGATGTAAAATTTATCGCCAACTTTGAGCTGATCGATATCGGTAAAAAGCTTTGCGCTTGGAAGTCCACGGTGAGCTGCGAGAACACTGTGGGTACTCTCCCCTCCGATCGGAAGCTTTGTGCCGTTCAGATGTCCGACTCCTGTCTGAAGTTCATCATCACCGGTGCCATGGTAAATGGCAAGCTTGATGTTGATCTTCGGAATGGAAAGGTATCCCATTACACCGTCATCTGCAACGTTCAGGATCTTCCAGTATTCGGTATCTTTGATGTCATTTTCATCTTCACCAAATACATCTCCGTAGAGGTTGTTCTGCTGAATGGTATCATTGAAAGCTTTTGCATTTTCCCACTCAGAGGTGAAGTCCTCCGGTTCCATGTCCTGTATTGTATTGTCATAGCTGCTGATCAGCTGATTCTGTCTGTAGGTGTTCCACTGGTTGGATACCGTCGGGTAGATCAGAATCCCAAATCCTATCAAGAATAACAGACCGAAAAGGAAGGTTGAGATTTTTCTTTTCATAGGCATATTCCCTTTCTCGTTCTTATTCTCTTTTTAAGAGGTCTCATTTTTCTTCTTTTGAAGCTTCTTCTCCTTTAAGTATAACACAAGGATGAAGATTGTGGTAATTACAAGACCAATAATTACCCATAAAAGATAATTTGTATGAAGACTGATTCCGCTGAGCGGTGTCTTCTCATCGGCAACTTCCTGTTCCACATAAGGTACTCTGTGACCACGGACCAGAAGCCGCTCGGTATTGACTCCGTATGGAGTACAGGTAAGAAGTGTTACAAGATCTTTTCCTTCTTCTACTGCAAGAGAGGAAGTTTCCTCCGGTTTGACCACGGAAATCTTGTCGACTTCATAACATAATGTTTCGTTTAATACATGGATCAGAAAATGATCGCCTTCTTCCAGCTGATCCAGATCGGTAAAAAGAGACGCACTCGGAAGTCCACGGTGTGCGGAGATAACGGCGTGTGTACTTTTACCGCCGATTGGAAGAGAGCTTCCTTCCAGATGTCCGGCTGCCTGTTTGAGAACATCTTCATCGGTAGTGTGGTAGATCGGAAGCTTGATGTCAATCTTCGGGATATCCACGATTCCCATCATCTCGTCACCGGCAATGTTCAGAGCATCCATGTAGGACTGGTCTTCTTTGTCACTGGCTGCGGCTACTGCAAATGAGTCAGGAAGGATACTTGGAAGTAATGCTTCGTTGTAAGCTTCTGCTTTCTGCAGTTCTGCATCATAATCAATCTCATGTGCTGCATCCTTTTCGGATACAGTCTGTTCATAACTGCTGATCAATTGCTTTTGCCTGTAGTTATTCCACTGGTTTGCAACGAATGGATACAGCAGTAAGGACAACCCGGCTAAAAATATGATGCCAATAATAAGTTTGTTTGCTTTGCGTTTCATCCGAACTCTCCTTGCTGTTGTATTATTTTTTAGGAATCCGGGGCGACCTGCCCCGGATTCAGTATCTGGTTATAAATAATCATGAAAGATTATTTGTTTGTTTTTTTGCGGCTTGCGAAGAATAAGCCAGCTGCTGCGATCATGATGAGGCATCCAGCGATTGTGAAGATTGTAGTACCGATACCACCTGTTGATGGAAGAGCGGAAAGTTTTGTATCATTTAACTGACCTTCATTATATAATTTAGCTGTAGCAACATCTCCATTTACAGTAAGTGTAAGAGTTTTACCATCTGTATTGATAGAATATCCTTCTGGTGCTTTAGTTTCTTCGAAATGATAAGAACCAACATCTAAACCTTCTACATCTATCATACCATTTTCATCAGTTACAAGTGTTGCAGATGCATCTTCTGTATTTGGTGCATATTTATATTTTCCGTTGCGTTCTTTTACGAATGTTAAAGGTGCTTCTTCGCCATCTTTATACAATACAAATTCAGCGTTTGCTAAAGCATTATTTACATCGCCATCACCATATTTCAGTAAAACGAGTTCTCCAGTAAATAACTTAACCGGGGGTTTATCAGCACCGTAGTCTACACCAGCTGCATGACTACCAGCTTTGTTTTCTACTGTTGTTGTGGTTACTTTTGCAGTATAGGTAACTGTGATTTTCTTTCCAGCGTTCGGATTGTCTGTATCGGCAACTAAAGTGTTTAAATTAACGGTAAATCCTTTACCATCTTCATTTACTACGATTTCTCCAACTTGCCCTTCTTTGCCTTCCATAGTTACACTGCTAACTGCATTTGGACCTGCTAAATAATATTCAGCACCTTTAATTTTATCAGTAATTGTAAATGTTCTGTTATCAGTATTAGCTGCATCAATAAATGGTACATATGCTTCGATTGTATAAGTTACGATATCTCCGATTGCTACTACATGATCGTCATCAGCTACTGTTTTGTCTACAGTTGTTGGAGATTTTTTAGCTGTTACTTCTGCATTTGTTAATGCTGGATATGGTTCTCCAAATCCTACATATGCTGTTGCTGTTTTATAAGTAAATCCTGTTTCTTCTGCTTTGATTGCATAAATACCAGCTGCGCTTACTTCGATTTTTGTTTTATCTGTTGATTCTGTGAAACCTTTAAGTGTTGCAACTTTACTTAATGCTAAGTCAATGTTTGCTGCTGTAGCAGTTTTTGCAGTTACACCTGTTGGTAATTTAACATTATTATCATTGTACTTAATTAATCCCCAGATAACCTGCTGCTGTGCATCATCTGAATCTGTAAGTCCGAATGCTTCTGTAAAGCATGCTCCTGCACCATTAGTAAATGTCCAACCAGAAGTTTTGGTTTCATCTTTCTGGATAATCTGCATGTACTCAACTTTATTAGCTTTGTCAAAGTTTTTAAGTATAATTGTTGCTTTTGCATCTGCTGCAAAAGATGTCATACTCATTCCGAGCACCATAGCCAGTGTTAATAACACTGCAAAGATTTTTCTCATCTTCTTCATATTTTTGTCTCCTTTTCATTTAAGGGCGTTGCCCATTTTTTATTGTCCCCTCATATGGGATAATAACGTTTTTGTGTGGCAAGAAGCCACTGAAAAATTAATTCTTACAATTATTTTTCCAGCACCTCCTTGCATTTGTTTTTATATAAGATCCATACGGCCGCAAACATAAGTAACATGCCGCCAATCATATACAAGTAAATTCCGGTGCCTCCAGCTGATGGGAGGGAATAGAGAATTTCGTTTTTTACAGTTAAGGTATATTTTCCATCTGTGCCCGAAAGTGTCCACATTGTAGGTGAATCTGCAAGTACTTTTCCACCCTTATCTGTTAAAGTAATCTTACCCTTTTCCTGTTTGAAATAAATCTTGTCTGCTAACAACATACAAGCTTCCGGTGCCTTTACTTCTTCCAGATAGTACTGTCCAGATTGAAGATTTTTGAGTTCAGCTTCTGATCCATCGGTATTTATTACCTGGATGGTTTCTCTTGTCTGATTTTTTCCAGACTTATCTGTATATTCAAATTTCTGAAGTTCATATGCTCCCTCATCATTCTTCTTATACAGCTTGAATTCTGCGCCATCAAATTTTGTTCCGGCTACTGAAGTCGAAGTCTTAATCAAATCTAAATCTGCAGTTTGCTCTGAATAAGTATTCGTGATCTGAATCTCAGCGTTCTGTGTTTCTTTAAATGTGTATGTTCCAGCTGCAAACATTGTCCACTGTTTTGATGCATCAAACGTAAGTTTAGCCTGTTCGTCATACTTGATCTCACCATTTTTGAATACCAACGTGTCTTTTATTCCATTTCCACTATAGAAATAGCATTTTTCTAATGTTGCTTTTGGACTAAATCCGATTCCATCTTTCTTATCACTTATTAATTGCACTATCACCCTACGTTCGCTGATGCTTACCGGTGTCCTTGTCCACACAAAGTAGCCTTCGTTTCCAGTGAGCTGTGCAACAATTAAATTAACTTTTCCAATCTGAAATTCCGTTGGTGCACATGTAGTTATTGAATTTCCAGATGGATCATATGATCCAATTTCTGCTTTCTTTGTAGATACTGAAAATTCATTCCAGTCTGTCACCGTTTGTTCATTGACAGTGACGGTTACATCGTATCCTTCTTTATTGTAATTATTTTCGCTGACTTTGTATGTGCCATCCAAACAATCTTCCAGTTTCCAGGTGTATGTCCATACTTTTTCATCATCACTGCCCTGAAGAATACTGTCTAATTCACTTACATCCATTGTAAGCGGTTTAGTCGTATTTGTTTCAATATGAGTCAATGTAATTGTATACGGACTACTTGCCTTTGCCAACTCTCGAATCTGATCTTTTGTAAGCCCTTTAAATGTTTTTGTTACTTCAATAAACGGCTTATCTTCCTGATCTTTCTTCTTATTCAGAATCGTAGTGGTCTTTCCATCACTTGATTCAGTAACCTGACCGTAAAATGCCTTTGTCGCATCTGTCTGGACTTCTTCTACTGTGTAATGGATATCTGTTTCTTTGATACTACCATCCGCAGCTTTGTAGAAGTATTTAGTTGGAAGATTTTCCCACGTATGTGTCCAATTGTTTGTTTCTGACAAATTAAATTGCATGGAGGTCGGAAGATTTTTTACATCTGCACTTGTAAGATACTTCGGATTACCAGCGTTTATGTTAGAATCCGCCGCTTCTGTTACATAGGCCTTCAACTCGACATCAACTGCTACTTTATCTGAGTCATATTCCCACTGTTTAACCACTGTGTGAGGAACTGTACTGGCGTCTACCTGTATAACAGGTTTCGCATAAGGTTTCGTATACGTTTTGTTATTGTACTTGTATGTTACATTAGCTGATACGTTTGAATAGAATCCATTTTGTTCTGAAGATGTTCCATCATTCCTAGTATCATTTCCAGGTTTTTTGCCTGTATCAAGATATTCGTCTGTATTTTCATCACCAGTATCTGTATAGTTTTCATTCTGATACTTCAGATAGGCTTTTGTAGTTGGCTGGATTTTTGCTGTTACATAATACGTGTAACCTGATTCCAGTTTATAGTCAGATTTAAATCGCATAATAATCTGAGTCTTACCATCTGAGTCTTTTTGTGTCTGGGTAGTTATAATGTCTGATACGTCTACTTCATTTCCTGAAGCATTTTTCAGTTTATTGATAACCTTTCCAGTTTCATCTTTGACAACCACCTGTAACTTTTGATCAGCTAATTCAACTTCATCGGTTAACGTATCGGTTACAGTTACCTCTGTACAAAGAAGTTCTGTTGCATCTCTGATGATTGAATCAAAAGCATTTTTCAAATTACTTGAATCTGTACCGTTGTAACTGCCTTTTACTGTTCCGCTCGGAGCATTGCTGATCAGACTTGATAAATGATTGTAACTATCTTCAGGACCAACTCCGACTGTGTAGAAGTAGTTCATACTCATTTTGCTAAGTTGAGTTTGGGCATTGGCCATTGCTGTATCACTATAGCTATTTCCGTCACCACCACCAATTCCAGTTATATTACCTTGGCTATCCTTTTTGTAGTAGAAGGTTGGATCACCATCTGACAGAAATACAACTATTTTTGTTGCATCAGTTCGTCCGCTATCAAGTAATTGCTTTGCTTTTATTAATCCTGCTTCATAATTTGTTCCACCGGCCTGTTTGCCATAATAATAACCCCCCGGATATGGATAGTTTCCAACTTGGGTGGGATATTTAATCGAGTCCTTTGTCCACTCTGTTTCGATACCCGCTTGTGTATCAAACGACACAACTGCAAATTGAGCATCTACATTTTTCTTGCTTTTCAATTTGGCAACAGCAGCTTCTACAGCTTTTTGCTGATTGAAGAAACGACTATTTTCATTCGTTGTGTAGTCATTTAGGTCATTCTTAGAATTCATTTCACGCATCATACTGTTCGACGTATCCATCACGAACAGTACATCCAGCTTATTCGCATAGGACTCGCTTCCAACTGCACCTGAAACATTTAATGTAAGATTGTATGTACCATCTTCATTCTTAGCAATATACTTTTCATGAGACAGTTCTTTCTTTGTTTCAACAATGCCCGGTGTCGGAGGCTGTACTGGTGTGCTTGCTGAGTTGATAATCTGGTATTCACCACTGGCAAGCTTTCCAAGTTCTGTTGTACCATCTGCCAGGTATATCCTTGCACTTAAATCACCACTACTATCGGCAGTTACTTTTACTTTCCATGACGTTGTTGATGTAACATAACCGTTTGGTGCCTGTGTTTCTGTTAATGTATAGGTTCCGGCTACGAGCTGCTGGAACTGAACTAATCCATCCTTGTCGGAAGTTGCAGGCATTGTAGCCTGTGTGCTGTCATTCATTAAACTAAACTGTGCACCAGGAAGACCTTTTCCTTCTGCATCTGTTTTATAGAATGAAATGTTTGTCATCTTTGTCTGATCGACTTGCTGTATCTTCGCTGATGGAAGAGTAAACTCCATCTGACAATTAGATGCGCCTGCACCACGTTCCATATAAAGGATTGTCAATGTATGAGTCTGTTGTTTTTGTGCTTCTGTCAGATTTTCTTTATCACCAATATACTGCCACAAATCAACATCTCCTGTTGCTGCGCTATGAATACCACCAAGATCAATGACTATTTTCTTACCATCAAGAACTACCCATAAATCATCGTCACCTGTGAATTTGTAATTAAGTGGTCCTACATAATCACCGATTTTGAATGTGACATCATATCGCATTCCGAAATAATTGTTATTGCCTCTTTCACTATCTTCATAAGAAGGTAGCACTTTGTCTAACGGATAGAAATTGTTTCCTGCGCCTGCAACCCAGTTTCCTTTGCCATCTTCTACGCCACTAAGTGTATACGTATCACCATGTCGGTTAAAAACCAGAGTGTAGTTTTTATAGACTTTTCTCAGAAATCTCTCTTCAGCACTGCTATTCCAAGATGCTCTGTAATTAATGCTAAAATCACTATCTACAAAAAATCCCGGTTCTGCGTAATTGAATATTACATTTCCTTTATCATCAATTCCCTTTAGTAATTTTGGAATTGTACTATCGTTTCCAGTCCAACAGTTTGCATCTTTTGTTGGACCAACGTTACCATCTGGCAATCTACTTGGCAAACTAATCTTATACTTTTGATACTCCGGATAATTTTGACCATTGTTTGGATCATTCGTGCCTGCAATAAGTTTTTTGTTTTCACTAACCTTTGTTAATTTGTCATTTGTCAACTGATTAAATGAATAATAGCTATCGCCGAGTATGCTGTTTTTTGTTCCTGCTTTAACTGTATAGTCATAAAATATAGTACTTCCAGGAAACCTCTCATATTGAGGATCACAATAAACCTTAATTGTACAATCGCTTACGACTTGGATTTCTTCGGATGTTGATATCCAGTCGAATCCTCCAGTTGCATTACTCTTCTGTGCCGAATTTATGTTCCAGTTATCAGCTATGTCATAATTGCTTATGCTTTCCCCAGGTGATAATTCCTTTTTGCTTGCATATATCATAGTCTTTGGATTCTGGGTATCATCATAGTATTCGATGGTAACGTTAACCTTCGAATTACCTTTCTGAACAATGACATATTTTGAAAAATGCGGAGCATCAAATACAACTTTTCCTTCTCCATCAACAGCACCCTTCATGTCTTCCGCTACGTTATTATCATCCACATGCAGTACTGCTGCATTCTCGCTGGATGTGATCTCCGGGGTGTCTACGCTGACCTGTACCGGAGTGGTTGGCTGTACTTCGGAACCGTTTACCAGGAATTTGATATCGTAGGAGAAGATATTCTTGATGGAAAACTGTTCTTCGATCGCTTTTTCTTCTACTGCTTTTTCGATTTCCTTTACTTCGTCTTCTGAAGTGATCTCTGTTACGGAAAGCTGTGCGTCTGCGGGAAGAGCATCGGCTGATCCATTTACTTTAACAGTAGCATTTCCTACTTGTACTGACCATTCTTTTTTCGAAGGTATTTCGATGTCAGGTGTATCAGACACATCTTCGGTAATCGTATTTTCAGTAGACACATCTTCAGTAGTTGTATCTTCTGTAGTTGTATCTTCAGTAGTTGTATCTTCAGTAGTTGTATCTTCTGTAGCCTCATCTGCCGCCGGTTCTGTTACGACTTCGGCCTGGCTCTGGCTGTCTGTGTTCTGTGCCTCATCTGCCACCGGTTCTGTTACGACTTCGGTCTGGCTCTGGCTGTCTGTGTTCTGTGGCTCATCAGCAAAAGCTGATGTCGCACTGCTAAGCACAAGTACCATGCAAAGCATGAATGCTATTAAACGTTTCTTTGTATTACTTTTCATGGCGTCCTCCTTCTATTCCTCAATTCTGACTTCATAATTGTTATCAAGTGCTCCGTCTATCAGCTTCAATAATTCAAGGGCACTGCGGAAATGCTGCTCTCGCTGCTCTTCCACCCAAGTAACGCTGCCCTGCCAGGTACCGTTCTGCTGATCCATGATTTTTATTAAAAAAGTTCTTGTATTTTTTTGCTTTTTATTCATGTCAGTTTTCATCTGCCCTTCCTAATTATTTAGACTTTTTTATCTTATACAGGTATTGTATCTGACAAAGCATTACGTGAATCATTACCAATAACGAAAAATATTAACTTTTTTAAGCTATAACAAGAAATAGTAATGTTTTTGTAATAATATAATGATTTGATACCAGGGTCAAAAGGTCAGAAAGCCGATGCAAGATTGCTTGCAAGAGGATT
>ERZ834859.97-NODE-97-length-108087-cov-8.746010_pt1 | contig 108087 bp, 92 predicted proteins | sample MGYA00519947_ERZ834859 | MGnify/ENA primary metagenome ERZ834859 (study PRJEB31850, sample SAMEA3708763) | human gut metagenome | biome: human gut; feature: human-associated habitat; material: faeces | place: China | collected 2014 ...
GGCATCTAAGCGTGAAGCCCCCCTCAAGATGAGATATCCCATTCGAAAGAAGTAAGACCCCTTGAAGACGACGAGGTAGATAGGGCAGAGGTGGAAGTGCCGTAAGGCATGGAGCTGACTGTTACTAATCGGTCGAGGGCTTGACCTAATTGGTTGTGTTCACAAAAAATGGAATGATAGATGTGTAGTGTATGCGGTTTTGAAGGTATATCAAATATCTTCAATTAAATAATCCTCGATAGCTCAATGGTAGAGCATTCGGCTGTTAACCGAAGGGTTGTTGGTTCGAGCCCAACTCGGGGAGTGAATGAGACCTGCAGGGATCCTGCAGGTCTTTTCGTATATTGAGTTGCCCTGTGTGATGTGATACAATAAGGCGTAGCTACTGTAAACGATGAAGGAGAAAAGAAAGATGAATGAAAGTTATACCAGTTTTGCCCAGGTATATGACATGTTCATGGACAACGTGGACTATCCTGCCTGGAGCAAATATCTGATTCAGCTTTTAAAAGAATATCAGGTGGAAGACGGACTGGTGCTCGATCTTGGCTGTGGAACGGGAAACATGACCGAGCTGCTCGCCAAAGAGGGCTACGATATGATCGGCGTGGACAATTCTGAGGATATGCTCGAGATTGCCAGTGAAAAACGCGCCGAGTCCGGCTTAAACATTTTATATCTGCTTCAGGATATGCGGGAATTTGAGCTCTACGGAACCGTGAAGGCGGTTGTGAGCATCTGCGATTCCATCAACTATATTCTGGAGGAAGACGATCTGCGGGAAGTCTTCTCACTCGTCAACAATTATCTGGATCCGAAGGGCATGTTTATTTTTGATTTGAATACCAAGTATAAATATGAACAGATGGGTGAGACTACGATTGCGGAAAACCGCGAAGAGGCAAGCTTCATCTGGGATAATTACTATGACCCGGAGGAAGAGATCAACGAATATGAGCTTGCCATTTTCATCCCGGAGGGAGAAGATTCCGATCTGTACCGTAAATTTGAGGAGGTACATTATCAGAGAGCGTACGATCTTGCGACGATCCGCCGCTTATTGGAAGAGGCAGGCATGGAGTTTGTGACGGCCTACGATGCATTCACAAAGGATGCGCCGAGACCGGAGAGCGAACGTATTTATGTCGTAGCAAGAGAAAAAGGAAAAAGTGAGAAATAGGAGAGAAACATGGATTATATTGTAAGAGCAACAGCGGCAGACGGACAGATTCGTGCGTTTGCAGCGACAACAAGAGAAACCGTAGAGACAGCACGCCAGGATCACAACACGAGCCCGGTTGCAACCGCAGCGCTGGGCCGCCTTCTGACGGCAGGTGCAATGATGGGCGTTATGATGAAGGGAGATAAAGACCTTCTGACCCTGCGCATCCATGCCGGCGGACCGCTGAACGGCATTACCGTAACAGCAGATTCCAAAGGAAATGTAAAAGGTTACGTCGGAAACCCGGACGTCGTGATTCCGGCCAACAAAAAAGGAAAACTTGACGTGGCAGGTGCTGTCGGCGTCGGATTCATGGATGTCATCAAAGACCTGGGACTGAAAGAGCCGTACGTCGGACAGTGCGTTCTGCAGACGAGTGAGATCGCAGAGGATCTGACCTACTATTTTGCAACGAGTGAGCAGGTTCCGTCCAGCGTCGGACTCGGTGTGCTGATGAACAAAGACAATACCGTCCGTCAGGCCGGCGGCTTTATCATTCAGCTGATGCCGTTCTGCGATGAGAAAGTCATTGAAAAACTGGAGCAGCGTCTGGCAGAAGTCAATTCCGTTACCGCATTCCTTGACGAGGGCCTGACTCCGGAGCAGATTCTTGAAAAACTGCTTGGAGACATGGACCTTGTGATCAACGATACCGTGCCGACCCAGTTTTACTGCAACTGCAGCCGTGAGCGTGTATCGAAAGCGCTGATAGCGGTCGGAAGAAAAGAACTGAACGAGATGATTCAGGAAGCAAAACCGGTGGAGCTGAAATGCCATTTCTGCAACAGCGCCTATGAATTTTCTACCGAGGATCTGAAAGAATTATTGCGTAAGAGCAAATAACAGTACTGTTTCAGGCGAAACGGAGGCTGTGAGAGCTTCTGTTTGCAGAAAATCTGTAACAGGGAACCAGATAGTGGAGGAAGAAAGAGATGAAACAGGGATTCGTAAAAGTTGCCGCCGCTTCCTGTGCGGTAGTGGTAGCGGATGTCAGAGAAAATACGAGAGTCATTCTGGAAACGATTCATAAAATGGAGGGCGAGGGAGCAAAGGTGATGGTGCTCCCGGAGCTGGCTCTTACCGGCTACACCTGTAGTGACTTATTCTGGCAGAGTCAGATGATTGATGCGGCGAAAGAAGGATTAAAGGAAATTGCCGATGGCACGAAAGAGACCGATGCGCTGATTTTTGTCGGACTGCCGTGGGAACAGGGCGGAAAGCTGTTCAATGTAGCCGCTGCGCTTTGTCACGGAGAGCTTCTCGGTGTTGTGCCGAAAAAGTATCTGCCGAACTATAATGAATTTTATGAGCTGCGTCATTTTGCGCCGGGAAAAGAAGCGGTGACAACAACGGAATTTTTTGGAAAAGAGGTTCCGTTTGGCATGAATCTGCTCTTCCAGTGTGAAAAAATGCCGCGTCTTAAAGTTGCAGCAGAGCTCTGTGAGGATCTCTGGACTCCAAATCCGCCGAGTGTGGCGCATGCGCTTGCAGGTGCGACAGTGGTCGTAAATCTTTCTGCCAGTGATGAAATGGTTGGAAAAGACAGTTACCGGAGAAGCCTTGTGAGCGCACAGTCGGCGCGTCTGATCTGCGGCTATATATACGCGACAGCAGGCGAGGGCGAGTCGACGACAGATCTTGTCTTTGGCGGACAGCATCTGATTGCTGAAAACGGAACCATTCTTGCCGAGGCAAAACGATTTGAGAATCAGATCATTTGCGCAGATCTCGACGTGGATCGTCTGACAAGTGAGCGCAGAAGGATGACCACGTATCCGGAGCAGAGAACCGATGGATATCAGGTCGTTCGATTTTCATTGGCAATAGAAGAGACAAAGCTGACCCGCTACTTCGATCCGCGACCGTTCGTACCGTCAGACAAGCATAACCGCGATCAGCGATGCGATGAAATTTTAAATATCCAGGCTATGGGACTGAAAAAACGTCTGGCGCATACCCATTGCCAGAGCGCAGTCATCGGTATTTCCGGCGGACTTGATTCGACGCTGGCGCTGCTCGTAACGGCAAGAGCATTTGATCTGCTTGGGATTCCGAGAAAGCAGATTCTGTCTGTGACGATGCCGTGCTTTGGGACGACGGACCGTACGTATCAGAATGCCTGTGAGCTGACAAGATGTCTTGGCGCAACCTTAAAAGAGATCGATATTAAGGAGGCAGTCAATCTTCATTTCCGCGATATCGGACAGAATCCGGAGAAACACGATGTGACGTATGAAAACGGACAGGCGCGTGAGAGAACGCAGATTCTGATGGATCTTGCCAACCAGTCCGGCGGTATGGTTATCGGAACGGGTGATCTTTCCGAGCTGGCACTTGGCTGGGCAACGTACAATGGCGACCATATGTCGATGTATGCCGTCAATGCGTCCGTACCGAAAACCCTGGTGCGCCATCTGGTGCAGTATTATGCGGACACCTGCGGGGAAAAAGCACTTTCCGATATCCTTCTGGATGTGCTCGACACGCCGGTCAGCCCGGAACTGCTGCCGCCGAAAGATGGTGTCATTTCTCAGAAAACAGAAGATCTCGTCGGACCGTACGAGCTTCATGATTTCTTCTTATACTATATGCTGCGTGTGACGTACGAACCGCTCAAGATTTACCGTGTGGCAAAACTTGCATTTGCCGGTGTCTACGATGATGCGACGATCTTAAAATGGCTGAAAACGTTCTACTGGAGATTTTTCGCGCAGCAGTTCAAACGCTCCTGCCTGCCGGATGGCCCGAAGGTCGGAAGCGTTGCGGTATCCCCGCGCGGCGACCTGCGTATGCCGAGTGATGCGTGCGTGAAGCTCTGGAGAGAGGAACTCGACCAGCTGTAAAAAACAAAACAGGAAATACGGAAAGAAACAAAGATAATCCAAATTGGTGCAGGGAATCAAATTTTGAGATGCACGACAGAAAAAAGGCTTCGGAGCAGAAGAATGCTTCGAGGCCTTTTTGCATGGAAAGATCAGGATTCTGCGGAGGAAGGATTTTGAGCCTGTTCGAGCGCCTGATTGATCGCGGAGACGAGCAGTTCGGAGGTGTAGCGGTCGTCCTCTCCGTAGATGAGGCCTTCCGTCGTCTGATTCACATAGATCTGGCTTGCGATGGAATCGAGCGCGGGCTCCATGAGCGGATACATGGCGGCGGTGGTTTCACTTAAGTTATTCAGTGAAATCGCGGTGATGCGGTCCTGCTCAACATTGACCTGCACATCGAAGGTCTGGTCGCCGAGGGAGATCGTGGAGGTGTAGATGCCGGGAATGTAGCGTGCATTTTCGGCGGAAGCAGCAGTGGTGACAGAAGGTTTTTTCGCAGAATCCTTCTTCCCGGAGAACATGATCAGAAACACCACGAGAAGAATCAGCGCGAGAGCAAGAAAAACAGCGGTGTAAACCACTTCTTTCATATGTAGTACAACAATTTTCGTTTTGGAACTCATGGGCGGGCACACTCCTTTTTGAAAAACCGTCTGTGAGCGGACGAGGGCGAACGGACGGGCGTTTTTACTATAATGTATGTAAAAGAAAAATCGTTTATGAAAAAAAGTGTCTGAAAAATCATTTCCGCAAGCTGCAAGTAATCTTTGGACAGTCTTTCTTCTGCCCGAAAATTAGTATATAATGTAATCGGTCACGATAACAAACTTCAGGGAGAGTCGGGAAAAGAGGAGGGGAAAGATGAAAAAAAGAAAAATCAGAAGGACCATGGGCGTTTTTTTTACTACTTTTTTGCTTCTGCAGATTATTTTACTGTTTCTGTACAAAGCGTTTATTGTTGATATTGCTAAAAAAAATGAGGAAAACCTGGTGGAAAATACGCTGCAGATTTATCATAATACGATGGAAGGTGTATTGGAACGCTTGGATGATAACCTGGATCTTTTACTGGGATATCGACTGCTTTTGACACAGCTAAATGGAGAAAATAACCTGGAAAAAGTGAAAGCGCAGTATAAAATGCTTCAGATTCTAAAGGAAAGATGTAAAGACACAAAGGAAGCGGATGCCTATGCGGTTGTTAATTGTAAAGACAACAGTATCCTGATTCAGAGAAATGGAAATATAACATATGATACAATAAAAGATATCAAAAAGTATCTTCAAAAGCGTAATACGTTTGATAAAACTCCTACATCCGGCTGGACTTCTACTGTTATGGGGGCGCAGGTGTATCTGGTAAAATATTATAATTATGGTGCAAATACGATCGCTGTATTGATATCAGAAAAAAGACTGGACTCCTTGTTAAACTATAATGATATGTCCATCAAAGAGGCAGCATTTTATCTTACAGACAAAAAAGGGGAAATTCTGTGCGCTTCAGGAAAAGATTGGGCATATGGAGAAGAAATAGAGAATCTGCAGAAACAGGATCCATCCATCAGTATCTATCAGGGATCTGTTCTGGAAGATGCATATCAGATGTATTACAGTGTAAAATCATCCGAGTATGCCGCATATTCTACCTCCGGTATCGTTATTTTTGGATTTTTAGTACTGTCTTTGCTTTTCTTTGGAACAATTGTCTGGTATATGCAAAAAGAAATCTTCCGGCCGATTGCAGACCTGTTCTGGGTGTCCAGAAAAATTCACAGTGGAGATTTCAGGGCAAGAGCGGAATATAATACAAACAGCTACGAAATGGAAGAAGTAAAACAGGCATATAATGATATGGTACAGACGATTCTTGAAATGAGGGTGCAAAAGTACGAACAGGAACTTCGAATGAAGGATGTGCAGCTGAAGTATATCCATATGCAATTAAAACCACATTATTTCCTGAATGCTTTATCAACCATTAACAGCATGGTTTATCAGCACGAGGAAGAGAATGTCCATACCTTTATTCAGGCATTTTCACAGAACATCCGTTATATGTTTCGAACTGGTCTGCATACCGTTCCGCTGCAGGATGAAATAAAGAATGCCGAGGGATATCTGGAAATGCAGCGACTCATGTACCGGGATTGCTTTTATGTCTATATGGATGTACCGGAAGAACTGCAGCAGTATCCGGTGCCGCAGATGATTCTGCATACATTTTTGGAAAATATATTTAAGCACGTGATCAGTATTGATTCGTTCACTACGGTTCTGATTCAGGCATTGTGGAGCTTCTCGGGGAAGGAAGTTTACTTAAAACTGGAACTATATATATCGCAGGGTCAATTTTCGCAGGAAATACTGGACTTTGTGAATAAAGATATGGAAATAACAGAAAAAAAAGATGGAAGTGGAATTGGAATAAAAAATGTAAAAGAGGTTCTGAAGATGATGTACGAGCAGGATCATCTTCTGTATTTGGAGAATCTGGAACCGGAAGGAACCAAAATAACCATATGGATTCCGAAAACACTGAAATGTACAGATGAGGAGAAAGACGAAGAGAGATGAATTTGCTGATTGTAGATGATGAAATTGTGACAACGCAGGTATTGGAAGAACAGCTGGATCGCGCGTTACTTTCTATTGACCAGATCTATGTGGCCTACAATACTTCTATGGCCAGAGATATTTTGCAAAAAAACAAAGTGGAACTGATTTTATGCGATATTGAAATGCCAAAGGAGAACGGGATTCACTTTCTGGAATGGGTACGAGAACAGAAAATCCAGACAGAGGTTATCTTTCTGACCAGCCATGAAAAATTTGAATATGCCTATGGAGCTGTACAGAATGGTGCGGCAAACTATCTGCTGAAGCCGATTGACATGAATAAAATCAATCAGGCATTGCTTCGTGTGACAGAAAAAATAGCCTGGAAACAAAAAACGGAGGAAATCCGGGAATATTGGAAGATCGGAAAAAGAAAGATGGTGCGATATTTCTGGACAAGAGTATTGCTGGAACCCGGTGTGCAAAAACAGGGACTCGAGGAGGAAATAAAGCAACAGGGGATAGCGGAAGAAATTCAGGAAAAATATTGTGTTGTGATTCTTCATTTTGCCAGTGGCAAACTGGACTTCGGGAAAGAAAAGGAACAGGAATCCATTTATAAATTTGCAATGGAAAATATTCTGGCAGAAGCATTCACAGAAAAAATCAAAATGGAAAATGTGATCTGCTGGGAAGAGAATACGGGGACCTATCTTGGAATTCTGTCGGAATTTTCGGAAAAGGAGACGAAGGAGAGAGCGGCACGGGTCAGAAAGATATTTGAAAAATATTTTCCTGATGCATTGCAGATCGGATACATTTCCCCGAGTGTTCCTTTTTATGAAGCAGGTTTGGAAAAAGAGAAAATAATGGAATATGACAAAACGCATATTTATGACGAAGGGGAAATAAAAGAATTTATGGCATTGCTTCGAGAAAAAGAGGCTTCCGGACATATTCTGGACGAAGATTATATCCTGCAGTGTCTGAACAAGGGTTCCAGGGTAAGTACACTGGAATATTTACAAAAAACGCTGCAGCATGTAAAGCAAACGATGCATTCCGTAGAAGGATTTCGCAATTTTCAAGTGGAACTGACACAGCTTGTAAGCAAATATCTCCATGATAAAAAGGAAAATATGAACAGCGTGATTCGTGATCCGATCTATCTGAAACTGGATATGAATGCTGTTAAATCAGAATTCTCTATGGTGCAGTGGATGACCTGGCTGATGAATAAGGTATTTGATCTGACACAGGAGGAACGGAAGGAAAAAACAGAAAAAAGGATCACAGATCAGGTAATTGATTATATCAGAGAACATTATACGGAAGATATTAACAGAAATACGCTTTCGGAGAGGTTTCATTTTTCGCCGGAATACATTGGAAAAATGTTCCGGAAGGATATCGGAACGTCGTTGAATGATTATATTAATTCCCTGCGCGTGGAAAAAGCGAAACATTTGCTGGAAAACACCAATACAAAGGTGATTGATATTGCGCTGGAAGTCGGATTTGATACTCTTCCGTATTTCTCATCTGTATTTAAAAAATATACGGGAGTTTCACCGGCAGAGTTTCGGAAAAAAGAATAGATATCTTAAAAACGAAAGTTTTTGTACTTTTTTGTGTAAGAACTTTCGTTTTTTTTGCGCTATGATAAGTCTATCAAAAGGAACCGGAAAGAAGAAAGGAGAAACAAATGAAGAAAAAGATTTTGGCGATTTTGATGGCTACCCTGACAGTAGGATCTCTGCTGAGCGGATGTGGTGGAGCACAGAGCAGTGATGCAAACGGAAATCAGGAGAGCAGTAAGCAGGAAAGCAGCGACAGCGAAGAACCGGCAGAGGTTGTATTTGCGTACATGACGCAGAACAATATCCCGGAGTCATCAGAACTGGAAAGAATTCAGAACCTGATCAACGATTATACAGTAGATAAGATCAATACAAAGGTCAAGCTGGTACTGTTTTCCAATTCTGATTATATGAATCAGGTGAATCTGATGCTGGCATCCGGAGAACAGCTGGATTTGTTTCAGGCCTATAATACGTCGCATCTGAAATATATTCAGGATGGAACAGCGCTGGATATTACAGAGTATCTGGACAGTGACCTGAAAGAAACAACAGAAACTCTTTACGATGGTTTTCTGGCACCGACAACGGTAGAGGGAAAAACATATGGAATTCTGAATATGGGTTCCAACTATGTACCGGGTGGATTTACCTATCGTGAAGATATTACCGAGGAACTTGGAATCGATATGAGTCAGGTTACCAAACCGGAAGACTTGACAGCAGTGTTTGCAAAGGTAAAAGAAGCTTATCCGGATATGACAATCATTGATCCAAACAGAGCGAATGCGTTATTTGAAAGCTACCTGGGAAAGATTGCTAAAATTGATCCATTAGGTGACAATATTGCCTCATCCGTTTCCGGTGTGGCTTATCAGGACAATGCAACTGTAGTGGATATGTATGAAACGACAGATTTCAAAGAACTGTGCGAACTGACCAGAAGCTGGTTTGAAGCTGGTTATTATGCAAGTGATGCAGCTACTACAACAGCAACTACTGCAGAATTACTGATGTCCGGCAACTGCTTTGGCACATTCTGTGGCTTGGGTAATCCGAAGATTGCGCAGCAGTATACAAACAACTATGGTCATCCGTTTGAAAATGTACAGATCAGTGATTCGATGATCTGGTCTGGAAACGGCGGAGCATGGATGGTAAATTCCGGCTGTAAAGATCCTTCGGCAGCCTGCAAATTTATGAACCTGCTGTACACGGATGCATATGTAGACAACCTTCTGGTCTATGGAGAAGAAGGGGTGGATTACAAATTGGATGAAAATGGTTGTGCAGTAGCACCGGATGGATATACGGATCTGAACAGTGTAGCCTATACCGATAATATGAACTACTATTTCTGGGGAAATAAATGGCTGACCTATCCGGTTGTAGGCGGTCTGTATGGAGAAGAAAAAGAGACAAACAAGCAGCAGAATTATGATGGAGATCATTCAAACTATTATGGTTTCCTTTACGACTACAGTGATAAAGAAGCAGAATATACCGCATGCCTGAACATTGTAGAAGAGTATAAAAAATCTCTGTGGGTTGGTGCAGCAGATGTAGATACAACACTTGCCGAGATGACAAAACGACTGAAAGCAGCTGGTATGGATGACCTGATTCAGGCAAAGCAGGAGCAGCTGGATGCATGGATGAGTAGCAAATAGGAAAGACTTTAAAAAAGAAAAGGCTGCGGAAATTTACCGCAGCCTTATTTATCAAAAAGGGAGTCGAATTATGACGAAAAGTGAGAAAAAACATGCCAGTAAAAATACATTAGCATTACTGTTGATTGCATTACCGGGTATTACATATCTGATCATTAATAACTATATTCCTATCATTGGAACCTTTATTGCGTTCAAAAAGTTCAGTTATGCAAAAGGAATCTGGGGAAGCCCGTGGTGTGGACTGGATAACTTTAAATTTTTGTTCCTGACAGATGATGCATGGGTCATTACGAGAAACACATTGTTATATAATCTGGCGTTTATCGTGATCGGAACCGTAGTTTCTGTGATTTTTGCAATCCTGCTGCATGAGCTGGGAGAACTGTTACGCGGAAAGTTTTTCCAGTCCGTGCTGTTGTTTCCACACTTACTGTCATGGGTTGTAACGGCGTATCTGGTATACGCGTTATTGGGAAGTACAACCGGTTTTGTGAACAATACAATTTTAGATGCGCTGGGGAAAAAAGGCGTAGACTGGTATACTGCAAAAGCTGCATGGCCGTTTATCCTGGTTATTGTATATCTTTGGAAGAATGCAGGATATAATGCGATCGTTTATATGGCAGGTATTGCAGGCATTGATAAGGAAATTTATGAAGCGGCAAAGATTGATGGCGCTTCTAAATTGAAACAGATTACGGCCATTACACTTCCGCTTCTGAGACCAACCATTGTTATTATGACATTGATGGCGATCGGTCGTGTATTCTATTCTGACTTTGGTTTGTTCTATCAGGTACCAATGAATGCAGGAACCCTGTTTTCTACGACACAGACGATTGATACGTATGTATATCGTGGTTTGATGGAACAGGGTAATGTGGGAATGTCTTCGGCAGCAGGTGTATATCAGTCATTGGTTGGTTTTGCACTGGTTATGATTGCAAACTTTATTGTACGGAAAAAAGATCCGGAAAACGCATTGTTCTAGGAGGCAGGATATGAAAAAGACAGTCAGCGATGAAAAACGATTTATTGCAATAGCAACAGTTATTTTAGTGGTAATCAGTATTGTGGCGTTGTTTCCGATGATTCTTCTGGTGGTTGCGTCCTTTACCGATGAAAATGAACTGATTACAAACGGATATCAGATTTTGCCGAAGAAACTCAGCCTGGAAGCATATACCTACATGGTAAAACAGGCAGCAACAATCGTAAGATCGTATCTTGTTACGATTGGAACAACCGTTGTCGGAACCGGATTAAGCGTATTACTGACGACTTCGATCGCATATCCGATGGCACGAAAAACATTCAAATATAGAAACGCATTATCCTTTTTTGTATATTTTACCATGCTGTTTAATGGAGGACTGGTGCCACAGTATATTATGTGGACAACATTTTTCCATATTAAAGATACGTATGCAGCACTGATTTTTCCGAATCTTCTGATGACAGCATTCAATATTTTCCTGGTAAGAAACTATTACAGCAACAGCCTGCCGGAAGCATTATATGAAGCTGCACAGCTGGACGGAGCGTCAGAGCTTGGAATTTTCACCAAAATTGTATTTCCGTTGTCGAAGCCGGTAGTTGCCACCATCGGACTGTTTACAGGTCTTTCCTACTGGAACAGCTGGACCAATGCTTTATATTACGTACAGGATCCAAAATATTTTGGTATTCAGAATCTGCTGATGCGTATCATGAAAAATATTGAATATCTGCGAAGCGGAGCATCGGAGCTGGCAGCAGAAGGACAGGCAGTTTCGCTTCCGGGAAACTCCATCCGAATGGCACTGGCATTTGTTGGAATTTTACCAATCATTATTATTTACCCGATGCTTCAGAAATATTTTATCAAAGGTGTGGTTGTCGGCGCTGTAAAAGGTTGACAGAAAGGAGAAACAGATGGCAGCATATGTACATTGCAATTTTCACTCCTGTATCCTGCGGATGCAGGTAGATGTTTCAATTTTGCTTCCGGAAAAAGAGCGGATGGAAGATGTAGAGCAGGGGAAAAAAGGGGAGACTTTCGGAAAAAACAAAAAATATCAGACTCTGTATCTGCTGCATGGATTTACAGGAGACCATCTTTCATATCTGAGAACCTCCAAGATTGAGCGTTATGCAGATGAGCATCAGATTATGGTGGTTATGCCAAGCGTATATAACAGCGCCTATACGGATATGAAATACGGACTGGATTATTTTTCTTATCTGACAGAGGAACTGACAGATTTTGTGGAGAGAAATTTCCCGGCAGCAACAAAGCGGGAAAACCGTTTTATTGCAGGAATGTCGATGGGAGGTTATGGCGCTTATAAATGGGGACTTACCTGTCCGGAAAAATTTGCGGCAATTGGAGGCGTTGCAGGATCCTATCATGCAGAATATCGTTATCAGGGAAAGGTAAATACGGTATCCACCCTTTGCGAAGCGTTATATGGCGATCCGCCTGCAATTACACCGGAGGTTCATGATGTCTTTACACTGTTGAAAAAACGGAAAGAAGAAGGAAGAGATATTCCGAGACTGTATACCTGCTGTGGTACAGAGGACAGACGTCATCAGGATTCTGTCGATCTGAAGGAGTTTGCAGATCAGCTGGGAGTTCCGCTGCTGTTTGAAGAGGGACCGGGAAGACATGATGATATTTTCTTTGATGAATATATTCAGAAGATTCTGGACTGGATGAACTTTGCAGGAAAATCAGTAGAAGAGTAAAATATACCGCAAAGTGGGGCTTGCAGATTGCGGAAAGGATTTTTCAGACACGCGCTAAGCGAAAACACTACAAAATATGGAGTTATTTAGGAGATAAAAATCTATATTTGTAGAAATTTTTCTTAGTGCGGCAGCCCCACGGGAAGCACAGGGAGAAGAGGAAAATGGAGATAGAAAAAGCAGCTGTAGCCGGAACACTGGAATCCAGCGATTGTATGGTTACGGTAGAAGATGGGGATGGCAACATAGATCTGGTACTGGAAAGCACAGTGATTCATCAGTATGGAAATCAGATCCGTCATGTGGTTCTGGATACCCTGGAAAGTCTGGGAGTTCAGAGCGCGAAAATTAAGATTGTAGATAAAGGAGCTCTGGACTGCACCATCCGTGCAAGGGTGGAAGCTGCGGTATACCGTTCCGCCGGGCAGTCGGAGCAGCTGCCATGGGGAGGTGCGATCAGATGAGAGACGCAAAAAAACGATTACGTCGTACCATGATGTTTTTAAACGCACAGAAGCCGGGACTGATTAAAGATCCCTATATTTATGGAGCAGATTCCCTGATGTTGGATCTGGAAGATGCAGTGGCAGAAAATCAGAAGGACGCGGCCAGATTTTCCCTGTTTCATGCACTTCGCACGATTGATTATCATGGAGCGGAACGGATTGTACGTATCAATGGCCTGGACACACCTTTCTGGAAGGAAGATATCCGTTGCGCAGTAGCCGGTGGATGTGATGGCATCCGGATTCCGAAGACAGAGACAGCGCAGGATGTAAAAATAGTGGAGCAGCAAATTTTAAAGGCAGAGAATGAATTTGGCAGACCGGAGAACAGTACCTTAATTATGGCAGCGATAGAATCAGCAAGAGGTGTGGTGAAGGCATTAGAAATTTGCGAGGCTTCGAAAAGGCTGTTTGGTATCGCGCTGTCCGGTGGGGATTACACGAAAGATCTGCATACCCACATTACGGGAACCGGAATAGAACTGATGGGAGCAAGACAGCAGCTTGTCATCGCTGCGCGGGCAGCCGGTGTGCAGTGTTTTGATACCGTTTATACAGATCTGGAAAATGAAGATGGTTTTCGAGAAGATGTCAATACGATTCACCTGATGGGATTTGATGGGAAATCGATTATCAATCCAAGACAGATCCGTATTGTACATGAGATTTTTACACCGAAAGAAAAAGAGATTATTTTTGCGGAAAAAGTAGTCCGTGAGATTGATAGCAAAAAGGCACAGGGAATCGGTGTGTTTACTGTAGATGGAAAGATGATTGATATTGCGTTTTATGATGGCGCAAAGCGAACCATTGAACTGGCCAAGGCTTCCGGTGTGTACGAGGGGGAACTGTAAAATGAAAAATGCAGTAGGGAGAGAAATTCCCGAGGAAATATTGAAGATAACAGGAAAAGAAGTATTTCACGGAGTGCATTATTATGATGGTTATGAATATCGGAAAGATGGTCCGAAAACCCGCTGTGTGGTGAATTCCGATGGCAGTAAACTGGTGAAAACAATTCATGAGGCACTGGTAAAATGTGAAATCCGGGATGGCATGACAATTGGATTTCATCATCATTTCCGGGATGGTGATCTGGTTGTAAATATGGTGATGGAAGAAATCCATAAAATGGGTATTAAAAATATTACCATTTGTGCCAGCTCTCTTGGGAAAGCGCATGCAGGACTGGTGCCGTACATGGAAGATGGAACGATTACGGGAATACAGTCTTCCGGTGTGCGCGGTGAGATTGGAAAGGCGATTTCCGAGGGAAAACTGAAAGGGCTTGCAGTGATGCGCTCTCACGGTGGCAGAGTTCGGGCAATCGAAACAGGAGAAGTACACCTGGATATTGCATTTATCGGAGCACCGACGTGTGATGATTATGGAAACTGTCGTGGTATCGGTGGAAAGGCAGATTGCGGAGTATTGTCCTATGCGATGGTAGATGCTGATTATGCAGACAGGGTCGTAGCAATTACGGACTGCCTGGTGCCGTTTCCTAATTTTCCGGCACATATTTCTATGACCAAAGTCGATTATGTAGTAGTGGTAGATGCGATCGGAGATCCGAAAAAAATTGCAACAGGTGCAGCAAAACCGACGAAAGATATGAGAAAACTGATGATGGCGGATTACTGTACACGATTTGTAACGTCTACCCCGTACTTTAAAGATGGATTTTCCTATCAGACCGGTGTGGGAGGCGCGTCTATCGCTTCCACCATTTCGTTGGCAAAAATCATGAAGGAACGTGGAATCCGTATGCGTTTCGGTGTCGGAGGTCTGACAAAACCGATGTGTGATCTTCTGGATAATAATCAGGTTGATGTACTTCTGGATACGCAGGATTTTGATCTGGATGCGGTAGAATCGGTAAAAGATATCAGACATTTCAGAATCAGTGCCGGTGAATATGCAGATCCTTTTAACAAGGGCGCAGTAGTCAATAAACTGGACTTTGTGATTCTGGCAGCACTGGAAGTAGATGTAAATTTCAATTGCAATGTTGTAGTAGGATCTGATGGAGTTATAACAGGCGCGCAGGGAGGTCATCCGGATACGGCGGCAGGCGCAAAATGCACCATTGTACTGACTCCTTTATTGCAGGGAAGAATTCCGGCAATCTGTACGGAAGTAACAACAGTGACAACACCGGGAGAATCTGTAGATGTAGTCATCACGGAATATGGAGTTGCAGTTAATCCACTGCGAAAAGATCTGCTGGAAGCAGTAAAAAACAGTGGACTTCCGCTGAAAACGATAGAAGAACTTCGAGATTTGGCTTACCGGATTGCAGGAGAACCGGAGAAAGTAGAATTTGGCGAACGTGTTGTAGGAATTATTGAAAGCAGAGACGGAACCATCATGGATGTAGTTCGTCAGATTAAACCATTCCGATTTAAAGAGGAAAAGAATATACTCCCGGAGCCAGTACATAAATAAGAGAAGGGAGGGCAGGCAGTGAGTGACTATATGGAAGAAACAGGGGATCCTTTTACCGGGAAAAAGAAAGAGGAACTCAAAAAATTTCTGGAATACATGGGACTTACTTATGATGAGCAGATTACGCATTCCATTGTATTGCGAAAAGAGAAAGAAATCATAGCAACTGCTTCCTGCCAGAAAAATATCATAAAATGTGTTGCGGTATCAGAAGAGTATCAAGGACAGAATCTGCTGGCACATCTTATGACATCTCTGATTGAATATTTTTATGGAATGGGAATTTCTCATTTTTTTGGATTTACCAAGCCTCAGAACAAAGAACTGTTTTGCAGTATGGGAATGTATCCGGTGACACAGACAGAAAAAATTCTTCTTCTGGAAAATGACAAAAACGGACTGGAAAAATTCCTGAAACGATTAAAAAAAGAAACACAGGAACAACAGAAGTGCAAAGTGGAAAACAGGCATGAAAACGGTATTGGGGCAGTGGTTATGAATTGTAATCCCTTTACCAGGGGACATGAATACCTGATCCGGGAGGCGGCAAAAAAAAACAAATGGCTGCACATTTTTATCCTCTCAGAAGAACAGAGCTTTCTGACAACGAGAGAACGGTATCAGTTGGTAAAAGAAGGAATACAGGAAATTCCAAATGTGATTCTTCACCAGACCTCAGAATACATGATTTCGCCGGCTGTGTTTCCGACATATTTTATCAAAGAAAAAGCGAAAGCCTATGAGATGAATTGCCAGTTGGATATTCAGTTATTTGGAGAGCGTATTGCACCGGAACTTAATATAACGGATCGCTATGTAGGCAGTGAACCGGCCTGCGATGTGACACATACCTATAACCAGTGCTTACGGGAGCAGCTGCCGTGCTATCAGATCCGCTTTCATGAAATTCCCCGAAAAACATATGGAGACCAGATCATCAGTGCATCTGAGGTCAGAAAAAGATATGCGGAAAATCAATTAAAAAGCGTCTGCGGGATGCTTCCGGAAAGTACCTGGCGCTATCTGGAAAGGAAAAAGAATGAAAACGGAAAATAAGGTTTCCTTAGAGCAGGTATTGTGGAGCCGAGAAAAAAGGGTGGCAACGCAGAAAGAGCTTCTTGAAAAATATCCGGGTACCTTAATCTGCTTTATGCTCAATATTCCGGGTCCGGAAAAGGTAAATGAACTTTTCGAAAAGGTCTTTTATGAAGGACTAGAAAAGATACAGAATAAGCTGGAAACGGAAAAAATTTCGACGGAAGTCCGGCTGGTACAAGAAAACATAACCGGATATGAAGGATATTTGGTTGTGAAAGCAGACGGCTGCCAGGTGAAAAAGCTTATGATTGCTTTGGAAGAGACGAAGATCGGGAGACTGTATGATATTGATGTATTGGAAAAAGAAAATACGAAAATCAGCAGAAAGGATCTTGGATTTCCGGAAAGAAAATGTCTGTTATGCGACAACCCGGCCTGCCAGTGTGGCAGAAGCAGAAAACATTCGATCGAAGAATTGAGAAAAAAGATCTATGGTATCATATGGGAAGAACAGCTGCAAAGAGGCGTAGCTGCTGAGATCAGTCAGGCACTGATGGAGGAAGTGTATACAACACCAAAACCAGGCTTAGTAGACCGGGAGGATACCGGTGCGCATACAGATATGAACTGTCAGACATTTCAAAAGAGTACAGAGGCGATCGCCGAAGATCTGGCGGCAATGTTTGAAGCCGGGTATTCCTGGGAGGCAGATCCGAAGACATTGTTTCCCCTTCTCAGAGAAAGAGGAAAAAAGACGGAAGAAAAAATGTTTGTTGCAACCGGAGGAGTCAATACGCACAAAGGAATCATTTTTACGATTGGCATTCTTGCAGCTGCAGCCGGAATTTCCCTGAGAAATTACGGAAAAATCGAGTCGGAGGATGTTTGCCGGATCAGTCTGGAAATGACAAAAAAAGAGTTGGAACAGGATCTGAGAAAATTAAAACAAAGCTCGGGGATCACGCATGGAGAAAAAATTTACTGCCATCTGGGCGAGAAAGGAGTCCGGGGACTGGCGATGAGCGGATATCCGATTCTGTGTGAACGTACGGTTCCTCATATGAAGCAGTATATAGCAAATAACAGGGATCAAAATCAGATCAATGTACAGATTCTTCTTGAGATTATAGGAGAGCTTACGGACACAAATGTCATCAGCAGAACCAGTGAGAAAGAAATGCGATGGCTGCAAACAGAAGCAAGGGCAATTCTTAAGACAGGTGGTGCTTTTTGCGCGGAGGGTTTGCAAAAAGTGCGAGAACTGAATCAGATTTGTATCCGGAAAAATATGAGTCCGGGAGGAGCTGCGGATTTACTTGCGGCAACGATTTTTTTGTGCCGCATGGAAACCTTGATGGAACGTTTGAAAAGTATAACATAATAAAAATATATGACGCTGTCATTGATCTTAAAATGTACGGTCGCTCTTAATGCTGAATATTTTCAGCTGTTAAGAGCGGCCGTTTACGTTGGAAATATACGGCAGTATTGTCGGAAGAAAATGGTTACTGTTTGCCTGAAGGTTGATTGCATCAAAAAAAGGAGTCTGCTATACTGTAGCTATGTTTATTTTTTTGGCAGAAGTGGATCAGAACAGGAGGAGCGAAACATGAGTCTGCAGTTTATTATGGGAAATTCGGGAGCTGGAAAGTCGAGATATGCGTATCAGAAAATTCTGGCGGAAGCGATGCGCCACCCGGAGAAAACTTATCTGATCATTGTGCCGGAGCAGTTTACAATGCAGACGCAGAAAGAGCTTGTGTCACTGCATCCGGCGGGCGGTATTTTAAATGTTGATATTTTGAGCTTCCAGCGTCTGGCTTACCGTATTTTTGAGGAGACCGGAGGCAGTCTGTACCCGGTGCTCGAAGAAACGGGAAAGAGTCTTGTGGTAAAACGCGTTGCACAGGAGAAGAAAAAGGAGCTGACGATTCTTGGAAGTACGTTAAAGAGAACCGGCGCAGTTTCGCAGATGAAATCGTTGATTTCCGAGCTGAAGCAGTATCAGATTGCGCCGTCCGAGCTTGATACGTGGGCGGAGGAGACGGGAGAGAAAAAGCTGCTGGCAGCAAAGCTGAAAGACACCGGGGTAATCTACCGTGCATTTGAAGAATATCTGGAAAATCGCTACGTGACGGCGGAGGATGTGCTGGAGGTTCTGGCGGGAAAGCTGGAAGAATCATCACTCATTCGAAACAGTGAGGTACTGGTGGACGGATTTACCGGATTTACGCCAGTACAGATCGGTGTGCTTGGAAAACTGTTCCGGCTTTGTGAAAAGGTCTATGTGACGATTATTATGGATGAGCGGGAGGATCCGTATAAAAAGGCAATCCCGCACCAGCTCTTTGCGATGAGCCGCCAGCTGATTCAACAGCTTATGAAAGCGGCAGACGAAGCAGGGTGCCCAGTGGAGCCGGAAATCTGGGTCAGACGCTCGGGATATGGCCGTTTTCAGTCGGGAAGCATGATGGATCAGTTGGAACAGAACCTGTTTCGATATGGAATAAGAAGGATTGTCGGAACAGAGGCAGGAAAAAGAGCAGAGTCAAAAGCAGGGGCAGGAACAAATGGAAAGAACAAAAAAGAAATTGGGCCAAGCACGCTGGAAAATGCACAGAAAACGAAAAAGGAGCATTTGGAGTCCGGACAAAATCTGAAACAGCAGGGTATTTACATTAGTGTAGCGCCATCTCCACGTGCGGAGCTCGAGGAAACGGTGCGCCTGATCCGCCGCATGGTGCGTGAGGAGAAGATGCGGTACCAGGATTTTGCCGTTCTGACCGGAGATCTTTCCATTTATGGCACATATGCGCGGGAAATTTTTGAAAAATGCGGCATTCCGTACTTTGTGGACGAAAAGCATTCTGTGCTGATGAATCCGTTCGTGGAATTTCTGCGCGCGGCGATCGAGATGGTGGTACAGAGCTTTTCCTACGAGAGCGTCTTCCGTTATCTGCGCTGCGGCCTTTCGAGTCTGAGCCGCGAGGAGACAGATGCGATGGAAAACTATGTTCTGGCACTTGGCATCCGCGGGCTGAAAGCGTATGGGGAGACGTGGACGCGGGGATACCGCGGCATCAAACCGGATGAAGTGCCGCAGCGCAATCTCCTACGGGAAAAATTCTATGCCGAAGTGCAGCCGTTTGCAGAACAGATGAAGAAAAAAGACGCCACGGTGCGGGAGCGGACGGAGGCACTGTACGCACTGGCGGTGCAGAATCAGATGCAGGAAAAACTTGAGGAGCGGCGGCAGCAGTTTGAAGAGCGGGGACAGGAGGCATTTGCAAAAGAATACAGCCAGATTTACGGTATTGTCATGGAGCTTCTGGATAAGATTGTCGAGGTGCTGGGCGATGAAAAAATGACGTTGGCAGAGTATCAGGAGATTCTGGAGGCTGGCTTTGCAGAGGCTTCTGTTGGCATTATTCCGCCGACCGCGGACCAGGTACTGATCGGTGACAATGAGAGATCACGTCTGAAGGATATCCGTGTGTTGTTTTTCGTCGGTGTGAACGACGGGCTGATTCCGCGTCACGACGCGGGAGGCGGTATTCTTTCGGAGTATGACCGCGAGGAGCTGGAGCGCGCGGATGCAAAACTCTCCCCGACGGCGCGGGAGACGATGTATCAGCAGAAATTCCATCTCTACCGAAATCTGACAAAACCATCGGAGCGGCTGTACCTTTCCTTTGCGAAAGCGGGCGCGTCCGGCGAGGCGCAGAATCCGTCGTATCTGATTAACGAAATCCGAAAACTCTTCCCGGAGATCCCGGTGCGGGATATCGAAAAAGAGGAAAATCCGGAGGAAAAACTGGAAATGCCGCGTTCCGGGGAGGCACTGTTTCTGGAGGAGCTTGGAAAGGCGGCAGAGGGCGAGATGAATCCGCTGTTTGAAGAGCTTTACCGCTGGTATGCGGCACATCCGGAGGCGGGGATTCCGGCGGAGACATATCGGAAAGCGGCTTTTCTGCGCTGTGCGGACGGTGTGATCGGAAGGAGTGCGGCATCGGCGCTGTACGGGGACACTTTGAAAAACAGTGCGACACGGCTGGAAAAGTATGCGGCATGTGCGTTTGCCCACTTTATGGAGTTCGGACTTCAGATCCGCGAGCGGGATCAGTATGAGCTGAAAGCGGCCGATATGGGAACGGTTATGCATGAAGCACTCGAAAAGTTTTCAAAAAAACTGCAGGAAAATGGCGAGACATGGAAGACTGTCGGGGATGATACCCGTGACCGCCTGATCGAGGAGTGCGTCGAGGAGACGATGGCAGATTACGGAAACACGATTTTCCAGAGCTCAAGCCGGAATCAGTATCGCATCATCCGCGTAAAGCGGATTCTGAAACGGACGGTGTGGGCGCTGCAGCAGCAGATTCGGCAGGGAGAATTTGAGCCGGGTGAATTTGAGGTTTCGTTCTCCATGGAGGACTCCTTGTCGGCGATTAATATTGATCTGTCGGAGCATGAGAAGATGCGCCTGCGCGGACGGATTGACCGCGTGGATCTCTGTGAGACGGACGATAAGGTCTATGTGAAAATTATCGATTACAAGACGGGAAATACATCGCTTGACCTGGTGGCGCTCTATTATGGGTTACAGCTGCAGCTGGCGGTTTATCTGGATGCGGCGGTGGAGCTGGAGCAGAAAAAGCATCCAGGTAAGCTGGTGGAGCCTGCGGGGGTATTTTATTATCATATTGATGATCCGATCCTCGACCAAGAAGAAGATGAGACCGATGAGGCGTGGGGCAGACGGATGCTGAAAGCACTGCGGATGGATGGCCTTGTAAATGCAGATCGGAAGGTGGTGGAGCTTCTCGACCGAGTACTCGCGGATGGAACGACGTCGGATGTGATTCCGGTTGGAAAGAAGAAGGATGGAAGCTACACGGGCTATTCGAAAGTGGCATCGTCGGAGCAGTTTAATGTGATTCGGACATACACCAGAAAGAAGGTACGTGAGATCGGCGAGGGCATTTTCTCGGGAAATGTAAAAATTTCGCCGTTTCAGCGGGATGGAGCAACGGCATGCGCATATTGCGAATATCAGGGAATCTGCGGATTCGATCAGAAAATTCAGGGATATGAATACCGTAAATTAAAGGGCATGGATACAGAACTGCTGATGAAGGTAATGCAGGAGACAGCACAAAGAGATCAAAAAGAGTGACTGCTTTTGAAAAAGTGAAATATGGTGCATTTTTTCCAAGTGAGGGAAAGAAAATCAGCCAGAAAGAAGAGGGAAAGAACATGGCAGTAAAATGGACAGCGGAACAGCAGAAAGTCATTGATGCGAGAGACCGGAATCTTCTGGTCAGCGCGGCGGCGGGTTCCGGAAAGACGGCGGTTCTGGTAGAGCGGATCCTTGCAATGGTGAAAGACCCTGTGCATCCAATCGACATTGACCAGCTTCTCGTCGTAACCTTTACGCGTGCGGCGGCAGGAGAAATGAAAGAGAGAATCGGCCGCGCTCTGCAGCAGAGCCTTGCGGAAAACCCGGAAAATGAGCATTTACAGCGGCAGCAGACCCTGCTTCACCATGCGCAGATCAGCACAATTCACGGTTTCTGTTCCTATGTGATAAAAAATTACTTTCAGATGATCGATCTCGATCCGGTGTACCGCATGGCGGATGAAGGGGAGATCCGTCTGATGAAAAGCGATGTGATCCAGAAGGTCATGGAAGAACGCTTTACGGAAAAGGAGTCTGCATTTACACGGTTTGTGGAGAGCTACGCGGCGGGAAAGCAGGATGACGGGCTCGATGCACTTGTGCTGAAACTGTATGAGTTTTCCATGAGCTATCCATGGCCGGAGCAGTGGCTCGAAGAGTGCCGGGCGGCGTACCAGATGGATTCACCGGAAGCAGTGCAGGAGAGTATCTGGGTACAGGAGCTGATGAGCGAGGCGAAAAAGCGGCTCTCGAGTATTCTGGAAGGGATTCAGGAAAACCGGAAAACAGCAGTAAGCTCTGGAGGACCGTATTTATATGATGAGGCGCTGGCTTCTGACCAGCAGATGGTGGAAGAACTGCTGGAAACAGAATCGTTTGATGAACTGGTGCGCGCGATGGCCGGAATGAAGTTTAAAGCACTTTCGCGGAAAAAGGCAGACGATGTGAGTGAAACGCTGAAAGATCAGGTAAAGGCGGAGCGCGATGCATGTAAAAAGGAGCTGCAGAAGTTAAAAGAGCAGTTCTTTGAGAAGGACAGCGCTGCGATTGCGGAGGAGATTGCCGACTGCCGGGAGCCCATCGGGGTGCTGATTGATCTGACGGAGCAGTTTGCAAAAGCGTTTGCGGAGAAAAAACGGAGCAAAAATATTCTTGATTATGCCGATCTGGAACACTTTGCGCTTGAAATTCTCGTGCAGCAAAAAGACGGCTGCCTGGTGCGGACCGATGCGGCGCGGGAGCTGTCGGAGCAATTCCGGGAAATTATGATCGATGAGTACCAGGACAGCAACTTTATCCAGGAGGCACTGCTCTCTGCGGTGTCCGGTGAGGAGGACGGCAGGTGGAACCGGTTTATGGTCGGCGATATCAAGCAGAGTATCTACGGATTTCGTCTGGCGCGGCCGGAGCTGTTTCTGGAAAAATATCGCACGTATCAAAAAGACGGAGAAAGCCAGCAGAGGATTGATCTCGATAAAAACTTTCGAAGCCGGCCGGAGGTGCTTGCAGGGGCGAACTATGTGTTCCGTAAGCTCATGAGTCCGGAGCTTGGCGGCATTGCGTATGATGAGGCGGCGAGCCTTCATGCGGGTGCGGTGTTCCCGAAAAAAGAAGAAGGAAATATGGATCCGTGGCAGAGGGCATACGAAACGGAGCTTCTGCTGCTGGACGACCAGGCGCCGGAGCTGGAAGATGATAAATCCCGCGAGACGAAGATGGAAACGGAGGCGGCTGCCGTTGCGGCGCGCATCCGGGAAATGGTTGGAAATGAGGAAGTTGTGGATAAGGAGACCGGGGAATACCGGAAAATCCAGTACCGGGATATCGTCATTTTACTCCGTGCGGTCAGCGGCTGGTCGGAGACGTTTTCGCGTGTGCTCCAGGCGGCTGGAATTCCGGCTTACAGTACATCAAAAACAGGGTACTTTTCCACGCAGGAAATTGTTACGGTGCTGAATTATCTGCACCTGTGTGATAATCCATGTCAGGAGATTCCATTTACGGCCATTCTGCGTTCCCCCATCTGCGGATGCACAGACACGGAGCTTGCGGCGGTGCGTTGTGTGGATAAAGATGTGAAAATTTACGAGGCATGTGGAAAATATGCGGCGATGGGGGATGATGAAGCACTCCGGGAGAAGCTGAGGAGGTTCCTTGCACAGCTCGAAACGCTGCGAAGCCGCGTGCCGTATACGCCGATCCATGAGCTGATCACACAGATTCTCGAGGAGACGGGCTACGGCGGCTATGCATCTGCAATGCCGGGTGGTGTGCAGCGGCGGGCAAATCTGGAGATGCTGGTGGAAAAGGCGGTGGAATTTGAGGCGACGAGTTACCGTGGACTGTTCAACTTTATCCGTTATATCGAGCAGCTTCAGAAGTATGAAGTCGATTTCGGCGAGGTGAATATTTACGGGGAGAGCGCAGACACGGTGCGTATCATGAGTATTCACAAGAGTAAAGGACTGGAATTCCCGGTTGTGTTCCTCTCGGGCATGGGCAAATCGTTTAACCAGATGGACAGCCGTGCGGCGCTTGTACTCCATTCCCGCATGGGTATCGGCGCGGATGCGATCGATCCGGAGCACCGCGTCCGTCAGGCGACACTGCCGCGGCAGATCATCCGGCAGAGCATGAAGCTGGAAAATCTGGCGGAGGAGCTGCGGGTGCTTTACGTTGCCATGACGCGCCCGAAGGAGAAGCTGATTATGACGGGCATGGCGTCGAAGCTGGAGAGCCGCGTGAAGCAGTGCGCGGCACATGCGGGGCGGCAGGAGGAGCTGCTGTCGTATCAGACATTGAGCAGTGCATCCGGGTATCTCGACTGGATTTTGCCGGCATTTTCGAGAAACCGGTGTTTCGACGGGCTGTATGAACAATTCGGTCTGGCAGGGAATGTGGACAATCCGCTGTATGCAGAGAAAATTCCGGTAACGATCCGCCTTGTATCACCGGCAGGACTTGTTGAGGGAGAGGTGCTGCATCAGATGGAGCGCGCGGTGAATGAGCAGAAAATCATGGAAATTCCGAAGCAGCCGCCGAGAGAAGCAGCGCTGAAGGAACTTGTGGAGGAGCGGTTTGCCTACCAGTATCCGTATGAGAAGGAAAAACAGATTCCGGTAAAGGTTACCGTTTCACAGCTGAAGAAGGCCGGGATGGAGGAATCCGAAATCGGAAAAGAGCTGTTTGCGCAGGAAGAACTCGTACCAATTGTGCCGGGCTTTCTGAAAAAGGATCATGTTGCGGCTCTGACGGGCTCTGACCGCGGAACGGCGTACCACCGCCTGCTGGAATGTCTCGATTACCGCAGAGCGTACAGCATCACAGAGCTGATGGCACAGACGGAGGAATTGATTGCAGAAGGAAAGATGACGAAAGAAGCAGCGGAATGCATTTATTTCAAATCGATCCTCGCTTTCGCAAAAAGTCCGGTTGGAATGCGGATGCGGAATGCCTTTTTGAATGAAACCCTGAAACGGGAGCAGCCGTTTGTGATGTCCGTTCCGGCAAGTGAGGCAGATCCGTCCTATCCGGAAGACGAAACCATTCTCGTGCAGGGAATCATTGACGCATGGTTCCCGGAGGGGGATGAGATTGTTCTTGTGGACTACAAAACGGACCGTGTGAAAGAAGTCGGGGAGCTGAAAAAGCGGTATGAAAAACAGCTCGCCTACTACCAGCAGGCACTGGAGCGGACGACAGGAAAAAAGGTGAAAGAGAAGATTATTTATTCGCTGGCTTTGGACGAAGAGTTGGTATTGTAGGAAAAAACTACTAAAAAAAACAACTGTCAAAACAGGGATAAAGTATGATATCATGGTTGAGAAACAAACAGGTATTGAGAAACAAAGAGAAAAAAGGAGATTCAGTGATGATTCGAAAAATTGTTCAGATAGAGGAAGACAGATGTACAGGATGCGGGCTTTGTGCGCATGCCTGTCATGAAAGTGCGATTGCGATGGTTGACGGGAAGGCAAAGCTGATCCGGGATGACTACTGCGACGGATTCGGCGACTGCCTGCCGGTTTGTCCGGCAGATGCGATTTCGTTTGTGGAGCGGGAGGCGCTGCCGTACGATGAGGAGGCGGTAAAAGAGAACCAGCGGAAGGCAAAAGAGGCGGCCGGGCAGGAGAATACTGGAGCAGGAAAAGCAGGTGAAAACAGCTGGGCGATTAACCGTGCAGATGCGCAGGAAAATTCTGCAGCAGTTCCGTCCCGGCTCCGCCAGTGGCCGGTGCAGATCAAGCTGGTGCAGGAGCGGGCTTCGATGTTTGCAGGAGCAGACCTTCTCGTTGCGGCGGATTGTACAGCGTATGCGTATGGAAACTTCCACCAGGATTTCATTCGGGATCATGTCGTTCTCGTAGGCTGTACAAAACTTGACGATGTCGATTATTCCGAGAAACTTGCGCGGATTTTCATGCGGAATGATATTAAGAGTATCACGGTTGCACGCATGGAGGTTCCGTGCTGCGCAGGAATGGAGCGTGCCGTGAAGATGGCGCTGAAAGAGAGTGGAAAGAAGATTCCGGTGAAAACCGTGGTGATTTCTACGGAGGGGGAAATTTTGTAGAAAATCAGATATAGTAATTAGCGTGTGCCCTTAAAAGTATTTTTACAATTGGTACATTCTGCTTTGTGGAATATGTAAGACGAAAAAATGAAAAGCTCGGTAAGAGGTATTAGAAAAATGAGTATGACGAAGATACAAGAGGAGCTTCTTGGTGCGCTGATCGGTCTGGCCCGGTCGGTAGATGGAAGAGGAGAAGCAGCAAAAGGTGAATCGCAGGAGTTTTCCAGCGGTGACAGCAATGGTCACCGCCCGGACAAAGCCACGCATGAGATTCTGCTTGGCGGAATTTGTGCGGCAAATCCGGAAAAAGAGCTGAGGGAAGAAGAGGGGAAATCCTGGATTGTACGCGTGGAGGCAGAAAAGAACCGTCTGAATCCGGATTGCGCAGTGTGCAAGGGAAAATGCGGCAGAACAGATAACTATGATCTCGAAGAAATGGAGACAGATGAACCGTCGGACCGGGCACGAAAAGAGCAGATTCTTGCGGAATTGTTTCCGATGGCAGAAAAACTGCAGCAGCTTCGGAAAGAAACAAAAGAGCAAAACGAAGAATTGCAGGGGGCGGTTAATTTTTTGTATAAGGCATTGTTTGCGATTGGAAACTATGTCGGGGAAAAGAGTCTGCAGAGTGTGGTGCAGGAGATGAATAACCTTTTTGTTAAATTGGAAAATGTATTGAAATAAGTAGAAAATAAGAAAAATCCTCTGTCCGGAGTGTATAAAAAACCCCGGAAACAGGGGATTTTTTGCGTTCTGCGCCAAGTGCATAAAACGTATTATCGCGTTTTCACAAAGTTTTGCAAAAGCAGACAAAATTGCAGACAGGCGCTTGCAACAGAAAAATGAATAGGTTATAACATTATAACAAGGTGGCAGGAGAACCAATACAAAGAAATGAGATTCTAGTGGCATATAAACAGAAAAAATACAGGGGAAAAGATGAAAAGGGACGGAAGCGGGATGGAGCAGAAAAAGTATATCCTTCTGGATGTTGGCGGAACGGAAATCAAAGGAAGTGTGTCGGACAGAAATGGAGTAAGAACGAAAATCCGGAAATTTCCAGCACAGGCGCAGAAGAGCACAGAGAAGATTCTGGACAATTTTGCAAAGATCTGCCGGGAACTGATGATAGAAGCAGACGGAAGTGTTGTCGGAGTCGGGATGGCGATTCCGGGTCCGTTTGATTATGAAAATGGAATCAGCCGGATGCAGGGACTGAATAAGTACGATGCCATTTACGGGATTCCACTGGAAAGAGAAATCAAGGCGCGCGTGCCGGAACTTGGATCAGCACGATTTTTGTTTTTACATGACATTGAAGCATTTGCACTGGGAGAAAGCTGGTACGGAAACTGTCGTGATGTAGATAAAATTCTGTGCGTCTGCATCGGAACCGGCGCCGGATCTGCTTTTGTAGAAAACGGCAAAACAGTGAAAACGGGAAAAGGTGTGCCGGAAAATGGATGGATTTATCAACAGCCGTTTGGAGATTCCATTTTGGACGATTATCTTTCTGTGCGCGGGCTGGAGCAGATTAGCCTGGCTGTGACAGGAAAAGTGTGGAGTGGAAAAGAATTGTATGGTCTGGTAAAAGCGGGAAACATGGAGGCAGAAGAAGTCTGGAGAAGATTTGGAGCAGATGTGGCGGCTGGCCTTCTTCCTGTGCTGGAGGAATATCAGCCGGATCTGCTGCTTCTGGGCGGACAGATTGCAAAAAGTTTTTCCTGGTTTGGAAAAGAACTGGAAAGAGCGTGCGAGAAAAGAAAGATTCGGATTCAGATAGAAACGGAAACATCCGGCCGTGCCATGGAAGGCCTGTTGTCACAGTTTCCTGAAAAAACACAATAGAGCAAAAATATTTTCAGAAACAAAAATACAATGCTATGGAGAGAAAAGAAGAAGGAGAAACTGCAAAAATGGATAGAAATCCGGGAGCACCGCCGCTGTATGCGCAGCTGGAACAGATTCTGAAACAGCAGATCGAATGCGGCACGTACAAAAAAGGAGATTTTCTGCCAACAGAAAAAGAGCTGATGGAAAAGTACGAGCTTTCGCGTGTGACAGTACGCCAGGCGATGACGAATCTGGTACAGAGCGGTTACGCCCGTGCACGGCGCGGCATCGGAACAGATGTTGTCTACGAGAAAGTCGAAGAGCAGATGGAAGGTGTCATCAGCTTCACGGAAGAAATGAAAAAGCATCATATCGAAATGCAGACAACATACTGCAAGATGGAACTGATCAGTCCCGGGGAAACGGTAGCAAGAAGTCTGCAGATTCCATTGACGGAGCCATGTTATTGCCTGAAACGTGTGAGGAATGCTGTGGGAAAACCCATGGTCTATACCATTACGTATCTGAAAAAAATCTGCGAACTGCCAACAGAGCCGGAGCCATACATGGAATCGCTGTATCAGTATCTGTGGGAGGAGCATGGAATCTATATTGAATCCGGCCGGGATACGCTTGAGGCGGCACTTCCATCGGAAGAGGTGCAGAAAGCACTGAAAATTGATGCGCAGATGCCTATTTTTATCCGGACACGGCAGACATTTCGGAAGGGCGGCGAGGTTTTTGAATATTCGATCTGCTATTATCCGGGAAATCGTTATAAGTACACGGTGGAACTGTAAACATATGACATGTAAAAAAACGAAACCGGACAGAAGTGCGAAATCCGCCAGATGCGAAAGCGTTGAAACAAAGATGATAGGTCTGATCGGCGCAGGAAACAACCCAATGGATGGAAGAAAAATTAAGAAAAGGAAAAGAATCCAAATGAATTTAAAAAAGAAATATGGAAACTACGAATTACATCCGCAAATGAAGATCACAGGATACGAAAATGAAATCTGGGATGAAAAAAAGGAGATCATCGAAGAATTAAAACTGGCGGTTCAGGAAAAACAGAAAGAAAAGAAAGAAAAGAAAGAAAAGAAAGAAAAGAAAACCTGTATTCTTTCCTTTGATCTGTACCCGGGTGTACGAAAAGAAGAAATAATGGAACTGACCAATGCGCTGCAGCCGGACCGGATTTTTGATATCGAAGACTGTGCCAAAGACGAAGAAACGCTGTTAAGAGAATTTAACGATTACATCACCGATGACCGTGTTTTCGGCATTATGTGTCATAAAACCATAGACACCTGGTTTGAGAGCGAAAAGCTGGAAACCATGAAAAAAGCAATTGAGACAGAATGTGCGGAAGAAAAAGATACAAACGGTGGTCTGATCGTGATCGTTGGTACAGCGACAGAGCTTCTGGCCGAAGCAGATGTTCTTGTTTACTGTGATCTGACCCGCTGGGAAGTTCAGCTCCGCTACCGGAGCGGCATGCCAAACTGGCACAGTACCAATTATAATGATCCGATCCTGACGAAATATAAACGGGGATTTTTCATTGAATGGCGTCTGGCGGATCGCTATAAAAAAGAGCGGTATGAAAAATTCACGTATCTTCTGGATACGGAGAAAGAAAATGCACCGGTTCTTACAACGGGAAATGCCTTCCGAGGCGCACTGCAGCAGCTTGCCAGACAGCCATTTCGTATGGAGCCGTATTTCGACCCTGGCGTATGGGGCGGTCAGTGGATGAAGGAAAACTTTGGTCTGGATGCATTGAAGGAAAATTTCGCGTGGAGCTTTGACGGAGTTCCGGAGGAAAACAGCCTGAATCTGGAAATCGGCGGAAAAGTCTTAAAAGTACCGGCACAGGATCTTGTCTTCTATGCGCCGCATGAACTGCTGGGTGAAAGAGTCCACGGCCGGTTCGGCGCAGAATTCCCGATCCGTTTTGACCTGCTGGATACGATGGGCGGCCAGAACCTTTCCCTGCAGGTACATCCGCTGACCGAATATATCTATGAAAAATTCGGCATGCCATATACGCAGGATGAGAGCTACTATCTTCTGGATGCCGATGAAGACGAGGAAACGTATGTATACCTCGGCCTCAAAGAAGGCGTGGATAAAAAAGAGATGGAGCGGGAACTCCGTGCAGCAGAAAAAGGAGAAGAACTTTTCCCTGCGGAAAAATATGTCAACAAAATCCCGGCCAAAAAACACGATCATGTGCTGATCCCGGCAGGAACGGTGCACTGCTCAGGAAAAAACACGATGGTGCTGGAGATCAGTGCGACACCGTATATCTTTACCTTCAAACTCTGGGACTGGGGCCGCCTTGGCATGGATGGACTGCCGCGTCCGATCCACCTCGACCACGGTATGAAAAATATCCAGTGGAACCGCGATACCAAATGGGTGTACGACAATATCGTCGGCCAGCAGAAAACACTGGAAAAAACAGAAAACTGTGAAGTGGAGCGCACCGGACTGCACAACCGCGAATTTATCGATACGATGCGCTACACACTTTCGGAAGTGTACACCGTTTCCATGGATGACACCGTTCACGTCATGAACCTGGTGGATGGACGCAGTGCTACGATTGAGAGCGTGGATGGAAGCTTTGCACCGTTTACGGTACATTACGCAGAAACCGCCATTGTTCCGGCAGCGGTCGGAACGTATCGGATTGTACCGAAAAAAGGCGAGACGATTAAAATGCTGGTAGCATCAGTGCGATAAGGGAAAAGTGATAAAAACTTATGGTAGCTGCATGGAAAAAAGAACGTAGAATTTTATATATTTCAGGAAGAATAATGTATGTTATTGGAGATTCTCCTGTGCTAAACTCTTTTTGCACAGGAGAACAGAAGAATATTTTAAGAATCCAAACAAGAGCACAGATATAAACGGCGGTAGGAAGATGGCGCCATGCCGGTTTGCTTTTTGAAAAAATTTGAAAAATAAAACTGGTTATCAAAACCGAGTGTATCTGCAATCTTGGAAATGGGCAGATCTGTAGAAGTTAAAAGCAGCGTTGCAGTTTCCACTTTTTTCTGCAGAATAAACTGTCCAGGAGAAATTCCCATGTGGGTCTGAAATAGTTTTGTAAAGTAACTGGAATGGTAGCCGGCCACTTCTGCCATCTGTTGTACGGTAATCTGCTCATGCAGATGTGTTTCAACATAGGCAATTGCACTGGAAAGTGGAGAATCAAAGGATTGTGGAATGAAAGAGACACTTCCAGGCGGGCAGCATTCAAAATAATAGCAGAGCAGATGAAAGACAGCCTGTTTGGCCTTCAAAGCGGAAGAAATATCCGTCTGCTTACAGGATTGAATAATGTCCTGAAAAATTCGCTGTGCTTTTTGCGGGTCTTTAGCATCAACACAAAGAGGAAACTGAACCAGCTGAAAGAGGTCCGTTTGCTGACAGGTAATCTGAAAATGGCAAAAATAGGTGCGATAGGGATTTTGAACATCTGTAAAAAAAGATTGATGCGTACAGGCTGGGAGCAGATATAACTGACCTGCGTGAGGATGCAATACTGTCTGGTCGACCTGAACTGTGCCTTCCCCCTGTATTACCAGCTGAAAGCTGGAAAAAGGAGGACGAGAGGAATCGCATTTCCAGGATTCATCGCAAATAATCAGATTAGCACGTTCGAGAATGACAGTTGCCTCCCGGAGGCGATTTTTAATAAGTAATTCGTTTTCATTCATAAGTCGTTTCCACCTATACATTCTTCTGTGAATATAATAATTTTAAAAATAAATCATTGATAAATGAATGATATGGCATTACTGCAAGAACAATTGTTAGCATTCTAGCATAAAAAGGAGAAAATAGCAAATGACACACAAAATCAGAGAAGTCTACATCGTACATCATTCCCACACTGACGTGGGTTACACCGATCTGCAGGAGCAGGTTATCTACAATCAGGCAAACAACATCCGCAGGGCGGTCGAACTGATTGAAAATGGAATCAAAAACAACACAACCCAGAAAGATCTGAAATGGAACTGTGAGACATGGTACTGCGTGGAGCAGTTTTTCAAAATGGCAACGGAGGAAGAAAAAGAAAAGTTTTTCGATCTTGTAAAAAAAGGGAACATCGGTCTGTCTGCCAATTATCTGAACTTTAATGATCTTGCCGACTGCAAATATCTGAAAGAAAAAATCCATACGATGCAGGAAATCTGCGGCGAAAAAGGAATCCAGATCAAAACAGCCATGATTGCAGATATTAATGGTATCTCCATGGGACAGCGCGATGCCCTGATCGAAAACGGAGTAGAATTTTTGTATACCAATATCCATACCCATCACGGCATGTATCCGCTGTATCAGAACCAGAAACCGTATTTCTGGGAAAATGAGAACGGACAGCGTCTGCTGGTATGGAATGGTGAGCATTATAACCTGGGAAATGCCCTCGGCATTGTTCTGAACAAAAATGTTAATTTTATGACGGAAAACTACTTCGGCAAAAAGAATGGTGATGTGACAGGACTTCTGGAAAATCTGCACACGAATCTGGCTGCGAGCATAAAGGAATATGAAGAAAACGGTTATCCGTACGATTTCTATATCACCAGTGTTTCCGGCGTTTTTTCGGATAATGCGCCGATCAACCCGGCCATTGCAGATACGGTTGCGCTGTTTAATGAAAAATATGGCGAAGAAGTCACCATGCATATGGTGACGCTTCAGGAATTGTATGACAAGATCCGGGATAAAGTGCAGGATGCACCGGTGTATCGAGGTGCCATCAATGACTGGTGGGGCAATGGCGTTGGAAGTACACCATATGCGGTGAAACATTACAAAGAGGCCGTACGACTGAACCATATCTGCGACCGACTGGAAGAAAAAACAGGGGTACATAACGAAGAACTGATTCAGGCATATGGCGATAATTCTCTTTTATATGCAGAGCACACCTGGGGTCATTCTGCTACGGTAACGAATCCGTACGATACCATGGTGACAAATCTGGATATGCGGAAAAACAGTTATGCATCCAAAGCACATGAGGCAGCAGCGATGCGTAAAAATGAGCAGTGCCATAAACTGGGTGATATCCTGCGGTATTACAATCTGTCCGGCAAAGTGAAAGCTGTTTCCACAAGCCATCAAAAGAGAGTATTTCCGGTAGAATTTTACGTAGAAACCTTAAGTCTTTCTGCAGTTAAAGTAACCGATGACAAAACAAAACAGGAGATGGAGGTGCAGCTGTCTGCTCATCCGCGCGGAGTCCTGATAAGTTTTCTGGCAGAATTTGAGCCAATGGAAGAGAAAACGTTCACGTACGAAGAGCAGCCGGCTCTGTCCCAGACCCTGTTCACCAGAACTGCCTGGGTAGGCGCAGAGCGGGTGCGCGATATTGTGAACACGTACGATCCGGAAAGTTACAAACTGCCTTACGGTCTGGAAAACGATTTCTTTCAGATCAAATGGAAAGTCGGAGAGGGCATTACCTCCTTCTACAATAAAAAAGCAGAGGTTGAAATGTGCAAATCCGGTTTGGAAACGTTCTTCACGCCGGTTTATGAACGCACCGAAATACGGAAGGGTGTTTATGCGGAACGCAGTCTGATCGGAAGAAATATCCGCGGACTTCACGCAGAGCAGTATCAGGGTGACCTTACGGATGTGAAAATTCTGGATCACGGACCGGTGTTTACCAAAGTAGAACTGATCTTTACCCTGGAGGGAACGTATCACAGCAGTGTTGTGATCAAAATGTACCGTCATCTTCCGAAAATTGAGTTTTCTTACCGGGTAGCCAAAACATTAAGCGAGGATATCGAAAGCCTGTACCTTCCGTTATCGTTAAATCTTCCGGATGCGGAAGTGATGATCCAGAACGGAGGTGTTACCATGCGCCCTGGTATTGATCAGCTTCCTGGCACCAATATGGAATACTATATTGCGGATGAAGGGCTCGTTTACCGGACAAAAGATCAGACGATTCTGGTTAATACTTTTGACACACCGTTACTTTACATGGGGGAGATGGAATCCCACCCAATCCTTCTGTGCGATAACAAAGAGGAGAATAATAAACGGCCGGTTTACAGCTGGATTATGAATAACACATGGGAAACAAACTTCAAGATGGACCTGTCCGGATTCAGTGAATTCCGCTATGGAGTTGAGATTGTGGAGCAGGGAACCGCAGAGAAAGATATGGAAAGCCTGTCAGATAATGACAAGGGTGTGGTTACCTTTATTTGCGGGTAATCATTGTTCCGCGGTTTTACGGCGGTGTCAGGCAATGAGGCCATGGCTGTCTGGCGGTAGTATGAAAAACAGCAGAAGATGAAAAAAGACAGCGGGGAGTATGACAATTAGACGAAAAAGTCAGACTTTCCGCTGCTTTTTCGTTAAAAATGAAAACAGGCGAAAAAGTACTGCGTTAATATTAAGATGTTATGTGACTTAACACAAGAACACAGATTTTCTGTCTAAAAAATCAAAAGAAACAGAAGAATACTCCTCGATCTATACAAATTAGGACTGGAAAATAAGAATTTTAATATACAAAATAACGAAAAGGCTATTGACAATCTTTCTAAAAGATGTTAACATCTAAACACAAGTTAAGAAACAAATAGAGGGGCTGTTGGTAACATGGCAGAGAGAAAATCAGTATCCATGCAGGACCTGGCAGATAAGCTGGGCATCAGTAAAGTAACAGTTTCCAAGGCGCTGAACGGAAAAGACGGCGTGGGAGAAGAACTGAAAGAAAAGATTTTTGCGCTTGCGAGAGAATCCGGTTATGTCCTTCCGGACTACGGAAAACGGAAGAGCAAAAAAGTCGGTATCATCATGAGTCCGCGGTTCAGCTCCGGAGACGAAGGAAAATTTTATATGGCAATGTACGAGCGGATCATCTACGAGCTGCAGAGAGCATCCTGTTCGAGTATCATGATTTCTCCGACAACAGCAACACTCCCGTCGGACATGAACACGATACAGACCAGAGGGCTGTTCGACGGCCTGATCTTTCTTGGTATTCTCGATAAGGGTGTCCGGGAGCAGATTGCACAGATTGATCTCCCGAAGGTGTATGTGGACATCTACGATCAAACCCACAAATCCGATTCCGTCATCACCGAGAATATTTACAGCTCCTATGAGCTGACCAATTACCTGATCCAGCAGGGCCACACAGACATCGGATTTGTCGGAACCGTAGGAAGTACAACCAGTATTTCCGACCGATATCTCGGATATCTGCGGAGAATGCTGGAGGAGGGAATTTCCCCGAAAAATGAGTGGAGAATCCCGGACCGAAGCGATGAAGGCATTGCCATTCCGCTTTTGCTACCGGAGAAGCTGCCCACCGCATTTGTCTGTAACTGCGATGCCACCGCATTCAAATTAGTGCAGGCATTAAAAGAGCGTGGAATCTGCGTACCGGAGGATGTTTCCGTGACCGGTTTTGATGATTCCATTTATGCACAACTGTGCAGTCCGTCGCTCACCACGGTTGCGGTTGACACCGACGCGATTGCACGTCTTGCGGCAAAACGTATGATCAAACATATGAATGAACCGCAGAAAAAGAGCGGCGAGGTATACCGCATTCCCGGAAAGATTATTTACCGGGATTCCGTTTGTAAGATAAACGGATCAAGTGATAAGCCCGAGCAATCGGGAGAAGGAGGAAAAAATCTTGAGTAAACCAAGCAAAAAGAAAAAAGGACGCTGGACCAAGAATGACACGGAGCTGACCGTCATGGCGCTGCCGACCACCATCTGGTATATTCTGTTCTGCTTCCTGCCTATGTTCGGTCTGATCATTGCGTTCAAGAATTACAAAATCACCGGCGGAAAGAGTTTCATTTATAACCTGCTCCACAGTGACTGGGCCGGCTTCAAAAACTTTTCGTTCCTGATCAGATCCAACGACCTGTTCGTCATCCTGAGAAACACAATCCTGTATAACCTTGCATTTATCGTTCTTGGTATGGTATTTTCCGTAGGACTGGCTATCATGATCAGCCTGCTGCACAACAAAAGAGCGTCGAAGGTATATCAGACGATGATGTTCTTCCCATATTTCATGTCATGGGTTGTAGCTTCCTACTTCCTGGATGCATTCCTGAACCAGGACAACGGTCTGATCAACAGTATAATGAGAAATGCAGGCAAGGAACCGATTCAGTGGTACATGAGTGCCGGTGTATGGCCATTTATCCTGATCTTCATGTATCTGTGGAAATCTACCGGATACAACATGGTTATCTACCTGTCCAGCATTTCCGGTATTGATACCACACTGTACGAGGCAGCCGTTATGGACGGCGCCAATAAGAGACAGCAGGTATGGCACATTACCCTGCCTTGCTTAAAGAGTGTCATCATCATGATGTTCATCCTGAATGTCGGAAAGGTCTTCTACTCCGACTTCGGACTGTTCTTCCAGCTTTCTCAGGGAGCAAGCGGTTCGATCTTCAAAACGACAGCAACTATCGACACATATGTATACAACGCACTGCAGTCTTCCACTCCGATCGGAATGACTTCTGCGGCAACATTCTTCCAGTCTGTTGCATGCTGCATCACCATCCTTCTTGCCAATGCCATTGTGAAGAAGATTGATGAAGACAGCGCGATTATTTAAGGAGGTACAAAAATGGCAAAAAAGAAAAAAGATCTTGATCTGGCTTCCTCTTCACATTTAAATCAGATCCAGGGATCTACAAATGCAATTTTCAATGTTATTTTTGTGATCCTTGCCCTGGCCTGCATTATCCCGGTGGTATTCATCTTCATGATCTCGATTTCTTCCGAGCATTCGATCAAGATGAATGGCTACCAGTTTATCCCGAGTGCATACTCGCTGGATTCCTACAAATTCCTTCTTCGGGAAGGACAGATGATTGTGACTGCACTTGGCGTTTCCGTTGCGGTAACGGTTATCGGTACGGTAATCGGAGTTGCCCTTACGATGCTGATGGGTTACGTTCTTTCCAGAAGCACCTACAAACTGAACGGATTCTTCACCATGGTCGTTTTTATTCCAATGATCTTCAATGGTGGTATGATTTCTTCTTATGTAGTTAACACACAGTTCCTCAACCTGAAAAACAGTATCTGGGCGCTGATCCTTCCGCTTTGTGTTTCTTCGTTCAACGTTGTTATCTGTAAAACGTTCTTCAAGACCAACATTCCGGAATCCATCATTGAGTCGGCACAGATCGACGGAGCAACCCAGTTCCAGATTTTCGGAAAGATCGCCCTGCCGCTGTCGAAACCGCTGATGGCAACGATCGCCCTGTTCCTCACCTTCGGTTACTGGAACGACTGGTTCCAGTCTTCCCTGTACATCAGCGATACCAAGCTGTATTCCCTGCAGGCTCTGCTGGATCACGTACAGAGAAATATTGAGGTGATGGCAAACAACCCGTCTCTTGGCGTTACCACGGCACAGTACATGAACTCGATGCCAAAAGAGGGCGCCCGTATGGCGATGGCAATCATCATCATCATCCCGATCGCATGCTGCTATCCGTTCTTCCAGAAATACTTCATTTCCGGTCTGACGGTCGGTGCGGTAAAAGGCTGATCGACCATTTACCTTTATGGATCTCATACTGAAGCAAAAGGCTTCGGTTAAGGATAATTTCAACATTCTATATTTTATATCAGGAGGATGCTACAATGAAAAAGAAACAGTTTTTAGCTCTTGCACTTTCTGCTGTTATGGCCGGTGGCATGCTGGCAGGCTGCGGAAGCAGCAACGGAAGCAGCAGCTCTTCAAAGAGTGATGCAAAAGATGAAGTTGTTACACTGAAATGGATTCAGGTTGGTAACGGAATGCCGAAGGATTATGATGAGTGGCTTGCACAGATCAACCCATATCTGGAGGAGAAAATCGGCGTTAATGTAGACATGGAGATCGTTCCGTGGGGTGACTGGGATAACAGAAGAAGCGTTATCACAAACTCCGGCGAGTATTTCGATATCCTGTTCACCGACCAGAACCGTTACTCTTCTGAGGTGAACACCGGCGCACTGATGGACATTACAGATCTGCTCAAAGACAACGCTTCCGAGCTGTATGACATGATTCCGGAAGATTACTGGAAAGCAGTAGAAGTAAATGGAAAAATCTACGGCGTACCGACCTACAAAGACAGCTCCCTTTCCGAGTACTTTGTATGGGATCAGGATATTGCAGACAAATATAACATTGATGTAAATTCTGTAACAGATTTCAATACTCTGTACGATGCTCTGAAGACAGTAAAAGAGGGCGAAGGCGGATCTCCGTACTTCATGTCCAAAAATGGTGCAAACTTCCTGCTGAACCTGAACTACGATGATTTAAGCTCCGGACTTCCGGCAATCGGCGTTAAATACGGCGATGACAGCAAGACCGTTGTCAATCCGCTGGATGACGAAGAAATCCTTTCCAACCTGGATATCGTTCGTAAAATGTATCAGGAGGGCATCATCAACGGAGACGCTCCGACAGCAGATGATTCCAGCAAATACGCAATGTTCTTTGTTGCACAGGGATGGAGCGGCGCTGCAAAAACAACATGGGGTCCGAACAATGGTATCGCCAATTGTTCAGCAGTACAGTATGGCAACACAGTCGTTTCCAACACAACTGTACGTGGTTCCATCAATGGTATTTACTCCGGATGCAAGCACCCGGACAAAGCACTTCAGCTTCTGAACCTGGTAAATACGGATTCCAAAGTACGTGACTGGTTCTACTATGGAGCAGAAGGAAAAGACTTCGAGTACACCGATGACAATAAGGTACACCGCCTGACCACTGACTGGGGTATGGCCGGATATACCCAGGGTACTTTCTTCAACGTAACTCAGACAGACGATGTTGACTTCAACCAGTGGGATGAAGTAGAAGAGCTGAACGAGAAAGCAACTCCGTCTGAGATGCTTGGATTCAACCTGGATACCTCCAACATCGAAACAGAGCTTGCAAACTGCCGTGCCGTATATGAGAAATACTATTCTGAGTTATTCACCGGCGCACAGGATCCGAGAGAGCTTGTAAAAACAATCGATGCAGAGCTTGAGACCGCAGGCTGGGAGACCATCCGCGAAGAAGCTCAGAAACAGATTGACGCACAGAAATAAGTCTGATACATTAATTTTATAAGAACTACAACAGGGCATTTTCGATTGCGGAGATGCCCTGTTGTAGAATAACGGGAAATGAGAAAAATTGAGCGAAAGGATGAAAAAAGAATGAAAGAGACCTTACCAAAGTCCATTCAGGAGCTGATTTTAAGCCTGAGAGAAAAACTGAAAGACGAGCCGGAAATCGTTGATATGTTTGAACGATGCTACTCCAATACCCTCGACACAACCGTAAAGAAAATGGAGGACGGCAGCACCTACGTCATCACCGGAGATATCCCGGCCATGTGGCTGCGTGACTCGGTAGCACAGCTGCGCCCGTACCTTGTTCCGGCGCAGAACGACCCGGAGCTGGCTGACCTGATCGCAGGCCTGATCCGCCGCCAGTTTATGTGCATCAACATTGATCCATACGCAAACGCATTCAACGAAGGACCGAACGGCAACTGCTGGGAGAAGGACGAGACCGATATGGGACCGTGGATCTGGGAGAGAAAGTATGAGATCGATTCTCTCTGCTATCCGCTGCAGTTCTCCTATCTGTTCTGGAAGAACACCGGAAGAACGGATCAGTTTGACGAGGTTTTCTGGGAAGGTGTTGACAAAATCCTGACTGTATTTGAGACTGAAATGAACCACGAGGAGAAATCCCCGTACAGCTTCATCCGTAAAAACTGCTCCTACACCGATACGCTTTCCCGCGATGGAAAAGGTGCGCAGGTAAAATCCGGCATCGGCCTGATCTGGTCCGGCTTCCGTCCAAGCGATGATTCCTGCCGTTACGGTTATCTGATTCCGTCCAACATGTTTGCGGTTGTCGTTCTGAATTATCTGAAGGAGATCGCAGATTTCGTCGGCGGAAAAGAGGAGATTGCGAAGAAAGCAGAAGAGATGGCAAAGACCGTAAAACAGGCCATTGAGACTTACGGTACCACCCATATCTGGGGACTTGGCGATGTTTATGCTTACGAGGTAGACGGCTTTGGCCAGTATAATCTGATGGACGATGCCAATGTACCGAGTCTTCTGGCTATGAGCTATCTCGGCTACGAGCCGGAAAGCCAGGAAGTGGCTGACAACACAAGAAAGCTGATCTTAAGCGAGGCAAACCCGTTCTATTATGCAGGAACGAAGCTTTCCGGTATCGGAAGCCCGCACACACCGGTCCGCTACGTATGGCACATCTCCAAAGCCATCGAGGGACTGACCGCACCGACAAAAGAGGAGAAACATCAGATGATCCACGAACTGATGGCAACCGACGGCGGTACAGGACTGATGCACGAGGGTGTTTTCGTAGATGATCCGACCGTTTACACCAGAGAGTGGTTCTCCTGGGCAAACGCAATGTTCTGTGAGCTGGTGATGCAGTATTGCGGATATGAGATTAAGAAATAAAGATGAAAAAATAAAGATGAAAAACACGAAAAGAGGAGGCTGTGCTCAGTGCACGGCCTCCTCTTTTACCTACACCACAGAAAACTGTCTGCGACAGCCTTCACTGAAAGGAGAGACAGCAGTGGGGAGAATACTGCTGTCCCAGGGGAATATGGGATTTTCATCCCGCTTCTTTTCTCTGCCCACGGGGTATTATACACAGTTTTTTGCGATATGTAAAAGATATAATTGATATGAAAGATATAATAAATTGGCATGATGAAGAAATGTAAAAGAATCTGAGCATCAGAAAATCTTAGGAAATCTATAGGGATTTCTTTGGAAAAGAAGAAGCGGAATCCTAAGAATGTTTTGGTAGAATCCTCTTATCAAGTGAAGATGAGAGAGGAAAGAACATGACCTGGAAAAACGAGAAAAAATCAAAAGCATTACTTGTGGTATTCGGCATTTACCTGGCGCTGCTTGTCTGGTGCATTTTATTCAAATTCGCTCTGCGCCCGGAAGAAATTCCGCACCTGCGGGGGATTAATCTGATTCCGTATGCGGCGTCGGTTGTGGTGAACGGGAAAGTGCAGATTAGTGAAATTATCGAAAATATGCTGGTCTTTCTGCCGTTCGGCCTCTGCATCTCAGCCTTCTATCCGGACAGCGAAATCCAGAACCGCATTCTCCTTGCATCGGGACTGAGCCTGTTTTTTGAGGTGACGCAGTATATTTTTGCGATCGGCGCGAGTGATATTACGGATGTGATCGATAATACGCTTGGCGCGGTGATCGGAATTCTATTGTATCTGGGGATGAAAAAAATCTGGAAAGAGAAGACGGGAAAGATCATTACCATTCTGGGAGCGGTGCTGGAAGTGCTGTTTCTGGCGTTATTGTTTTTTACGTTTGCGGCGAATAGGATGTTTTAAGATTGGAATTCAGGAAAGGATAGTGTATAATCGAGAAAAGGACAAATTCCGAAAGCAGGTGTGATGGATGGAAAAAGTAATCAGTATAGGAAAACAGAATTTTGCATCCTTAAGGGAAAACCATTATTTCTTTGTGGATAAATCTCACTTCATCAAGGACTGGTGGGAAAACGGGGATGAAATCACCTTGATCACCCGCCCCCGCCGCTTTGGCAAGACACTGAATATGAGCATGCTGGACTGCTTTTTCTCTAATAAATATGCCGCCCGGGGCGATCTGTTTGAAGGACTTGGCGTTTGGAAAGAAGAAAAATATCGGGAACTGCAGGGAAAGTATCCGGTGATCTTTTTGAGTTTTGCAGCCGTGAAAGCAGATCAGCTTTCGGAAGCAAAAATTCAGATCAAACAGCAGATTGCGAGAGTGTATGAAGAAAACCGTTATCTTCTGGATGGGGATCTGCTGAGCGGAAATGAGAAGAAAGCATACAACGAGGTCAATCTGCATATGGGTGATGCGGAGGCCGCAGCGGCACTCAATAATATGAGTATGTATCTGGCGCGGTATTACGGCAGAAGAGTGATTATTCTGCTGGATGAGTACGACACGCCGATGCAGGAAGCGTATGTCCATGGCTACTGGGCGGAATTTACAACGTTTGTGCGGAGTCTGTTTAATGCGACGTTTAAAACGAATCCTTATCTGGAACGTGCGATGATGACCGGAATCACGAGGGTTTCGAAAGAAAGTATTTTTTCTGACTTAAATAATCTGCGTGTGGTGACGACGACATCGGATCTGTATGCGGAATGTTTTGGATTTACCGAAAAGGAAGTTTTTGCATCTCTGGACGAGTTCGGAATGGGAGACAAAAAGGACGTTGTGAAGCAGTGGTATGATGGATTTATCTTTGGCGGACACCGCGATATCTACAATCCATGGTCGATTACCAATTATTTAAAAGAAAAGAAACTGCGCCCGTACTGGGCAGATACGAGTTCGAACGGTCTGGCAGGAAAGCTGATCCGCACCGCCTCGCCGGAAATCAAAGAGTATATGGAAGATCTACTGAACGGACAGGCAGTCACGGTGAACTTTGATGAGCAGATGGTGTTTGAACAGCTGGATTACAATGAAAATGCAATCTGGAGTCTGCTGCTCGCGAGCGGTTATCTGAAAGCGGAAGAGGTGGAGTATCGCGGAATTACTTTGAAGCCGTGGTATCAGCTCCGTATCACCAATCTGGAAACGGTGAGCATGTTTGATGATATGTTCCGCGGATGGTTTGAAGCATCGGAAGCTGGGTACAGCAGCTTTGTGAAAGCACTGATGCAGGGCGATCTGGAAGCGATGAATTATTATATGAATAAAGTGTCACTTGCAACATTCAGCCATTTTGACGTTGGCGGAGAGAACAGTGAAAGTCTGGAGCCGGAACGATTCTATCATGGCTTCGTCCTGGGACTGATGGCAGAGCGTGCGGAGTGTTATCAGATCCGGTCGAATCGGGAAAGTGGATTTGGACGGTATGATGTGATGATGATTCCGAAGAATAGAGAAAAAGATCCGGCGATTATTATTGAATTTAAAGTCTGCAGCCGGGTAAAAAAGGAGACACTGGAAGATGCGGTGCAGGAGGCTTTAAAACAGATCGTGGATAAAAAATACGACGCAGAACTGGTGGCCCTTGGCGTGCCGCAGGAAAGGATCCGGCATTATGGGTTTGCATTTGCGGGGAAGAATGTGTTGATTGGAGCAGAATGAGAGAAACGGGTGATGAAGGTCATCCGTTTCTTTTGGCGTAAAATGGTATTCCTATTGACTCACTATGATATAGATAGTATGATAAATTTAATTTTTAAAATTTATTTTTACGTGAGGATATTTTATCTATGAAACGATTTTCTTCCACTACCTTAAAAACTGCTTTCGTAAAATCCATCCCGATTTTCTGCAGCTACGTTTTCGTCAGCATGGCCTACGGCATGATGATGGCATCCGCCGGCTTTCCCTGGTATGATTCACTTCTGGTAAGTCTGACGGTCTATACGGGCGCGTTCCAGTTCGTTCTGATTACGTTTCTTTCTAGCGGCGCTTCCCTCATCACCATTGCGCTCACTGCACTTCTGATGAACAGCCGCCAGAGTTTTTACAGCATTACCTTCCTGAAGGAATTCAAACAGATGGGGCGCCGCAAGCTGTACATGATTCACACGATGACCGATGAGACATACGCCGTAAACTGTACCTTAGATCTTCCGAAAAAAGAAAAAGAGGACACCATGTTCCTCGTCGCTCTGTTCAGCCGCTACTATTGGATAGTTGGTTCGGTTCTCGGCGGCATTTTAGGCCAGATCGTTCCATTTGACCTGACGGGCCTTGATTTCTGTATGACAGCCCTGTTTCTCATTATCTTCATTGACCAATGGGAAAAAGCAGAGAAGCACACGCTGGCGCTGTCTCCGCTCTGATCACCTTCGGACTCCGTGCACTCCCGTTTCTTGCATTTTCCGGCAGCCGTAAAATGCCCGCATCACTCGAACGACTCGGCCAGGCACTGCCGTCTGCCATCATGGCGGTACTGATCATTTACTGTATGAAAGATATTCCCACCGGCGGTATCTCTGCCGCAGTACCGAAACTGCTCGCAGCAGCGGTCGTTTTTATCACCTACAAATGGAAACACCAGACCCTCGTCTCCATCCTTCTTGGAACCATTTCGTATATGATGCTTCTGCGTCTCTTTTAAAAAGAAACGGTGCAGTTCTGAATTCATGGCAGAAATTCAGAACTGCACCGTTTTTCTATTCTCTATATGCATTAGAAGGATTGGCAATTATTCGATGACTTCGTACTCTCCGTCGCCCGTCTTTTTGAATAACGGAAGCTTCTGCAGAAATACAATATCTTTTCGATCAGCAGCATCGCCCTCAGCAAGGATCGCTGCTTTTTTTACAACCTCTGCACTGGCATTCGCCATCAGGCATTCCAGTGCGTGCAGGGACTCGCCGGTGGAAATGACATCATCCAGCAGGCAGACACGTTTGCCGCGGATTTTATCTGCGTCTTTTCCATCCAGATAAAGATGCTGCTCACCCGCTGTTGTAATCGAATGAACGGATGCGGAAACCACATCTTTCATGTAGGATTTTGTGCTTTTTCGTGCAACGATAAATTCTTTATGGCCCAGCTCTTTGCTTACTTCATACGCTAGGGCAATACCTTTCGCTTCTGCGGTGACAATGGCATCGACTTCTCCGATTTTTGCGACCAGCTCCGGCGCACATGCACTTACCAGCTCGGTGTCACCAAGGACAACAAAGCTTGCAAACGCCATCTCCTCACTGATCGGGATAAATGGAAGTGTTCTTTTCACTCCGCAGAGCTCCATGCTGTATTCTTTCATACGATTTTCCTCTTATGTTACTGAATTTATAATCCAAGCAGTTTTGCAGCAACACCGGCCAGCATTCCGAGGAACGGGTTTGTTACTGCAGTGACAACCATTGTGGTTCCGCCGACGGCTGCATTGATAGCGAAGGCAGACGGCGCATCCAGTACAACGGTTTTGAAGATACCGAGTACAAACAGGAAACCTGCGATCGAAGAAGACGGAACAAATTTTCCGATTTTCGGAAGCAGTTTCAGAAGCAGAATTACACCGATCACAACCATCATGATGACACCAGCCCATACAGCGTGCGGTGCATTGGCAGTTGCGGAAATGATTGCCTCAACCGGGGCTCCTCCGAAAAAGGAAGAAAACATATCGGCCAGGGAAGAAATCACGGTCAGGTTATCGACGTTGTAATTTCCACCGGTTGCCATTCCTGCGGTAATTCCGCCGAAGGAAATGTTGGAACCAATGTTCAGGCAGACCATACCGAGTGCGCCGAGAATTACGTTGGCATTGATTGTAAATTTCTGGCGGACAAATTTATCATCCTCTACGACAATGCTGGATTTCTCTTTGTTGAAAAATGCATTGGCAATGCAGGATGCTACAACGGAAATGACGATGGTATAAACCAGGGTATTGGCACTGTCTTTGGTAAAGTAATAGGTGATCAGTGCTGCGGCCAGGGAAACACCGCCGGAAATGGCATCACTCTTGATCATATCGATCGCGGCCTTTACCAGAATGATACCGACACCGGCCATCATTCCATAGGCAACATCCTCACCTACAAAGTTTACGATTTTTGTCAGCAGTCCAAACACTCCGATCAGAGCCATAATCACACCGCCGATAAAAATCATCGTACAGCGTTCCGAACGGTCTTTTCCAGCCGTTCCGGCGTAAGTGATCGTCTCCGCCTGGAAGGAAATTGGTGCGACACTCTGCGTAATCGTATTGCCCACCGCACCAACAAAGAATGCCAGCGCCGTCGGAACCGATGCAAATCCAAACGTCAGAGCAAGAAGACCCTGCGGCAGACCATTCAGCACAACGCCGATGATTGCCAGAAGATCTGTTAAAATGGCTTTCATACTAAATACTCCTCCTCACTATGAAATATGTCGTTTTGAAGCAAAGAAAAGTGTAGCACCAAAACCGGTCAAAGTAAACCAGATCAGTCATGAAAGGTTTTTGTCAGTGATAATAAGTCAATCTTATATACAAAATATTATTATTTCTGTGTGCTAATAAATCAAGAGGATTTTTAAATGTCTGCATAACCAATAATCAATAGTTACAAAACTGGGTGCCATTATTTGGAATTGTGCATATAGAAGCGAAGAAAAAGATTTGCTATACTAAATCTGTATAAGGGTTTTTATCACAGTTATAAGAAATGGAAAGGGGATTTTTACTTATGGCAATTACAGAGACAAAAACAAAATATGGACAGGTTCATGGTGTGCAAAAAGACGGCTACACGGTATTCCGCGGCGTTCCGTACGCAAAGCCGCCGGTAGGCGAAAAACGATTCTGCCCGCCGGAAGAGCCGGCGTGCTGGGAGGGCGTTTATAAGGCGGATCATTTCGGATGCGTCTGCCCGCAGACCGAGCATGAGCCGGACTCCTTCTATGGAAAAGAATTTTATCTCGACCCGGAATTCGGCATGAAGCAGAGTGAGGACTGTCTGTACTTAAACATCTGGACACCGGCAAATACAGTGGATGAAAAACTGCCGGTTGCTTTCTGGATTCACGGCGGCGCGTTTATGCACGGCTTCAGCCACGAATCCGAATTTGATGGAGCTGCTTACTGCGAACGCGGAGTGATTCTCGTTGCGATCAATTACCGTCTCGGTGCTTTCGGATTTTTGGCACATCCGTGGCTGTCCGAGGAGAGCGGTGCCGGAAGAAGCGGAAACTACGCGATTCTCGACCAGATCGCAGCACTGAAATGGGTAAAAGAAAATATCGCAGCATTCGGCGGCGACCCGGAAAATATCACCGTATTCGGCCAGTCCGCGGGATGTATGAGCGTACAGACACTCGTCAGTTCTCCGCTGACTGAAAACTGGATCAGCAAAGCCATTTTCCAGAGCGCCGGCGGCTACGACACCGGACTGAACCGCGATATGCCGCTTTCCGAGGCAGAAACCATCGGCCAGGAATTTGTAGAGCTTAGCGGAGCAAAATCGCTGGAAGAACTGCGTGCGATTCCGGCTGAGAAAATTGTGGAGCTGCAGGAGGAGTTTGGCCGCGTAAATCCATCGAGAATGCTGAGCTTCGTACCGAACATCGACAATCATCTGCTGACCTGCGGCTATAACGATGCCGTAACCGAAGGAAAAATCAAGGACATCCCATATATGCTCGGTTCAACTGCAGACGACATCGGTGTGTTCCCGGAGATGAAAGAAAAAGGCGAGCACGGCGGCATCTATAAGGGATGCATCAACTGGAGCATTGCGCTGGAAAAACTCGGAAGAAAACCGGCTTACGTTTACTACTTCACCCGTGCCCTGTTAGGTGACGACGCCGGAGCGTTCCATTCCTCCGAACTCTGGTACATGTTCGGAACCCTGGGCCGAAGCTGGCGCCCGAAAACCGAAGGCGACTATGCCCTCAGCAAAGAAATGATGGACGACTGGACCAATTTCATGAAAACCGGAAACCCGAACGCAGAGGGAAAAGACGACTGGAAACCATGCACAAAGGACGACCCGTATGTGCAGGTGCTGGATGTGAGAAAATAAGCAGAAGGAAATAAAAATGGCAATCGAATATAAAAGACTTACCCAAAAGGAACTGGATTTTTTCATTCAGATGAGAATCCATCAGCTTCGCGAAGAGGGGGCAAAAGAAGAAATTGATTTAGCACCTGCGTTAAAAGATTACTATGAACGTCATATGGCGGATGGTACTTTTGTATCTTGGATTGCTGTTGACGGAGAGAGCATCATCGCAACAAGTGGAATGTCATTTGTAGAAAAACCTCCATACTTTGGATGCCCGAGCGGCAGAATTGGATTACTGTCCAGTATGTTTACAGATCCGGCGTATCGAAGAAGAGGTATTGCAAAAGAATTGCTGTCCCGTGTGATAGAAGATGCAAAAGAATATGGATGCGGAACAATACAGATTACGGCATCGGATATGGGCGTTAAGTTGTATACAGATTTTGGATTTGTGCACAATGGGAATTTTATGCAGTATAAATTGTAATGTCCCTCAGAAAGAGATATTCTCTCCACTGGCTGCGATATTGGAAAAATATTCAACAAATAATAGCAAGGATTCTCTCACCTCTATAGGTGGTGAGATGAATTGCAAATAAGAAAGTTAACGGCAGTGGCGGGCGGAGAGAAATCGGTATCCCCCACTGACATGAGGCAAACCACAGTCAGCATTTTGCTGACATGTCAGACTCTGTGAAATTACCGACTGTGGATTGAAACAAAGAAAGAGGAAAAATTAGAATAAAGAAAGAGCAGCATTTTACCGACGTGTGAAAGGTAAAAATGCTGCTCTTTTTGCGTGGCAGAATCAGTCGTCCAGATCGTTGCGCTCGCGGAAGATCTGATAAATGGTGTCGATCAGTTCATCGTCATCGAGGCCTTCGAACTCGGCTTCGTTGACATCGAGATTCTCGGAAATGATGCGCAGAATGTGTACCGGTTCGTCATCGCCGCCGTCGGCCGGATAGAGAACGGCGTACTCATCCTCCTTGTATTCTACGATATCCAGAAGCTCAAAACGGACAGAATTTCCGTCCTGATCGGTAAGGACAATAAGATTGGAATCCATAATTGCAATATACTCCTTTGTGTGTTATTTTTGCCGCTCAAAAACATGCAAATATAAATTTATTATACTATGAGCAATTGGATTTGAAAAGAAAAAAGTGTCTGGTGCGATACGCTTGATATTTTGCGCCGATACGGTATAATGACAACAGAGTAAAAACTGGCGGCTGTGGCCGTACCCGGAAAAATTGGGTGAAAGGAAGAACTTATGAATTATCAGGTATTAGATGTCAAAGTAAAAGATACAGAAGAAACTGCAAAATTATATACGTATTTTCTGGACAACTCGCGTGAGATTGCTCCGGAACGCGTGCGTCCGGTCATCGTGATCTGCCCGGGCGGCGGTTATGAATGGGTGTCCGAGCGTGAGGCAGAGCCGATTGCGCTGAAGTTTGTCGGAGCCGGTTACCACGCTGTTGTTCTGCATTACAGTGTTGCTCCGGCAGCTCACTATCCGACGGCACTCCGCCAGCTTGCCTGGACCGTTGCACATCTGCGGGAGCATGCGGCAGAATATCATATTGATCCGAACAAAGTAGTAGTAGCGGGATTTTCCGCAGGCGGCCATCTGGCAGCATCGTACGGTGTGTTCTGGAAAAAGAAAACATTCCTTGCAGAAGAACTTGGCGTAGACGCAGAGCAGCTTCGTCCGAACGGTCTGCTGTTATCCTACCCGGTTATCACATCCGGTCCGAAAGCGCACCGCGGATCCTTCACCAATCTGCTGGGAGACCGGTATGATGAGCTGGTAGACGAGATGTCTCTCGAGAATCAGGTCAGCCTCGATACGCCGAAGACTTTCCTGTGGCATACCGCGCCGGACGACTGCGTGCCGGTAGAAAACTCCATTCTGTTCTTTACTGCACTGCATGCACTGGAGATTCCGGTAGAAATGCATATTTATCCGGTCGGCGGCCACGGCCTTGGCCTTGCAAGCGAGGAGACACAGAGCTATGAATACCAGAACGCAGTACGCGAAGAGTGCCAGAGCTGGATTTCACTGGCACTGAGCTGGATGCAGCATTTATAAAAAAATGTCCCAGAAGGGAGAACAAAGATGAAAGTATTAATTGTAGTAGATATGCAGAATGATTTTATCGACGGAAGTCTCGGCACGAAAGAGGCGGTCGGGATTGTTGACCGCGTTGCAGAGGTGATGGATTCGTTTGACGGAGCTGTTATCTGCACCAGAGATACCCATTTTGCGGATTATCTGGAAACGTCCGAGGGCAGAAAACTTCCGGTAGAGCATTGTATCGAAGGAACGAAGGGTCATGCACTGCAGGATACAATTCAGAAAATGGCGGAGAAAAAACAGGCCGTGGTGATGAATAAAATCACCTTCGGTGCAAAAAATCTGCCGGAGGAGATCGAAAAACTGGCAGGCGGCGTGCCGGAATTCATTGAACTCGTGGGACTCTGCACCGACATCTGCGTGATTTCCAATTCCATGCTGCTGAAAGCATTTTATCCGGAAGTGCCGATTTCTGTCGATGCATCCGCGTGCGCGGGCGTAACGCCGCAGAGTCATAAAAATGCATTGGAAGCTATGAAAATGTGCCAGATTGACATTGTAAACGAATAGACGGAAAAGAGGAAAAATTATGAGCACAACAAGATTATTTGATCAGGATGCGTACCTGGGTGAATTTGAGGCAACCGTAGAACGGAGCGTCTGCGAGGGCGGCATGTACCGCGTGCTGCTGGATCAGACCGCATTTTTCCCGGAGGGCGGCGGCCAGCCGGCAGATGAGGGAACGCTGGATGGAATTTTTGTAACGGATGTACAGGAAATCGACGGCGAAATCTGGCATACCGTGGAAGCACCGCTCGAGCCGGGCAAAACGGTAGTTGGAAAACTTGACTTTGAAAAACGTTTTTCCAATATGCAGAATCACTGCGGAGAGCATATCGTGTCAGGTATCGTGCATCGGATTTACGGTTTCAACAACGTTGGATTCCATATGGGAAGTGATGTCATTACCGTTGATTTTGACGGCGTTCTGACCGAGGAGCAGCTCTACGATGTGGAGCAGGAGGCAAACGAAGCCGTGCTTCGAAATGTTCCGGTTACGATCAGTTATCCGTCAAAGGAAGAGCTGGAAACCATGGATTACCGGAGCAAAAAAGAGATCGAGGGCCAGGTGCGGATTGTGACGATCGAAGGCTGCGACAGCTGTGCGTGCTGCGGAACCCACGTTGCAAAAACAGGGGAAATCCGTCTGATCAAAATCTTAAGTGCCCAGAAATACAAAAGCGGCGTCCGCGTGACCATGCTTTCCGGTGAAAAAGCGTATGCAGATTACTGCTTAAAACACATCAATACCCTCGGCATTGCACGTTTACTTTCTGTAAAACCGGAAGAAGCCGGGGATGCTGTCGTACGGCTGAAACAGAAAAATATTGAGATGAAAAAAGAAATCAAACAGCTCAAAAAAGAACTGTATGCACTGCAGGGAGCACCGGAGAGAAAATAATGGCAAAAGAAAAAGAAATCAAAACAAATGCAATGCGGATTCTGGACCGCCAGAAAATCAAATACGAAGTTCTTCAATATGAATGCGATGAATTTATCGACGGGCTTCACACAGCAGAGAAAACCGGCGCGCCGGTCGAGCAGTCGTTTAAAACGCTTGTGGCACAGGGAAAAAGCAAGCAGTATTATGTGCTGGTGCTTCCGATTGCAGAGGAAGTAGACCTGAAAAAAGCCGCAAAAGCGGTGGGGGAGAAATCCATCGAGATGATCCATGTCAAAGATATCACTGCAGTCAGCGGATACGTCCGCGGCGGATGCAGCCCGATCGGAATGAAAAAACAGTATCCGACCGTGATTCAGGAATGTGCGGCACAATTTGATAAAGTTTACGTGAGCGGGGGAAGAATCGGAACCACGCTGTGCATGGTGCCGGAGGATCTGAAAAAGGTCAGCAGAGCGGAGTATGCGGATTTTATTCAGTAAAAACAGAAAAAACTGTATGGAAGCAGACCAGAACGAAGAAAAAAGTTCTGGTCTGTTTCTTTTTGCTGTGATGCGGCTGGAAAATTTCTTTCAAAAAAGGATCATAAAATAATAGCCAAAAAGCAGCGGTGAAATTGCGATACGATTCTACGAATCCGCGAAAAACGGAAAACCTTTCACACGATTTTTCTTTTTGGTGTGAGAAATTTTCATCCCGTTTTTGGAGGCAATTCACAAACCGGAAAAAGTTGCTGAAAACCGCTGGACAAATCGAAAAGAGGCAACTATAATGACCTCACAATCAAGTTGACCCAAACGAAACGGGAGGTGAGAGACAAAATGTCTTTGCAGCACTGTCTGGTACTGACAGTTGCGACAGGGGCGGTATGGATGGATTTAAGAACACGCAGAATTGCAAATGAATGGATTATCACCGCATGGATCGCCGGGCTGGTTACACAGCTCATCCGCTATGGCGCCGCGGGAGCGGGTATTTTTCTTTTTGGGATGCTTTTCCCGATACTCGCACTTTACATTCTGTTCTATTTTCATATGCTGGGCGCGGGAGATATCAAACTCCTATCCGCTGTTGGAGGCTTTCTCGGTGTGCCAGCGATCCTGAAATGTATGATTGTGTCGTTCCTGTCTGGAGCGGTCTTATCTATCGGAATTATTCTCGTCTGCGGAAATTTACCGCAGCGTCTTACCAAATTTTTCAATTATTTCCAAACTTATTTTACCAAAAGAAAATATCAGAAAAAAACAGAGCCGGTTCCCTATTACGATGGGAAGTGGGGCATGGAGTGCATCCATTTTTCCGTTCCCGTGCTGATGGGAGTGCTGCTCTGGATTGGGGGATTTTATTGAATACTGCAAAGAAAAAGAGTGTTTTTGCAGTCTGTGACACGGAAATGGAATATGCACGCAATTTTATGGAATATCTGAACCAGAAGAGAAATATTCCGTTCGAAGTGCATGCATTTTCCAGTGCGGAGATGTTTCTGGAGTTCGCAAAGAATAACGAAACAGAGATTCTTCTGATTTCGGATAAAGCGATGAAAGAAGAGATCCGCCGGTATCCGATCCGTCAGATTATCATTCTGTCTGAGGGCGTACACAGTCCGGTGCTGGATCAGTATCCGGCGGTCTACAAATACCAGTCGTCGGAAAAGGTGATCCGCGAGGTCATGGCGTGCTACGGCGTAGAAAATGGTGTCGATACATCGCCTGCACTGCTGCCGAAAAAGGAAATGCGCATCATCGGCATTTATTCGCCGGTCGGACGGACGCAGAAGACCTCGTTTGCCCTGACGATGGGGCAGATTCTGGCAAAAGAGCGGGCAGTGCTGTATCTCAATATGGAGAGCTATTCCGGATTTGAACGGCTGCTGGAATGCAGTTACGACAGGGGGATGAGCGATATTCTGTATTATGCGAGACAGGAAAATCAGGGCATCATCTACAAACTGGGCGGAATGGTCCAGTCGATGCAGAACCTGGATTATCTGCCGCCCGCCGCATCGCCGATGGACATTCAGACTGCAAAATATGAAGAATGGAAATGGCTGTTTCAGGAGATTGAGAAGAACAGCAGTTATGAAGTGCTGATTCTCGACCTCGGGGATGGCGTGGCGGATTTGTATCAGATCCTGGATTTTTGCAATGAAATTTACGTTCCGATAAGGAATGATGTGATTTCTGCGGCAAAAATGGAGCAGTTTGAAAATTTGCTGCGCCGGTGGGACTGCCAGTCGGTGCTGGACAAGATGCGGAAAATCCACGTTCCGTTCCACACGGCAAACCGGACGGGAAAAGCCTACTTTGAGGAGCTTGTCTGGAGCGAGCTGGGCGACTATGTGCGTCAGATTCTGCGGGACGGCAGAAGAGGAGAAGAAACATGACAATGCCGGAAATTCTGCGGAGAAAACTGATGGAGCGGATCGATATCGCATCCGAACCGGATGACGGAGAGGTTCTCGAAGAGATTGACGGTCTGATTTTAGGGGAAGAAGAAACACGGTATCTTCCGGTGGCACAGAAGGCGGAGCTGCGCAGACAGCTGTTCTACAGTGTGCGGAGGCTCGATGTCCTGCAGGAGCTGCTGGAAGATGCGGGAATTACCGAAATTATGGTAAACGGTTATCAGCATATCTTCGTGGAACGGAACGGCAGAATCGAGAGATACGGCAAAAGCTTTACCTCCGCAGAAAAGCTGGAGGATGTGATTCAGCAGATTGTAGGCCGGTGCAACCGCGTGGTGAATGAACAGAATCCGATTGTGGATGCACGGCTGGAAAATGGAGACCGCGTCAACGTTGTCATGAAACCGGTCGCATTAAACGGACCGATTCTGACCATCCGCCGCTTTCCGGAGCAGGCGGTGACGATGGAATTTCTGGTCTCCATCGGGAGTATTACAAAAGAGGCGGCAGAGTTTCTGCAGGCCCTCGTCCGGACCCGCTACAGCATGATGATCGGCGGGGCGACCGGATCTGGCAAAACGACATTTCTGAATGCGCTTTCCGCCTACATTCCAAAGGGCGAGCGCATCATAACCATCGAAGACAATGCAGAGCTGCAGATCCAGGGTGTGGAGAATCTGGTGCGGCTGGAAGCAAAAGAGGCAAATCTGGAATCAGGAACAGAAATTACGATCCGCGATCTGATCCGCGCAGCTTTGCGTATGCGGCCGAACCGCGTAATTATCGGCGAAGTGCGCGGAGCGGAAACGTTTGAATTATTATCCGCACTCAATACCGGGCATGCGGGATCTTTGAGCACGGCACATGCAAACAGCGTGAAAGATATGATCTCCCGTCTGGAAACGATGGTGCTGATGGGAGTGCAGCTCCCGTTGGAAGCAATCCGCCGCCAGATTGCATCGGGAATCGAAATTCTCGTGCATTTAGGACGCGGGGAGGATGGAAGCCGTCGGGTGGAGGAGATCGCAGAGATCACAGGGATGGAGGAGGACGAAATCAAAACGGTTTCTTTGTTTCGAAGAGAATATGGGAGAGGCCTGCAAAAGACAGGCGAACTGGTACACAGAGAAAAACTGGAGGGGAAAACAGGATGAGAATACGTGCGGGAAGCCAGGCAAAGACGGGCATGGCAGAGGAGAAGGAGACGAAGGGGATCGACTATCAGACCTGGGAATTTACCGGTCGGGAATATCTCGAAATAGCGGGAATCAGTCTTGGGATTGCCGCCGCTGTGAACCTGCTCTGTTACCGGGCGTGGTGGACATGCATTGCTGTGGTTCCGGTTGGAATCGTATGTTTTCACACGTATCGGAAAAACCGGATTCAGAGACGGAAAGAGGAGCTGTACGACAGCTTCCGGGATCTGATTGCGTGGATGCACACGGCACTGCGTTCCGGCTATTCCATGGAAAATGCAGTGCTGGAGGCGGCAGGACAGCTGGAACAGTCGCTGGGAAAAGAAAACATTCTGGTACAGGAACTGCGCCGGATGCGTCATAAAATGATGATTTCCGTGCCGGTGGAACAACTGTTTCAGGATCTTGCGGTGCGAAGCCGCATTGACGATATTGCGACGTTTGCAAGTGTACTGGTGATTGCGAAGCGGACAGGAGGAAATGTCTGCGAGATCTTTCAGAATACGTGGGATATTTTCTGTACGAGAATTGACACGATGCGGGAAATCCGTGCGGGCGTTTCTTCCCGGCGGTTCGAGCAGAATATTATGAGTGTTGTGCCGTTTGGAATTCTGGGATATGTACAGCTTTCCTTTCCGGAATTCTTAAGTGTGATGTATGGGAATGTAATCGGGGTTTTCTTCATGAGCGGATGCCTTGCCGTGTATCTGGCGGCATGGGTGCTTGGAAAGAAGATTCTGGACATTGAGTTTTAAGAAGCAATTGAAGTTTAAAAAGTAAGACTGCGAATCATAACGATTCGTCCGCAAAAAAGGGGAGGAATCAAATGTTGTGGATTTGTCTGACCGCATGGGCGGGGCTGTTCATCTGGTATTTCCGGATGAGAAAAAAGGCGGAAGATCACAAATTGGTGAGACGGATTTTCTGCCTTGCAGCGACAGGGTTTATAGCGGGCACTGCACTCTGCCTTCCGATCGGAGTGCGAAAAGTTTCAGGAGATGAAAAAGCGGAACTTCAACTGGAACGGGGTGCCTTAGGCAGCCAACCGACAGAGGAAAAACTTGAGGTTTCTGTTGGAAATCAGAAACCGGAAAGAATTACACTGTCTGTACCTGCAAGAGCTTACAGCGCAGAAGAGATAGAAGAGGCGTTCAGTGCGGCGATAGAGGCGCTGGATGAAATCATCTTAGGTGAGAATCTGTCTTTTCATACGGTAAACAGAAACATGGATCTGGTTACGGAAATACCGGGAAGCCCGGTGGCGCTTAGCTGGGAAACAGACAGGCCGTTGTTGATTGACAGCCGGGGTTTGCTGTCAGACGAGATTCCCGAAGAAGGAGTGGAGGTTACGCTGAAAGCGGAACTGGAACTTCAGGGGGAAACAACAGAATATATACGGAAGGTTCAGGTCTATCCACCGGAGATAAAAGGGCGGGATGCGGTTCTTAGGGCACTGAAAAAAGCAGTGGAAAAAGAAAACGAAGCGCATCCCGAAGAAACAGCCTATTATCTGCCGGAGACACTGAACGGAGAAACTGTAACATGGTCAAAAGTGCCGGATCTGACAGGTCTGGAACTTATGGCACTTGCCGCGGCGGCAGGAGCAGTCTGCTGGGCGGCAAAAGGAAGGGAACAAGAAAAAGCAAGGCAGAAAAGAGAAGAACAGATGCTGCGGGATTACCCCGAAATTGTCAGCAAAATGGTTCTTCTTCTGGGTGCCGGGCTTGGGATGCGGAAAGTACTCGAGCGGATTGCAGTGGATTACCGGAAAAATCTGGCGCTTGGCGGGCAGAAACGTTTTGCCTATGAAGAGATTGTATTTACCTGCCAGGAGATGGAAAACGGTGTTTCCGAGCAGGAAGCGTACCAGCGCATGGGAATGCGTATGGGAACCGGAGCGTATCGTTCCCTTGCTGTTCTGCTGACGCAGAATCTGAAAAAAGGCAGTAAAGGACTGCTGGAATTATTGAAACAGGAATCGCAGGAGGCCTTTGAGGAGAGAAGAAGGCAGGCGAAAACAACAGGAGAAAAGGCATCGACAAAGCTTCTTCTTCCGATGGGCATGATGCTTGCGGTTGTATTGGTCATACTCACGGTTCCGGCATTTTTGTCCTTTTATGCATAGGGGATGTTTTTATCCCCACAACAGCTGGTAAAGAGAGGGAGGTGGGAATTATGAAGCTGATATCGGAGTTCTGGAAAGAGGAAGATGCGGTGGGTGTTGTGGAAGTGATTCTGATTCTCGTTGTGCTGATCGGACTCGTACTAATCTTTAAAAAGCAGCTTGTGAGTCTGGTCAACAGTCTGATGGAGAAGGTCACAAACCAGAGCAACACCGTATAAACGGGAAAATGTCCAATACGGAACTCCAAAGAAAAATTTAGAAGCCGGTACGGACCTATATGTCATTTGCATATCTGTGTCTCGGTATATCCTTTATCCGATCCACGGCATCTAAAGTTCGAAAAAGTAAAAGTAAAGTGGAAGGAGCTGTATCCCATGAGGGAAACAGAAAGACAGAAAAGATGGGCAGCCGGAAGCATAACAGCATATTTGTGTCTCGTTCTGATACTGATGCTTTCCCTGATTTCCGGGACAATTGCGTCGGTGCGAAATGCCCATGCACGGGTGATGACGGCCTGCGCAATGGAACAGGGACTGTATTCTCTGTTTGCCGGGTATGACAGAACACTGCTGGGACAGTACGAGCTGTTTTTTTATAACGGCGGGGATAAGAGCGGTGTCTGGAAACCTGAAACCATGAGCAGAAAAGTCGCAGAAACTGCGGGAGAAGTTCTGTCCCCCACTGCATCGGGGATGGGAATTCTATCAGGCAGTTTATCTGGCGGACAGGTTACAGAAGTTTATCTCGGCGGCTATCGTCTTGCGACAGACGAGGAGGGAAGTGCTTTCTCCCGTCAGATCTGTGAGGCAATGAAAGCCAGCCTTGGAACTTATGGAATACAGCAGCTTTCCCAGAAATTAAGAGGAGAACAGGAAACCGTGAAACGTCAGGAGGACGGACAGAGCGGTTACGAGGAAGAGGAGGTTTTAAAACAGTATGAAGAATCCAAACAGCCAGAAGAGGGAACAGAAAAAACAGAAGGTGAAGGAGAATCTGGAAACGGCACGCCTTCGGAACCGGATCAGAAGCAGCCGGTACCGGAAGATTTTGTGAATCCGATTGAGGTCATTCAAAAAGTAATGAAAATGGGAATTTTAGGACTGGTCCTCCCGGAAGGGCAGGCACTGTCGCAGGGGGAAACGGATGTATCGTTTCTTGCATCAAAACGGGAGCTGCAGAGCGGGTTTGGCATGGCAGAGTGTGGAAAAGAACTGAGCTTTGTGGATAAGATGCTTTCGTCCGAATATATTCTGTGGAAATTTCCGTGCTATACCAGCAAGGAGAAGAAGGAAGGGCTGCAGTGCCAGGTGGAATATGTGCTCTGCGGAAAAAACAGTGATCAGGATAATCTGGCGGGAACCGTGAACCGTCTGCTGGCGCTGCGGGAGGCGGCAAATCTGGTGTATCTGGCAAAAGATGCGCAGAAGCAGGGCGAGATGGAAGCAATGGCGGGGGTAATTGCCGCGTCGTTTGGAGTTCCGGCGGCGATGCCGGTTGTGAAAATGGCACTTGCCGTGTGCTGGGCATTTGCAGAAAGCATTCTGGATCTGCGGGAACTGCTGGATGGTGGAAAAGTAGCACTGTTCAAAACGGCAGAATCGTGGCAGCTTTCTCTGGAACAGCTTCCGAAACTGCTGGAAACAGGGGATCAGAGCAGAAAAAATGCACCGGGCGGCATGGAGTATTCCGATTATCTGCGGCTGCTTTTGATGCAGAAATCGGGAAAAGCGGTAACGTTTGGAGCGATGGATCTGGTGGAATACAATATGCGGACAGAACAGCAGCAGCCGGTTTTCCGACTGGATTGCTGTGTCGATGAACTGGAAGCCGGTTTTACGGCGGTAATTGGGAAACGAGAGTATGAGATTACGAGAAATTATGGATATGAAATGCAGGGAGCAGCCTGAAAGATGGGATGACTCCGGCAGGGATACAAAAGGGTGTTCTTCTGAACGGCACATTTATTTCTGGAACCTTATCAAAAAACTTATCCACTCTTCCGGGAATTTTTATAAATCCGGATCAGGAGAGCAGCCTTTTGTAAAACGAAAATGGAACAGGGCAAGCCTGACGGTGGAAGCTTCACTGGCACTTCCTGTTTTTCTGATCGCGGTTCTTGTGTTATTAAAAATCGTGGATCTTTACCGGTTGCATGGAATGCTGACGGTATCTCTGCAGGAGTCCGCGCGGTATCTTTCCGTCTGTGCCTACGCGGTGGATGAGACGGGAAAAGAAACGTATGAAATACCGGAAACGGCCGCGTGCATTGCTTATGCAGAAGCAAAGATTCCAAAAGAAATCCGCGAAAATGGAATGGTGACACTGGCAGGAAGCTGTGTGAAAAATGGATGGCTGGAACTGAAAGCGATTTACTGGCCGAAAATGGGAAACCGCCTCGTTCCGGTGCAGAACCGGGGAATTGCAGCGTGTGCGAAAGTGCATCTGTTCTGCGGAAAGACAGAAGAGGAGGCGGATGAAGAAGAGGGCGAAGCAAAACAGATGGTGTGGGTGACTGAGAACGGCAGTGTGTATCATACTGATTCGTCGTGCAGTCATATCAATCTTTCGATCCAGGTTTCCTCACCGGGTGCGCTTGCGTGGAAACGGAATCAGGATGGAGAAAAATATAAGGAATGCGAACAGTGCGTGGGAAATGGCGCTGCGGGTGCGGAAGTTTACTATACGAAATACGGAAACCGGTATCATAACAGTCTTTCCTGCAAAGGGCTGAAACGTAAAGTAAAACTTGTAGCACTGGAACAGACGGATGGACTGCCGCAGTGCTCGAAATGCGCGAAAAAGGCGGCGTAAGAAAGCCGGATATGAGCAGAGCAGGTGTCTTCTTTCCGGGTGAGACCGGAAAGAAGGACGGTAAACAGAAACTCGGGTTTGCGGAAAGGAGGCCGCGGCTGTGTATCAGGAAGAAGTAAAGAGTGCAATTATATTGCTGTATCTGGGGATTCTTGCCGGAATGGATGTGAGGAAACGGCAGATCAGCCTTGTACTGACCGGTGTTTTATTCCTTGCAGGCATTGGATGGCAGATTCTGGTGGAACAGACATCGTGGCTGGAATGGCTGCTGTCCCTGCTGCCGGGAGCGGGATTTCTGACGCTCAGTTATATATCACGGGAACAGGTGGGATACGGGGACGGCCTTCTGCTTCTGACGGTTGGAATCTGGCTGGGATTTGGGCAGACGTTCGGCGTTCTGACGCTGGGACTCATTCTCTGTTCGGTACTCTGCGGAGTTCTTCTGATGCGGAAGAAAATACGGAAACAGGATTCTATACCGCTGGTGCCGTTTCTGCTGTTTGGATTTGTGGGGAGGTGCGGAATGCTTTGAAAGTGAAAATGAGAAAAGCAAGTATTACGGTAGAGGCAGTTCTGGTCGTGCCGCTTGTTCTGATGGTGATTTTTCTTCTGCTGTCGCTGACATTTTTTGTGCACGCACGGAGCTGGTATACATTTGCGGCATATGAAAGCACAATGCTTGCCGCCAGTGAAGGCCGCCTGTCTGTGGAAAAAGGAGAGGCAGCCGCCCAAAGCCGGATGGAATGGTGGATTTCCCAGATACCGCTTCCGGCTGAATCGGTGACCGTACAGACGGTGTGCAGAGAAAAAGAGATTCAGATAAAAGCAGAAGGAAACATTCTGCCAATCTGGAGCCGGAACGCGTGGGAATATTCGGTTTTGAGTGAAAGCAGGAGAAACAATCCGGTGAAAACGATCCGGAAGATACGGGCAGTAAAACAGATCTGGAACCAGAAGTAAGGACGGAAGCGGAGAAATGCAGATTGATTATAAAAGAGATTTGAATCATACATATGTTATTTTACAGGAGGAAAAAGAGCCGGACACGGCGTCGTATCAGATCCGTATGCTGCTGACAAACGCAATCCCAGGGCTTTTGGACTGCAAAATCGGGAAAATGGATGATAAAACATTGTTTTACTATGAGGTGACATCAAGGCAGTCACTTCAGAGTGTGTTTGAACAGCGCTCGATTGGGGCGGAGGCGCTGCGGAAACTGTTTGAACAGCTGCTGGATCTTCTCGAAGAACTGGGGCAGTACCTGCTTGCACCGGACGGCCTCGTTCTGCAGCCGGAGCTGGTTTTTGCAGATGCAAATCTGGAGAACTTTTCCTTCTGTTATCTGCCGGGAAAGCAGGGACACACAGGCTGTTTTCAGAAGCAGATCCGGGAGCTGATGGAATATCTGCTGCCGAAGCTGGATCACCAGGAGCAGGATGCGGTGGTACTCGGGTATGGACTGTATCGGGAGATTTCGGCGGAGATCTTTTCGGTTGAGATGATTCAGGCACTCTTATATCAGACAGGGAAAGAGAAGAAAGAAACGACGGAGCAGGAGGGAAAAGAGCGTCCCAGGGAAGAAAATCCGCCTGTACAGATGGAGGAAACACTTTGGGAAGAACAAGAAGTGGAAGCGGCGGAAAATTTTTTTGTGGAAGCGGAGGAAGAAAAGGATGAGGGACGCTGGAAAAATATTGTGGAAGCAGTGATCTGCATCGGATTTCTGGGAGGTGTGCTGGCACTGCGGTGGACACAGGCCGAAACTGTTTGGTATCTGGTGCTGGGAGGAGCGGCGGCTGTTGTGGGAATTGTAAGTCTGGCATTGGAACTTGTCAGTCGATGGAAAAAGCGGCAGTCGGGAACAGAAATCGGAAGCTATGGGAAGGCCGCAGGAATCCGGAAACAAGGAGAAACAGGAGATGTATTTTCGGAATATCAGAATCGGAAGGGCTTAAAACAGAAAGATGGAACATGGAATCCGCAAAGCGATACAGAACAGCAGGGATGGAGAAGGGATTCCTCAGTCGAAAAAGAGAAAACATGGGAAAAGAATGAAGAACAGGAAAACAGAAAGATGCACAGCCTGATGGAATTGGAGGGGCATGAAGAGGATCTGTTTGGAAAAACGGAACTGCTGACCAGCCCGGAGGATGAGGGAAGGGCATATCTGATTCCGATAGATCCGATTGATCTTCCGCTGATTCCGATTGAACGCGGAAGCACATTGATTGGAAAACTGTCAGCGGCGGCAGATGTAATTCTGCCATACCGTACGGTAAGCCGCCTTCACGCAAAGCTGGTCAGTACAGAAGAGGGAGATTATCTGCTGGATCTGAATTCGCGGAACGGAACAACGGTGAATGGCGTTCCATTGATGGGCGAGACAAAAAAGAAGCTGGAGGATGGAGACGATATCTCATTTGCCGGGAAGAAATACCGGTATAAGGCGGGAGAGAAAAACAGAAATTAGAGAAAAATGACGCATTACACTTTTTCGATTTGGAGAAAGCGCTGGATGCGTTATTTTTAATATGGCAGAATGATCGAAGAAAAAAGTTATGCGAATGAAACAAAAATATTATAGAAAAGAAAATTATGCATAAAATTAAAAAAAGAAATAATGTAAAAAATAATGTCATAAAACGTCGAAAGCCGTCGTGAAGCGTCAATAATTGTCGAAAAACGTTTATCAAAAAAGAAAAAAATTTGACGATTTCTTGCATTTACAAGTGAATTAAATTATAATAAAAAAATAGCACAGATAAGGAAATGATGTAATGGAAGAACAAAGGAAAAACAGTTACGATCCGAACGAAGATATCGTGGACCGTATGTGGAAGAGATCAAAAAACAGCATCAATCTGGTCATCGTTGTATGCAATATTCTGGTATTCCTTGCAGTCACACTGACCGGAGGGACAGAGAGCTCCAGACATATGATGGACTGCGGTGCGGCGTATGCGCCGCTGATTGAGAGCGGAGAATACTATCGCCTGTTTACGAGTATGTTTCTTCACTTTGGCATCCAGCATCTGATCAACAACATGCTGCTTCTTTTGTTCCTTGGGGATTACCTGGAACGCGCAGTTGGAAAGATCCGTTATCTGGTCATCTATCTGGGCGGCGGACTCGTCGGAAATCTGTGCTCGTATCTGCATGAACTGTCCCTGATGAAAACAGGGGAAGCACCGGCAGTTTCCGCCGGCGCTTCGGGAGCGATTTTTTCTGCAGTCGGAGCGATGCTTGTTCTTCTGGCATTTCGGAAAGGAAGGCTGGAGGATCTCACCTTCCGGCGGATGGCCGTCATGGCTGTCCTTTCGCTGCTGGTCGGATTCCAGTCTTCAAATGTGGACAACTTCGCACACATCGGCGGTTTTTTGGCAGGTGCAGTCCTGATGGCGGTTCTCTATCCGGGAATGGCAAGGATCAGGAAAAGGGGAAAACGACCGTAAAGGTGCTTCCTTCCCCGGGCACGGAAGAAACGGAAATCGTGCCGTCGTGTGCAGTTACAATTTCCTTGCAGATGGCAAGTCCAAGGCCGGTTCCGTTTTTCTTATGTGTGACAAAAAGGTCAAAGAGAGTCGGCAGATCCTCGGCGGGGATTCCGCAGCCAGTGTCCTGCACACGGATGGTCAGAAAGTCACCGTCGAAACAGAGAGAGATTTTGATCGTTCCGCCGGAAGGCATTGCTTCCGCCGCATTTCGGATCAGGTTCAGAAAAAGCTGACGAAATTGCGTGGTATCAAGGGCAAAGCGCGGAATGGCAGATTCCTTGACAAGTTCAATGGAAACCTGTTGTTTTTCGAGGAGAACGCCGGTATCGGCACAGAGATTCTGGAGCAGAAGATAAGGATTCACGTAAGCGCGTACCGCCCGATATGAATGATTATAGCAGGAGAGCTCATCGAGCAGGGAGTTCAGAAAAGCCATATTTTCCTGGATTTTCTGAAAATAGAGATCGTTGGAAAGCTCCGGATGCGCTAAAAGAAGAAGCTGATGAAAGCTGTGGATAACCGCAACAGGATTTCGAACCTCATGTGAAATCCGGGAAATCATAGCGTGACATTCTTCCGATAAGCCCTGTGAATTGGTTGTTGGTTCTTTTGACATAGCCGTATCCTCCTTATGATGCGTAGGTAATGATTTTTGATTAGGCAAAAGTTTAGCATTGAAAGGGGGAGCGCGCAACAAAAAGCGTTCTGCATTATTTGACATTTTTCGACAAATAGTGAGAAAATAGAGTTGTTCGGAACCGTGCAGAACGGGATTCGGAACAACAGAAAAATTAAAAAAAGTAAAGGAGAAAAAGATCATGGATTGTATTTTTTGTAAATTAGCAAACGGAGAAATTCCAACCGCGACACTGTATGAGGACGATGAGTTCCGTGTCATTCTGGATCAGGGACCGGCAACGAAAGGACATGCGCTGATTCTTCCAAAACAGCATTTTGCAAACATTTATGAAATTCCGGATGAAACCGCAGCGAAAGCAATGATTCTCGGCAAAAAAATGGCGACGGCCATGACGAAAGCGCTTCATTCCGATGGCTTCAATCTGGTACAGAACAATGGTGAGGCAGCAGGACAGACGGTATTCCACTTCCATATGCATCTGATTCCAAGATATGAAGGTGACAATGCCGGTATTGCTGCATGGAAGCAGGGAACTCTCGAGGATGCGGTAAAAGAGCAGATCATTAAGAGCGTGACGGCAGAGCTGAAGGCCTGAGAAAAGACTGGCAGCAGCCAGAAAAAGAATCAATGACAGACGAACAGGGGCGGAGAACAATGGACAAAAATAACTTTTCAGAAATATATAAAAAGTATGTAATGACAGCCTATTCAGCCGCAATGCAGGTGGTACACAATGAAGCCGATGCGGATGATATCGCACAGGAAACGATGGTGAAACTGTACCTGAATATTGATGCGCTGGATGAAGACAGAGTAGAAGGCTGGGTCCGTGTCGCTGCAAAGAATCTGGGAATTGATTATCAAAGAAAAGCACAACGTTTTGACTGGAACGAACTGGATGAGGATCTTCGGGCGGAAGAGATGGAACTTCCGACGCTTGCAGAGGAAGAAAAGCAGGAGAGAAATCATTTTTTTCGGGAAGTGATGGATGCACTGAAAGATCATGATGAATCGGGTTATTATATTACGCGTGAAATCAAGGTGCATGAGCGTTCGGAAAAGGAAGTAGCATCCGAAATGGGTATCACCATCGGAAATCTGCGGGTGAAAATGACCCGGACAAAAAAATGGCTTTGCCAGCACTTTGCTGACAAAGCCAGAGAAAGGGGATTTCTGTAGTTACTATTTGCGTTCGCATTCCTGGATCAGGGAAAGGATGCGGCCGATGGAATCGGTGTGGCTGCTCTTCTTCATCGCATTGATATAGGTCTGACGGTTTTCGTAAACCTCACGGATTGCGGACTGAAGAGTCTGCGCATTCACGGATTCTTCTTCCAGAACTTTACTGTAACCCTGACGCTCAAAGGAACGCGCATTTAAAATCTGGTCTCCGCGGCTGGCATTGGCAGAAAGCGGAATCAGAATGTTTGGTTTTGCCAGAGCACTGATTTCGCAGATCGCATTTGCGCCGGCGCGGGAGATGATCAGATCTGCTGCGGCGAAGAGATCCGGGAGCTCATCTTTGATGTACTCGAACTGAACGTAACCTTCGGTGCCGTTTAAGGATGCATCCAGTTTATCTTTACCGCAGAGATGAATCACCTGGAAATCTTTCAGAAGTTCTGGTAAAATAGAACGGACCGCATTATTGACAGCGACGGAACCGAGGCTTCCTCCGATGACGAGAATAACCGGTTTTGCGGCATTGAATCCGCAGAACTTCAGGCCTTCCCGTGCATCGCCGGACAGCAGTTCCTGGCGGATTGGCGTTCCGGTCAGAACGGCTTTGTTTTCCGGGAGACATTTAACGGTTTCCGGGAAATTACAGCAGACCTTTGCAGCGGACGGAATACACAGCTTATTTGCCAGGCCAGGCGTCATATCTGATTCATGGATGAGCGCCGGGACTTTACATGCTTTGGCGGCAAGGACAACCGGTACCGAAACGAAGCCGCCTTTGGAGAAGACAACGTTTGGTTTCAGCTTTTTGAGCAGTTTTTTTGCTTCAAAGTAGCCTTTTACGACGCGGAATGGATCGGAAAAGTTTTTCGGATCGAAGTAGCGGCGCAGCTTTCCGGATGAAATTCCGTAGTACGGAATGCCGAGATCTTCGATCAGCTTGCGCTCCATACCGTCGTAGGAACCGATATAAGAGATTTTATAACCTGCTTCCTTTAATTTTGGAATCAGGGCAATATTCGGGGTAACATGGCCGGCGGTACCTCCGCCTGTCAGAACAATATGCTTCATGAGAATTCCTCCCTGGAATTTGATAATATCATTTGGCTTTTATTATCCCCTCAAGAAGAAAAAAAGTCAAGAGCGGTTACAACATGGAAAATGCCGAGGAACGGAAGAAGATGAAAAAGATAGAAAAAGAAGAACAGCTGAAAAAGAAACTGGAGCAGACGATGGAAGAAAAAATGGCTGCGGATTCGAAAACGGTGGAAGGGGAATCGGCAGTTGTAAAGGCAGAGGAAGGAAACACAGCAACAGAACAGGAGGCTGCGCCTGCGCTTTCAGAGGAAGAACTGAACGCAATGTACGAGCGCTTCCAGAAGCGACTCCAGAAGGAAGGACTCGCGGACGCGGAAGGAAACCCGACAGAAAAAACACTGGAGATCCGTCGCCAGATCGTGGAGAGAAAGGCAGAACGCGAAAAGCAGGCGGAGAGACAGAAGAAGATTGCGAAGAGAGCGAAAACAACAAAACATTGGGTACGGACGGCAAAGGCGGCTGGTGTTGTGTTGGTTGTGGGAGCGTGCGTTTTTGGAGCAAGTATGACGAGCGAGGCGAATCGGATTCGGTTGGTGGAGACGATTAGTGGGGTTCGGAATACGGGAGACGTTACTTGGACAGATAATGGTGAAGATCGAGATGGGTCGGAAACTAATTTTGAACAAGCAAAAACTGAAATTGTAGAAAAGGTTCATATTGCAGTGCCGGAATTTTATTATATTCCGGAAGGCATGGAGTATAGTAAGTTTTTTATGATACCTGAAGCACAAATGGCGGTAATTAAGTACAAATATAATGAAAATTCTGTATATTTTCATTTGATGGGAAATGAAAAAGATTTATCACAAGGAAACTGGAAGGACAAAGAAAAAGTCCAAATAGAAACTTTAGACGAAGTTTTGGATGTTGAGATGGGAACGATGTCTGAAAATGAAGAAGAAAATTATTATGCGGTTTGGAAATATAAAGATGCATATTATGAATTAAGTGGTCAGATAGAAAAGGAAGAAATAGTAAAAATTTTAAATGGAATGCAGTATAATCTGTAATTTTTTAAAAACATGTACGTATATATAATGTAGATGAAGACGAGGGGAAAGAGGAAGTATGAAAAAGGTTATGAATTTAAAACGCTTACTCTTCTGCGCGATGCTCGTCTTGATGATGTCGTTAAATGTAGTGAATGTACAAGCAGATGCTTTGGATTATTTGGGAAGTACAATAGATGGATCCGTATTGACAAATGATCTAGAGTCAAGTGGTACTTATCAAAGTGTAGCAAGAAGTACGTATTTGCATCAGGGATTTGTTAGAATTACAAATAACGGGAATGGATACGTTGGAATTGCCGCTGGAACAGAATGCAATGTTAGCTGCAATACGGTAAAGTTGAATGTTTACTTAGAACGATCGAAGGGTGATGGCAATTTTTATAGTTACCAAAAGTGGGAAAAGGTGGCTTATAATACAGACTGTTTATATATGGGAACAGAGGTAAAAGTAGAAAAGGGTTACTACTATCGTTTAAGAGGCTATCATTCATGTACTAAGAATGGTACCATTGAAAATGGTGGAAGTTCGACTAATGGTATTTATATCGGATGATATCTCCTTGTATCTAACATATAAACATAAAAAATGAAAATAAGCAAAAATATCAACGATATATAAGCGCAAAAGAGGTAGCGTAAACGAACGAATAAAATTTCTAAACCAACCCAGTTTGCAACTCCCTAATTCCTTTAGAAAACCTCCTGGGGCCAGTCCCCTATAGAAACCTTATAACAATGAATATATTAAGACGAAAACGCAGATCTTTCAGGATTTTCAACGCGTCGAAATTCCTTTTTCCAACCACAACACAGATCTGAGTCATCATGTGTTACTATGTTCAGCGTGTGAGTGATCATACGGAACATCGGCTGGCCCCGATAAGTGAGGCATCGGTATTACTGCAGGAATACCGGTGCCTCTTTTCTATGCACTTCCGGTGGCCGATGCCCATAATTGAACAAAAATATCAAGATTGTTGTGCAATCTGCCTTAAAATTCCGTTGGAATCTGCCAGATATTATGCTATAATAATCAAAAAAGAGAGAATAAGCATAAAATACAAAAGGAATTTCAGATTATTTTCGCGGACAACGCGTCAAAGACCATGCTGGCATGGGAACTTGACGACTGCTGGCCGCGATAACGGGCCAAACGTATAACGCGTGTTTTGACCCGCAGTGACAACATTTTGTCCCCGAACAAACACGGGAGAACAGGAGGCATCTTATGCGTCTTACATTTCTTGGAGCAACACATGAAGTGACGGGCAGTTGTTATTATCTGGAGGCTGCCGGAAAGAAGTTTTTAGTGGACTGCGGTATGGAGCAGGGACCGAATATTTATGAAAACAAGCCGATTCCGGTCCCGGCATCCCAGCTTGATTTTGTATTGATCACGCACGCGCACATCGATCACACCGGAAATCTGCCGCTGCTGTATGCGCACGGCTTCCGCGGTCCAATCTATATGACCCCGGCGACGGTAGCGCTTTCGGACATCATGCTCCGCGATAGCGCACACATTCAGCTCGCCGAGGCCGAGTGGCGGAACCGCAAAAACCGCCGGGCGGGAAAAGAAGATTACGTCACGCCGTACACAATGGAGGATGCCCTCGGCGTGATCCGCTTACTGGAGGGCATTCCGTATCATCAGCGTGTGACACTATCGGACGGCATTCAGATCCGTTTCCTCGATGCCGGTCATCTGCTCGGCTCCGCATCCATTGAGCTGTGGCTGACAGAGGACGGTGTGACGAAAAAACTGCTCTTCTCCGGCGATATCGGAAATATCCATCAGCCGCTGATCAACGACCCGGAGTACCCAGAGAGCGCTGATTACGTGATTATGGAATCCACCTACGGTGACCGGAGCCACGGTCCGAAACCGGATTATGTACCGGAGCTGGCAAAAATCATTCAGGAAACGCTCGACCGCGGCGGCAACCTCGTGATCCCGTCGTTTGCTGTTGGAAGAACGCAGGAGATGCTGTACTTTATTCGTGAAATTAAGGCAGAACATCTGGTTCACGGTCACGGCGAATTCCCGGTTTACGTGGACAGTCCGCTTGCCGTTGAGGCAACCAATATTTTCCGCGATCACCAGAAAGAGTGCTACGATTCCGATGCTGCAGCGCTCCTTGCGCAGGGCATTAACCCGATTCTGTTTCCGGGCTTAAAGCTCTCGATTACATCCGATGAATCGAAAGCCATCAACTTCAACGAAACCCCGAAGGTCATTATCTCCGCGAGCGGCATGTGCGATGCGGGACGAATCAAGCATCATCTGAAGCACAACCTCTGGCGGCAGGAGAGTACGGTTCTCTTCGTCGGCTATCAGGCCGTCGGTACACTGGGACGGGCGCTGATCGGAGGCGCGAAGGAAGTGAAACTGTTCCAGGAAGAGGTTCATGTGAACGCGCACATCATCCAGTTCCCGGGCATGAGTGGCCACGCAGATCAGGAAGGACTGCTCAAATGGGCGGGCAGTCTGCGGGCAAAACCGGACCGCGTTTTCGTGACGCACGGAGAGGATAAGGTGACGGAACTTTTTGCAGAAAAACTGTGGGATGAATTCCGTTATCCGGCGATGGCTCCGTTCTCCGGAACCGTATTTGATCTGAAAGAAAATGAATTTATCGAGAAAACTGTCGGCATTCCGATCCAGAAAGAAAGTGCCGCAAATGCAGGAACCCTGCGCACGAGAAGCAGCGGAAATGCCGTCTTCGACCGCCTCGTTGCGGCTGGTCAGCGGCTGCTTACGGTTATTACAAGAAACAAAGGCGGCGCCAACAAAGATCTTTCCAAATTTGCTGACCAGATCAACAGTCTCTGCGACAAATGGGACAGATAAAGCAGTCCGGTGGCTGGAAGAAAGACTGTGCTATTAATATAGAAGAAAAACCGGAAGAAAGCAGGCGGCAGGGAAGCTGTGCTGCATCAGAAAAGAAAAAACAGAAGTGGATAAATTACAAACTCCCCGGGGTGAGCATTCCCCGGGGAGTTATTATAATAAAAAAGAGCAAGCGTAAAAAAAGTTATTTCTGGATAGCCTGTTCCAGCGCTTTTGCAAGCTGGTCTGGACATGATGTTCCGCGTCCGTTGCAGTCGATGCCTTTCATGCGGGAGATGGCTTCGTTTACGTCCATGCCCTCAACGAGTCTTGCAACACCCTGTGTGTTTCCGTTGCATCCGCCTACGAACTGTACGTTGTGTACTTTACCGTCTTCTACCTCAAACAGAATTTTTCTGGAACAGGTACCTTTTGTTGTATATTCCATCGATAGGATCCTCCTTTGTGAATAAAAAATTAGAACATTATCGTGAACTTCAGCCACGATAATTCTTCGGTTCCTGCTATTATATCATAGATTACGAAAACAGCAAAGAAAAAAGATACCACAGATCCCAAATTTATTGTATACTGTAACAGGAATTACAAAGAAACCAGAAGGAAAAGAAAATGGACTCCCGGAGTTTTCCGTTCTTACTTTAGCGGCTGACCGCTGACAAAAATGATTTCATAAAAGCAAGAACAGAAAGAATCGGGGAGTACATGTAAAGTTATTGGAGGATATCATAAACATGAAGTTAATCGGAATTATCGGTGCAATGGAAGTTGAAGTTGCAAGCTTAAAGGAAATGATGACGGATGTTACAATCCGCACGAAGGCATCCATGGAGTTCAACCACGGTTACCTGAACGGAAAAGAAGTGGTTGTTGTGCGCAGCGGAATCGGCAAAGTAAACGCCGGTATCTGCACCCAGATTCTTGTAGATGATTACGGCGTGGACTGTGTCATCAACACCGGAATTGCAGGCTCCCTGCGGAATGAAATTAACATCGGCGATATCGTGATCTCGACCGATGCTGTTCAGCACGACATGGATGTGCGCATCTTCGGATACCCGCTCGGCGAGATTCCGCAGATGGGTGTTTTGAGCTTCCCGGCAGACGAGCACCTCGCAGAGGTGGCAGAGGAAGTCTGCAAGGAAGTCAATCCGGAAATCCAGGTATTCCGCGGACGCGTGGTCAGCGGTGACCAGTTTATTTCCAGCAAAGAAGTGAAAAACCGTCTGATCGAGGAATTCAACGGTTCCTGCGCCGAGATGGAGGGCGCTGCGATTGCGCAGGGCGCTTATCTGAACAAGATTCCATACGTCGTACTCCGCGCCATCTCCGACAAAGCAGACGACAGCGCAACAATGGACTACCCGACCTTTGAGAGCGAGGCAGCCCGCCACTGTGTCAACCTGCTGCAGGAAATGGTAAAACGCCTGTAATCTAAAAAAAGCAAGAAGAAAAAATCGACAAACGGGCAGGCGAAAACCAGCGAAACCACGCGAACCGGCACGAAAGCAGTCCCCTGAAGGAACGAAAAATAAAAATTCACGCGAAAAAGCACAGAATCACGAAGAATTTGACGAACGTTTTTTGTTTCCAAATTTTTCCGGCAGTGCTATACTGTGGCACATCGGAGGAGGAGACGTCCTTCTGTCCGATATGCCAGCGGAAGAATCCTGTGCGCGCAAATTCTGCCGCGGCATCCGCCGATGCACCGCAACGGAAGCACCGGCATATGATCATGACAGGCAAATTCAAAAATCATCAGGGGGAATAAGAATGCTGGAGTTTTGTGTGAAACAAAATGTGTTCTTATACGCAATGATAGCAGCAGGAATCGCCGGTGTGTGGTGCCTGTTCTGGAATAACCGTTTCTACACCCGGGCCATCCGCGATCTCGGAAGGCTGAAGGAACCAAAGTCGAAATGGACCAGGTCGGTGCTGGAAACGTGTCAGAGAAAAGCGCATCCCTTTTCGAATGCCGGGGCGTTTATGCGCAGCCAGATTGCACAGGGCAGGTCAGCGGGAATGGCAGTCCCGACGCTTCTGCGCGGAAGCCAGAATATGATCCTCACGGTTCTGGCGCTGTCGATTCTTTCGCTGTGGGCGATCTACCGATACCGTTATGGAGAGACGGAGCTGATGCGCTACCTCGGAACGGGCATCGCGCTCGCCGGAGGCCTTGTCTTTTTCCGGCTCTGTCTGGATTTCGGCGGAAAAGAGGAAATTCTGCTGAACGGCTGGACAGACTATCTGGAAAATGAGTTTGCAGCGACGAAACAGAGTGCGGTGCTGGAAACCGTACAGCAGACCGAACGGCAGCCGGTGCAGGCGGAAACCATGGCACAGGCAGGAACCGGAGCGGCGAAAGCAAAAGCGCAGACTGCGGGAAGCGAGTCCGCCAAAGAGAGGAATGAACTGTTCGCAGATCCGGAAAAAGAAGCGAGGATTTCGAAAGTCAGGGAGGGCATCCGCCAGACCGCCGCGGCCGAGAGCAGGTTTGCCGGAATGCTGACGCCCGAGGAAGAGAAGCTGATGAGGGAGATTATCAGCGAATACGTGTAAATACCAGGGGATCAGGCCGGGGAGCATGGCATATCGACATGACCATATTTCCGAATCGGCAGTCCGCAGGTATCTAAGATAAAAATATTTCAGGCAGTGCCGTCTTTCAAAACAGACAGGCGGCACTGCTTTCCCGGATAAAGCAGAATCATCATCTGCAAAAGGAGGAACCAACATGAGACTTGTAATTCTTGAGGCAGAGTCACTGGGAAAGGACATGGATCTGTCCGGCTTTTCCCGTTTTGGAGAAGTGACAGTATATGAAAAAACAACGGAGGAGGAATGCCCGGAGCGTGTGCGGGAGGCGGATATTGTCATCTGCAACAAGGTGCGCATGTGCAGCCGCACCCTGTCCGGCGCGGAGAACCTGAAACTGATCTGCGTCACCGCAACCGGCATCAACAACATCGATCTCGATTATGTGAAGCGCCACAACATCGCCGTGACGAACGTCGCCGGCTATTCCACCGTCAGCGTGGCCCAGCACACCTTTGCGATGTACTTCTATCTGGCAGAAAAACTCCGTTATTACGATGATTACGTAAAAAACGGCAGCTACGCCGCCAGCCGCCTTTTCACCTGCATGGACAGACCGTTCACCGAGCTGGAGGGCAAGACGTGGGGCATCATCGGCCTTGGCGCGATCGGCAGAAAAGTGGCTTCGATTGCACAGGCATTCGGCTGCCGTGTGATCTATTACTCCACCTCCGGTGCACACGACGATCCGGACTACGAGCGGGTCGATCTCTATCGTCTGCTGAAGGATTCTGATGTGGTTTCCATCCACGCCCCGTTAAATGAGGCGACCGAGAACCTGATGAATATCGAAACGTTTGCCAACATGAAGCGGAACGCAATTCTGATCAACGTCGGCCGCGGCTCGATCGTGAATGAGCGTGACCTCTGCTGTGCCCTGCGCGAAGGCCTGATCGCCGGAGCAGCGCTCGATGTACTTTCCAGCGAGCCGATCCGCAGTGACAGTCCGTTGCTGAAAATGGCGGACGACGACCGCCTGTACATCACGCCGCACATCGCCTGGGCATCGAAGGAAGCCCGCACGCGCCTGATCGGACTGGTGCAGAAAAATATTGCTTCGTACCTGGAAGGCGGCATGGAAAACCGCGTGGTATAAAAGGGATACAAAGCCAGGGACAAAATACATAAAAAGAGCCGGACATCCGACGGAACCGCAGAGGGGACTGTAAGAACAGCCGCTCCCAAGTTCCGCCGGATGCCCGGCTTTTGCATTTGCTTTATTCGCTGCAAAAACGAGAGAACATTATTCCTCTGTAATCTGAATTTCCAGATAATCAAACTCCAGAGATTCAATAAAATTATCCTGTGTGAACCGCGTTTTCGATCTCCGTTTAAACTCCGAAATATTCGTATCGAGCCAGATCGGCTTCGCCAGATTCCAGGCATCACAGATTTCATCGAGCGCACGGAAGACCTTGTGCGTTCTGGTATCCTCATCGTCGATGCAGACGGTAAGATCCTGAAGAACATGATTGTTTTCCACTAATTTTCCCCACATCTGAAACATATTAAAAATCCTCCTGAAAAGTACAAAGTGTATGGTCGTAACTAATTAGAACGCTATCATCTAAACCTAAATCACCAAATATTCTAAGGTAAATGTCCACATTCCCCTCTTTATCTACTTCAATCTTCTGTATAATCTGTTTCAACTGCTCATTTGTCATATCTGCAACTGAAGTAATGCCCTCAATGTTTTTGAACGTATGCTGTACGATTTCTTCCAACTGGTCGCCCTTATTCAGATTATACTCTACCAGTTTTAACTCGTTTTCCAGTTTCTCAATCTTTTTCTTCATACCTCCGATTTTTTCATTCAGTTCCTCACGGCTGATTAAATCATCTGTGTACATATCCATATACTTTTCTCTTGTCTTTTTCAACTTTGCAAGTTCTGTCATTAGTTCATTTTCGTATTGTTCATTATCTTCCTTTTTCTTATATATCCGATTAAACTCTTTTACAATACGATTTATGATATTCTTCTTATCCTTTAAAATCTCTTTAAAATATTCATCTAATGCCTGTATGAGTTCCGCTTCATCTATCGTGACTGCATTCGGGCAATTATCTACCCCTTTTCCGTTATGTCCCGAACAAACCCAACGAATATAAGTATTTTTATAGGTTCTGACTGTTCTTCTAAAAGACCAGCCACATTCTTTACACTTAATTAAGGTACTAAAAATATATTTGTTACTCTGTCGTTCTTTATTTAGTTTAAATGCCTTATGCCTGCTTTTTAATACTTCTTGTGCCTTATCAAATATCTCCGGTTCAATGATTCTAAGTTCCGGCTTGTCCGTAATCAGCCACTCGCTTTCTTCTTTTGTGGTTCTTACCCCAGTCAGAAAGTCCTCAACTTCCTCTTTTCCATTGATGATTTTTCCCGTATAGAGTTCATTTGTAAGAATACGGCAAATCGCATTTTGACTCCACGCACAATTACGTTTTGTTTTTATCCCTTGTTCATTCAACATATTTGCGATTTTAGCCGCACCATATCCCTCGTCAATATACCATTTGTAAATCTGCCTTACATTTCTAGCTTCTTCTTTATTTATTTCAAGATTGAAATAATCTCCAATCGTTTTATCATACCCATAAACAATATTAGGAACTCGTCCTTTTTCTGCGTTCATTTTCTTTCCGAATTTCACACGTTTAGAAGTGTTTGCACTTTCTTCCTGTGCCAAAGCTCCGAAAATGGTTAGAACAAATTCCGAGTTCCCCAATACTGTCATATTCGCTGTTAAAAATGTTGTTTCAATTCCTAGTGCTTTCAATGCACGAATACTTTGTAAGAAATCAACGGTATTACGGGCAAATCTTGAAATATCCTTTACAACAACCATATCAAATAACCCCTGCTTTGCGTCACGCATGAGTTTTTGAAATTCTTTTCGATTTTTAATCTTTGTTCCCGAAATACCCTCATCTGCATATAGTCTTACAAGATTATGTCCATTACGCTCTGTAAACTCTGCAAAAAACTTTTTCTGTGCTTCTAAACTATTTAACTGGTCTGATTTATCTGTTGATACTCTACAATAAGCGGCTATATTCATCTCCAACACCTACCTATTTACTAATCATCTTTCTGTTACTTCTTTATCTTATCATAGTCACTTCTGTTTCTCAAGATGAATTTGCAACTTACTATACTATTTTCATTACTTCTTCATACTCTTTCTTCTGTATAGCACTTTCTACTTCTTTTTCTAATCTTTGGACACCTACTGCTACGAAAATCTTTGCTATGTACTGAACGGTTTCTTCCTCCGTATTCGGATTATGAAAACGTATATTCAGTTTCGTCTTTTTCAAATATGTTCACTCCTAAAAGTCCTTTCTGCATTTATATGTCCAGTCTGAACGATTATTCCCTTTTACCTTAACTTCTCTTTTCACTTAACTTTAAGGATTTTAAGTAGTCCTCATACAACTGCTTCTGTGTGATATTCATTTCTCCATTTGCTATGAGATTCCCAATATAATCTCTCTGCTCTATCTTTCCCACCTCTGCAAACAGCTTTAAAGATGGTGCAACATATTTTTCCAGCCATTCCCACACCTTTTGCAGACTTTTCTTCTGTGGTTGCATGGTAAGTTTCACCTTACCTATGTCTTTCATCAGTTCCGCCCACGCGCGATAAGTGGGATAAAGTCTTTTTCGAGTTGTCATGCTGTCTGTCGGCTTTTCTAAAAATCGTATTTTACTGTTCAATACTTCCATTGCCAGTCCTGCCACATCTCTGTATCTCAATAATTCCTGTACGACACTTACTGCCATTTCCTGTCGAAATCTCAATTCATATCGATTCCAATTTTCATCCAGTTCCGTTCCATACTTTTTATTCTGTTCATATCCTTTTTCATAAAATACCAATCTTAAATTACTGGCTGAACTGCCGAGATAAAGACTTCCACCTTTACTCTGAAAGACTTCCTCTTTTAGTTCTCCCGAATCGTGAAAATCTATCTCCCGTAACTTTGTGGAAAGCAATCCCTCTTTTGTCCTTACAATCAAATCGGGAATACTCAAATATGGTTTTCTATCATCTATCGCCAAATCAATCCGAGGAAAGTTGATGTGATACTGGCAAACTCTGTTTAAGAAATCAAACCATGTTTCCTCATTGAGCTGTAAAAAAATCTCATAGTTGCGACAGCCTTTCCCACTCATTAAAATCTGAAAGCCTTGATACTGTGCGTTTCCTGTTGGCTTTAGCACCTTGATATTATCGAAGATTGCTACAACCTCATGTCCTGCAATCCCCTTTTCATAGCCTGTGACCGTCATAAGTTCCAAAGGTATTCTCAGCACATCTTCTATGACTGCTTCTAATGGAACTTCCTTAATGGTTATCTGACACCAGTCTATCAACGCGCTTAATTCTTCTTTCTGCCGTATTACTCCCCTGTTAGTGTAGGGGAGTTCTGAAAGAAGACTTCCGCTTCTTTCTTCCAAATTTATCAAACCTCCTATCTGCAACGGCATTGCCGTTGCCCTGCCCCCAACCTGCCGTTTGGTACGTCAGAACGGGGACAGGAACTTTGACTGCCTATACCTGTTTGCTTGAAATACTGCGGATTCCTTTACAGGTAATCCTCTCCACCAGCACAGGGAAATTCCCTCTCTGTACATAAGGCGAGTATACTGCTTCTTCCAGTTCTACCACCGCATAAGGCTCAATCTTCGGAAGTTCCGTTGCTTCCAGACGAATATCCACGCTGTTTCCTAACTTCATGCTTCCAAGATGAAGTTTTAAGGCTTCCACTTCCTCTGTTTTCTTCTTGTTCTCCCTATCATAATGGTAACAAGCGTCTGCACCCATAAATCGAAGTTCTCCAAAGGCTTCTCTGACCTGTTCTTTTGTCAATGTAATCTGCATACATCTTCCTTTCTCCCCGTCCTGCCGATAGGACAGCTTTCTTTTATTTCCAGTTCCTTTGATATGACGTCATATAGTTCAGTTATTTCTGAACCCATTTGTATCATAGCACACAGATTTTCAGTTCGCAAGAGAAAGTTTAGTTTTTTATGAACTTTTTATTTTCTTTTTTCTGCACCTGTGGTATAGTGGATTTAGATGATAAGATATAACAAGTTATAACGAGATATAGAAAGAGAGGTTTTTTCAGATGAATACCATCGCAGAACGGATTCGATTTGCTATGAAAGCTAAAAATAAGAAACAGATTGATATTGTAAAAGATACAGGTATCAGCAAAGGAGCATTCAGTTCCTATCTTTCAGGACAGTACAATCCCAAAGCAGATAAAATGGAACAGATTGCCGATTCTTTAGATGTGGACTTGCGGTGGCTTTACGGAGAGAACGTACCCATGCAGACTGGCTCACAAGGGCAGGAACAGGCACTTCCTTATGTCTTTTATAATAATGACTGCTCGGAATATCTTCTTGACAAGCTAGATGATATGTATATTGCCATGATGCCCCAGTATGCCGCCATGATTCCCCGTTTCTATGTTCTTGTAGACAGGAGTTCCAATGCAATGCACCTGCTCCCCTTGTTTTTAAAAGAGGACTGCTCCGAGTTTTACGAATGTCCATCAGACCTGTTCCACTCTGACAGGCACGCTATTTTTACAAAAGATTTTGAAAGTATCAACATGGTACTGATAACTGCTACTATATATTATTACGGAATTGACACAAAAACGTTTGAACCGAAAGTTACCATGCTTTCCTATTCACCAACTGATGATTGTTTTCAAATCAATACTAAACCATATGGATTCCATATAAAGGCATTTGAGAAAGAAATTGAAAAAGAAGCACTATACCTAAAATATCACAACCAACAATAAACAAGAGGACTTGCAAGGTTTCTGACCTTACAAGTCCTCTGCTGTATCATGGTGCTGTTGGCTGTGTCCGTTCCGTCAAGGACTGCCCTACGGCGTATCGGCTTCGCCTTGATCCTTGACCTCACTATAATTGTACAACTAACTTCATCATATAATAATATTCTTATCAAAATCGCCCAAATATAATTGATTATTGGTAAAAAACACGATATAATAACCAAAAATCTAAAAGCAAGGAGGATTGATTCCCATGGTATATGTGTAAAATATTAAGAATTCTTTGTTAAAATTTGTATTACATTCAGAAAGGAGCGTTTCTATGAAGATTAAGAAAAAATTAATGGGTATGTTATCTTGTTTATTAGTCGCAACAATTCTTCCAGTACAAGTATATGCTTCTGAATCAGCACAACCTTATGAACGAACATACTATTCTAAGGAAAACAATACAGAAGTTATTATTGAGTCTAATGCATATAATATGCCAGAAGAAGATATTTCCGAAATTGTACGTGAAAATCCTAATACAAGAATTATAATTTCAAATTATGTTGAAGCAGAACCAATGATTCAACCTCGATTAGTTATGGGCGTTGAAATCACACAAAAAAATACAACTCAATCGAATTATGTGGATAAAGATAGTTTTGTTATATCTGTTGCCAAAGGTTCTAAAGTCACATTAAGCGAAACTTGGACTCAATCACTTGCGGCATCTGTAACACATAAAGAAGCAAAAAACGCTTTAAAATTGAATGGTACTATTACCAAAACATATACTAAAACTAAATCTTTCTCAGGACCACCAGAAAATAGTGCATATAATAGTCGAGAGTATAGAGTAAAGTTCTATGCTGACAAAGGTACATATAAAGGCTACTATATCACAGATATGGGAAGAGGTCCTTCAATCAGCGGTTCATTTAAAAATCCTTTACGTTATGCAGAATATAGCATTGACAAAAAAATTTAATAATATGTAAATAAAGGTTGGGAAAAGCAGTCCCAACCTTTTATTTTTTCCTATATGCTTCATATCCACAAATCAATACTCCTATAATAAGAATAAGTATAGAAATTAAAAAGGGAAGTAGTACATCATTTTCCCTAAAAGATACGATTAAACCACTTTGACCATTTACAATACATGGATTTAAAATAGTATATACAAAGCAGGCAAATGAATATATAAATCCAATAGTAGATAAAATTATCCCTAAAGCAAATTTTTTCATTTCAATATCCTCCTATCTTTAAAATTTCAAACATTGAATTTATGAATTAAGTATATCACTTTTCAGTAATCGCAGCAATAAAAATTAACATATTTACCCAAATACATACTTTTGCATTTCTACAAACAATAGTCTCACATTTTTTTATCATTCAATTTAATAATTCTTTCCGATTTACTACACCATTTAGTACACCATTTTTGTATCAAACTACACCATTTTATGATATATTACATCACTTTACTATTTTCAAAATCTTGCAAAACATCAGTAAATACAAGGGTTTAAGAAGTTACATCAACTTATGGAAAAGCATTGTCAGAAAATCTATAAATTCCTGTTTATACTGTTCCATTTTTTACCTCCAATTATTTCACAACGCCGATGATCTCGTGAATATCTTCTATTTTCTGTCTTTCCATAAATGAACGGATTCCATCTACTACCATTTCTGTTGTCCGCGGCTCAAAAAAGTTTGCTGTTCCAACGGAAACGGCTGTCGCTCCTGCCATAATAAATTCCAGAGCATCTTCTGCGGAGGCGATTCCTCCCATGCCGATAATCGGAAGAGATACTGCATTCGCAACCTGATATACCATTCTTACTGCCACAGGTTTTACTGCAGGTCCTGACATTCCCCCTGTTTTATTCGCAAGCGCAAAAGTTCTTCTGTTGATGTCAATTTTCATTCCTGTGATTGTATTAATAAGAGACAGAACATCTGCTCCACCAGCCTCTGCTGCACGCGCCATTTCTGTCACATCAGTTACATTCGGGCTTAATTTCATAATCACAGGCTGCTTTGCGTATTTCTTCACTTCTTTTGTAATTGCCTCAAGAGCTCTCGGATCCTGTCCAAAGGCAATTCCTCCCTCTTTTACGTTCGGGCAGGAAACATTGATTTCCAGCATATCTACCGGCTCGTTTGCAAGGCGTTCCACAACTTCACAATAATCCTCTGTTGTTTTTCCGCACACATTTACGATAATCTTTGTATCAAATTTTTTAAGGAATGGAATGTCTCTTTCGCAAAACACATCAATTCCCGGATTCTGCAGTCCTATGGCATTTAACATTCCACTGTTTGTCTCCGTAATACGCGGTGTGGGGTTTCCTGGCCAGGGTACATTAGCTACGCCTTTCGTCACAACTGCACCGAGCTTATTTAAATCCACAAACTCGCTGTATTCCTCTCCGGAACCAAAAGTACCGGAAGCTGTCATTACCGGATTTTTTAACTCCACACCGGCAAGAGTTACATTCATTTTACTCATAACTCCACCTCCGTACTTAAAAATACAGGGCCGTCCTTACATACACGCTTATTGTGTACATGTGAGTGAGAATCCACTTCTTTTGACTGGCATACACATCCGAGACATGCGCCGATTCCGCACGCCATACGCTCTTCCATAGAAATCCAGCATGGAATATTCTTTTCTTCTGCGTACGCTTTGATGGCACGAAGCATAGGAGTCGGGCCGCAGGCAAAAATCGCGTCCGCCTCCAGATTGTTTTCACGTATGGCATCCATTACATTTCCCTTTGTGCCTGCAGAACCGTCCTCTGTTGCAACATATACAGGACAGTATTTTTCAAATTCTTCATTTAAAAACAGCTCGTCACGATATCCAAGAACTGCTGTTGCCTCTGCCTCAATCTCCTTCGCAGTCTGAAGCATGGGCGGAATGCCGATTCCTCCGCCGATTAAAAACACACGTTTTCCTTTTACCTCGGAAAGAGGAAATCCATTCCCAAGAGGCCCCATCGTTTCAATAGAAACACCTGCATGGCATTTTGAAAACATTTCTGTTCCTGTATTTTTGCCTGTCACACGGTACACAAGACGAAGCTGGCCTTTTTCCCTGTCAATCTCACAGAGACTTATGGGACGTGGAAGCAGCTTGCTTCCGTCTCTTGTATACAAAGAAACAAACTGGCCCGGTACTGCATTTCCGGCAATTTTATCTGTCTGAAGCCACATACTGTAAATGTCAGAGGCAATGCACTCCTGACTTACAATTCTGCATTTTTCTTTTGCTTTCATTTCTGTCCTCCTAGCGATTATTTAAAGCACCGCTGATGTCTTCTATCATATCTTTTACAGCCTGACGGGAAGCGTCTGCGTATCCTTCCTCACCAAAAGCTGCATATTTTTCCTGTTTGTAAGCTGCGATGATTCCTCTTGAGGAGTTTACGATTGCACCAAGTCCGTCTTTATTGAAGAAATGTACAAGATCTGCGCCTTTTCCTCCCTGTGCTCCGTATCCCGGAACAAGGATAAATGTCTTTGGCATAATCTCTCTTAATACTTTTCCCATTTCCGGATAAGTAGCGCCCACAACAGCGCCTACATAGCTATAGCCATTTCCCATATGCTCCTCGCCCCACTGGGCAACTTTCTCACCAACCCACTCATAGAGAGGACGTCCGTCAATGATTCTGTCCTGAAATTCTCCGCTGGAAGGATTTGATGTTTTTACAAGAATGAAAAGTCCCTTATTTTCTTCTTTACATACATCAATGAACGGTTTTACGCCGTCTGTTCCAAGATACGGATTGACAGTGGCAAAGTCCTCGTCAAAACCGGCATACTTTTTGCTTCCAACCTGTACTTTTCCAAGATGTCCTACTGCATATGCGGCAGAGGTAGAACCAATATCTCCTCTTTTAATATCTCCGATGATCACAAGGTCTTTTTCTTTACAGTAATCGATGGTTTTCTTATATGCCATAAGTCCCGGAATCCCAAACTGTTCATACATGGCAATCTGTGGTTTTACTGCTGGGATCAGATCGTATGTTGCGTCTATAATCCCCTTATTATACTGCCAGATTGCTTCCGCAGCGCCTTCCAGAGTTTCTCCGTATTCCTTAAATGCCTTATCCTGAATATGTGCAGGAATATAATTCATCATAGGATCCAGTCCTACTACGATCGGCGCGTTTGTCTTCTGAATTTTTTCAATCAGTTTGTTAATCATGAATGGTTCCTCCCGAAATATATGTTTACTTTTATGTTCTTATTTATCAATTTTCATCTTCCTGGAATACAACTTTTCCATCACAGATTGTATAAAGGACTTTTCCTTTTACTTCCCAGCCATCAAACGGTGTGTTGCGTCCCTTTGATGCAAATTTTGTCTTATCGATTTTGTAGCTGTGTTTTACATCTACTACGATTACATCTGCAGGTCGCCCTTCCTGAATGGTTCCCCTGTCAAGACCAAGAATCTGCGCAGGATTCCAACTCATTTTTTCCACCATCTGAAGCTCTGTAAGAACGCCTTTTTCCACAAGTTCTGTGTAAGTGAGAGCAAGACTTGTCTCCAGTCCCACAATACCGAAGGCTGCGCTTCTCATAGAACCGGATTTATCCCTCACACTATGAGGTGCATGGTCTGTACTGATCACCTGAATACTTCCGTCTTTCAGCCCGTTTCTCAGCGCTTCCACATCTTTCTTTGTACGAAGAGGCGGATTCATTTTGTAATTGGGATTGTCTCTGTCAATATCATCTGAAGTTAAAATAAAATGATGCGGGCAGACTTCTGCCGTTACATTCGGAATGTTTTTTTCTCTGATAACTTCCATCATATTTGCAACACCCTCTGTAGAACAGTGACATAAATGAAGATGCACTCCAGTATCGATTGCAAGGAAAATATCCCTTGCTGCAATGACGTCCTCTGTTGCATTACTGATTCCCGGAAGACGGAGGCGCTTTGCATTTTCATCCTCATTCATGCAGCCTGTGCCGCGAAGGTCAATGTCCTCACAATGGGCAAATACCGGTATTTTACATTTTTCAGCAAGCACCATAGCCTCCTTGTAAATCTGGCTGTTCATAACGGATTTTCCATCTTCTGTAATGGCAGGAATGCCGGCTTTTGCCATACCGATAATATCAGAAAGTTCTTCCCCTTTCTGTCCCTTTGTAACAGTTCCTGACTGCAGTACATGAATCGGTGCAAGCTGTTTTGCCTTATTATGCACATATTCTACCCTGTCCGGATTATCAATAACCGGCGTTGTGTTCGGCATTGCCACTACTGTTGTCACACCGCCTCTTGCAGCAGCTCTTGTGCCGCTTTCTATATCTTCTTTTTCTGTCTGTCCCGGGTCGCGCAAATGCACGTGAAGGTCAATGAGACCCGGCATAACAAGACAGTCTTTTGCGTTGATTATCCTGTCATTTTTTTCCTTTTTCTCTAATTTATCACCGATTTCTCTGATGACACCATCCTCAATATAAATATCTCCAACCTTGTCTGTTTGGGTTGCAGCATCTATAATGCGTCCCTGGCGAATTAAAATTCCCATACAAATCGCTCCCTTCCTGATTTTATGTATATATGTAATATCTTCTTTCTGATATACATAATACACGAAATCCTCCATTTAATAAAGCACTTTTTTCCAAGTCTTTTCATTTCTCCTTGACATTTTAAAAACAGGGATATATAATCAAGACACATAAAGATTATTTAATGTAAAATCACTAGTTTTTAGAGATTATATTTACATGATATAGTCTGTAAAATCTGGTGATTTTTTTCGCCAGAAAACAGCTTTTTAACTTTTATTTTTATGGAGGTAACACGAAATGAACAAGGGAACTGTAAAATGGTTCAACGCAGAAAAAGGTTATGGATTTATCACAGGTGAAGACGGAGCAGACGTTTTCGTACATTTCTCCGCTATCAACGGTGAAGGCTTCAAATCCCTTGAAGAAGGCCAGGCTGTAACTTACGACTTAACAGAAGGCGCTCGTGGAATGCAGGCTGCCAACGTTACAAAATTATAATTTCGTAATTGGTAACTGTATCAGGCTTTTTAGCCTGTAATAAAAAGGGATTCCGTCCACCGACGGAATCCCTTTTTTAATCATATCTACATTCTATTTTATTCTTCTGTCTCTTCTGCAGTTAAAGAAGAAAGATATTCGTCCAGAGCCGCTGTATCCATTTCTGTCTCCTGTACAACTGTCTCTTTGTCTTCCTGGCTCTTATCATACACGGAAAATCCAATCCAGCATACTGCTACTACACAGACTGCTATTCCCGCCAGCTTTTCAAGCATAAGAATACGTTTCTCCTTTTTTATCAGCTTCTCACGATTTGCTTTTTCCTTCTTATAAGCATCAACTTTTTTCTGACTCATATCCGGTATCTCCTATCTGTATAAAATTCCAGTATTTTTAGAGATATTATATCACATTTCTTTTTAAAAGGAAAGCATCAAACCGCTACGATAATTCCTCCGTCATTTGCGTACATGGTACTGACGCCCGCCGTATTCAGTACAATAATCTGCGCGGGATTCATTTTTTCTGCAATGGCTTCCTTAAACATTTCCGCACGCTCCGGACAGTTGCAGTGGCAGATAGCCAGCGCTTTCTTTTCACCTTCTGATGTTTTCGAAACAATATGCTCCATCATTTTTACAAGCGCCTTATTCATGCCTCTTGCCTGATCCAGCTGGCAGATGGTTCCCTCATCTGTGGAGCCCATGACCGGCTTAATTTTAAGGGCTGTTGCCACAAGCGCCTTCACACCGCTCAAACGTCCGTTTTTTCGCAATGTATCAAGCTTTTCCAGTACAAAAAATGTATTCTGTCCGGAAATATATTCTTCTACTGTACGTACTACCTCATCAAAAGCAAGACCTGCTTTTTCACATTCTTCAATTTTCATTGCGATCAGAGTTTCTCCCACGGACGCAGACCGGGAATTAAACACATAGATCTTCTTCTCCGGATGTTCCTCCAGAAGAAGATTTTTGCCCAGAACTGCACTGTTATAAGAACCGCTGAGTTCTGATGACAATGTAATTGCGTAAATGCGCTCTGCATCACATTCAAATGCTTTCATATATCTTTCAGGAGAAGGACATGCAGATTTCGGGCATTCTTCACAGGCAGCTACTTTTTTCAGAAATTCTGCCTGGTCAAACGTCTCATCGTCCACAATATTTTCTCCGCCAACTGTCAGTACAAGGGGAACAGATTCAAAACGATCATCTGTTTTCCACTGTTCTAAAAATTCTCCACAACTATCTATCACAATCTTATAGCTCAATTATATCGTCCTCTTTTCCATTACATGTAGTTTTGAATACCAGATTTATATTATCACATACAATCTGTTTTGAAAAGTCTTTTTTAAAAACTCTGTTCTTTTTTTCTTATCTGTTTTATAATATTCTCATACTTGATAAAGGAGCACCTATATGCAGGCACTAAACATAACGAATTTAAAAGATTTTACAAATAAACTTTTTATTGGAGAAGTCTTTGACCATTTTCTGGTAACTGAGGCTTCTATTACGACCTTCGGAACTTTTTTTATCGACGGAAAGCTTCAGAATGATTTTTTTGATTCCGATGAACAGACTGCTCTTCGCGAAAGCGGACGTTCTTACGCTTTATGGAAAGAAATAAAGCCTTACTGTTGTTCTGTTATCAGAGGAAAACGTCTCCCTCTTCATTTTAAAATTATATTTCAGCTTCCCATCTCCGAAATTACCAGATTGTTTCCGGATAAAGCCGGTTCTTTTTCGGATATTGGAAATTTTTATCTTAATGTACAGTATCGAAACCAGAACGTTTTATGCACAACCGGCGTTTCTCTTCACACTTTTACTCCCGGCGTAAAACCAGGTACTTTATGGGACGATATGATTCTTCATTTTTTGCAGAATCATCAGATTGATTTTGAAAAGGTCTCTGATTAGTATTCTACATCTTCCGGTTCATTCAGATAATACGCAAGCATATCTACAAATTCACTGTTTGTTGGCTTGTAGTTTAACGGATAACCTGCAATTTTTTCAAGTGTATTTTTATTTGTATTCCAACAGACATTGACAACGGTACGAATATTATGTTCTACATTCATGGGTGTGGATTTAAACTTCTTGGCAAGACTGGGATAAATATCCTTTGTTATTTTCATGGGTTCTTCCTGGTCTTCCTGCACTTCCATTGTCATTTTTACTGCTTCTGCCAGTGTATAATACCCCTTATATTTTGAAGTTGCCCCTAATCTTCTGATTAATCCATAAACTTTTCTCATTTTCTCTCCTCCTAAATTGCATTCTTTTATTATCATACGACTTTTTATCATATTTTTGATTTTATCTAAAAAATTCGGGATTTTTCGTCAAAAATAGAGGTGTCTTAATCAGCATCTCTTATTCTATATAAAACGGGATTATTTACACTTAATTGTATCAGAATATCAAATTATAGTTCTTGTCATAGAACAATTTGCACTATTGTATATACGCAAGAAATGGCCTCTGCTTTTTTCAGCAGAGACCATTTCCCAGATTTGTTCTTATTTTGCAAGCATTAAAAGAATTTCGTTGCTCCTCTGTACAAATTTTGTCATTTCTTCCGGTGAAAGCTGTTTATGGCTGAGCATTGCCAGGTCATAAAGCTGTTCACAGATTACAGGAACCTGTGAAGCCTCGCCATTATCCACGATAAATTTTACAAGCGGGTGGTTTGCGTTGAGCACAAGCGTCTCTCCGCCGCCAAACATAGAAGAATCCATGCCGTACATATTGTACATTTTCATCATATCCTGCATACGGCGGCTTTCCTCTGAAAGTGTGATCATAGCTGCCACATTTTCATTTTTCAGTTTTTCCACGCGAACTTCCAGTTTCTCTTTATTCAGATTTTTGCGGAAAAGATCGGTCAGTGCTTTTACTGTTTCTTCGTCGGCTGTCCCTTCCTCACGAAGCTCCTCTGTCAGATCCGCATCAATTCTTTTGAATTTCAGATTCTGATCTTTCTGTTCCAGATGAGAAATAAACGGAGTATCAATATTATGTTTCAGAATCACAGCATCTTTGCCTGCTTCTTTAAACATATTGATGTACTGGCTCTGCTGCACTTCATCTGTTACATAGTAAATGACAGTAGATGTTTTCTCTTTCTCCTCTGCATTTTCCTCTGTCTTCTCTTCTGTCTCTGCCGGTTTCTCCTCTTCCTCTGCCGCCTTGTTTTCTTCTATACAATCTTTGAGTGTCAGATATTTGCCGTCCAGATTTTTAAAGAGAACATAATCGCTCATCTTCTCTGCAAATTTTGCGTCTTTAATGCAGCCAAATTTAATAAACGGACTGATGTCGTCCCAGTATTTTTCATAAGATTCTCTGTCTGTCTTACACATTCCGGTAAGTTTGTCTGCCACTTTCTTTGTAATATACTCGGAAATCTTACGCACAAATCCGTCATTCTGCAGAGCAGATCTGGAAACATTAAGAGGAAGATCCGGACAGTCAATGACGCCTTTCAGAAGAAGAAGGAATTCCGGGATCACTTCTTTAATATTATCTGCAATAAATACCTGATTATTATAAAGCTTTATGGTTCCCTCGATCGAATCATATTCTGTATTGATCTTCGGGAAGTAAAGGATACCTTTTAAGTTAAACGGATAATCCATATTCAGATGTATCCAGAACAGCGGCTCCTTGTAATCCATAAATACCTTACGGTAAAACTCTTTATACTCTTCATCTGTACATTCATTCGGATGTTTCGTCCACAGAGGTTTTGTATCGCTTAGGGAAACAGGACGTTTGTTTATTTTTACTTTCTCCCTTGCAGGAGAAACTTCCACAATTTCCTTTTCTCCGTTCTCATTTTCCTTTTCCTCTGTCTTTGCGTCTTCATGAATATGCTCTACAACAACATCGTCATCTCTTAAATCTGCCTCGTCAATCGTCTCATATTCCTGCGGCGCGTCTTCTTTTGAGAGATAAATATCAACCGGCATGAAGGAACAGTATTTCTCAATGACTTCACGCATTCTGTATTCATTTGCAAATTCCACACTTTCTTCGTTTAAAAATAGTGTGATCTCTGTTCCCGGCTCTGTCTTATTTCCCTCAACCAGTTCATATTCTGTACCGCCGTCACAGGTCCAGTGCACCGGTTCAGAACCTTCTTTGTAAGAAAGGGTATCAATATGCACCTCGTCTGCAACCATAAATGCAGAATAAAATCCAAGTCCGAAATGTCCTATCATCTGGTCATCTGTTGTCTTATCCTTGTATTTCTCAAGAAATTCTGTGGCACCGGAGAACGCAATCTGTGTGATATATTCCTCTACCTCATCGGCAGTCATGCCGATACCGTTATCCACAAATTTTAATGTTTTCTTTTCCGGATTTACAATGACTTCTATTTTCGCCTTGTAATCCTCCGGGAATGTGTAATCTCCCATTACTTCCAGCTTACGAAGCTTTGTAATTGCATCACAACCATTGGAAATCATTTCCCTTACAAAAATATCATGGTCGGAATACAGCCATTTTTTAATAATCGGGAAAATATTCTCACTGTTAATTGATAAACTACCGCGTTTTACTGACATGTAATTCACTCTCCTTTGATATTACTGTATTTCCCGTAACGTTCAAAACATATATTACTTCCTTCGAAAGAAAAAGTCAAGCGAAAAATTAGCACTCGTAAAAAACGAGTGCTAACAAGGTTTTTCTTTTATTTAATTGCTTTTATTTTTTCCTTCTGCGGTATACAACAACACCAACTATACAGAGCGCTGCCACAGCCAGTATGATCACAAATGGTAGAATCATGGTATTGTCACCTGTCAGAACAGGTTTTTTCTGATTTGCCTTCGGAGTTGGAGTAACCGTTGCTCCTTTTCCGTTTGAAACGGAAAATTTCACCTGCTTTACATCAGTTGCGCCTGTATTTTTCCACTTGCTTCCATCGTACTTCTGCTGATTAAACGTAACCTTTAACGTATAATCACCGCTCTGTCCCATACGGAAGGTTGCGCTGTACGGTGCGCTTTCCCAGCTTCTGTCCTCAAGTACATTCCATTTCGCCGGGAGGTAACGCATATCGCCTTTTACAGGATTTGCATTATTCATGCCGGCGCCTACTGCCTCAAATGTAATCTTTGTCTCTGTTGTATATTTTCCATCGGAACTGATCCCTGTAATTTTATTCTGGGAAGCGTCCGGCGCTGCTGCTGAACGTGCATTTACCGTTACTTTTACAGATGTGTAAAGAGAAACATTATCCGGATTCTCAATTCCTTTTGGAAGGCTTACAGTTCCTGTTACATCAAATGTCTGGCTTTCTTTGGAAGATACATTATACGCACAGCCTGCCACATCCCATTTTACATTTGCCTTCATTTTTCCGTTTGTTGTATCAATTTCCACAGTTGCCGGAAGCTTCAGACCTGCTGCCGATTTCTCAGCGCCATTTTTAATATCCTTAATGTCTGCCGGTTTCTGAATTCCCTTTAATTTCACTGTGTTTTTTGTCACAAGGAAGGAAACTGTCACAGATGCTTCTGCATTTTCCTGGCTTGTTATCTTAATCTCTTCCAGGTACTGTCCTTCTCCCAGTTTCTTCTTTGGTGCAATGGTAAAGCTGCCGCTCTCTCCTGGTGCAAGCTCTGCATCAGATAATGCGCCTGCCTCAAAACTTCCTGCAGAAGGCTGATTCAGATGAAGTGTTGTATTTCCTGCATTTGTAACTGTGATTGTCTGAGCTGCCGGCGCTTCTGTATATCCTGCCTGCGCTTTGCCGAAATCAAGTGTTCCCGGCGCTGCTGAAAGCTTCGCTATTTTTGCGTCCTCCACTGTAAATTTTGCAGTTACAGATGCAAGCGCTTCTCCTGCCTCTCCGTTAATGATCGGGTAAAGATAGATTGCTTCTGCATATTCACCTTTTTCAAGACCTGTTTTTGGTTCTACTGTAAATGCAACACTCTCTCCCGGTTCCAGGTCTGAAGCATTGAGCGCGCTTACGATGAAGTTCTGGCTCTGAAGCTCCATAATGGAGATCTTCACGTTACTTTCATTCGTAACAGTTACTGTCTGTGCAGCCGGAGCTTCTGTATATCCTGTTTCTGTCTTTCCAAAATCAAGTATTTCCGGTGATGCAGAAAGTTTATATTCCGGCTTTGGTGTAGGCGTTGCCTCCGGAGTTGGTGTTGCTTCCGGTGTAGGCGTCGCCTCCGGAGTTGGTGTTGCTTCCGGTGCAGGCGTTGCTTCCGGCTCTTTTACGCTCACTTTTGCCTGAACAGATACAGTTGCCCCCTCCTGTGTTGTATAAGAAAGTGTATCGTCATACTCCCACGGTGTAAGTCCCATCCTTGGAATAATCCAAAGTGTAACCTCTTCTCCCGGCTTCAGCGGATTCTCTACATCCTGAACCATAAAACTTTCCGGAGCTATATTCGCAAAATTCAGCTCAACATTTCCTGTATTTTTTATAGTTACATACTGCTCTTCCGGAAGCTCTTCTTCTGTATATCCATAAAACAGAGTTCCGAAATCCAGAATTCCTGTCCCATCCTCTGTTGTAAGAACAGCTTCTGCTTTATATTCGGTTGTTGCAATTTCTCCGTTTTCTTCGGAATTTGTACCTTCTTCCGGTGATGCTTCTTCAGAAGGCTGTTCTCCTTCCGGATAAAATACTTCTTCCTCTCCCTGAGGAATATGGTTTTCTTCCGTTCCCTCCGGAAGCTGCTCTTCAGAAGGAACCTCTCCCTCTGTATTTTCTTCCGGTGCCGGAATTTCTTCTACATTCTCCTCCAGTGCAGGGATTTCCTCTGCATTTTCTTCCGGAGCCGGAATCTCTTCCACGTTTCCTTCCTCCGGCTGCTCTCCGCTGTTTTCAGGAACTTCTTCTGTTTCTGCTCCATTCTCTGCTTCTTCTGCATGCTGTTCTGCTTTATGCTGCTCTGCCTCTTCCTCAGTTGCAGCTACAGGACAGGTTGTAGCAGTGAGCTTTCCTGTCACACCCTGCGCTTCTGCTCCTGTTACCTCAAGAACAATCTCCAGACCCAGATCTTCCTCTGTTACCTTGTATGTTTTCTCTGTTCCCAGTTCTGTAAGCTCCTCGCCATTTTTTCTGGACCATTTAAAACTTACATAATCGTCCGTTACGCCCTCTGGCGTTACTTTTCCATAGTCTGCGCTTAATGTAACGCCCACAGCTGCCGCACCCTTGATTTTCAGCTTTCCGCCAAGTTCCCCTGACGGGACTGCCGCTGCAAAAACCATAGACGGGAGTAATGACAACATCATAAATACGGTCATGAACACTGCCAATATTTTTTTACCCTTCATAACTGTCCTCCTTTATTCTATCAATAGCCTCATATTTGTAACAGTATTGTAACTTATTTCCCGGTTTTTCTCAAGTATCCTTTACAAAAAAGTTAAATTTTTGTTATTCAAGGAACTTTTGGATAAATTCCTCCTTCTTTTCACTGTATACCGGATACCGCACTGACAAATCGGGAAATACTCCTCTGTGGAGAATGCTCTTTCTGTGAGAAAAAGTTTCAAATCCATCTCGTCCGTGATAGCTGCCCATGCCACTTTTTCCCACACCTCCGAATCCCATATATGGTGTTGCAAGGTGCATCAGCGTATCGTTTACACAACCTCCTCCAAAAGACAATGCGGAAAGAATTTTTTCTTTTTCTTTTTTCCTTCCTGTAAAAAGATATAATGCCAAAGGCTTCTCCTTTTCTTCTAAAACTTTCAAAAGTTCCTCTGTATCGTTATATTCCAGAACAGGAAGCACAGGTCCGAAGATTTCTTCTCCCATTATTTTATATTCCCATTTTACCATATCTATAATCGTAGGTGTAATCTGCATTTTCCCTCTGTCAATATCTCCACCCAGGCGGATCCTTCCTTCTTCCATAAGGCTGGATACTCTCTGAAAATGCTTTTCTGTTATCATTTTGGGATAATCCGGATTTCCAAGAGGATTTTCTCCCCAAAAAGCTTTTATCCAGTAAATCAGAGCTTTTATAAGCTCCTCCTTCTTTTTCTTATGCACAAGCACATAATCCGGTGCCACACAGGTCTGTCCGCAATTTATAAATTTTCCGAATACAATGCGTTTTGCAGCCATCTTTATATCTGCCGTATCGTCCACTATACAGGGACTTTTCCCTCCAAGCTCCAACGTAACAGGGGTCAGATGAACAGAAGCTTTTTCCATTACTGTTTTCCCCACCTCAGGGCTTCCTGTAAAGAAAATATAATCGAATCTCTCCTCCAGAAGAAGGCAGTTTTCTTTTCTTCCCCCTTCTACTACTGTAATATATTCCGGCAGAAAGGTCTCCTGTATCATCTTCTTTAAGAGGTGTGACGATGCCGGAGCATATGCGGAAGGCTTGAGCACACAGCAGTTTCCCGCTGCAATAGCGTCGCAGAGAGGGCTCAGATTCAAAAGAAACGGATAATTCCACGGAGTCATGATAAGAACAACTCCATAGGGCTCATGAACCACACTTCCGTATGCGGGAAAATGTACAAGAGGAGCCGGCACTCTTTTTTCTTTCATCCAGCCGCGCAAATGCTTCTTTACATGGGAAATCTCACTTAACGCCAGCCCGATTTCCGTCATATACGCTTCCTGTGAAGATTTATGCAGGTCTTCATACAGAGCCTTCTTTATCTGTCCCTCATATTTTTTAATCATTTTTTCCAGTGTTTCCAGCATTTCCCTTCGAAAAGCATAAGGGCGGGTATTTCCCGCCCTGTAATATGCTCTCTGCAGTTTTACAATTTCTTCTGCATTCATCTGATCATCCCTCTACCACAAGCCAGGTTCCGTCAGGAAGCTCAAATACTTCGCTTGCATCTCTGATGTCCTCAAGAGACATACCGTCCACATCTGCTCCCAGTTCATCGAGATACTGTTTCACTTCTTTTAAAGAATCAAGGACAACTGCCATGCAGTCTTCCAGGAACTCTTCCGCCTCCTCATATGTCTCCGCAACCGGCTCGTCAAAAAGCTGACCCTGATTTTTTAAAAATGTGTAAATGCACTCCTCTGTATACATTTTAAAACACCTCCTCTGTTTTTCCTTTTGTATCTATAATTTTTCTTAAAACCGGCAGCACAGCCGGTGCCTCATAAGAAGCCGCAGTTTTTACGCCCGGCTTTGCGTGCGACATGGCAAAACCGTATGTTACGCTTTTAAGCATCTCTATATCATTATACTCATCCCCGAAAGCTACGCATTCCTCCGGTGCGGCATTTAAAATCTCCTGAAATTTCCGGATACCTCTCGCCTTATTTGTACCAAAGGGAATGAAATCTACCCAGTCAAAACCTGAAGTGACGACCGTGCATCTGTCTCCAAACTTTTCTCTCCAGAAGCGAATGGATTCTTCCGTTACGCCGCCTCTTTCATATACTGCGATTTTCACACAGGGTTCTTTCATTTCCTCAAAATCCTTTACAATCTTACAATGATTTTTCACTACGTCTATCATAAGGCTTCGGTAATGCTCCGTTTTGGGCATCATATAATAAAAATCTCTTGTAGAATAAGAAAATTCGGCGCCTTCTTTTGCATAAATCGTCTCCGTGATCTCCCGTGCCAGCTTTTCCTCAAACGCCGCTTCATAGAGAAGTTCCCCGTTCTGAAAAGCAAGCGCGCCGTTTTCGCAGATAAATGCCATATCTTCAAGAACCGGTTCAAAAAGCCGCTTCATGTTTGCATACTGCCGTCCGCTTGCTGCCACAAAAAGGATTCCCTCTTTTTTTAATCCCCGGATAAGGGGAAACAGTTCTTCCGGAAGTTTCTGTGCTCCATTTAAAAGAAGCGTTCCGTCCAAGTCACTTGCAACCAGCTTAATCATCTCTTTCACCTTTATAGATCCGCACAAGCTCTTCCGGCTTTTCTGCCACAAGATCTGCGCCATTTTCATTTAATTCTTTTCTGTCACGAAAGCCCCACAGAGCGCCCACTGTATACATTCCCGCCGCACGTCCTGTCTTCATATCTGTAGCTGTATCTCCCACATACATACATTCTTCCGGCTTTACGCCAAACTCCCGGGCAATCTTTAATGGTCCTTCCGGTGACGGCTTTCTTTTGATCTCCTCACTCTGCCCCAGAACCAGATCAAAATCTCCTCCAAACATTTCTGAAATTACCTTTACAGCGGCAGGGTGCGGCTTATTGGAGCATACTGCAAGCCTGGCTCCCATTTCTTTCAGGGCTTTAATGGTTTCCGGCATTCCTGGATAATGCACCACCTTATACATGGGGTCTTCTGCAAACATTTTTCTATAGAGTCTCTGTCCCTCTTCATAATGGACAAGTTCTGTATCTCCGGCGTCTTTTAAGCACCGGCGCATCAGCATATTGGCTCCCTCTCCGCTGTAATAGCGAAAATCATCTACTTTAAGGCGGCGAAGCCCAAACTGATCCATAATCTCATTGGTCACATATGCCATAGATTCCAGCGTATCTGCCAACGTTCCGTCCAAATCAAAAATACATGCCTTTAACATCTTTCTATCCTCTCAAATTTATTCCAAGCTTTTTTCCCTCATAAAGCAGTCTGGCAACAGGCAGACCTACTACATTATGATAATCTCCGCGTATTTCTTTTACATAAATCCCGAACGGTCCCTGAATACCATAGCTTCCCGCTTTATCCGCAGGATCGCCTGTTTCTATATAAGCTTCTATTTCTTCTTCGGAAACAGGGTAAAAGGTAACATCTGTGCATTCCGAAAAACTGCGGCGATGCAACCTTCCCTCCCGGAAAAACGCAATGGTCACTCCTGTATAAACCTGATGAGTATTTCCCTGCAGCATTTCCAGCGTTTTCCTGGAATCCGCTTTGTCAGAAGGTTTCCCCAAAATCTTTCCCTGAAATGATACAATGGTATCTGCACCGATCACCACTGTTCCTTCCTCTTCTGAAATTGTCTCTGCCACCTGAAAAGCTTTTTCCGCTGACAGTTCCTCCACGATCCGGGACGGCTCTGTCTCTGTAATGTTCTCTTCCCCGTTTCCCGTTACAACCTGAAAATTGACTCCTGCCCATTCAAGAAGTTCACGTCTTCTCGGTGAAGCAGATGCCAGTATAATCTTATTTTTCATGTTTTATCTCCTTTGTTTCTACTGCCTAGTATACCCTCTCTTTTTCCTGTTCGCAACTTATTTTTCGTAACTGTAAACAACAACTGGTTTTCTCTGAAATCTCTTTTTATGAAAAGCGCATTTATACCTTTTCTTTTTCCTTAAAAAGTATTACAATATCAGTAGGTTTTCATGAAAGGAGATTCGAATTATGGCAAAAAAGAATAATTACTGGGGGCTTGTAGCTGTAGGCGCTCTCACTGCTGCCGCTGCCGGAGCTGTGGCTGCCCATCTTGTAAAAAATCACAGAAAAAACAATATACCGGAAGATGACTTTGAGGATTTAGATGATTTCGAAGATCTTGATGATTTCGAAGAAAGGATCAAAGAGGAAAAAGAAACCTTCCAGGCATGGGATATTCCTGCGCAGGAAGAAGCAGAAGAAGATAATCAGCCAGAACAGGAAGAGGCAACAAAAGAAACAGAAGAATGACAGGCTCAGCAGATAGCACCAATTTACGCTAACTCTGATATTCAGGAAAAAAGATGGGTCACGATGAACCATCTTTTTTCTTTCTGAGCGCCACTGTAAATGTCACTACATTAATGACTGCCCCAAAAATCAGAAGAAGCCATATGTATCCGGATATTCCCACACCTGTTCCCTGAACGCTCAACAGCCACAACTGCGCCGGCGGAAAAGCAGTAAGCAGAAAACCTGTAACTGAAAGAATCATACATCTGCGTTTTATAACAGAGCTGCTTTTTCTCCTTACTGTAAGAAAATATGCAGAGAGAAACCCTGCTGCCACTCCCAGAACCATCATTCCTTTTCCAAAAGGAGAAATGCTTTCTGCTATAAATATGGACGCAGGACCATCTGCTCCTCCTATGATACTGATAGATGCCTCTTTTATTTCCTGGGTGATTCTCTGATTTTCTATGATGCCGCCAATAAGAAAAACAAGAAACATTGCTGTACAAAATGCTGCCAGGCAGAGAAATGTAATGGATATATATGATTTCTTTCCCATCTTTGCACCCATCTCTTCATTAAACCGCTCTGCTACTTCTTTCGGTCTTCCCATTTCCTGTATTACCTCATCAGCAGTTGCCCCCGCCTCCATACGAAGATGGATTTCCGTTGCCAGATCACTGTTTATGCGGGCTTTCATTTTCAAAGACATGTGCAGGTGACGTTCAATCGCATTTACATATTTCTTTATTTTTTTCTGTTCCTCAGTCATTTACTTACCTCCCCGCAAAGTCTGTCCACACAAATTTTAAAGTTCCCCCATATCTTTCGGTATTCCTCTAAAACTGTCCGTCCTTCTTCCGTAATTTCATAATACTTTTTCGGCGCTGTCCGTCCTTCTTCTGTATGCCAGGAAGCCCTGATAAAACCGCTGTCTTCCAGACGGTAAAGAACAGGATAAAGCGTTCCTTCTTTCAAGTCAAAAAAACCTTCGCCTTCCCTTTCCAGCTTTTGGATCAACTCATACCCGTAAGTATGCTTCTTTCGGATGATATTCAGCACAATCATATCAAGAACGCCTTTTTTCATTTGCTGTATAAATTTATTTTCCATCACGCACCTCCCTGCTGTCTCTATTAGAATATATTTCAATTTCATAATATTTAGTATTTCTAAACACTATTATATTCTAAATCACGAGAGAGTGCAAGAGGTATTCCTCCTTTGTCAAAAGAATTTCTCAGATTTATTGCAGAAAAAAACAGGAACATTTTGATATGCTCCTGTTTCTCCCTGTGTTTTTCAATTTTATCGGATTGCACCATTCTTAAATTGCTTTTAAATCCGCAATCTCTTTTTCTAATTGACTGATTTTTTCAAAACACATATTTACCTTAAATTCATAAAGAGAATTTTTACTTCTTCCCTTGCTTTTTCCCCCACTCCTCACTGACCGGATTTACATGAACCATACAGTGTTTTACTTCTTCAAATTTCTTCTCTATGGAGCGGTGTACTTTTTCTGCAATCGTATGCGCTTCCTTTAAAGTCATTTCATCATCTGCCGCAATCTCAATGTCCACATAGATTTTTGAGCCGAAAAGTCTGGTGCGGAGCACATCTATCCGCTGTACGCCCTCCACTTCCAGAATAACCTCCCGCATTTCCTCCACTGTTTTTTCATCACAGGAATGGTCTACCATTTTATCAATGGCATCCCTGAAAATGTCAATAGCAGCCTTTGCAATGAAAATGCAGATTACTACACTGGCAACCGGGTCAAGAATCGGATAACCCATTCTTGCGCCAAGAATACCTATAAACGCTCCTATAGATGAAAGCGCATCGGAACGATGATGCCACGCGTCTGCCATCAGCGCCCCGGAATTTATTTTCTTTGCCGCCGCTCTTGTATACCAGAACATCCACTCCTTTACAACAAGCGAAACTACGGCTGCAACAAGTGCCAGCATTCCCGGAACCATAAGATTTTTTCCTGATGTACCGTCAATAATCTTCTGAATGCCGCTGATACCGATTCCAACGCCTGTGACCATCAAAAGCCCTGCAAGAAGAATCGAGGACACACATTCCAGACGTTCATGTCCATACTGATGCTCCTTATCCGACTTCTTTCCTGCCATATTTACGCCTATAATAACCACCACCGTACTTGCCACATCAGAGGCAGAGTGAATGGCATCTGAGATCATAGCCCCGGATCCCGCGATGATTCCGGCAAGCAGTTTAAATAACGAAAGTACCACGTTTACAAAAATACTGACGCCGGATACGCGCATTGCTACCTGCTGGTCTGTCTCCGGCTTTTTACTTTCCTGTTTCATTCTGAATCCTCCTAATTCTGATTTTAATTTTCAAATCATCTCCTGGTAAATTAAACTTTAAGAGACAAAAAAGCACATCTGCGGAACATACACTGTCCCACAGATGTGCTGCTCTTCAGAAAACTATCTGTATCCTTATCACATCTGCTGCTTTTAAGCCCGGCTTTATACCATGCGGCATCGCCTGATCAGTTTGTACTGTTGAATTTGCATTCTCTCAGAATGTAACGCAGTTCAAAAGCTTTTTATGATATTACTATATCTATATGAAAAAGTCAAGAAAAAAGAGACACGGTTCAGGAACTTTCCTAAACAGCATCTCTCTTATTTACAGTCTTGTATTTTTATTCGTTCTTATTATCTACCAAACTGCATATCGTTGTTACCGGAATCTGTTGTCCACATTTCCAGCATGTTGATCGGGTCGTCATAGTCTGCTAACCAGCCTTCACGACAGAAGTCGAATTTACCCTGTTTTCTCTCATCGAGGAATACAGACCACTCACGTGTTTCAACCTGTACTGTGATTCCAAGTGCCTGGAAATCCTGCTGAATGGATTCACCAATCTTAACGTTACCTTCAGAGTCATTTGTAAGATATGTCATGTTGATTGGAGTTTCTGCAGAAAGCATTCCGTTTTCATCAAATTTATATCCAGCGCCTTCAAGAAGTTTTCTTGCCTCTTCCAGGTTTGCTTCATAAGCTTCCGGACTCGGGTCAAAGTATCCGACTTTATCCTCTACAGGATATGTGTAAGCATCGTCGTTTGTACGGAACTCGCCGCCGTTTCCATCTGCCATACTTGTCGGGATAAATGTATTTGCGATTTCCTGATCTGCCTGACCAATTGTGTCAACGATGTACTGACGGTCAATAATAAGGTTCATAGCTTTTCTCATATCAGCAGCCTGCTGAACAGTTTTGCCTGCAAACAGTTCGCTGTTTACGTTAAAGCCTGCATAGTATGTTCCAAGAGTTGGGATTTTGTGGAAATCATCTCTTGTTTTTGCAGTTTCCATCATATCTGTTGGAATTGTATCACTGAACTGTAAGGAACCGTCTTCGTATGCGTTCCATACTGCTGTGTCATCTGCACTTAACATGAACTGTACTTTTTCAAGAGATACTGCGTCTGCATTGTAGTAGTTCGGGTTTTTCTCATAAGTCATGGACTCGTTATGTTTCCACTCTGTACATGTCATAGGACCGGAAGTAACGAATCCAGCTTCGATACACCATGCTCCCGGGTTTGTTTCTGCATCTTCAGCAGCCTCTACGCTCTGCTGTGGTACAGGATAGAATGCCGGGAATGCGCAAAGGTCAAGGAAGTATGCACATGGAGCTGTCAGATTAACAGTAAATGTTTTTCCGTCTTCGGAAGCCTCAATATCAAGAGTTCCGTCATCTTTTCTTGCAATGCCGTCTGCCAGGTAGAAGTAGTCTGCACCAGTTTCCGGAGTTACAAGACGGTTCCAGCTATATGCAACGTCTTCTGCGTTCAGCTCTTCACCATCAGACCATTTCAGACCGTCTTTCATTGTAAATGTGTAAGTAAGACCGTCTTCGCTCATTTCATAGCTTTCTGCAAGGTCCGGTACAAGCTCACCGTCTGCATTGTAGGTGTAAAGACCTGCAAATGAGAGAAGGGCAAGACAAGCGCCGTCTACTGTGGAGTTCAGAGCCGGGTCAAGTTTGTTTGGCTCAGAAGCAACCTGAAGGCTTAATGTATTGTCCGGAGTCTTTGCAAAACCAAAGTATTTGAATCCAAAACGGTTGGAGTAGATGTTTTCAACATCTGTCTTCTGCATGTACACATCATTGTAGTAGTATAACGGTACTACTGCCCATGTGTTCATCAGTTCATCTTCTGCTTCGTGCATAAGAGCTTCACGTTTTGCAAGGTCTGTCTCTGTTTTGATTTCTTCGATTCTTGCGTCATATGCCTCCCATGCAGGAGCTGCTTCGCTGGATGGTCCGTGTTCTTCAGAAGCAAATACAGATACACCTCCCAGACTTGTTACTGCCATAGCTGCTGCCATAGCAAGTGCTAAGTGTTTCTTTCTCATAAATATGTTCCTCCTTTAACTGGATTTTTTGACAGCATTTCTGCCTTTTATTCTACAACGCCCTGTATGTACAGAACTAATTGTATTCTTTTATTTGTTAAAACATGCAACCATGTGTCCGTTGCCTCTATCAGTAAGAGACGGACATTCCTGAGCACATCGCTCTGTTGCATATTTACATCTTGTGCGGAATGCACATCCTGTAGGCATTCTAAGCGGGCTTGGAACATCGCCCTCAAGTATGATTCTCTGACGCTCTTTTGCCATTTTGGGATCCGGATAAGGAACTGCACTTAAAAGAGACTGTGTATACGGATGAATCGGACTTTCATTCAGTTCATCTGCATCTGCAATTTCCACAATTCTTCCAAGATACATAACAGCAATACGGTCTGAAATATGATGTACAACGAGAAGGTCATGTGCAATAAAAAGATATGCAACTCCCAGCTTCTCCTGTAAGTCTTCAAACATATTGATAACCTGAGCCTGAATAGAAACGTCCAGGGCACTGACTGCCTCATCACATACAATGAATCTTGGATTTGTGGCAAGCGCTCTTGCAATACCGATTCTCTGGCGCTGACCGCCGCTGAACTCATGCGCATAACGTGTCGCATGCTCTGCATTTAATCCAACAAGCTCCATCAGTTCAAGAATACGGTCTCTTCGCTCACCTTTTCCATTATACAGCTTATGTACATCAAGAGGCTCTCCAATAATATCTTCTACTGTCATACGAGGATTCAGAGAAGAATACGGATCCTGAAATACCATCTGCATTTCTTTACGCATATGACCGATACTGTTTTTATCTACTCTCTGACCATCAAAAAATACGTCACCTGATGTTGGTGTATATAATCTTAAAAGGGAACGTCCTACTGTTGTTTTTCCACAGCCGGACTCTCCTACAAGACCAAGTGTTTCTCCCGGTTTAATATTGAAAGATACACCGTCTACTGCTTTTAACGGGCTTGATTTCATAAAACCGGTCTTTATCGGGAAATACTGCTTCAGGTTATTAACCTCAACCAGATATTCACTTTTATTTGTCATATCACTCATTGTTTCCTCCCTCCTGCTGTGCCTCCATCTGTTTCTTCACATTCATCCAGCAAGAAGCAAAATGGCCATCCGGCATCTGCATTTCCGGCGGAATCTCCTCGATACAAATTTTCATAGCATTTTCACATCGCGGACAGAATGCACAACCCTTCGGCATATTCAGAAGGTTAATCGGAGTTCCTGAAATCGGAACTAATCTTTCTCCCATTTTATCCACGCTTGGAATGGACTTCAGAAGTCCTTTTGTATATTCATGAGAAGGACGATAGAAAATATCTTCTGCTGTTCCACGCTCACATACACGTCCACCGTACATAACAATAATCTCATCACACATATCTGCAATAACGCCAAGGTCATGTGTTACCATAATAATTGCCATGCCCAGTTTTTTCTGAAGACTCTGCATCAGTTCCAAAATCTGTGCCTGAATCGTTACGTCAAGAGCTGTTGTCGGCTCATCTGCAATCAGAATATCCGGTTCACATGCAAGTGCCATTGCAATCATAACACGCTGGCGCATACCGCCTGATAATTCATACGGATACTGTTTTACACGTTTTTCCGGTTCGTTTACACCTACAAGAGTCAGCATCTCGATGGCACGGGCCATTGCTTCTTTTCCCCTGCGCTCTGTATGAAGCTCAATTGCTTCTTTTAACTGATTTCCGATTGTAAATACAGGATTCAGACTTGTCATAGGATCCTGGAAAATAATAGAACAGCATTTTCCACGGAAATCACGCATTTGTTTTTCAGAATATTTTGTAATATCCTGTCCTTTATATAAAACCTGCCCCTTCTTAATGCTTCCGTTTTTCTCAAGGATCTGCATAATTGAATATGCTGTAACACTCTTACCGGAACCAGACTCTCCTACGATTCCGAGAATCTTTCCCTCATCAAGATTAAAGGAAACACCGTTTACCGCCATTACCTCTCCTCTTTCTGTCCTAAAAGAGGTATTTAAGTCTACTACTGAAAGTAAATGTTCGCTCATCTTAGTCCCTCCTCAGTTTCGGGTCAAAGGCATCACGAAGGCCATCACCCAGTAAGTTAAATGCCAGTGTAATCAGACAGATCATAAGAGCCGGGAAAACAAGCTTATATGGATAAGCAGTAAGACCGGCACGTCCTGCATTTGCCAGAGAACCAAGGGAAGGCATTGGAGCCTGAACACCAAGTCCGATAAAGCTTAAGAAACTCTCTGTAAAAATGGCAGATGGTATCTGTAATGCTCCGGAAACAATAATAACACTGATACAGTTCGGCAGAATGTGTTTACGGATAATACGTCCTGCTTTTGCGCCGCTTGTTTTTGCAGCCAGGATATATTCGTTCTGCTTAATTGTAAGAATCTGTCCACGCACCATACGTGCCATACTTGTCCAGTACAGAAGACCGAATACAATAAACAGAGAAATCATATTTGTTCCCAGTTTCTGAAGGAACGGAATTTTATCCACGTTCAGAACCTCGCGGAGAACGACGGATAAAAGAATTACCATAAGCATATCCGGAAGTGAATATATAATATCCACGATACGCATCATTACAAGGTCGACCTTGCCTCCAAAATAACCGGAAATACTTCCGTACAAAACTCCGATAAAAAGAACGATGATACTTGCGAAAAGACCAACTGCAAGGGATACTCTTGTTCCGTATACAACACGTACAAAGTAATCACGTCCCATTTCGTCTGTTCCCATAATGTGAGGGAATACCTTTCCCCCCTCTTCAATGTATTTCTGTTCCAGATCAGAATATTCAAACGGCGCCATGTTTGCTGCTGTCTTATCTCTTCTTCCGTTTACGGTAATAATCTGAGAATAAGAATACGGCACTACGTGCGGTACGATAAAAATCATTCCGATGATCAGGATCAGTACAACGATACTTCCCATTGCAAGAGGGTTTTTACTTAATTTACGAAGACCGTCTTTTAAGAATGACGTTGATTCACTCATGACGTCCTGCTGACGTTTTTCTTCATCTGTAGCTTTTTCAAATTTTTTCAAATCAATCTGGAAACTGAGCGGTGATTTCTTTGGCATAGCATCCAGATTTTTATTGGTGTTATCCACGTAATTTCCTCCTTAATCCAGTTTAATTCTCGGGTCGATTGCCTTATAGACAATATCTGTAATAAGATTCATAGTTACCATCAGAACAGCCAGGAAAATTGTTGTTCCCATGATCATAGGATAATCTCTGTTTGTGATACCTTCCACAAATTTTGCACCAAGACCGCCGATAGTAAAAATCTTTTCTACAACAAGGCTTCCTGTAAGAATGGAAGCAGTCATCGGTCCCACATATGTAACAACCGGAATCAGAGCGTTACGAAGAGTATGTTTAAATATTACTTTAAGCTTTGCCACGCCTTTTGCTCTCGCTGTACGCACGTAATCCTGTCCCATAACATCAAGCATACTTGTCTTTGTAAGACGTGTGATGTACGCCATCGGATATGCTGAAAGAGCAATTACCGGAAGAAGATAATTCGGATTACTCGGGCTCCATACAGGAATCCACTTTAACGTCACGCAGAATACCAGCAGAAGCAACGAAGCAAACACAAAGCTGGGCAGCGACGTGAACAGGGTCGATAAAAATATGATCAACCGGTCGGGAAGTTTATTTCTTGTAAGCGCCGCGATACTTCCGAAGATCAGTCCCAGGATCAGAGCGGTAATAATTGCCATTCCGCCAAGTTTTGCGGAAACTTTAAAGGATTCAAAAATTGTAGTTTTAATATCTCTTCCTGTTTTTGCGGAAACACCAAAATCTCCATGTGCCAGATTTTTTAGATATAAAACAAACTGCTCCGGAACTGATTTGTCCAGATTAAATCGTTTCTCCAATGCCTCTTTTACTTCTGGAGAAAGTGCTTTTTCACCATCAAATGGGCCGCCTGGGATAGCATTCATTGAGAAAAATGTGATACCGCAGACAATGAAAACGGTGACGATTGCGAGAAGAACTCGCTTTGTTACGTATTTCGCCAAGTAAATACACTCCTTTTTTTGTAATTTTCTCACAATAGTCAGGGATTCCTTTGTTGAAAAAATGATTTCTTTATAAATTGTGTGAATTTTTTCTAATTTTTTCATTTTCAGAAAACAACTGTCTTTATTAGACGGACATATTTGGTTAAAAAAAATGTAGTTGCTCTCTGCTTCTACCCTCTATCGCATTTACATATTATATTATATGTTTCAGAAATATTCAACTGTTTTTTGCTTTTATTTACTAAAAAATTACAGTGCCACTCCTTTCCAGTAAAAAAGAGGGCACTGTAATTTAAGAAGATACGATGTTCTGAAGCCATACGCCTTTTTTCACAAGCACAAATCCTATAATGCACTTAATCATATCTGCCGCCTGCACAAAAATATAAATAACAACTACAGGAAGTCCTGTATACCGACTTAGAATAAACGCCACCGGAACACTTACCACCCAGATGAACACACTGTCAAAAAGGAAGGTAATGATGGTTTTTCCACCTGAGCGCAGGGTAAAGTACGCAGCGTGAAGAAACGCGTTCTGAGGCATAAATATGGCTGTTATCATAATAAAATATTTTGCAAGCTCTCTAGCCTGTTCATTTGTGTTATAAAGCATCGGGAATACAGGCGCCAGAACAAGCATGACTACGGCAACTCCCGTACAGCAAAGCACTGAGAACGTGATCATTTTATTGTCTGTATCTCTCGCTTCTTTCATTTTTCCGGCTCCCAGAAGCTGTCCAACAACAATGGCAACCGAATCCCCGAGAGCAATAAATACAATATTAAACACATTGTTGATCGTATTGGAAATATTCATTCCCGCCACCACATTTAATCCTCTTACAGAATAGCACTGCGCAAGCATAGCCATAGCAGATGCCCACAGAGTCTCATTCAGGAGAAGAGGCGTTCCTTTGATAAGAATCTTCTTTGTAAGATTTAACGGAACCTTTAATGTGCGGTAAAGACCTATTGCAAAAGGATTCTTTTCACTGTGCTTATGTGTCCACCAGACAACGATTATAATTTCCACATATCTTGAAATTACAGTCGCAATGGCAGCACCTCTCACACCAAGCGCCGGAAAACCGAATTTTCCATAAATTAAAATATAATTAAATAAAAGATTTACAAGAACCGCTGCTACGCCGGCTTTCATAGGAAGCAGAGTCTCTCCGCATTCCCTTAAGGTACTTGCGTATACCTGGACCATCATAAAAGCAGGCAGACCGATCAGCATAATCTGAAGATACTGTTTTCCGTATACAAGCGTATCTGCAATTTCTTTCGCAGTGCCGTCTCCCTGGAGATACATCTGTATGAGAGGTTCTCCTGCACCAAGAAACAGAGCGATCGTAGCTGCCGTAAGGATCACTGCCAGCCAGAATTTATAGCGAAAGGTCTGTCTGACACCTTCGTGGTCCTTCTGTCCAAAATACTGTGCTGTAAAAATTCCGGCTCCGGAAACGCCTCCGAAAATGCAGAGATTATAAACAAAAAGAAGCTGATTTACGATCGCCGCGCCTGACATCTGCTCTGTTCCAATACGCCCGATCATAATATTGTCAAGAAGACTTACGAAATTAGTAATTCCATTCTGCACCATGATCGGCACTGCAATGGCAAGTACCATCTTATAGAACTTTTTATCACCAAAAAACTTTGCGATAAATGCCTGTTTTCTCTTTATTCCTTCCATAATAATTTCCTCCTGAAAAGCTTACCAGCAATCTGCATTATCAATTCCGACATCTTTTGCAGAAAATACAGGATCTTTTCCTTCTTTTTTCTGTTTTTCGTAATCTTTTAAAACTCGAATTGCTTTATTTCCCAAAATTAAGATCACAATAATATTCACAGTTGCCATACATCCCATTGTAATGTCTGCAATATTCCACATCATAGAAAAATCTGCCTGTGCTCCGAAGAATACTGCCAGAATACAAGTGATACGGAATACAAAAAGAAGTTTTTTATTATTTTTAATAAACAGAATATTGGATTCTGCATAGTAGTAATTTCCAATCAAACTGCTGAATGCAAACGCAAAAATAGAAAGTGTGATAAAATGTATTCCCCAGTTCCCCACATTTGCAGATACTGCCTTCTGTACAAACGGAATTCCGTCCAGCCCCCCTGTCTTTCCTTCTACACCAGAAAGGAGCAGCATCATAGCTGTTGCAGAACAGATTAAAAGTGTATCAATAAATACAGAAAGAACCTGTACCATCCCCTGCTTTGCCGGGTGACTTACAGAAGCACTTGCAGAAGCATTCGGCGCGCTTCCCATACCTGCTTCGTTTGAAAAAAGACCTCTCTTAATTCCAATGACCACCGCGCTTCCCGCCATTCCTCCTGCAAATGCCTGAAAATCAAATGCCTGAGATAAAATCATGAAAAACACATGCGGAAGCTCAGAAATATTCGTAACAATCGTATAAAGTCCGATTAAAAGATAAGATCCTGCCATAATAGGAACAAGTACAGATGTGATAAATCCAATACGGTGTACTCCTCCGAAAATAACAAGTGCTGTTCCGATTGCAAGAACCGCGCCTACGATTACAGGATAAATTGTTTCACTGTATCCCGGAATATAATATTCCAGGGAAGAAGACATATTAAAGGACTGCAGTCCATTAAATCCATAGGCAAAGCATATAATAAGAAGAATTGCAAATAAAACTCCCACGCTTCTTTTTCCAAGAGCCTTCTCCATATAATAGGAAGGTCCGCCTCTGAATTCTTCTTTATCCTTATCTTTTACCTTATATACCTGTGCAAGTGTACTTTCGATAAATGCGGAAGCGCCTCCTATAATTGCCATGAGCCACATCCAGAAAACGGCTCCTGCACCTCCTGCCGCAATAGCCGTTGCAATTCCCGCAATATTTCCGGTTCCAACTCTGGAAGCAGTGGAAATCATCAGAGCCTGAAAAGACGATACCTGTTTTTTTCCATTTTCTTCCTGTCCTTTTTCCTTTAGTACACGAAAAGATTCTTTTAAAAATCTAAGCTGTACACAGCGTGTTCGGATTGTAAAATAAATGCCTGTTCCTACCAGTAAAAATAACAAAAGATACGTATACATCCAGTCATTTACTTTCCCTAAAATTTCGTTGAGCATCCTGTGCTTCTCCTTTCCTTATTCTTTATTTTTTGCAATAAAAAAACCGAGCAGAAGCCCGGAATCTTACTTGAAACTACCAACATTTACTTTGGATTATCGCTTCAAAACTACATACATGTTGACATTTCCTTGAGAATTTTTTACCTTGCTTTTTTGGTCAAGCCCTCACCCGATTAGTAACAGTCAGCTCCATACATTACTGTACTTCCACCTCTGCCCTATCTACCTCGTCGTCTTCAAGGGGGTTTACTTCTTTCGAATGGGATATCTCATCTTGAGGGGGGCTTCACGCTTAGATGCC
>ERZ834859.101-NODE-101-length-106745-cov-5.652582_pt1 | contig 106745 bp, 95 predicted proteins | sample MGYA00519947_ERZ834859 | MGnify/ENA primary metagenome ERZ834859 (study PRJEB31850, sample SAMEA3708763) | human gut metagenome | biome: human gut; feature: human-associated habitat; material: faeces | place: China | collected 2014 ...
ATACCGGCTCCGGGTTGGTGATGGCAAAAGCCCCGCCGAACTCAAAGCCGCCCTCGTACTTCGGTACGATGTGGAAATGCAGGTGCGGATTGCTGTCGCCGAACGAACCGAGGTTGATCTTGGTGCAGCCCCACAGCTTCTTAATAGCGCCGGAAGCAGCAGCCAGATCTGCACAGTAATCGTTGCGCTCCTGCTCGTCGCACTCGCACAGCTCCTTCTTATGGCTCTTAAGCGCCAGTGCGCAGCGGCCCTTGTGTGCCTGATCCTTGAACAGGTACAGGGTACCTGCCTTCATGTCGCCAACCTTAAACATGATTGCTTCGCGGCCCTCATGGTGCTCATCACAGTAAAAACAACCCATTGTTATGATCTCCTTCATGTATAAATTCTCCGGCAGGTCACACCCTGCCGTAATCTATCTTTATTATACAACGGCCCGACCGGGATTTCCACTGTTTTTTATATTGCGTACAAATTCGTATCCCACGCCGGAACATAAGGATGGTGACGCAGATACAGCCGGTAGCTCGGCTGCAGCGCATGGATGAGCAGCGGCAGCTGAAAGAAATCCTCGCTGCGGTGATAGGCAGCAATATTCAGCTTGGGCGCGTACTGCCGAATGGTTTTCTCGGCACCGGCGATGGCTTCGCGCTCTGCGCCCTCCACGTCCATTTTGAGATAGGTGCACGGGCGGCCGGACAGCACGCTGTCGAGCGCGCGCATCTGCGTCTCTTTGCCCTGCCCCGCTACGCGGGACTGGCGGCCTGCCTGATCGGTGAAGCATTTGACCGTGTCCTCGTTCCACGCGCCCGCCTGCACGAGCGTAACATCGCCCGTGATATTGGCACTCGCCCACTCATTCAGCTTGCGGAAGCTGCGGCGATCGGGTTCGAGGGCGGTAACGGACGCAAACTTGCCGTCCGTGTAGTGCAGCAGCTCGCGGATGGTGTCGCCGTTGTATGCGCCGAGGTCGGAGAAGTGCTCCTCTGCGGTCGGGCGCAGGAGATTATGAAACACCTCATCCTTGTCGGATTCGCTGTGACGCAGGTATTCCATTTTGCCGGACAGCTTAAAGCGCACGGTATCGAAGAAAACCTCGCGCGACAAATCATCCGCCAGAAGATCATACGCGCGCTGCATTTCGTCCCGGTGCATGCGCACGAAATCCTCATCGAACAGCGGTCCCTCGACCACCGGCACGTCCGGCGCCACCACATCGTATTTGTCCTCGAGCGCATACATCAGCTGCAGCACCTCGGCTCTCTGGCTGGCGAACGCAATCACGATTACAATATCCTCGCCAAGCTCCGCCACCGTGTCCGACAGCTTGCGCACGCAGAACCCGTGGAACAGATTGCCGCGGGCAAATTCATCACTCGCGAACACCGCAGACGCACGAATGCCCAGCCGCTCGAACTGCGCAAGTATTTTGTCCGCGCCGTCGCCCATGCCGTACAGCGCGACGATCTTTCCCTCGAGGTTCAGGGTGTCCAGCTGATCCCAGACCGCTTCCCAGTCTTCCTGAATTTCGCCGAAATCCCAGGTCGGGATGCCAAGGATCAGTACGTCGTACTGGCTCATCAGCGCGGGGGAGTCATCTTTCAGATTGTGCAGCGTCACCAGTTCGGGGCCGATGATATCGCGGATTTTCTCCGCGGCCATTTCGGTGTAGCAGGTACTGGAGCCGTAAAACAGACCTATATTCATCGCGTAAACATCTCGATTCTTGCCGTGAATGGCGGGCAGTGTACCAGAAAGGCGTCCTCTTAAGGCATAATGAGAGCGTTTAACGAACAAAGAGGCCGATGTGAAACAGGATCTGGCACTAATCGAACAGTTTCTCGATGCCCTTTGGCTGGAGCGCAACCTGGCGGAGAATACGCTCAGCGCCTACCGTCGCGATTTGACGATGTTAGTTGAGTGGCTGCACCATCGCGGCCTGTCGCTGGCAAGCGTTGGCAGCGACGATCTGCAGGCGCTGCTGGCTGAGCGGCAGTCCGGCGGCTACAAAGCCACCAGCACCGCGCGCCTGCTGAGCGCCGTGCGCCGTTTTTTCCAGCATCTGTACCGGGAAAAAATTCGCCCGGACGATCCCAGCGCGCTGCTGGCCTCGCCGAAGCTACCGCAGCGGCTGCCAAAAGATCTCAGTGAGGCGCAGGTTGAGCGCCTGCTGCAGGCGCCGCTGGTGGAGCAGCCGCTGGAATTGCGCGATAAAGCGATGCTGGAGGTGCTGTATGCCACCGGCCTGCGCGTCTCGGAGCTGACCTCGCTGCGGCTTTCGGACCTCTTTTTCGGCGAAGGATACATCCGCGTCATCGGCAAAGGCAACAAACAGCGGCTGGTTCCGATCAGCAACACGGCGCGGGACAAGATACAGCGGTATCTCGAAGAGCGGCGCAGCGCACGTTCGGGAGAGGAGACGGTATTCCTCAACAACCGCGGCGGACAGCTCACGCGCGTGATGGTCTTCACGATCCTCAAGCGGGCCGTCGAGCGCGCGGGCATCGACAAGCACATCAGCCCCCATACTTTCCGCCACTCGTTCGCCACGCACCTGCTCGAAGGGGGCGCAAGCATACGTCAGGTGCAGGAGATGCTGGGACACGAGAGCATCCTCACCACCGAAATCTACACCCACCTCGACAGCGACCACCTGCGCCGCACGCTCGAAGAGCACTTGCCGATATAAGCCGTCGGGAGTCAGGAGGAAAAGGCGGGTGCAGCCCTCCCGGACAGGATAAACCGCATACGCAGGCGCAAACTGAACCGCCGTTCGCACGGAAAAAACCACACTCGCCCATAGAAAACAGCGAAGCCGGGGATCGAACCCCGGCTTCGTCGTTTTGCGGCGCAGAAGCGTCATTCGCCCTGCACGCAGTCGTAGACAAGAATATTGGCCCGGCGGTTGCCCGACGATCCGTCGCGGCACGCCACGCCCAGATAGAGTTTGCCGCCACGCACCTTCAGGCTCTCGCCCTCGGCATAGCCCGTGGTCGTAAGTCCCGCGGCGGCAAGTCCCGCCTTGTCGGCGACGGCCGCCACTTCGGTACGCGGCACGACGATCTTGCCGCTGTAGTTGAAGACCGTGACATAGGCTTTCGATTCGAACGAATCGGCGCCCGTCTCGACGGCGTTGCCTTCGTAGAAGTAGACGTAGTTGCCCGCCACTTCGTGTCCCTGATGCGAATAGGAGTAGACGTCGTTCTCCTTGTCCGAACCGGCAGGCACCGAGAAACCGCCCAGCACGCGGCAGTCGTTCAGGTCACGGGCCTCGATTTCGCGGGTCACGGGTTCGCTGCCCGCCGAACCGACCGTCACCGTCGCCGTCATCTTCTTGAGCGGCAGGGCCAACGCTTCGTCGAGGTCGAAAATCCAGAAGTAGCGCACGCCCGACCTGCGCGAACCGATGAGCAGGCGGCGCGCCCCGAAGTCGATCGAGACCTGCTGATCGTACTGTCCGTCCTTGTTGAGGAAGAAGGTCTCTCCCGCATAGCCGGCGTCGGAGGTCGCGCCCGGAACGAATTCGACCCGCGACACGGACCAGTTGTCGCCGTATTCGCCGCTTTTGTCCACCGAGGCGTTGCTGTTGAGCCAGATGTAGGTCTTGCCGTCGGAAGCCTCCTCGGCGACGATCTGCGTGCCGTGGCCGAAGTATTTGAGGATCATGCAGTCGGACTGTGCGTTCAGGCCCGGACCCGCGGCGCGGCAGATGTTGAGCGTCGCGCCGTCGGAGCCGACCTGCGAGTAGTAGATGCTGCCGCTTTCGGTCAGGTCGAAGCCCTGCATGATGCGCCGGGGAGCGTACAGCAGTACGTTCTTGCTGTAGATAATCCCGTCGGAGAGCGGGGCCGCGAGCGCGGCCGAGGGATCGAGCGGCGGCTCCTGCAACGTGGCGACCGTGCAGCGGGCCGAGTAGCTGCGGTAGCGGGCCGTAATGACGGCCGTGCCGAAGGCGCGGAGCGTCACCAGTCCGGTTTGATCGACCGTGGCGACCGTCTGGTCGGAAGAGCTCCACTTGAGCGTGACTCCGGCGTCGGCGGGACGGGTCGCGGCAACCAGTTGGAACGACTGCCCGACGGTAAGTTCCAGATCCTTCTCGTTGAGTTTGAGCGACGTGATCTGCACCGGCCTGTCGTCCGAGGAGCATCCGGCGCCCGCTGCGGCCGAAACGACGGCCAGCAACAGCAGAGTGAGGTATTTTTTCATACTGTTCGTTGTTTTCATCAATTCATGTTCTCATCGACGACCGACACCGAGAAGGTGCCCTTCAGGCGCGTCGAACCGCCTCCGCCCGTAGTGATCGTATTGTTCGCCGTGATGCGCACGTTGGCCGAAACCCGGTAGCGTATCCAGAGCGTACCCGAATTGATGGTGACCCCGACGGGGAAATCGTACGAGAAATAGCCCGTATTCTCGCCTTCGAAAAGCGGACTGTCGTAGGCGCGGACATGGTAGGTCACCTCGGTATTGTTGAAGGTTCCGCTCTTCGCACCGCCGGCCTGCCGCCAAGTCTGCCCGTCGGCCGAATACTCGATCAGGAAGAACCCCGCCGAAGAACCCGAACCGCCGATGCTGCCCGTACAGTTGATCTTCGTGCCGGAGACGAGGTATTTCACCGGAATCTTCTGCAGCCAGTAATCGCCGGTATAGAGCCCCTTGAGATAGGCGTGCCCGTCGTTGTAGCCCCAGCTATTGACCGCCGAAGCCGTCTTGGCATCGGCTTCGACGACCGTGATGTAGGCGCGGCCGTCCTCCGAAACCAGACTGTGCGACGCGGTTACCCAGTCGGGCTGCCGGGCTTTCAGGGCATTGACGTCCTCGGTACTGCCCTTGACGGGACAGAACTCCCACGTCACGGGAAGCCCCTCGATCGGCATTTCGCTCATGGCGTACACCTTGGCGCGGGCCGTACCGATCTGCACGCCGTCCACCGACACGGCGAAGGCCGCATAGCCCGGCACGGTCGGCGTTCCCGCAATGTCGAGCGCCACCGTAGCGCCGCCATTGACGAGCGACACCGAGGCGCCGGCCACCGAAAGGCCCTGCGAATCGCCGCTCAGGGTGCAGCTCACGTCGATCGTCTCGTCGCCGTAGGCATTGGCGTAGGTGAAGCAGAGCCGCGATTTCGAAGGCTCCTGCTCGATGAGGTTGCCTTCGACATAGGGCGCGCCGTAAACGACGGCGCCGTCGGCCTGCGTGACCGTGATCGGATATTGCCTGCCGCCGCTTTCGAGGTAGATGGTCGCGGTGCGCTCGACGGAACGGTTGTGCGTGGCCGAAACGGCGATCCACTCGAACGCGCCGCTGCCGACGCCTTCGGAGGGAGAGGTCGAAAGCCATCCGGCGTCTTCGGGAATCACGGTTCGCCAGCTGCCGTTGCAGCGGAGCGTGATCTGCTTGGACGAGGCCAGACAGCTGGCGAAGCGGATCGAATCCGTCTCGCGGACCAGATAGCTGTCATCGTCGTCGCTGCACGCCGTCGTCAGCGCCGCGCACCCGGCGGCCAGCAGCAAAAACTGATATATTCGTTTCATGATTTTCATTTTTCAGGTTCGCAATCGTTTATTTCTTCCAGCCCGGATTCTGGCCCAGCGCGGGATTGTCGTTGAGGGCCGTGGTCGGGATCGGCCGCACGTACTTCTTATCGTCCCACTTGCGGTTCATGCGGATGTAGCACTCGATATAGCCGCTGTCGCCGTCGGTAAGCGCATAGTCGCCGCCCAGCACCCGGTAGGTCACGCCCGGCTCCGTCACCGGGGGATTTTCGCGCACGAAGCAGACGTCGCCCGAACCGTCGCCGTCCATGTCGTAGACCTTGCCCAGCTCGCCCACATAGACGCCATACCACGGGCGTTCCAGCAGCCGCCCCATACCCCAGCGCATGTCGTCGTCCCAACGGCAGTTTTCGAGCAGCAGCTCGATGCCGCGTTCGCGGCGGATCTCCAAGATGGCCATGTCGGTCGTGGTGTTGAGAAAGTATTCGGCCATGTAGGGATCGTAGGCCGAAGGCATCGCGCCGTCCACCCCGGCGCGTTCGCGCAGGAGTTTGATCGTGGCGTTCCAGACCGTCTCGCTGAATTCGCCCAGTTCGGCCTTGGCCTCGGCGTAGTTGAGCAGCACCTCGGCATAGCGCAGGATCGGGATGCTGGTGGCGCAGGGAGCCGTATTGCTGTCCATCGAGGTGTCGTCGATGACCCACTTGATGGGCTGGTAGCCCGTCACGCAGTAGCCGAAATCGGGGGCGTAGGGCGTATTGACGTTGTTGTTCCTGCGCGTATAGCCCGGATAGCGGATGCTCTGCATCAGGCGGTAGTCGCGGTTTTCGAACTCGTCGGCAAAGAGGGTTTTCTCATACCCCGCCTTGTCGGTGAAACGGCTGCCGTCCCGGTTGAGGTAGGTATTGACGAACTGGCGCGTGAGCGAGTAACTGCCGTACTGCATATTCACGAAATAGGTATTGAGGATATGCGTGGCGTTGAGCGAAGCGTCGTAGGCGCGCGCCCAGATGACCTCGCCGGAGGCGACGCTCTCGCTGGTGAACAGACTCCGGTATTGCGTGGCGACCTTGGCCGGATCGGAAACCAGCGCATATTTGCCCTCGCCCATCAGCGTTTCGCAGGCGTCGGCGCAGGCCCGGAGGTACATCTCCGACTCGTCGGCCGTCCACGGCTTGCCGGTCGAGGGATCGTTCGCGTGGTATTTGCGGAAAGTGCCTTCGTAGAGACAGCAGCGGGCCTTGAAGGCCAGCGCCACGTTGCGGGTGATGCGCACCGAATTGACTTCGAGCTTGGCGTTGGTGATGCAGTGCGTCGAGGCGAAATCGAGGTCTTCGAGCACCTTGCGCATGACGTATTCCCGCGAATCGCGCGGCTTGTAGAGCGCCTCGCGGTCGTTGGCGTCGATCTCCCTGTCATACCACGGCACGGCCCCGAAGGTCTTGACCTTGTTCATGTAGAAATAGGCGCGCCAAAAGCGTGCGACGCCTTCGTAATGGTCGAGAATCGCCTCGCCGGCCGCAGCCCGGCGGAAGTTGCCGAGGAAGTAGTTGATGTTGCGCAGGTCCTCCCAGCTGCCCGTGGACCAGCCCGACTGGTCGTCGGCGTCGAAGTTGTCGGTGAGGTACTGCCACTCGCCGCGCCAAGCCATGTAGTCGGCGCGGGCGTCGCCCGTGGCCACGGAAATGGCGGTCGGGATCATGGTTTGCAGAAATCCGTTGGCATAGGCCTCCAGATCGCTCTCGTTGCGGAAATAGGAGGGAGCGTCGATCTTATTGGGGTCTCCGGCGGTCAGGAAATCCTCGCAGGAGACAAGCCCCGCGGCGACCGACAGAATCAGAAACAGCTTTTTCATCGTTTGCATGGTTTGAGAATTAGAACGTGAGGTTGAGACCCAGCGTCACGGTGCGCAGCATCGGATAGCTGTAACCGTCGCCCTCGGTCGTACGGAAGTCGGAGTCGCCCGCGTTGATGACTTCGGGGTCGTAGTTGTCGCAGTATTTGAACATCGGCGAGGAGGTCCAGAGGTTCTCGCCCGAAACATAGACCTTCAGCCCCTTGATCCGCATCTTGCGGCAGATATGGGCCGGGAAGGTGTAATCGACGGTCAGGTTTTTCAGGCGGATGTACGACACGTCCTGCATGTAGCGGTCGTTGGGCGTGGTCAGCACGCGGTTCACCGAGCTTTCGTTGGTCTGGTAAGCCGAATAGCGGGGCCAGTAGGCCGTGTCCCAGTTGTCCAGCTCCTCACTGTAGACGTTGCTGCCCGTATGGGCCTTGAGCATGTAGCCGAACGGACGGTTGTACTGCCCCCAGAAGTAACCCGAATCGTAGCGTGGATACCAGTTCTTCTTGGCGACGCCCTGCCAGAAGGTCGAAATGCCGATGCCGTTCCAGTTCAGATTGACGTTGATGCCGTAATGGTAGCGGGCCGAGGTGTTGCCGATGACGGTCAGGTCGCCGTGGTCGGAGAGCGTCTTGGCGCCCTGATCGATCTTGCCGTCCTCGTTCAGGTCGGCGAACTTGACCTGACCGGGGCGCGTCACCTTGTCGGAGGATTGCAGGAAGGACTGCGTGGCGTGGGAGTCGATGTCGTCCTGATCGCGGAAAAGGCCCTCGACGCGGTAACCCCAGATTTCGCCCAGCTCCATGCCTTCGTAATAGTCGTCGAGGTTGCCCGTGGGGTTGATGTATTTGGTCACCCACGTACGCGAATCCCAGACCATCGCCTTGACGCCGTAGCGGAACTCCTTGCCGGCCAGTCTGAAGCTGTCGCGCCAGCCTACGGAGAGCTCCCAGCCATTGGTCTTCAGCGAGGCGTTGTTGCCCTTGGGGGCCGCCGTGCCGTACACGGCGGGCAGGCTCACGCCGACGGTGTACATATCGGTCGTATAGCGGCGGTACCAGTCGAAGCCCATCGTCAGGCGGTTCTTGAAGAGGTCCAGATCGGCGCCGACGTCGTACGTGGTCGAGGTCTCCCACGTGAGCGAGAGCGGAATGGCGCCCGGAGCGACGGTGTAGGTTCCCAGCGCATTGCCGATGACCACGGTCGAGGACTTGAGGGTCATGTAGTCGATATACTTGTAGGGGTCGATGTTGCCGTTGCCCATCGAACCGGCGGAAAGGCGGATCTTGAAGTTGTCGAGCCAGCCCTCGGACCACCCCATGAACTTCTCTTCGGAGAGCCGCCAGCCCACCGAAGCCGAGGGGAAGAAGCCCCACTTCGAATTCTGGGGGAATTTCGACGAGCCGTCGTAGCGGCAGCTGAACTCGGCGAGGTAGCGCCCCTTGTAGCCGTAATTGGCGCGGAAGAAGGCTCCGACGTAGCTCCAGTCGTAACCGCCGACCGTGGGGTCGCTCGTCACGCCGTCCATCAGCCCGAAACTGGGCTTCGAAGGAACGGTCAGCCCCTCGCGCTTGACGGTCAGGGTGCGGTATTTCTTCTTTTCGAGATTCCAGCCGCCCAAAAGTTTGAGCGAGTGGTCGTCGCCCAGTTTGGGGGTGTATTCCGCATAGATGTTGCTCGAAACATAGTTCATGTCGTAACGGACGTTCTGGAGCGTGCTGCCCTGACTTTCATTGACCGTGATGGTCGATTCGGGTCCGGTATAGCCGGTGTACATGTTGGTCACGCGTTCGCGCGTGTTGCGCGAAAAGAGGTAAGACAGGTCGCCGGAGACCTTGAGCACGTCTTTCACGAGGTCGATCTCGACGCCGAGCTTGTCCTTGAGCGTGAATTTATCCTCCTGCTGGTAGCTCGTCCCTTCGGCGAACCCGGCGTAACCGTTCAGCACGGCGGCATAGGTCCACGTGCCGTCGGGATTGGTAATCAGGCTGACGGGCTGGCCGGAGTGTTCGACCATGCGCGGCACGAGCTGGTTGCTGTAGTAGAGCATCGGCTGGTGGTAGTCCACGACCGTGAAGTCCATGTTGTTGTTCAGACGCAGCCACGGGCGGATGCGCACGCTGCCTTTGGCCCGCACGTTATACTGCTTGTAGCGTTCGTCGCCGACGCGGTAGATGCCGTCCTGATCGTAAAAGCGGCCCGAAACGTAATAATCGGCGTTTTTGCCGCCGCCCGAAATGCTCAGGTTGTGCTCGTGCGAATAGTTCACGTCCTTGTAGAAGGCTTTGGTCCAGTCGGTATTGCCGAAATATTCGTATTTGCCGTTGTCGTTGATGCGCACGCGTTCGAGCGAGGGATCCGTACTGCGGCGGGCGAGTTCCCGGTACCACGAATCGGAATAGGGCACGATGTTGTTGATCGTCGAATTGAGCTCCTTCGAACCGTTGTAGTAGCCGTTCCATGCGTTGATATAACCCGTCGTCCACTCGTAACCGTCGGTCACGAGGTTGGGCTTGACGGTGCGCGAGTGGATTGAGAAACTGCCGCTGTAGGTGACGTTCACCTCGCCTTCGGAAGCCGACTTGGTAGTCACGAGAATCACGCCGAAAGCGCCGCGGGCGCCGTAAATGGCGGCCGACGATGCGTCCTTGAGCACCGATACGCTGGCGATGTCCTGCGGATTGACCGTTTCGAGGTCGCCCTCGACACCGTCGATCAGCACCAGCGCTCCGCCGCCCGAACCGATCGAGCCGGTACCGCGAATGTCGATGGTCGCCGCGCGCGAAGGCTTGCCGTCGCGCATCGAGATATTGAGGTTGGGGATGGCGCCCTGCAGCGAACGCGAGACGCTCGGATTGGAGCGTTCGGCGAACTGCCTGCTGTCCACCTGATCCACGGCGCCGATCAGGTCGCGGCGCTTGACCGAACCGTAGCCCACGACGACCACCTCTTCGAGGATCTGCTTGTTCTCGCGCAGCGTCACGTCGAGCGTACTCCGGGCGCCGACCTCCTCTTCGAGGGTCTGGAATCCCAAGTACATGAAGACCAGCACGGCGCTGCTTCCGGAAACGGAGAGCGAGTAGCGGCCATCGGCATCGGTGGAGGTGCCCGTAAGGGTGTTTTTCACCAGCACGCTCACGCCGGCCAGCGGTTCGCCCTGTTCGTCGGTCACACGGCCGGCGACGGTCTGCTTCCGCTGCTGCGCGGCGCTGCGCGCAGCCGGCGCATCGGACTGCGGAGGCGCGGACAGAGCAACCACCTTGTCCTTGATCTTATAGGAAATGCCGGTGCCGGCGAATACCGAAGCCAGCATCTCGTCGAGCGTCGAGCCGTTCAGCGCGACGTCCACATGGGGAAGGGTACGTTCGCCGAGCGAAGTTTCATAGGAAAAGACCACGCCCGTCTGTTGGGTGAAAGCCGTCACCACCTCGCGCAGGGGAGCGTTGTGCAGCGACAGTTTCAGATCGTGGCGCTGCGCGGCGAAAGCGGCGTCGGCATCGGCCGCCGCGAACGACGGGAGCGTCAGGCCGGCGCATAACAGAGCCGCACACCACCCTTTCAGGAGTGAAGTAATCGATTTTTTCATTATGTTTCAGATTAGAATAAAGGAAGAAGTTTGTTTTAAGGCCGGTCCGAACGGCGGGTTCGGACTAAAGGATAGCAAAAGACTCTTGTTCCATAGGCTGAGCGGATTTGGGGTTGGGTTACTATTTATCGATTCAGCTGAATTATTTCGAAACGACAGCCCGACACGAACTGCAGCAGCTCCACGACGTCTTCGACCGAAGCGTCCTTCTGGAAACTGAAATTGTAGCGTTCGCCGGGTATCTGCTGCGCCCCGATGCGCAGGCTTACGCCGTAGGTCCGTTCGATGCGCGCGACGATTTCGGGCAGCGTGGCATTGTCGAGGGTGACGACCCCGTAACGGATCAGCAGCAGGTCGCCCACGGGCACTTCGTCGACTTCGAGCAGCTCGGCCTCGGCGTCATAGACGGCCTGCTGGCCGGGATGCAGGCAGATCAGGTTGCGGCCGCCGGCGTGCTGCAGGGCCACGGAGCCTTCGGCCAGCGTGGCTTCGGCGACCGGTTCGCCGCTGAAGGAGCGGACGTTGAAGACCGTGCCGAGCACGTGGACCCGGAATGCGGGCGCGGTGACGACGAAGGGTTGTCCGGCATCGTGCGTGACGTCGAAATAGGCCTCGCCGTCGAGTTCGACATTGCGGCCGTCGATGCGGAACGTATCGTCGTAGGAGAGCGTCGTACCGGGGCTGAGCCAGACGTCGGTGCCGTCGGGCATGGCCACGTGCATGGCCACGGTATCGGCGTTGTGGAAACGATGGACGAAAGGTGCGGTGGCGACCCGGTAGGTCATGAAAGCCGCGGCGAGCGCCACGGCGACGATTGCCGCCGCTGCAAAGCGGCGCAGCGGAATACGACGGCTCCTGCGGAGCGGAGCGTCGGCGCCGAGAGCGTCGATCCGCCGGTTGAGGCTGTTGAGCGAACGCACGAAACGGGCCTGCAGCTGCGTATCGGGACGCTGCATGCGGCCGCGCTGCCAGACGGCGCGCAGCTCGGCAAAGGTACGGCGGTTGTCGTCGCTGCTGCGAATCCACGCCAGCAACGCCTGCTCCTCCTCAGCAGTCGCAGTGCCGGAGAAGTAGGCGGTGAGCAGTTGCTCGTCGAAACGGGCGGTCGTGTCGTCTTGTTTCACGGTTCGGAATATTGGGTTTCTACCCTAAATACACCTCGCCGGGGCAAATCACCTATGCAAAAATGAAAAATTATCTGCCAAGAATATACATTGTCAAGAGAATCAGCATCTTATAGTGACTTAATTTTTGTCGGAGCTGCTTCAGGGCATTGTAGATATGGTTTTCGACGGTCGAAAGCGTAATGCCCAGCCGTTCGCTGATCTCACGGTTCGAAAGTCCTTCGATATGGCTCATGCGGAACACCTCGCGGCACTTGGGCGACAACGACTCGACCGCCGCATCGATTTGGCCGGCGATCTCCTGCGAGTAGAGTTTGCGGATCACCTCGCTGTCGTCGGGATCGTAATGGGCGTAACAGCTCTGTTCGATCTGCTGCGCCACCCACGACCGGTAGGCCGTGGCGTTGGCGCCCTTCTTGAGGGCGTTGAGCGAAGCGTGGTAGACCGAGCGGAGCAGGTAGCCCTGCAGCGTGCCGTCGTCGCGCAGGTTGTCGCGGCGGAGCCACACGCGCACGAAGACGTCCTGCACGACATCCTCCGCCCCGTCGTCCCCGACGAACAGACCGGCATAATTGACGAGCGACGCCCAGTAGATGCCGTAAAGTTCGTTGAAAGCGCCGCGGTCGCCGGCTTTCACCCTTGCTATCAATGTCGAATCTTCCACTTCGGTTCCGGTTAGACGTTTACAAAGATAGGGCTTTTTATCGTTTGTCCAAAAATGCCGCATCCCCGGCCGGCACATCCGGCCGCGGGGGCTGAAAGTACGGAAAAATACGTTTTCGCAGGCGTCAGGGCGTGTCAAACATACTTTTTGTGCATGGATGCGGACTGTTTTCCCGGCAAGATGACTTAAATTTGTACTGTTTGAAACGATATATTAACCTGATAATAACCGAAACATGAAGAAAAACATTCTCCTGACCGCCGCGGCCCTGCTGACAACTCTGGCAGGCGCGGCCCAGTGGCAGCCCGCAGGCGACCGCATCGGCACCGAGTGGGGCGAAAAACTCGACCCGCAGAACGTACTGCCCGAATACCCGCGTCCGCAGATGACGCGCACGCAGGTGCAGGACGGCTGGCAGAACCTCAACGGGCTCTGGAATTACGCGATTCTCCCGATGGGAGAGACGCCCGAAAAATACGACGGGCAGATTCTGGTGCCGTTCGCCGTGGAGTCGAGCCTCTCAGGGGTCGGCAAGCGTCTGGGCGACCGGAACGAACTCTGGTACAACCGCACCTTCACGATCTCCCCGAAATGGAACGGCAAACGCGTGCTGCTGCACTTCGGCGCAGTGGACTGGAAAGCCGACGTTTGGGTGAACGGCGTCTGCGTGGGAACGCACACCGGCGGCTTCACGCCGTTCGAATTCGACATCACGGCGGCGCTCAAGAAGGGCGACAACGAGCTGAAGGTACGCGTATGGGACCCCACCGACGCGGGCTGCCAGCCCCGCGGCAAGCAGGTGAACCGTCCCGAAGGCATCTGGTACACCCCCGTGAGCGGCATCTGGCAGACGGTATGGCTCGAAGCCGTGCCGCAGCAGTACATCAGGAACATCCGAACCACGTCCGACCTCGACCGCAAACTGTTTCGCGTGGAGACGGCCGCCTGCGGCGCGCAGCCGGGCGACGTGATCGAAGTGCGTCTTTACGACAACGGCACGAAGGTAGCCGAGGGCCGTGCGCTCAGCGGTGCGCCCGTGGAGCTGAACGTGGCGGAGCCTAAGTTGTGGAGTCCCGCATCGCCGTTCCTCTACGATATGGAAGTGGCGCTGGTGCGCAACGGCAGGAAGGTGGACGAGGTGCAGAGCTACACGGCGATGCGCAAATTCTCGATCGGCCGCGACGAAAACGACATCGTACGTCTGGAGCTGAACAACGAACCGCTGTTCCAATTCGGTCCGCTGGATCAGGGCTGGTGGCCCGACGGACTCTATACCGCCCCGTCGGACGAGGCGCTGGCGTTCGACGTCATAAAGACCAAGGAGCTGGGTTACAATATGATCCGCAAGCACGTGAAGGTCGAGCCGGCGCGCTGGTACTACCATTGCGACAAGCTGGGCATGATCGTATGGCAGGATATGCCCAACGGCGACCAAGGTCCCCAGTGGCAGATGCACAACTACTTCAACGGCGCGGAGAAACACCGCTCGGCAGAATCCGAAGCCAACTTCCGCAAGGAGTGGAAAGAGATCATCGACTGCCTCTACTCGGTTCCCTCAATCGGCGTATGGGTACCCTTCAACGAGGCGTGGGGACAGTTCAAGGCTCCCGAAATCGCCGAATGGACCAAGGCTTACGACCCTTCGCGTCTGGTCAATCCCGCCAGCGGCGGCAACCACTACCTGACGGGCGACATACTCGACACGCACCACTATCCGCACCCGCGCATGACGCTGCTCGACACCAACCGCGCGACGGTGCTGGGCGAATACGGCGGCATCGGGCTGGTGATGAAAGAGCACCTTTGGGAACCCGACCGCAACTGGGGCTATGTCCGCCTGAACTCGCCCAAGGAGGTGACGGACGAATACGAGAAATACGCCGACATGCTCTACAAGCTGATCGGGCGCGGATTCGCAGCGGCGGTCTACACGCAGACGACCGACGTCGAAGTGGAAGTGAACGGCCTGATGACCTACGACCGCAAGGTGATGAAGGTCGAGCCGGAGCGCATCCGCAGGATCAACGAACGCATCTGCAATGCGTTGAACAAATAGGACGGGAAACATCCGAAACGAAAGGAGGAGGTCTTTGCGGGCCTCCTCCTTATTTTATATTACAGGATTCTCCGTATCCGGGACGCCGGGGTCAGACGCATCGTATCGTAGTCGAGTCCCGAAATGACCGTCAGTCCGCAGCGGCGGCCGGGCGCTACTTCGCCCAGCTCGGCATCCATATCCAATGCCCGCGCACCGCCTTCGGCGGCCCACGAAAGCAGTTCGGGCAGCGGCACCTCCGGGAACATGCGCATCTCTTCGAATACCGACAGCCGGTCGTTCGAGGCCAGCGAGTCGGTGCCCAGACAGATGTCGAGCCGGTTGCAGCGCAGCAGTTCGACGGGCGGTTCGAGACGCGAAATATAGCGGTTGGAGCGGGGGCAGAGACACCACCGGACGGGAGCCGTGAAATGGTTCATGACGACGTCGATGTCGCGCTGCGTAACGCAGCAGTTATGCACCAGTATCACGCGGCGGTCGCGGGGTACGCTTGCGACGAGCCGTTCGGCCGGAGAGCCGTAATGCAGGAAGTCGCAGGTGAAGCCGACCTTCCGGTACCACTCCCAAAGCGGGCCGCGGCGGGCGAAAAGCTCGGATTCGGCGGGCGACTCCATGAAATGGACCGACAACGGCGCGTCGCCCTCGGCGGCGATCGCCCGCAGGGGCGCATCCTGCACCGAATAGAGCGAATGGGGCGTCAGCGAGGTATGCGGATGGCGGAGCAGGGGCCGCACGGAGTCGGCCGACGCGAGACGCAGGCCGAAAAATTCGATGAATGTATGATAGGCGACGCGGCTGCGCTCTTTGACGGAGAAGGTCGTATCGCCGTTGGAGATGTCGCCGACGGCCTGCACTCCGGCCTGCCACATGGCGGCGTCGGCCGCCGCTACGGCCCGCAGCCGTTCTTCGGGGCCGAACCGCTCCCGGACCTGTCCCATGGCTCCGGCGAAACCCGCAAAACCGCACCCTTCGGGAATCGCGCCGCGCAGGTAGGAGAGTTCGAGGTGGCAGTGGGCATTGACCAGTCCCGGCGCCAAAACACCGGAGTAGAACTCGGTGCCCGGCATACGGTCGGGTGCGGAGCAGGTCCGCACGGAGAGGACACGACCGTCCGCCGCAACTTCGACGAGCGGGTTGCGGACGAGTCCCTGCGGCGTCCAGAGCAGGTTAGAGGCTATCCGTCGGGATGGCTGCGCGGAAGAATTCATCGGCGAAAATACGGATGTCGAGCTGCTGCATGTAGAGACTGTCCACGGCAGTGGAGGTTTCGGGCGTATAGTCGATCTTCAGGTCGCTGACCGTCAGCGAAGGACGCTGGGGCTTCCCGCGGAACTCGATGAAATCGACCCATAGCCGCCGGTGGGTGGTATCGACCGTAAAGCGGCGGGTGAAATTCTCCTGCCGGTCGCGGCGCAGGGTCGTCGTATAGACGTTGGTGCGGGTGCTGTCGCGGCGTTCGAGCCACACCACGCCCCGCAGGCCCTTTTCGTTGCGGTCGAGCGAATCGACGAGGTATTTGAGACTCAGGTTGTACTCGCCGGGCCGCACGTCGACGGAGAACCGCAGGCGGGCCGTATCGCGCAGCGAGCCGACGCGGATCAGCGAGTCGGCGTAGACCGTGCGGGTGAAACTCCGGCAGGCGACGTTGTCGATCGTGTCGAGGATGGCGACTTCGCGGTTGTAATATTTGCCCTCGGCTTCGAGCATTTCGATCGCCAGCTCGACCACGTCGCCCAGACGGGCGCTCTTGCGTTTCGAGAAGTTGCCGATGGTGTAGTAGACGTCCTCGGTGGTATAGCCGTAACCGGCGAAGATCGGTTCGTAGATATTCAGCGAGTCGATATCCACCTGTTCGCTGCCGATATAGGCGTTGGCGAGGAAAGCGTCGTGAAAAATCTGCGCCAGTTTCCTGTCGGGAATGATCTTGTGGCGGGCGCAGGCTCCGGCCAGAACGAGCAGGAACATGCAGAGGGATATGCGGACAATACGTTTCATAGCTTAACGTTGGATTTTATCATGCTGCGCACGGTAATATTGGAAATAACACAGGCAACCGCGCCGAAAGCGGCCAGCACCGCCGCGAGGTCGCCCGGACGGAATTCGACGGGATAACTCTTCGTGAGGAACGTTTCGGCCGGAATCTCGATCAGCCCGAAGTGCTGCTGCAAAAGCGTCGCACCGACGCCCAGCACCACGCCCAGCGCCGCGCCGAGCGCGCAGATAAGCAACCCTTCGCTGCGGAATATCGACCGCACGAGCGTCGTATCGGCGCCCAGCGCGCGCAGGGTCCCGATGTCGCGCCGTTTCTCGACGATCAGCATTGCCAGCGACCCGACGACCGAAAACGAAGCGACGACCAGAACCAGCAGCGAGATGAAGAAGATGCCCCACTTCTCGTAGGTCATGATCCGGTAGAACGAAGCCCGCAATTCGTAGCGGGTGCGGACCCGGTAATCGCCGCCCAGCTGCTGCGCCACGGCGTCGCGGACCTGCACGGCATCGGCGCCGTCGCGCAGGCGCACCACCAGCCCCGAAACCCGGCCGGGACGGCTGAAAAGCTCCTGCGCCATGCGCAGCGAAGCGAGGACATAGGTCCGTTCGGTTTCGAGGTCGAGCGTATAGACCCCGCCGAGGGGGATCGTTCGCCGCGTATAGTTGTCGAACGGCAGCAGCGACGAAAAGCTTCCCCGCCGCACGGCGTAAACGCCGACGTCGGCGTCGGCCAGCGTCCGCACGCCGAGCATGTAGGCCATCGACTGACCGATGACGAGCCGTTCGAGGTCGCCCACCCGCACCCGGTACTCTCCGGCAGCAACGGCGTCGGACAATGGGAAAACCGCTTCGTAGGCGTCATCGACGCCGCGGACCGTCGCGGTGGCCTGACGGTCACCGTGTTCCAGCAGGGCGCTCTCCTCCAGCACGAACGACATGGCCTCCACACCCGGAATGCGTCTCAGCGCCGCGGTATCGACCGCGTCTGCCGCAAAGGTCTGCCCCTGCCGGGCCGAGACGGTCAGATCGGCGTCGAAGGCCGAACACATGGACTTGACAAGGCTCTCGAAGCCGTTGAAGACCGAGAGCAGGACGATCATCGCCGCAACGGGCATCGCTACGGCCGCAACACTCAGCCCCGAAATCAGATTGACGACCGATCGGGATTTGGGCGAGAAGAGGTAGCGGCGGGCGAAGAATTGCGGCAGCATGGCGTGAGGCCGGAAGGGTTAGTCGTTTTTGAGCGCCTGCTCGATATGGTCGATATACTCCAGCGAATCGTCGAGGAAGAACTGGATTTCGGGCACGTTCTTGACCTGATTGCGGATGCGCTGGCCCAAAGCGTGGCGGATGAACTTGTTGTTGCGGTCGAGCTCCTGCATCAATGCGGCGCTGCGCCCGAAGGGGAAGACGCTGACGTAAATCTTGGCGTAACCGAAATCGGGCGACACGCGCACGGCCGTGACCGTGACGAGCGAACCCCGGACGATGCCCTCGCCCTCCTTCTGGAAGATTTCGGCGACGTCCTTCTGTATCTGTTTAGCGATTTTCTGCTGTCTTGTCGTTTCCATGATGGTGAAATTTTATAATCCGTATTTGAAGACTTCGCGGTTCTTTTCGCGCTTGGGACGCGGTTTCCACGTCGAGAAGCCCTCCTTGTTGAATCGGTAGCTCAACCCGACCGAAACGGTGAGGTTGTCGAGCGGCGAACGCATCGGCGTCGCCCAAAACGGGTTTTCGGAACCGTCGATACCGTTGTCGGCGTATTTGTTGCGGTTGCGCACGATGTCCGAAAGTCCGAAGTAGTAGCGGGCGCGGACATTGATCTCGAAACGCCGGATCAGCAGCGCGATACCGCCGCCGCCCGCAAGTCCGTAGCCCCAGCGGTTGTCGCGCGGCAGTTTGAAGGAGTAGTCGCCCTTCCAGTCGGCCGCTCCCGAAGCTTTCGCCTCCTCGTTCTCATAGGTCGAAGAGAGGTGGTAGGAGAAAGTCGCCGCCGCTTCGAGGTAGACGCGGACATGGTTGCGGAAGAGGTAGAAGTGGGGCTGCCACACGATCGGCAGCACGATCGAATTGACGTTGCGCGTGTAGTAGCGGTAATCCTTCTTCTCCTCGACCATCGAGGCGTTGGTGGCCAGCGAGAATCCCTGCTGCAGGAATTCGAGGTCGATGCCGAAGCCGCCCACGAAACGCTGCTGGCCGTAATAACGCCACGTAAGCCCGGCGGTATAGGAACCCCATATAGCCTTCATCTCCTGCTTGGGGTCGAGCCGCGAGCTGGCCATGCCGTAACCCGCCGTGAAGCCGAGCGTATGCTGCGCCGACGCGCCCTGCCACGCAACGGCGGCAAAGGCGAGAAACAGCAGGGTTTTAAGTTGTCTCTTTATCATAACGCTATCGGTTAAACATGCCTCCGGTAGAGTTCATGCTGTTGTTCATGCCGCCGCCGAAACCGCCGAAGCTTCCGAAACCGTTGGCGTTGTTCTGGTTGTTCTGGTCGTGGCTGTTGCGGTTGGTTTTCGGTTCCTTGGCGCGTTTCTCCGCCTCGCGGCGCAGACGCTGCGCCTCACGCTCGTCGAGCAGGCGCGAAAGCGATTCCATCGTCACCGGAGCGAAGACCCGGTTCATGTCGATCGAAAATTCGACCTCCCAGTTGGTCTTGGTCGCAAAGGTGTCTTCGCCCTCGTCGTTGGCATAGATTTCGGCCCGTTCGGGCTGGAGCCGCTCGACCACGTTGCCCGTATCCCACTTGCCGTTGCCGTTCATGTCCTCGATGATGCGGAATTTGATCTCCCCCGCAGGAACGTAATTGAACTGCCAGTCGCCGGTGGTGACGTCACGTTTCTCCTGCTTGAGCGCATTGCTGCCGTCGAGCAGCTGGAGGATGTATTTGGCCTTGTCGTCCTTGCCCTTGACATGGATTTTCACGGTGGCGAACTTTTCGGGATCGAGCACCGTGTATTTCCTGACGATCGAGTCGTTGGAGAAGCCCGCGACGTCGGTAATGGCGTCCTTGGGAATGGTCAGCGTATATTGTCCGCCGCTCGTCCACGGCGCCTCGATATGCCAGCGGCGCAGCAGGCCCGTGTCGCGCACGAAGCGCACCGGAACGTCCTCGATGCTGTTGTCGGACCGGGTGAGCGTCAGAAGCATGGCCGCCGAATCGAGCCGGGTAAGCGGATAGTCGAAATCGACGGTCAGGTTGTTCTCAGGATTGATTTCGCCCGTGAGCGGAAGCTTATAGGCGAAGGGATTCTCCTTCTTGGGTTCGACCCACTCCTCGCCGGCCGCCTCGGCCTTGCGGCGGTCGCGTTCGAGTTTCTCGCGCTCCTTCTCCTGCTCTTTGGTCTCGATCAGCCGCCAAGAGAGTTTCAGCGGTTCGGTAACCTCCTGCAGGACATTGACCGTATCGTGCTTGAAGTAGGTGATTTCACCCTTGATCGTATCGGGCAACGCCGAAGAGGGCATGTTGAACCACAAGGCGATGGTGTCGCGCCCGACGGTCTGCGGATCGACGATGACGCGGTCTTCGGGAATGCTGTCGAAGCGGATGCGTTCGATGCGCGGATGCGCAGCTCCGAAGTAGAGCATCGCCTTGTGCTGCAGAGGCCGTTCGGTCTGCGAAAGCAGCTGGCGGCGGAACGCCTTGTCGGTGAACATGCGCAGATAGAGCTGCGGCTCGGCCGTGACATATTGGCGGATCGAGTCGTACCACATGGCGAAGTCGGGCATCTCGGCCGGATTGTAGCTCTTTTCGAGGAAGCCGACCTGATCGGAACCGGGTTCGTACATCTGGTTGTCGTTCTTGTCCTGAACGGCGTAAACCCGGTAGGGGATCGGCTTGAGGTTTTGGGCGATGAAGATGCCGTTGTTTTCGGCACGGGCGATTACGGCGGGCTTGTACTTGAAGATCGTCGAGTCGTATTCGGCCACGTTCTCGACCGAATCCGCCGGGAAGAACCAGATGAACGACTTCGACACCGAGTCGGCCTTGTAGCTGTCGGCCGTATAGCCCGAAAAGATCATCGAGTCGATCGTGGGACCGGTCGAAAAGACATAGCGCATCGAATAGAGGGGGTTGCCCTCGTTGTTGTCGCGCACGGCGCTGCCGAAGTTGAGCGCATAGGTCGTATTGGCTTCGAGCGTATCGCGCAGCTGGACGACGATGCCTTTGCCGCGCATCGAAACCAGCGGCTTCTTCTTCATCTGGGGCGAGGTGAAGAACTCCTTCTGCTGGTCCTTGAGCTGCACGAACTCGTCGAATTCGATGTAGATCTTCTCGTGGTGCACGATAGGCCGGTTGACCGAGAAGTTGTCGGGCGTCATGTTCAGAATGACCGGCGGCAGGGTGTCGCGGGGACCGCCCGTGGGGGTCATCATGCTCGCGCAACGGCTCAGAAAGGCCGTGGCGAAGAGCAGCAGGACTGCGGCGCACAGCAGGCGCAGGATATTTCGTTTACGGGTCTGCATCGTCATCTCTTGCTTGCTTTTTCAGGCTCCTTGGGGGCCAGTTTGTCATTGACCACGCGCCAGCCGCCCTCCTCGACATAGAGGTATTCCTGCTTCCACGGGCGGAAAACGACCGGAAGGAAGTTTACGGGCTGGCCGCCCTCGACGATCTCGACCTCCTGCTGCGAGTAGGCGTAAAGCTGGTTGACGGGATCGGTCACGACCACCATCAGCGTCGGACTGCTGACCTTCATGCCGTAGGTTCCCGACTCCTTGGAGTAATAGGCTTCGAAGTCGGGGCTGGTCCGCGTCTGCTTGGGATCGCTCTTCGAGGTAATGATCCGCTGCGCCGCATCGTTGTAAGAGTTGATCTTCCATGCGGTCGTATCGACGGCATAGGCGTAAACCCTGAGGTTGAACGGCACGGTGGGTTCAGCGCCCTCCTCGGCCTGAAGCTGCGCGGTGACATGGCTGTCGATATAGATCGGGGGTGTATAGGAATCGTTGAACATGAACCACTTACCGTCTTTGTAGGAGTAACCCTGTTTCCACCGTTTGAAAATCAGCGTGACATAGATTTTAGGGGTGTTTTCCGGCACTTCCTGCTGCGTATAGCCGTAAAGTTCATTCTTCGTGTCCACGGCGACCACCATCACCGAGGATCTGTCGAACGACATCTGGAGCAGCCCTTCGACGCCCTCCTGCTCATAGGGTTCGCCCGCGGCGAGCGGCGTGGAGATCTTTTCGTTGCGGTTGCCCCGCTGCGAAATTACGCCCGCGAGCGCATCCTTGTAGGAAGCGACCTCCCACGAAGAGGTGTCGGCCGCAAAGGCATAGAGCTTCGCGTCGGCAAGAATCTGCGTCGGATCGCCCGATTTCTCCTGCTCCAGCGGCTTGAACACATAGGTCGTCTTGTACGAAACGTCTTTGAAACACCCCGTAAACAGCGCGGCCGCGGCAAGAAACAGTATGATTCGTTTTGTCTTCATCTCCGGAATTTACTTGTTACGAAGCTCTTCGAGCATCTCCCCCACGGTCCGCCCCGTAACCGGATGGCGGCGCTGGCGCATGATCTCGCAGAGCGGCACGAGTGCGAACTCCCGCTCGTCCATGAGCGGATGCGGCACGGTAAGGCGTTCGCTGTCGATCACCTCGTCGTCGTAGAAGAGGATGTCGATATCGATCGGCCGCGAGGTATAGTTCACGCCCGTGCGGGCTTTCTCGACGGCTTCGGCGGCGCGGTTGCGGCCCAACTCCCGTTCGATGGCCTGCACGGCGTCGAGCACTTCCAAAGGCAGCAGGTCGGTCGAGACCTCCAGCGCCTGATTGGAGAAAACCCCGTCGGCGTCGAAGCCCCAAGGCTTGGTTTCGTAGCGGTGCGAACAGCGCAGCACGGCGCCGACCTTCGCGTTGACGAACTGCTGGGCCGCCTGAAGCGTCCGTTTCACATCACCGGAATTGCCGCCGGTCAAAAGTACTACACGTGCCATAACTCAAAGTCGTTTTATCATTTTGCTCACCGAAAGCGCAAAATGGGTGAATACGATCGTCGGATTTCCGTTCTGCGAAATCTGCGCCAAAGCGCATTCGATCTCGGTAATGAGCGGTTCGATGTTCTGCGATCCGACGAATGGGGCGAATTTGGAACAGAAAGCCAGCTCCTCGCCCCAGAGGTAGCTGATTTCGTTTATGCCCGCATGGAGCATGTAACTCTCGCGCAGCAGGCGCGAAGCGTCGCGCAGGAAGGCCCGCTGCTGCTCGCGCGAAAGCTGCGCGGCCTCCTCGGCCCACGTCACCAGCTCCAGATGCTTGTCGTTGTAGCTCAAACGCATCAGCCCGCAGAAAAGGTCGAAGTTCTCTTTGCGCAGGGCGTCGCTCTCGCCGGCCACGAGGTGCTGCAGTTCCACCAGATCGCCGCCGGCCAGACGGGCGATGTTCCGGGCCTTGACCGGGTCCGTAACGCCCCGCTCCTGCGCCGCGCGCTCCAGCACATCGGGCGCGATACGCGGCACGGCGACCTCCTGCGTGCGGGAAATGATGGTCGGCAACAGCCGTTCGGGCTGTTCGGAGATCAGCAGGAAAAGCGTCTTTTCCCACGGCTCTTCCAAAATCTTGAGAATCTTGTTGGCCGCCTCCTCGTTCATCGCTTCGGGCAGCCAGATCAGCATGGTCTTATAGTCGGCTTCGAAGCTCTTGAACGAAAGTTTGCGGATGATGTCGTCGGCTTCGCGCGCGGCGATCATGCCCTTGAGGGTCTTGCCCAGATCGAGGCGGTCGTACCAGTCCTGCGCCGAGAAATAGCCGCCGCGCTCGGCGAAAAGCCCGCGGAACAGCGGCAGGAACTCGTCGCTGCGCATCACCTCGCCCGACTTCTTGCCCTGTTTGTTGACCGGGAAGACCAGATGCAGGTCGGGATGGGCCAGCGCAGCGATCTGCTTGCAGTCGGGACACTCGCCGCACGAATCCCCGCCACGGCGGTGGCGGCAGCAGAGGTACTGCACATAGGCGACCGCCAGCGCAAGGGCGCCCGCCCCGGCCTGCCCCGTGAAGAGCTGGGCGTGGCTGATGCGTCCGGCGTCCACGCTCTGCACCAGATGCCGTTTCAAATCCTCCTGTCCCGTTATATCCGCAAACCGCATGTCTCGTTACTTCTTTTTTCCGTTTTTCAAAACCGTCTGCCGCACGGCGACGGCCAGCAAAGCTAGCACGACGCACGTAAGGACGACCGTACGCTCCGCGCCCCGGTCCATCGAGAGGGCCAGCACCCCGCCGACGAAGAGCGCGAAACTCACCGCCAGCACGACGATCTTCTCTTTTGCACTTTGTCTCATCGCATTGCCAGCCCTTCTATTTTCTTTTCAAGGCCGCCTTCACCAATGCCGCAACGTCGATCCGCTCCCGGCGGACGAGGTAGAGGGCATAGGCCGCAAACAGCACTATATTAAACGCATAGGCGATCAATTTATTGCCGCCGCAGGCCGTCACGGCTTCGCACACGGCGAAAACCGCGAGCGCCGCGGCGACATACTCGCCGATACGCCGCCAGTCATAGGGCGTCGGATAGAAACGGCGGTTGAGCCACCAGCTCACGGCGACCATCGTCGATTCGCTCGCCAGCCGCGCCCATGCGGCTCCGTAGTAACCCCAGACGGGGATGCACCAGAAGCCGAAAACCAGCATCGAAACCAGACCCGCGCCCGTAACCACAATAGCCAGCGAGGTCTTCTCCTCGCGTTTGTACCAGAACGACAGGTTCAGCCAAACGCCCGTCAGCACATTGGCTCCGAGGACCACCGGGAGAATGAAAATCCCCTCGCGGAAGTCGCGGCCCACGATCAGCGCGAAAACGTCGCGGAACAAGGCGATGCCGAGGAAAATCAGCATCGAAGCCATCACGTAGTATTTCAGCGCCGCGGCGTTCATCTGCACGAAATCCGACTTCTTGAAATTCGACAGGAAGAACGGCTCGGCGGCAAGCCGGTACATCTGGTAAAAGAGCATCATCACCACGGCGATCTTCGTAATGGCGCCGTAGATACCTACCTGCGCCATGGCTCCTTCGGGCACGAGGTATTTGATCAGCTGCCGGTCGATGAACTCGTTGGCCGTACCCGCCAGTCCGCCGACCAGCAGAGGCAGCGAATAGGCGAAGACCGCGGCCAGCAGCGCCCAGTTGATCTTGGGCACGGTGCGGTCCACGGTGGCGAGGATGACCAGCCACGTCACGACGCTGGCGATCAGGTTGGCGACGAAGACCCAACCGACGCCGAATTCCGTAGCGAAAAGCCCGGCGACGCCGAAAGCGACCGCCAACGCGACGTTCATCACCACGTTCAGCGCCTTGATGCCGACGAACAGCAGCGCCCGTCCCTGCTCGCGCAGCCGCGAGAAGGGGATGCAGGCCCAGACGTCGAAGAGGATGATAAGCCCCACCCAGACCACATATTCGGGATGCGCGGCATAAGCCTCGCCCATCAGCCCCGCGACGCCGTTGCGGAACGAAGCGACAAGCACGAAGAACACCACGGCGGCTAGCGACGTAACGCCCCATGTCGTGGCGAAAAGCCTGCGTTTGGCGGCCCGCACGTCGCCCCCGGCCTCCTCGGCCTTGGCCGAAAAGCGGAAGTAGCTCGACTCCATGCCCATCGTCAGCAGCGTAAGCGCCAGCGGAATGAGGGCATAGATGTCCGTGACGATGCCATAGGTCTCCTGCCCGAAAATGCGGGTATAGTAAGGCGTGAGCAGATAGCTCAGGAACCTCACCACAATGGTGCTGATGCCGTAGACGGCGGTTTGTTTGGCCAATTTTTCGAGCATGGCAGACGATTTGCAGTCAACAAAGATATTGCACGCCGGGCTTTGCGCCCGACAAAGATACAAATTTTAGCCGGAAACCCCGCATAATGCCGTTTCTTTCGGCAAGGCAAGATAAAAACGCCCCGGAAGCCGGACAAAACCCCTGACAACCGGGCCGAAACCGTTTCCGGCAGCAATCGGACCGAACAGCGTATTTTTCCACCCAAAATGATATAAATAAAATTGTGAATCAATATCTTTTATTCTTGCAGAAAAAATACTTTTTTATGGAAATTTGCATGAAATTTCCATAATGAGTGTTGTTCAATCCGAAAATTATTTTCTAATTTTGTCCTGTCGCAAACCGACAGACATACGGAAAGTGTTTTTCACTCTGTCCTTACAAAGAAATCTGACAGTTTCAACGTGAATCGGGGCAATGAACAGCACTCATTTTCTTGTTTAGATAGATTCGGCCAAAACAATTTTGCGCCGCAATTTTCGTATCTATTCAAGTGTGGGGTAAAGCATTCGTTTATTCGATTCTAGGTTTTGTCAGAACCTCTTTGTAGATGAACGAAAACAGCTCCACACTTGAACCGAGAATGATTATATACTAATCTGATAATCAATTTATATATTAGTCTTTATCTTTTATTTGATACCGTATAGTTCCCATATTCTGTCGGTTTCCCAAAGGTTATTATTATTTTGCTCCACTGTCTAATAAAAGCTCTTCATTTTGAGGTATGGTGTTAATGTTCGCCAAAATGTTGGTTAGAACAACCCATTGGCGAACTATGATAACCCTAACTTAATGTACTCGGTTCATGATCGGGGTATTAAGCCGCAAAGCATTCTATAATGTCCGATTTTCTTTAAGAATTTCGGACATTTTATTGCTACATCAAGAGTAATATCGGATCTTTGCAAGTGGAATCATTGTGGATATGAAGACGATACTGACGAAGGAAATACGAAACATCATAGACCGAAACGGACCGAACAGGCTTTATATGGTGAGTGATTTTGCCCATCTGAATAATGATGGGCTAGTTACTCGTGCGCTTTCCCGATTAGAGAAAGAGGGTGTGCTCATTCGTCTTTCTCAAGGTCTATATTTATATCCATTACGGAATAAATTCGGTGTACTTCGTCCCTCTATAGAAGATATCGCATACGCCATAGCGGAAAAGGATAAGGCTCGTATTATACCTAGTGGATTGACAGCATTGAACAAATTGGGACTTTCCACACAGGTCACGATGAATGCAGTCTATTTGACAGATGCCACAGCAAGGGAACTTACTATCGGGAACCGTAAAATCATATTCAAGCGCAGCGCACCTCGCAATTTTGCCTACAAGACAGACTTGTTTCCACTTATAGTCGCTGCCATGAAAGAATTAGGGAAAGATAACGTGACAGATGAACAGGTTGCAATCATAAAACAAGCCATTGAAAAATATGGTAGTCCTGATGAAATCAAATACGATTACAGCATTGCCCCGCAATGGATTAAACAAAGACTTGCATTATGAATTTTATTAAGCTTACAAAAGAAGAACAACTTACCATTTTGGCTAATGTAGCCGAAGAGAAAGGGATTGTGGAAAAGCCACGCGCTTACGGTCCTATTCTGCAAGAGGACGATGAGCGCGGCAAAGATTACCCCGTGAACAATTATAGCGGGCTGAACTCGCTGCGTGCGCGGATGAAGAACCGGCAGTGGGACGGAACGTCGCCTCTCGGCACGACGGAGGTTCGGTCCGGCGATGGGGCGGTTCCCAAGCGTGTGGGGATCGGTGTTGCGGATTCCTTGTATGGGCGTAACGTCTGGCGTGACTCCCTCGCCGCGGATTCCGCCGCTTTCCTGCCGGCCGGCGGCGAATGTATCGGCGCTCCCGTCTATTTCTTTTTCAGTCTCAATACGACCCGTTTGACAGACCCCTCCCAGTTGGTCAATCTCGACGAACTGGTACGAGTTGCAACGAAATACGGTCTGACGGTGAAGGTTACGGGAGCGGCCGACAGTGCGACCGGAACAGTCGGTATCAACGACGCCCTGAGTGTTTCGAGAGCAGACTATATAGCCTCGGAGCTGAACAAGCGGGGATTACCGTCCGACAGGATCACCAAGACCGGTGAAGGCGGCATTTCCGATTACGTTCCTACGGAAGCCAACCGGCACTCGAAGGTAGAACTGTTCTTCGACAAATTGGAAAAAACGGAGATTCATCCGTAAGCGGATAAAAAAGAGAGTATCGATGTCGATACTCTCTTTTTTAGTAGATGTTGTATTCCGGATTCTTTAAGCAGGATATCAGTTGCCCGGTTTGAGATTTTTGTCGTAATCCCAGAAGAATTTTGCCTGTATAGGGGTGTTGTGGACCACTTTCAACTTGCCGCTATTCAGGCTGTGGATTACTTTTCTATCTTCTTCCGTCAACTTGAAATCAAATTGTATAAGAATAAAGCAATGAATTTTAACCTATTTCAGAGCAGGGATTCAAGGCGTTTCTTCTCGAGAGTCTCGGTCCTTCCGGAATTGAAATATATTTTCATCTGTCGATTGCGGGACGGAGTAGCCCCGGCTGTTATTTTGCTGTCTGAATAAATACGCCCTTTTCCTATTCTGCAGGGACAGAAAAAGGGCGCAGGAATAAAGGTTTATCCCTTGATCATAATAAGCAGCATCTTGAATGCCTTCACGGCATGTACCGAATGGGGTACGTTTGCCGGCATGATGAGCATCTGACCCTCCGTAAGACGATAAACGTCCTCTGCGATGTGAATTTCCGCCTCCCCGTCCAGTATCTGACATACGGCATCGAAAGGCGCGGTATGCTCGCTCAGTTGCTGTCCCTCGTCGAACGAGAAAAGCGTGAGGTTACCCGCCCGATTATGGATGAACTCTTGACTTACGATACTGCCTTCGGCATACTCGATTTTTTCTTTGGGCGAAAACGGCCCTTTCATCAATTCCAATTTTTTCATCTCGATACATTAAATGTAATAAATCACAAAATAATAAATTCCTGCCAAAATGAACGCGACCGCAACGATCAGGTTCAACCATTTCTGGAACTGGTTTACCCGGTTGTAGAATCGCCCCAGGCTCGACATGCCGAAGGCCACGATCCAGGCGATGAGCACCACCAGAATTCCCGAGGCCACGGCGAATACAACCGGATAGAGGTAGCCTCCCGGCTCCAGCGCCGCCATCGGCAACAGCATACCGAAATAAAATACGCCGCTGATGGGACAAAAGGCCAGTGCGAACAGCAGCCCCAGCACGAACGCTCCGAAACCGCCCCGCAGACGCTTGCTGCTCTCCGAAGCCCGGAAACCGAACTTGCCGAAAGGGAGCTTACTGCCCAGCAGCAGGAACACCCCATAGACGATCAGCGTCGGAGCGAGAATGTACCCGCCATAGTCGCTGACGAGGCTCTGAACAAAAAACGTGCTGGCCCCTTTCTTCAAAACGGGAATACAGATCAGTCCCAGCACCGTATAGGATACGATGCGCCCCAGAGTATAGAACAGTCCGTTTGCGAACACACGCCTGCCGCCGCTCATATCCCGGCCGATGTATCCGAGGACCATGACGTTGGTCGTGAAAGTACAGGGACTCACCGATGTCAGTATACCCAGCAGGAACGCCGTGAGAACCGGCAGATTGCAATTATCGAGTAAAGAATTTACGAATTGCTCCATCGCACGGGCTTATTCTTTCAACAGCTTCCCGATATCTTCGGCCAACTGCTTGCGGAACTTTTCGGTATTCGTCCGTGCATTTTCGATGGCGAACTTGGAAATGTTACGGACCGTTTCCTTATCACCGGCATCGTGACGGATCAGCAACAGCGAAGTCCAGGCTATCTCATATTTCTTGGCTTCGTCCTTGCCTTCGGGTTTCGAAAAATCCACGACCCGGTAAGAGACGTTCTTCCCGTCGGCGGCAAGTTCCTCCGCCACCTCCTGCGAATTTTTCTTGATAGCCTGACAGGTCTGGCACTGTTTCACTCCATGGAACACGACGACCTCTACGGCCGGTTTGTCGTGCTTCGCCTCGTTTTGAGCCCGGACAACTCCGTTGCCGAACATGAGGGCTGCCAGAAGAGGCAGCATGATTTTTACGGTTTTCATTTTTCGTCTTCTTTTAATTGGTTATCGATACTTTTTCAATATTTCCTTGATTTCGTCCACCGACAGGTCGCGGCCGAAGGATACGGCCTTTTCGTCGATGATGAGCGCCGGCATCTGCAGCACCTCGTACTGCAATGCCTTCGTGATGTCGTGAATGAACTCCACCTCCAGATCCAACCCCAGTTCGTCGACTGCGATCCGGGCGTTGTCGTACATCTGGCTGCATGAAGAGCATCCTCCTCCCAATACTTTTATTTCCATTTCTTCCGTGTTTATGTGTATGAATTGAATTTGATTGTTTTCTGTTAAAAAACGGTGAACAGCGACACCCGGAACCAGACCGAGTCGTGCCGGTCCGGCGTCCGGCTGATCGTATGCTGCGACGTCGATGGTACGGCCTGCTCGTAGCGGGAAAGATCGTAGACGGCCTCCGGAATACGGTTGCCCCGTCCGCAAAGCATCTGCCCCCGCAGACCGAACGTTCCGAACCGGAAATGCCTTGCCACGGTCAGTTCCGCCGTATACAGCTCCGCCGTATTGGCATAGTAGGCATAAGTCGTGAACGCATGCTGGAATTCCGTGTTTTTTTCCAGGTCGACTCCGACCTCATAGCGGCTCTCGGGAACTGTCCGGTGGCTCCAGCAACCGCGCAACTCCACATCGAACTTCTCCCCGGAATACCGGGCTCCGATTCCGAGGGAGGGGGTCAGCAACACGTTGCGGATCAGGTAATCGTGGTCCTTGTAGGTCTCCTCGCGCATCATATAGCCGACGCCTCCGAGCAGCGACACGGTATAGTGCCGTCCCAGAAAACGGGAAACCTTGAGTTCCGCACTTCCGTCCAGACGCTTCATCCCATAGCGGTTCTGTTCTCCGATCTTGCGGAAATCGTACACGTCCACACCGTCCTGAGACGACGAAATATAACGTTCGAAGATATTTTCCGTTCCCTTTTTATCCTCATAAGCGGCCTTCACCAAAAATTCCGCTCCCCACCGACGGTCATTCCACAATATGCCCAGATCGGCATCGAAAGTATTGGCCGGAGCCCGGTAGAGATTCACCTTATAATTGTTCTCTTCCGTCTTCATCGTTTCACGGCCGTATCCCAGCAACAGATTCAGGCGCAACGCCCGCGAAGGATCGGAATTGAACGTCAGATTCACGCCGTAAGCGTTGATATGCTGCCGTTGTTCCATGGAATTGAAAATCGGGCTGAAAATGTAGTCGAACATACCGAACCCGTATTCGATGAAGAAACCGGCGAACTGTCCGGTCCGGAAGTGTTTGACATCCGCATGCTGGCGATGGTGCATGAATTCCGCGTTCAGGGCTATGACATGGCGGCGGAATGCATAGGCGGCACCGGCCTTGAACGTAAGCCACGTGGAGATATCCTCTATACGGGGATCGTTCTGGCGGAATGCGAAATCGCCCGTATATTCCCCCGACATGCCCAGATCGAACCGCCCGAGCCGGAACGAGTACCCGCACATCAGATTGTACTTTTCGTAACGGAAGTCGCCGCCTGTCGAATCGGAAACGATGTAAGGCCAGTACAGTTCGGGATTGCGCAGCGCGCTCCAACCCACATTGTCGTTCCCTCCTGCCGTAAATCCGATCCGGGCGAAGAACGTTGCCCGGTCGCCCTGCTTGTATCCGTCCGCCCGGACAGAAAAATCGCGGAACTCCTGCCCCTCGTAAGGCAGATAATCCCCTTCCTGTCGTCCGGAAGCCCCGTCCGCAGCGATGAAGATCGTACCGGGCTTCTCTCTGACGAACCCGGGATTTTCGGCCGAAAAGTAGCGCCGCTCGCCGACCATGCGGTGTATCAGGGCCGGATTTCTCAGATAAGCGTCCCGCATGTCCGTCCCGGGCCGCAACGAACGGTTCTCGAACTCGGTCTGCAACGGGGAATGCGACGCCGTCGAGGTCAGCCTCTCCTGACCTCTGACGGGAGGAACGCTACACAGGCTGCACAGGAGCGCAGCGACGATTCCCGGTGTGAAATATGTGTGTCTTAAAGGCATCCTCAGTGTATATTAAAAACTGAATGTCATCTCGGCCCCGAAGAACGATTTCTGCCATACGCGCACGTTCTGGTTGTAGCGGTTCTTATACAGGGGATTGATGTCCAGAATATTGTTCACGAAAAACGAGGCGCGTATCATCCGGCTGAACTCTTTGGTCACCTTGAAATTAACCGTCAGCGATACGGGCAGCGTTTCGCTGAAATCCTCCTTATAGATATGATAGTGCCGCCACACCGTATGTCCGTCCTTAATCGACTGCAGTATCCGGTCGTCCACGGTATGCATCCGACCGTCCGTATCGAAATAGGCGGAAGGGTATTCATCTCCGTTGATACGCATCTCTTCATTCAGCCAGATGAACTGGAAGAAGGTAGTGAAAATCATTTTATAGCGCGGAATATTCGTGTTGAACCAAAGGTTCGTATTGAAAATCCGCTGGCGGGTGATATCCTGACGCCGGTAAATTCCCACGTACGGTTGCGGACGGTCGTCGTCCCTGAAGGCAGGATGGTACTGCAACGGAGCGCCCGAAGAGTAACGCGTATCATAATATGCGCCGTTGATCTCCACCGTCGTGGACAGAGGGATGATTTTCGGGAAGCGCAGCAGGTACTCCAGACCTTTTTTCTCGACCTTCATGCTGTTGCGTACGATGTCCATATCCACGAACGTGGCATACGGGTCCGCCACATAATCCTCCTTTTCCGGCCGGCGGCCGACGATCGGCTGTCCGTCGATCGGATCGACATAGCGTGTGTAACGTACGGGAGAATACTCGGCGACGCTTTCGAATCCCCGGTCGGAGTGCTCCTTGAAAAAAGTCAGGGACAGGGAGTAGCCTTCGTATTCCACATCCCATCCCGCTTCGTATTTCGTATTCCGGTTCGGACGCAGGCTATTGTTCGTGACATCGTAGATTTTCGTATAGGTGATCAGATGGTTGAACGGATCGTCCTGCTTGGTATAAGCGTTCAACACGATCATATCTTTGTAGACCCTGTCCGGGTAGATGTAATCGAGCGTAGGCAGCTTGTTCTCCTGTCCGAACCCGAAGCTGAACATATTGCGTAACGATTTGCCGCCGGCAAGGCCGATATTGAACGACAACGCCGCATTGATACGGGGTTCGACCTGCAGCTTTCTCAATTCGGTATATTTCGTGTCTAAATTGAACATCTGCGTAAACCGGACCCCGGCGTTCAGCTCGAAATCGAACCAGCGGTTCGAATGCTTCAGTTGTTCTTCCGCATAGGCTGCGCCGACCGACAGTGCGGGAATGCTTCGGTTGGGCACCGGACGCACGTATTCGTTGTTCCCCGGATAGGGCGGCCGGGTCATGTCGACCATAACGCCCTCCCCATAGTTCTTGGTCCGCTTCCATGAAAGACCGTATATCACCTTGTGGCGGAAAGAACGCGTCTCGAAAAGCGATTCGGCATTCAGTTGCGTAAGCAGCGACAACGGCTTGTTCTCGATCTGGAAGGGACTGTAATAGGTAGAAGGAAGGTATATGCCCTCCGATTCGCCCTCCTCTGTCGCCAGCGGGGACGGAAGCGGCGTCCCGGTCTGCACGAGGCGATTGCGGTCTATCAGGTCGTAGGTATAGTCCGCCGAAGCGATGAACTCGACATTATCGACGATCTTCCCCAGATCGTACATTTGCGCCTTGAATGAAGCGCCGGTCCTCGAATACTTGTTTCGGAACGACTCGTTGTAATCCTGCGTCAGCTCGTCCTCCTTAGCCTGGTTCAGCGTATAGACTTCGGACAGTTTGAAAAAGAGGAATAGCGTCTTGTCCCCCACATCGACGGAATTGTTATAGGTGACCTGGCCCGTCAGGCGGCTGTATTTGCTCATAGGGTCGCGGCGGTCGTCGTAAACCGAAGTATAGTCGATTCCGGTATGCAGATAACCCATCTTCGGCGAAATGCGGAACCCCTTGCCCAGATAGATCAGCTTGGTAAGCGGATCGACCTTCATGCGAAGCTGTGCGGGAGTAATGCCTATCTTCGAGGTCGTCTGAATGACGCCCGACGAGAGGTTTCCCAGTTTGGCCGAGGAAATGCCCTTGACGATCTCTATTTTGCGGATATGGTCGGTCGAAAGCGTTTTCAGATCGATGCCCCTGTTCATGCCGAGCCGGTCGCTGTATTCGTCGGTAGACAACCCCGGGATAGAAGCCCGAAAGCCGTCGTTATCCTGAGGGATGCCGTCCATGACGACTGCCATACCCAGCGACGTATTGTCGTCGCTGCCCGACTGACGCAGCGATATGCGGTTGAAACCGGTGGCACTCGACTCCCGGAACAATCCGCCCGGGATCAACGACAGCACGTCGGCTACCGACGTGGGCTGGATATGCTCCAACGCCTGTTGGTTGATGACGGCCGTAGAGCCTTGGTTTTTCTTATAATCCGCCATGACGACCACCTCCGCGAGCTCGTACGATTGTTCTTCGAGTACGATCACCAAGGGTTCCGGGCTACCGGCCTTCACCTTGACCTCCTTGTCGACATGGTTCAGGTACGAAACATTCAACGTATATTCCGTTCCCTTCGTTCCCGTAAACCGAAACTTTCCCTCGAGGTCCGTCGAGACTCCCGTTCCGAGTTCGGCGATGAACATCGTGGCGAAACTCAGCGGCTTGCCGTCCGAGTCCCGGACGACACCCTCCACAGTGGCTTTATCCGTCTGCGCGAAGAGTGCGGAGCATAGACCCGATATAAAAAAGGCTATGAATATCAGTTTCTTCATTTATCCCCTCGTCATTCCATTCCGGTCTCCGTATACGGACCTGCCCCGTTATCTGGGACCGGAATTACAGAATTGTCAGAGCACCCCCGGGAGTTTCCCGGACGAGCCCTGACAAATCCATTCTCCGGTGATTATTCGTTTCTCCAGCCTTCCGGGTAACCCTTGAAGTCGCTGCGGTGTTCGATCTTCACATCCACGCTCGAATCGTTGGTATCCTGGAACTTCCCGTCGGTACCTTTCACGCGGTACATGAACGTGTTGTGGTGACAGCCTTCGATCGTAGCCTGGACATAGCTTTTGTCGACGGTCACAGGCAGCGACTTGGAAGTGTAATTACCCCAGTAAGGAGTGGTTGCAGAGGTCGTTTCGATGGCATCCACGATCAGGTTCGTAGGAACCTTGTAACCCTGATATTCCTGAATGGCGGCATCCTTTTTCGGACGGTCGTTGTAGGTAAACCCGTTCTGGCTCTTGAACGAACTCCACTCGATACCGCTGGCGTCGAACAGGAACAGCGGACGGATACCATAAGGATGCATCCATGCCGTGACGCCGCCCGGCATGCTGTTGGCGACTTTCGTCAGGTTGGGAACTTTCGGATTGTCCACGGCCGAACCGGACATGGCTGCGTCGTTATCGGCGAGTTCGAAATCGGCACCCGAAAGGTCGACCGGAATGCCGGTGTCTTTCTCCGGATTGGGCGTGTAGCTTTCCGTGTGGTTCTGCGCCTGCGAAGCGATGACGTAAACTTCGCCCGGTGCGAGTGTATAATTCTGTCCGGCCGGTATCTGGTAAATATTGGCAGCCACCACGTAATCCGGCAGAAGCGAGGTCAGGTCCGAGCATGGCAGCGTATTCATATTCGAAGCCTGTGCGAGTGCCAGTCCGCTGACGTTGATTTCACGGTCCGAATTGTTCGCAATGACGATATACTGGTCGGGGTGCATCATCGTGCCGCCGTAGGTGCCGCCGTTATAGAACAGCTCGGAAAGAACGATGCCGTCCATATTGCCCGTATAGTGTACCGAGAGGTTCTCCACGTCGACGCTTACCGTGGTACTCTGGCCGTATTGCGCCATACCCGTCGTACCGAAATATTCCTTGCCGTTCTCCTTGCCGCGGATCTCGATTCCGTAACTGCCGATATCGAGGTTGAATGTCGCGGAACCGGAGGCATCCAGAGATTCCGTCATGGTCTTCCCGTCACGCTCCGAGGATACGGTTACGGTGAACTGAGAATAGTCCGAAACCTTGTCCTCCGTAGTCGGAGCGACAGCCTGAACCTTCAGGTCGATCTTCCCGGACGGTCCGTCATCATCCTTGCTGCAAGAGGCGAAGGCCAGCAGGGTTGCGGCCACCGTCATTAGTTTGATTGTAAAATGTTTCATATTTTAACGATTATATTTGAAAAGGTTAAACGGTCGGAAAATAAGATTAGGTGTTTTTTTATTCGACTGCAAATTTACAGCAATCCCCCCCCCTCGCAATCCCCACATTTTGGTATTTTGGATTGAGATTATAATCCATAAATGGTATCCGAAGACAGTGCTGTCAGAGGAATGTGCGGGAAAGAGATATGCGAAATATTATTCGAAGTGTCCGATCTGTATTTTCTCTATTCTCCCGAAGGGCCGGATAGGGTAAAGGAAGTCGTTTCGATATATAATATCGGAAGGAAGAACGGTAAAACGGAATGCCATCGTCTAACCGGGGAGAGTGCTCATTTTATCCCTATACTGCAAATCCGGCAGAATCATGAACTGTCAGTTGCGCCATATCCCGTATTCGGGGCGTAAAAGCAAACATTTCCTGCGGATCTCTGAAATTACGTTCCGGCGGAAATATCTCCTGCGGCCATTTCTAAGCCTCACGCGCTCCGCTCCGTTTCTATACCTGCCGGACGCTGTTTTTACTTTTTTAAGCTAAATTTTTGCCGCATAGTTTCCAAAATAGGCAACTTTGGATTTTCTTTGTGAAATCGAGAGACTATGAATATGGAAATCAACAATATCGGAGTTTTGATCCGCCGTGAACGGACCCGTTGCAGAATGACACAGGAGAAACTGGGCGAAAGAGTCGGCGTCGGTGTGCTTGCAGGTGGCGGTTCCCGTAGACCGGCGCTTAATCGGTTACATTGTGGCCAATATAGGCGAATTTGCACGTACGCATGGCATGACGGTGCGCGAAGCCGGCAACTACCTGAACCGCTACAAGGGGTTGGACTTTCTCGCCGAACACTACGAGGCTGAGCACCTGTCGGCGACAGCGTACAGGATTTGACCCGTGTGTGTTACAATAACGGCGGAGGTATGAGATGAAACTCTACCACGGATCGAACACTGAAGATGGGCCGGATTATGTAATCCGGTAGTATGATGAAAGAAAGGTCGAAAAACTGGATGAACAATTCGCGGAATGCGTAAAGTGGCGGATAGCCGTTCGTATCTTTTCCCGTCTTTTTCCGCTGTTTGCGGTTCGGTTGCTTTTGTAGGTCCGTAAATCGTTCCGGCTATGGGGTAGGGGGACCGCAAACCGTCCGAATATCCTGCTTCGGACGATTTGCGTTGATGAATATATCTTGTTATTCCGCCAAGAGTGCGGTATTGGCCATATCGCGCACGATCACGCCTTCGTCGAACACCTCGTAGGCGAATACCCAGTCTTTTTCGAATACGGCGCAGTGGTAACCCAGTGTCCGCCACTTTTTGAAACGGCACAAGGGATGATCGACCCGTTTCGCAAAATCCATGACGAACTGTTCCATCCTGCGGATTCGCTTTTCAGTCGCTTCTTCAGACAGGTGTAATTCGTTTATGAGATAATCGTTTACCTCTTTAATCTTACCCCACAGATGTTCGGATACGATAACCTCACGCATGGTCGAAATGCTCTTTAGCCTGTCGGCTCATTTCGTCGAAAAATTCAGCGGCAGGACGGCCATTGCATTCTGCCACGGCTTCCCGGAACCCCTTCTTTTTTTTCTCGTCCATGACAGTCACGCTCTTGTGTCCCCGGATCAGCTCCAGCAGCCACTTTCCTTCGGGCGTATTGTCTTCGATCATTATATGTGTCATAGCGGTCAGGTATTTAATTCGTCGTAAGGCTATCCTCTTGTTCGGCAAAGATAATAAATTCCGGGATATAACCGAAAAGTCCGTATCGCCGGCGTATCCCTTGATACCTATATAACGAATCCCGTACCGGAAACGGTATGCACGTTCGTATCTTTTCCTGCTGTTTGCGCCCCCGGTTGCTTTTATAGCTCACCCTGTGGACGGCTTGGACCGCCGCCCCTTCCGTTTATATACCTGCCGGACGACGCCCGATATACCGAGTATAACCCTCTCGTTGTCTCGACTTTCGCCGCCGGGTTCGTTTTCGTGTGCAAAGGTACGGTGGACGAACACGGTTCAAGGACCGCTGCCGTTACCTGTAATGAAATTTGACGCAAACTTACCGGAATCCGGGATTCCGGCCTTTCATAAAATTTCCTTCCGTTTCCTTGCCCGTCGTTCTCGCATCCCCCGTCCGACTCCGCACGTGAAAACATCCCCTTCGGGCGAAGTCGGAAGACATCGAACGGAGGGAAAGAAAAAACGGAAACGATGACAACAACAGAACAGATTACCAATGTGGCCACTGCTTTGGGCTGGAGTGTGGAAACGGACGCCAGTCGTCCCGGCTTCACGGAGTTCGAGTTCCGGCAGTACACGCCCGCAGGACAGGACTTCGGCTTCAGCGTCGAAATGCGGAACGGCGATCCCGACAGCCTCCTGCAAGAGCTGGAAAAGTATTACGAGGCTTACGACTCCGACTATGAAGCCTATCTGTGGATCGGCACGGACGGGCACGGCAAGAACGGCGCCCCTTACCACATCAAAGACATCGTGAGCGATATGGAAGCGGCCGAGGCAATGATCGACACGCTTTATGAAACCCTGAAAACAGCATTGAAATGAGTACGAAACGAAGTTACAAAGCGGAATTTCTGCGTTGGAAGGCAGAAGTGGAGAAAAAACACGGCAAGATGATTTACGACCGTCTTTCGGAGGTCATCGACACGGACGACGACCTGGCCGTCGGCGACACGGTTCTCTTTACAAACGATTATGGAGTGACGTTCGGCCCCCACGAAGTGCTGGGGTTTTGCCGTCCGGACAGTTTCCTTTGTCCGCACCGTTACCCCGAGGACGAGGATTGCGGCATCGTCTTTTCAGACAACGACGCCTATTGGTTCCCCGACCGCCCCGGCCAACTGACGTTGGTACAGAAAGGAGGTGCCGACGTATGAAAGCGATGACGGACGGGGCGATCCTCGCACGGCTCTGCGGCAATGTGACCGCAGGCCGTTTCGACTGGCGCAAATACTGTACTCCGCAGACCTATTTCGGTCGTGAAGTTTGCGTCACGCCGCTGCTCTGTTCCTACGGACAGATAGGCTATGCCGTTCATTTCCCTTATTCCGATATGCCGGAAGTGGAGTACGACTGGGAACTGAACAGCCTTACCATCGACGGCGAGGAGTGGCGAATTTATTTACAGAACACACGATAACGGACAAATTGGATTATGGCACAGAGTTTTTATACCAAATGGCAATATGTCTTCCTTGCGGACGCAGGGTGTTATGTCTCGAGAGAATACCGGAATTTCCAGACGGCGCTCGTCCGTGAAATATCCAAATATGCCAAAGCCGTGGATGCGGCGGTCGTAGCCAAGACCAAGGGGCATTACTTTACGAGCTGTTTTGTCGAGCGCAACGGCAAATTCGTTTACATAAACCATTCCTCCGGATTGTCCCGGAGGATTGGCTCGGTCAGAATAGAACTCGATTCGTTCCTGATCCGCACGGCCCGGCATGCCGAGGACTATACCGGCGGCACCAATCAATATTGCGATCTGTTGCGGTTGCAGTCCATGATCGACCGACTGCTGGCCTGACGCTCCTTCCGGTTCCGGCCCGTCAGGCCGTGACGGCAGACAGCCGCTCCCCGTCCCTTTTTTCTCTGGTCGCCATCCTTTTGTATTCCGCCCAAAAACCTCGAATCGTAGAAAAACGACAAAAACAACCCGTATTTGCATTGGAAAAGCGGCAGGAGGGGCCGGCAAGCCGGCCGACAGCCTCTTGTACCGTGGTGGATACCGATAGTCCGTACCGTCCGTTTTTCCCTGCGGGACAGGAAACGCCGTCCCCTGTTTTATCCGATCGCCTCGGCCACAATATCTTCCAGCAGGAACGGGATCACGCCCACATACATGACGCCATCCTCATCCGTCCACGGCTTGCTGTTGCCGTCCAGCACGACGATCTTGCGGAAGAAGTCGCCGGTGTTTCTCAAAGAGAAGGTTTCCTGTGCCTTCTTTTCCGGCGTGTCTACGTGTAATGCCGACTGGATATACAGTTTGTCATTGCCCACGTTGACCACGAAGTCGATCTTGTATTGCGACGAGCGGCGTCGGCCCTCTATGATTCGCGTCAGTTCTACTATTCCCACGTCTACCGAATATCCCCTGCGGATCAAATCGTTGTAAATCATATTTTCCATCAGGTGCGAACGTTCCTGTTGGCGGAAATTCAACCGCACATTTCTCATTTCTGCCCGTTGTAGAGCGTCACCGACTCCATGTTGTCGAGCGAGAAGCGCCCCAAATCGACCGTGCCGTTTTGAGCGTTGCCCAGTTCGATACCGTCGTAGAAGACCCCGACGTGGTTGGTGCCCATGCTGCGGATGTTCACCGTTTTCAAGCCGCCGACGCCTCCGTAGTCCTTGATCTGGATGCCCGAGAAGTAACGCAGCGCGTCGGCCACGTTGTGCGAATTGAGCCGCTGGAGGCGTTCGCCCGAGAGCTCCTGCACGGGAATCACCTCGCGCCGGACGACGCGGCCCGTCACGACGACCTCCCTGATATGGTAGAGGCTATCCTGGGGCGTCTGTCCGTATGCCTCCGGCACGCCCCCTCCCGCCAGTCCCAGGGGAAACAAAAGATATTTATAAAATCCGACAAGCATTTATAAAGCAATCCAACCGACCGGTCCTCGGGTGCGGTTAAATCCATAAATCGTTGGCAGGTCTTCTGACTGACTCCTCATCCGAACTCCTTCCCGGCACGAAACGGCCAGTGGTACAGATTGCCCGGATGATTGGCGGAGCTTCACAGCAGCGGGTCTGTCCGGGAATTTCACCCGGTTCCCTTTTAATCCCCCGACTCGGAAAAAGTCGCTTGGGAACCAATCGGCCGCAAAAATAGTATATATAATCGGCAAAACGAGATGCGACGAAGTTCAGAACCAGATGCGACTTTTAGAGGGTTGAAGTAATCCAAAACGAAAAGCGACTGAAATTTCGCACACGCGCAGAATATATGTAAAGCAAATGCACGATCCGTTTACATATCGCGGGAAATATGTAAAGCGAATCAAGAAAACATACCGTTCGAATGGCGTTTAACTGCCGCTCGAACGGTTTTTTATTTCAAGATGAATCAATACCAGCTCCATCTATTCGCCTAAATACTCACCCTGGAACAGAGATGCCTGTGCCCGTTCCTCGTAGTTGCAGACCATCCACTCCTCTTGTCTGCGGCGATTTGATTTCGAGGCACTGATCGTCCGCTCGATACGATGGATAATCCATCCGTTCTTCCGGGCATACCGGTCGATCATATCGAACGGGAACATCGTGAGCATAAACTTTCCCTTGACGGTTTCAAGCAATTGCAAGAGTTGCTCCATATTCTGTTCGTTGAATGTATCCTCATAGTGTCCGCAATCGGAGTTCACATAAGGCGGATCGACGAAATGAAAGGTATCGGGAGCATCGTAGCAGTCGATCACGTCGAGAGCGTTTCGGTTCTCAATAGTCACTCGTTCGAGCCGCTGACAAAGCCGCTCTGTGAACTCATCCTTCGCGTTACGCAGTTTCTTGGTCATTGTGCCGCTGAAGTCATATCCAAATGTCCCGTCCATCATTGACGCAAACGACATTTTACAGAGCACCCATACGGCCCATGCCCGTTCGACGGGAGTAAAGAACTGCGGATAAGAGTTGATATGTCCGGCATGGGCGTGCAGGTCCCGGCTGTGTAGTGTTTTGTTAATCTCGTGTTTGAGGTCTGAATAGTAAACTTGCATACACCAGTAGAAGTTTGTCAACTCCATGTTGATGTCATTGATGATTTCAGCTTCGGAGGGCCGTTTGGCGAACAAGACGGCCGCACCGCCGCAAAATGCCTCTGTATAGATCTTATGCGACGGGATCAAAGGCAAAATGTGCTTGAGCATTGTCTGTTTGCCGCCATAGTAGGAAATAGGGGTTCTCATAGTTTGCTATTTTATTAAAATTAGTATCTTTGCGTATCTCATCTACATACCAGCCGTCCCCTGTACAGGAAACGACACAAAAAATTACTCGCAGCAGGAGGTTTTATCCCCCGGTCGCTGCGAGTAATCGTGCATTTGTTGGTATGTAGGTGAGATGACTGCTAACAAACCGGGGGATTTTTTGTGTCCTCCCCCGAAGGACTTTATTTGTCAGATTCGATGCTGACCGTCTACTTCGTCTTTCACTTTTCTGCCGACAACCGACGTATTCCATACATGGTCCATCGCAGCCATTAAAAATTCTTCAATTAATTTACGACTGTCTCCAATGGCGGTTCTCAAATCTTTGTCCAGGTCGTATGGTCGGTATCTCTCTTATAGACATACCCGTTTTGAATACGTAATCCGGCTTTTCCGATCAGGACTTCGAAAATATCTCCCGTGAATACCGCATAGTTGCTCGATCCTTTCACAACGGCTACTCCGTTGGGAGCGATCAGGTTCTTGCGGATGTCTTTCACGAAGTTGAATTGGGCGGCATTCATCGTTGCAGAGGCCGTAAGTTTTCCGGCTGCCGATGCTTCGACCGTAATCCGGATGTAGTACTTCTGGGCTGCTCCAGTGAAAAGATATGAAATCGTCTCGTCGATATTCAAATTCGTGTTTTGGGCTTCAGCCGTGCTGTTTCGGTACAGGGGATCGGCTTTCCCCGTCAAAGCGTTTACCACCTCGATCTTTACGCCCCCGCCACCTCCTTCGGCATTGCCTGTGATGCGGGCTGTAATCCGGGCTGACATCTGTACTCCCTGCCCACAGGTAAACGGCGGACTTGACTCGTAAACATTTCGGACAAAAGGATTGCTTTGTCCCGTAGCCAGTGCGCTCACTTCTTTCGTTTCTATGACACCCGGTACACTCACAGCACCCAGAACCTGCGATATGGACGTAATTCTGTATGGGGTGAGTATGATTTTATCTCCGCTTGCGGCCGCATCGCTCACCTCTACGGAATCGTTTTTGACCTGCAGGATTCCGACGGTTCCTTTGGTTGCGTGTACTTCCCCGTCGGCGTGTACTCTGAACACGGCTTTTTTCCGGTTTGTGTAGTCGGCTCCCGACCAGAAGGGCACATCGTCTTCCTGCAAGCCGCTCACGCCGGCCGTCACGTCGCCTTCAGCATTTTTCAGCAACATCACATTGGTCATTATCAGACCGCCTTTCACCTCGGTACTTCCGTCTTCCATAGCCTTCTTGAGGTACTCTGTCGATTTGATGGATTCGTCTATCGCGTCGTCGATCAAGTCCGACATGTTGCCGCTTATTTCATAATAATCGGAGAATACTTTTCTGAACTCGGTGCCGGTTATCTCGGATGTCGTACTCATATCGGCCAGCAGGGGCGTGAGATAATCTTCGAGTGCCTGGAAATAGACCGTAAATGAATCCGTGGGGACATCATACTTTTCGGCATTCGCCATGATGCTCCAGTATTCGCCTTGAATCCGCACCCATTCATTAGCCACCTGCTGTTTGTCGGATGGCGTCAGGCTCGAATCCGAGGCAATGTAGTCCACATCCAGCTTCACCTGCTCGATCTGCGCCTGCACATCCTCTTCGGCCGTGATGTATCCCGTGGGGGCCTTGTTGCCTTCCGTGAGCTGGATGTCGTAAATGTAAATCGGTCGCCAATAATCGACGTAAAGTACGATTTTTAACAAGGACTTTCCGGATTTGGTCGTATAAACGGCTTCATACACATCAGAATATGGAGCAGATGGCGGGCGTGATATAATGTCGTATCCGTCTTCATAAACGGCACAGAACACGCAGCCGGTCTTGGTTTCCGGCAGTTTGATGCGTGCCTTGAAGACATAGGACATGCCGGCCTTGTAGGTGATCTTACCCCCGAAGCAATCCGTCCAGTTTACGATCTGGCTCGTAGCCGCAATAGCTACCCCTGCATTGCTCGCTTTGTTGGCATCGATCTTCATGTAGGCTCCGTCTGCGTCCGATCCCGAAGTCACCACGTCCGAAACACCCTCTTTGGCGCTGTTCCACGCATAGAGGAATTGTCGGGCTATATAGTTGCGGGCGCCGAACTGAAGATTAGCAATCTCGTCTTTGGCTTCGTTGGCTGCCGTATCATCGGTGTATTTAGATGCTTTGTCCCAATCCGAGCTCTCGAAATTACCCGTTGCACGGGATTCGATACAGCGCATGATGTCGCCACCTTCGCCCTGCGTCCAGATGTCACCCACATCGTAGGGTGTAGTCGGTGTTACGACGAATACACGACGTTTGGCATCGGCCGTGTCCTGCGCCCGCGCCGCCTCTTGCAGGGCCTTTACCGCATCGCTGTCGGCGATCGGCGTCCATTTATAGGTTCCGTCCTCTTCTTTTACCCACCGCCACGATTTGCCCGCATCGGGGTTCGTCGTCTCGTCGCTCGATATGGTGAAGTGAATCTGCGGGTATTCCGCCGGAGTGATTTTGGCATTATCGGTTTTGCGGATGACAAAAGCTATGTAGGGATTGTCGCTTCCGACGGTATAGCTCTGGCTCCATACGTAACTTGCTATAACCGCTCCGGATGACGCTATCGGATTGTAACCCATCGTATAGCCTTCGCCCACCGACAGTACGGCGCCTTTGGGTATTCCTCCGACCGGAGTTTTGAGCCGGATGCGGGTGCTGTCGGCGATTTTGATCTGATCCCAGGTCTTAATGCCGTCGATATAGGATGCACCGATGCTTCCCTGCTCCCAGCAGCCTGCGTCCGTCGGGTCGAAATTCGCGGGCAGCGTATTGGTGAACGTGTCGCCGATATGGTTTTCCTGCTCGCCGTCCGCTATCCATGTTTGGGCCGGTTCATTGTAAAGCGAGGGGGTATAGGGATAGAACCAGTTTTCCACGACACCGTCCAGCCGTTTGTTGATCTCGGACAATTCGCCGGGCAGCGTGTTATCGATGTAATCCTTAGCCTGCTGAGCTTTGCGATCGGCGGAATTGGCAGTGGCCTGGGCTTCGGTGGCCGTCTGATCGATCTGTTCGATGTCGAACTCCTTCTGGAACTGTCCCGTCGCGGGGTCGTAGAGCTTGCCTTGCTTCCAGCCTGCCTCCGGGGTGAATGCCACGCCGACGCCGTTGTCGCCTACCAGCCGGAACAGCTTGCTCCGGGTGTCCAGCAGTGCCTTCTTGTCCAGGCTGCTGATCATACCTTGCAGGTAGATATTATCCAGATAGGCCGAATAGCCCGACATCTGGATCCCGAAGACGGAGAGGTTCGTAAGGTCGCCGAACTGCGCGGCGATATTCTCGGCCGTAAACTCCCAGTCGCTGACATTGCGAAGATAGCGCTGGTAGGTGCGCGTCGAGTAGCGCGAGCTCCACCGGGCGGGATTCGTGAACGAGCCGTAGGCCACGAAGGTCATCGATTCCATCGGATCGATCTGCTTGGTAAAGGTGGCCGACAGGGGGCGCAGCCCGTAGCGGAACCGCTCGTTGCGGTCGCCCAGGACCTCCGTGATACGGAAATAGACCGTTGCGAAGCCTGAGAAAGAGAAGTTGCCCCGGCCGTCGTCGGAATCTGCCGTCGCATTGTTCGACGGGTCGAAGTCGTGGAAGATACCCATACATATATCCCCGACCGCTACGGCGCCGATCTCGCCCTCTTCGAGTTTGAGCGTTACGAGCTTCTGATCCTTGTCCACACTCTCGATCACCCCGGCGCCCGGAGCGCTCCAGTCATCCCCGACGCTGATGCCCACACGGTTGTACCGAAGCTCCGGAACCTCCAGAAAACGACGGATGAAGAGGCTCTCCAGCTCGCCGGCGCCTCGTCCGTCGATCTGTGCACCGAAGCCGGTGATGCCGCTGGCGAAGTCGCTTGTCCGGAATCCCTCGTCGAGTTGCTGCCGCTTAAGGAATCGGGTGATTCCTTCGACCGTACCTCCCCGGCGCTTGTTCAGAAATTCCCGTTCGCTCTTACGCGACGAATAGAGCGTCGTGTCGCTCGCCGGTGTTTCCTCCCACGATTTAATGATGTCAGGAAATTCCGATGAAACCTGCCGGGTTATCTGCGTCACTTCTGAAATCTGATTTTCGATGCGGGAAATACGGCCTGTGGAGAGGACATCGCTCATTTTAAGAGTCATGCTTCCGGGCTGAACGACGGAGCGACTGATCGCGACGATACGGATATCGCGATATCCGGTATCGGGAAAAAACTTGTCGCTTCCGAGCCGAATCCGTTGCCCTGGCTTCAAATCGAGGTTTCTTTTATCGACAACCGTAAAATCCGTCGATGCCTGGAACACGGATATATCTTTACGGCTGTCGGCCATAAAGGTATCTACCGCAGTTTTGAATTCCTGTTCGGCCGCAGGATAATAACTGTCCGGCATACTGATATTCCAGAGCACGTATTCGTTCCCGGGAGCCGGGACCAACGGTTCCGACGGCAACTGCATATCGTTGTCGTAGGGCCATTGGGTGATGATCTCGAATTCCTTCTTTTCCGAGTCGTAATTCACTTCGAACTCCCGTCCGCGAAGCTCTCCGGTCTGAAAGGTCACCCGTTTGACGAGGCCGCCTATTTCGTATTGATTGGGATCGAACGGAATGTCGGGATCGGTGAAATACCAGACCGTAAACGGCGAGCCGTCATCGCTTGTGCGCTCTTCGGACCGTACGGAACCGACCGTACCGATCCGGCGCGGATATATCGCATCGAACGCTTCCTGCTCGAAATATTCGATGATACCGAGGTGGGTATCCTGTTCGACGTACTTCGCCCCGTCGGGCAGTTGCAGCCGGGCATATCCGTACCGATCCGGATCGATGTTGCGGGAGGAGCCTACCGGGAAGAGCCGAGTGAAAAATTTCACGCCATCGGCCATGCTCCGTTCGATTCCTCCGGTCAATCCGTTGCCGTAAGACAACGGGACAGGCTCGCCGAACTCACAGCGGGATATGTTGAGCGTCATCCCGTCGAACCACCACTCCGTCCCGGCGGCAGACGACAGTTCCGAAAGAGCATCGGAGGCGTACTTTCCCGTATATTCGATATCGATGTACTCCGATACGACCACTTCTCCGACTTTCCATTCGGTCGTCCCCATTTTGCGGTTCATGTTAGCGATAATCAGCGCCGCATGTTCGCGTGCCGGTGCCGTGAGTGTCAGAATCGGATTGTCGTCATCATCCGGATTGACCATCAGGACCTGCGTGGTGAGTCCTTCGACCCCCGACAGTTGCACCGAGTAGCTCCATTCGCTGTCGCAGTTCATCTTCGGCTGATAACGTTCGAGAATCCAATAACGCCGTCCGAGGAAGTCCGCATAATCGTAAACTTCGAGCGTGACGCATTCGAAGGCCGTGAAGGAGAGCGAGAGGACACTCTCCTCCTGTATGCCGCAGGTTGCAGCACTGTTACTATCGGGAGAGGCCGTCAGCTTCAGATTCCCTTCTTTCGAATATATTTTGAGTTCCATTTTTTGAAGATTTGAACGTGACCTTTAGATCGACGCAGCGAGTTCGAATGTCGGCTTCGGCTCCCGGAATTTCACCGAGAAGGTCGCTGCGACCTCTCCCTTTCCGAATGGCGCCAGTTGTGAATAATCCGAAAATCCGGTCATATAAACCCGGAATTTCAGCCCTACGTCCGTCAGATGGAGCGCCAGCCACCCGTCGTCGCCCTCCTTGAGAAATTTCACGAACGAGGCGTAGCGCGTGAAGAACGAAACATCGTTCGAGGCGACGATGGCGAATCGCAGCGTGATATCGCGGGCTTCATAAGTCTGCGTCAGTATATCGGGCATACGGACACCGTCCTCCTCCTGAATGGAAACCTCCGCCTGCTGCTTGAGAGCCGGAGGTGCAAGCAGCGAATCGTAGTTGTCGTGTCTGTCTTCAGCGGTTTCCGCGAGGAAAGCCCCGAAACGGGCATATACATCCGTTTGGTTGATCAGCAACAGTCCTTCGAGTATTTCAGCCATAATCAGATCGCTTTTAATCCGTCGCGTTTTATGGTTTGCAACAGTTCATAGATTTGGGGTATCGGTTCGGTATTTTCCCGGATGGCATTCATCGCTTCGAGTGACCCTTTGAGAACCGGGACAATACCTTCGATGTTTTCGTCGATCTTCGCGGAATGGATCTGTACCGATGTGACCAGTCCTTCGACGCGGGAGAACGAATCCTGCGTTACGGTCTGAATGGCTCCTGCCTTACCGCTCTGCTGCGAAGTGCCGGCTTCCTCGTCGATTGAAAGTCCGTTCTCTTCTGCAATGCGGCGGAACTCTTCCCACAGACGATTGAAATCGTCCTGTTGCTCCATGGCATCCGAAACCAGCGATTTCATCGTTTCGCTCCATTGAGCGAACCGCTCTTCGTCGGAAAGGTCGCTCTGCATGACCTCTTCGATGCGTTTTTGGGCATCTTCGAATACCTTACCGAGCGTACTCGAATAGATCATATCCTTGGCCAGCGAGCGCAGGGCCTGCCCGACGCTGTCGGCAAAAGTATCCGCCGCATCGGTGCCGTTTTCGAAAGCATCCACCAAAGCATCGGTAAGCGTACGGCCCAGATCGCCGAAAATATCCTGCAAATAATCCCGGACCGCAGTCAATGCCTCTTCGTAGGTTTCCCAGTCGTCCACCATTTCGCGGAGCATCTCCTGATTCTCCCGTGCCAGGTGCTGGAAAGTTTCTCCGCCCTCTTCGACGAATTGCCGGAGCGCGTCCATATCGACTTCGCCATCCGTGAATAATTCGGGAAGCAGCGAACCGAGGGACTGATATTTTGCCGAGCGGAACCAGGTCGAGTGACGTGTCTGAACCTGCATGTTGGCGATCGAATCGGCAATGTTCTCCCAAGTTTTTTCATACCTGAACAGCCCCGAAAGTCCCGTGCCGGCTCCGCCTCGCCACTCTCCCGGCAACTGATATTTTTCTTCCCCGCGCGAGAGGATTCTCTCCCGGACTTTCTCCAGCTCTTCAAGCGAGGTGCGCACTACATCGATATTTTGCTTGTAACGGTCGTACACCCGATCCCCGAAGATATTGTCGAATTCATCGGAGTCGATACGGCTGCGCTCTTTCATGATCCGAAGTTCTTCGTTGAACTCGCGGGCCAGACGAAGGTTGCGCTCCATCGAAGTTTCACCGCCCTCGAACAAATTGACAATAGTGGTCAGCGCACCGATACCGGCAGATATGCCTCCGAGAATTCCGGAGGCCATGCCGAGCGTGTTCGATGCGGCTTGAGCTTTCCGGTATGCCTGAACGGCATTGATGATTTGCAGGGTAGAGCCGGCGATATCTCCTGCGGTGGCGATGATGGTTCCTCCGGCTCCCCCGACGGCATCGCCGACCTCATTGAAAGTGCCGATAACGTCGGTCAATACGCGGTGAAGCTCCGTCCAGGAAGTCGTATCGGTAGTTTCCTGTTCCGTTTGGTTCTGTTTTTTCGCCAGTTGCTGTTCGGCCTTGCGGAGTTTGGCCCGCGCAACGGCGATGGCATTACCATCATCCGGCGTCTCGCTTTGCAGGTTCTCCAGCTCTTCCTGAGCTTCGATCACCAGGCTTTCCAGCTTTTTGACCGAGGCAGTGACGACCCGGTCGGCCCAGGCTTCGAATTCCGGGAACTGGCTTGCAAATTGTTCCGTGAAGTCGTCGAGCGCTTTTTGTTTGGCTTCCCGAGCGAGTTGCTGGGCCTCCGGATTTGAGGCAAGAGCGGCAATATCCTGATCGTATTTCCGGGCGATTCGCAGACGCCCCTGCTGGTAGGTTTCGTACTTCTCCAGCAACTTGGCGTATGAAGCCTCCTCTTTCTTATCGACATCCGCAAGCTCTCTGTCCCGAATTTCCGCAGCTTGGGCTATTGCAGCGGCCGTGCCGGCCATAAAGGTTTTCTCCGCATTCGAATCGATATCGGCCCCCGACTCCCGGAGTTTGCGAATCAGCGCGAGCGTCTGTTGTTCCTGCCGCTCATATTCCTGACGGTTTTTCTCGTAATTGAGGCGGATCGCTTCCCGTTCCCGGTCGAATTCGTTTTCAATCAACTCGGCCCGCTGGTCGTCGAGGCTCTGCTGTTGGCGACGTACGGCCGCCTTATACTGTTCTGTGAGTTGGTCGATGGAAGTCGGTTCGGGATCGGTCGTCGTGCCGGACGGGTTTTCCAGCAACTGGGCCTGCTCCGCCACGGCAGCCAATTTCGTCCGCTGCTCTGCGAGGAATTGCAGAAATGCCCCGAGGTTGCCATCGAATTTCTCCTCTATCTCATCGATAATCTCTTCTCCTCCTTTGTTCTTCCTGATCTCTTCAAAAATCCTTTCCTGCCAGTAAGAAACACTTTCTTCTGCATCTGACAGAATGTCTTTCGCCTGTAAGAGATCTTTGCGTGTTTGGGGATCATAGCCTGGTTGACGCCATGATTTCGCATAGTAGGTTTTCCGTTTTTCAGCAACATCCTTTTGGGCCTCGAGGTATTTGTCATTAGCCTTTAGGAATTGTTCGATATCCGGTATGTTATTGAAGAACAGCTCTTGCTGTTCGATATCCACCAGGCTCTTGAAAGCCGCCTGTGCTTTGGCGTATTTGTAAATGTTTTTGATCAGCTCCTTGTAAGTGTCATTCGCTTGTCCGAGCATGATTTGCTCGTCGGAAAGATTCTTGAAATAACCCGAAAACTCCTCTTTGAGTTTGCGCACGGCTTCCCGGCGATCGTCTGTGGCGCGGGCGTTATCCGTCGCGGCCCGGTAGAGAAGATTCAATTTTACGACCTCCTGCTGAGCGTTCCGGGCCCCTTCAAGCATCGTATTCTGAAAACGTTCAGTCGCCATGCGAGCGGTGTCGAGCGCCTTCTTTCCCCGAAACAGATTCGTCACCCAGTTTCCGATCTCCTTGCCGTACGCAACTGCCAAAGTAATACCCACAGTCAATAAAGTCTGAAAAGAGCCTACGGAGGAAAGTATTTGTCGCCATACAGGAATTGTTTTTTCACCACTGGCAGCCAATAACTGATTTTCGGCCCTGGTACGAGCTATTGCATCCCAAAGAATAGGATAATTATTCGAAACTGCCAGAAAATACAACTGTAATCCCATTGCCAGCGACGGTGATTCACGAATTATTTGCTGAATAGCCATATGTAGGCTATTATAGCTCCTTACGGCTGCCGGAGCGCTTGCAGGAACCAGATCGGTGCGTTTGGTCGCGGCTTGCAAAGCCTGGAGCTGCCGCTGCAATGCTTCTATCTGGCGGATGTTTTCCGTCTGATCCATTTCCGGCGTCTGGGCTATGACTTTCTGAAGTCGCACAATTTCATCCTTCAAAGCCTGAATACGGCCTCGCGCCTGCGCGGCATCCTTGTCCACGGCATCAATCCCGCCGGAAACTCCGGAGAGTCCCTGGCGGGTATTGTTCTTTACGAGGAATTCTATCTCGACGGGTTTCATTGCAAGTTGAGTTTCGATTGAAAGAGTTGTGCGGTATCGGTTTTTCCCGTTGCACTCCCGGCTTCCGTACATTCGGCCGGGACGCTTCGATAATGCGGGGCATCGGCCAGCATCATGGCCAGTGTCTGGAAATTGACCTTCCACAGAATGTAATGCACCGACCATCCTGTTGCGGAGGCAATTTGCCAAACGATTCCGAAGGGGCTATGGGAACTCTCGTAAACGGTTCTTAACTCCCCTTTCCTGCTCTTTTGGGGCGGCTCGCTTCGTACCGGAAGGGATTGATACTCTCGGCCGATTCGATAATACTCGTAAAATCCCGCGTGCCCCGCATTCTGCGGAACCAGCGCTGGGCTTCGATCCGGTACTCGGAGGGTACCTTCCACCGGATCAACCAGGCCACCACGGGGGCCAGCAGGAGTCCGGACAGATAGCCGCGACATATCGTCAGCGCAAGGATCAGCGAAAGGCGTTTGGCATGCCGGTCGAAAAAGGCACGCTCCTCGTCTTCGGAGAAAGCATCCCATTCCCGGGCCGTGATTCCCAGCTTCAGGTAGTGGCGTACGATGCGCATCTGCCCTCCCAGGCAGGGGCGCCGCATCGTTACGCGCAGCACCCGCTCCCGGCCTCCGGGCAGGCGGAATCGGAGAAGAGGCAGCAGAATCCCCACATCGAGCAGAGCTTCCGCTGCCTCCAGTTCTACATTGCGTTTCATGGCTTAGGCATTGGGCTGCGAAAGCGATACGGTAGCTTTTGTTTCAGGATCGGACTCCAGGATGAATTCCAGTTGTCCGGAGCGGGGCGATTCCGTGGAATTGGCTTCGGCGATCACCGTGACGCGTCCGTTTATGACTTCCACCGAGAAGCCTTCGGGCACAGCACCTACCGAGAACGGACCCGATGCTTCGATATCGACCGGGAGGCTGCCGCCTGCCTGTTCGAAGGTCAGCGACGTCGGGTCGGCCTCGATGAAGGGCTCCGTCGGCAGAATCGAACCGGGCGAAGAGCCGTCCAGCGGGGCCAGGACCTTCAGTCCGAATTCGATGCCGAGGACGTTTTCGCCGCCCAAGCCGCCGCGAATCTTCGAGGCACGCAACGAAACGCGCTTGAGTTTGACGGTCTTACCCGTACCGGTCAGAATGCGCATATCTCCTTCGACACGCATCGAGCTGGCGGGCATTTGCCACTCCTCACCCGCGACTTTGCCGCCCATCAGATCGACGCAGTTCTGGGGAACCATTTCGATCATCTTTCCGGTAATCTCATTCGTCGCGGCTCGCGTTTCGATATCCAGCACGGGACTGGTCCGAATCTGTGCGGCCCAGAGTTCGACGGTCTGGGCGTCTTCACCGCCCCAGTCAAGGCCCTCTTCCGAAATGTTCCCCATGCGTCTGCCGTTGAAATAGACAGCGTCGAGCAGCATCAGATAGCCGTCGTTAGTTTGAATTACAGATCGTTTAGACATAATTAAATTGTTTTGAAAAGTTTTGCAAATAAGTTTGTTTTATGAGCCCACCAGCCGCCGAGACATCCGATAACGATTCCGAAAAGCATCCACCTTCCCCGATAGGCCGGGGACCGCGTTTGTTGTATTGCTGTTTCCGAAGATTGATGCCTGGAGACTTCGAGGAGTCGGTCGTATGCTTCCCGGGTTTCTGCCAGACTCTCCTTCAGAGAATCTGCATATCGGTCCTGCCGGGCCGAGGTCGCTTTGTAATATTCGACTCGTCGGGCAAGCGAATCGCTGCGTGCTGAAATGCGGATGGTATCCCCGTCACGCCGGGCTTCGAGCGTCAGCCGACCGTCACGGGCAACATAGGCCGCCCCCTCCGGCAGATTACGGAGGCTCTCCTCCGTCACCGTCACCGCTGCTGTCCGAAGCGGAATCGCCTCCGTCCGCAGCGCCCGCAGCACAGAGGTCTCCTCCGATCGAGAGTTCATTGCCGCTCGTGCGGTTTGCTCTACGGCGTTTTGTGCGCCGCGTTGCATGTGCGACACGGTATCCGTCCTGTTCTGTGTCCCTGTCGAGAGGAACTTCTTCGTCGCAGTGCAACTTACCAGCAGCAGGATGGATAGCAGCAAAAAGAGTCTTGTCTTCATACGAATTTCGTTTTCCGATGGTCTTGCGGAGGCGCTCCACCTCTTTAGTCAGCCGGTCAATGCGTACGAGCATCTCTTCCTGGTTGGCCTTGAGGTCGATGTTTTCCCGCCGCAGTTGGATATTTTCTTCGAGAATCTTCTTGTTTTCGCCCGAAAGCAGGTTGATCGAACTCTGCAACTCTTTGAGAAAATCGTTGTTCTGTTTGCGGCGCGAGAAGATCCAGGTGAAAACGCTGCCGAGGAATCCCCCGGGAAGTGCGAAAGCGAGTATCTGCATCCAAATGCTGTCCATCGTTCAATCGGTTTTTGAAAGTTAGTTTACGCCCGTTCGATCATGCGTGCAATCTTCGAGATCAAATCCGCGTAGGCTGCGGGTTCTGCCGTACAGTACCCGGCCTTGGCGATCTCATAAGCGAAACGTGTTATGTCGTTACGATACGCCCAGGCTACTGCGTAGCGTTTGGCGGAAAGGACCTTCGCATGGTCGCGGATGCCCTCCTCCGGCGTGTCGTAGTCGCGGAACTTGCGATCGACCTCGTAACGGTAGCGTCCATCCGAAGTCCGGGTGATCGAATAAACCTTCTCGAATCGTCCGCTCTGCCGGTCATCCGAAAAGTATTCGAAGGTCCGTTCGGTTCGCCGCTTTCCGGTCCACTTATCTCCGGCCGTAATGCCGAAAAGATTATTTCCGATAGCATGATCGCCCCATCCGCTTTCGAGGGCGGCCTGCGCCGCAACAAACAGAGGATTCAACCCTGTTTCGGCGCAGACCCGCTCGATTGTCGGATAATAGGTGCGCTTGAAATCCGTCGGTTTCATGGCTTACTCGGTTGCGGTGCCGACCAGGGCCATTACACCTGCATTATCGCCGCGCATGATGCTGCCTCCGGCACGTACGAGGAAAGAGTAGACATCCCCATAATAGTCGGGCGCTTTCTCCTGCTCAAAAGCCTTGACTTCGCCCAAGGCGCGGCATACGGACTGATCGTGCCAGGCAAGGGCTGCGGCCAGGTCCGTGGCGGCACCGCTTTCGCCCCACCGCTTCGGAGCTTTATCCGCAGTGTAGAGCGTAGCTTGTGAACGCATCATGACGTTGAACGAGAAGAGTTTTCCGATGATGCCGTTCTGGGCATCCGCCGAGGCGAGGAATGCGGAGTTCTCATTGGCAGTGAGATCGCTCAACAGCTGTGCGTACATCTGCGCATCGAGCAGCAGGTAGCGGCCCTCCTGGGGAATGTTCTCGCTGTTGAATTTCGTCATCAGCGTCAGAATATCCGCCCTGCAAAGCCCTTTTCGCCTGCCTGTCGCCGAAGGTGTGTAAGCATCCACCGGTGCCCCCGTGGTTTCGATCACACGATCCGAGGCAGGACTCCAGGCGAACAGAAAATCCTTGGCCACAGCCTCATGCAGGGCGAGCTTGTCCTGCCGTAATACGGACTCGCGTTTGTTGTACGACAGCTCGACCTTGTCGGCATCGGGGATCAAAACGGGATCCGTCGTGAAAGCAGCCAGCTCGAAAGTTTTGTCCGTGTCGGTACGCTGCTTTACCGTTGCGGGTAATGACGTTCGGTTCTTCTCGACTTTCGAAGCGGCACCTGCCTGCGGGATATGCACGATCTTTCCCGCTTCGACATACTCGTCGGCGTTGAACGCTTTCGAAAGGAAGCTGTTGGGAGCGAACAGACCTTCGACGATCGATTTCTCCCAGATTTCTTTTTGAATAGCCATAATGTTTTTTGTTTTTGATGAGTTCTACATGTTAGGTTCGGTACCGAAGGCCGCTTTGAACTTCTCACGGAAGAGTTCCGGCGCCTTGTCCCTGAGTTCAACAAGGCGCCCTGCCTTATCGAGTTCTTCCCACGACTTGTTTACAAGGTCGGAGAGTTCGACCGACTGCCGTCGTTCACCCTCACGGATAAGCGCTGTGACGGATTTGCGGTGCGGAATGGCTTCGAGGGTGGCTTTGGCACTCTCGAAATCCGTATCAAAGAGTTTCAGATAAGCCTCCTTGCCTGCGGTATTGATCCTTCCGTCGGCAATGGCTGCATCCACGAGGCGAATCGCCTCGGACTTCCGGATCTCCTTGTGCTCGGACTCCGCACGCGCTGCAGCATCTCTGAGTTCCTGATTTTCACGTGTTAGCCGGTCGTTGTTTTCGATCAGCCGGTTCACAGCGCCGATAACCTCGGCATCCTGTGCTGAGTCCTGCAACTTGAGGACTTCCTTCAAAGTCTTGTTCATATTCGAATCGATTTTTGAGTGATTGAGCCTGTCCATAAGCCGGATGACAGTCGAAGCATCCGTGAGATCGAGAGGTTTTCCCGTTTGACGGTCGAAAAGCACCAGGGCATTATGATTGGCCCCGATCGTGACAATGGACGCTTCACGGGCTGTCCAGCGCGTCACGGTCGGAAGCGTCTGCCCGGGAAGTTTCAACTCTGCGGCGTCACTCACCTCTTCGGGAGGCCAGGCTCCCATAGAAGCCATGCGCAGGAATCCGCCTTCGACCTTGTCGGCAATCTTCACCGCCTCGTCATCCTTCTCGTCGAAGAGGGCATCGGCAAGGATCTGCGTACCTTCAATACGGATGTTCTCCCAACGACCGATCGGAAGCTCCCAGTCCTTATGGTTGAGCAGGATCACGGGGTTCTTACGGAACTCCTCGAGATTAGCGCCGCTGGTGAGCATACGGAACCCGTAGGTATTGACCGTCTCGTCGTGCAACACGAATGTAAATCGTTTCATAAAAGCCATCATTTTTCGGCAAAATTGGATTGAAAACACCCGTCTTGCAAATTATATTGTATTGTTTTACAATTTATTACGCTTTAATTGCACTTTACATGCAGACCATTTATCCACGATTCGCTCCGTTCGGGTGAAGAGCTTACCTTTGGGGTGTAAAACAGAGATTTTTCATGACACAAGAGTTGGATAACAAGCAGAAGAAGGAGTGGGCGAAACTACTTTTCCTCACTACGGATCTCACCCAAGCCGAGATTGCCGTGAAGATCGGTGTCTCGAGGATTACTATCGTACGATGGGCCAAAGAGTGGGAGGGTCTCAAGTTGAATTTCCTCCAAACCCGTGAGGCACGGATCAAATCGACACTCATGCAGCTTAACGAACTCGACGAAAGCATCGCGGCGCGTGAGCAGGGTGCGCGCTATCCGACGGTCAAGGAGGCTGATATCCGGCGCAAACTCACCGCCGACCTCGAGGCGCTCGAACAGGAGGCCTCCGTGCGGGACATTGTCAATGTGTCAAGAGATATTCTCGACTATGTCCGAGCTATTGACCTGGAGAAGGCCAAGATGCTCTCGGACTATTTCGATTCATACATACAGGAACGGCTGAAATGGGTAAAGTAGATGACATGCGCGCCTGGAACGAATGGCGTGAATACCACCGTGCCCTGAAGCGCGACAAGGCGGTGGACAAACTCTCACCTGTGGAACGGATGAGGCGACTCGAGAAGCTCGAAAAGGATCCCGTTTCGTGGATGCTTTTCTTCTTCGCCGAATACACCCGGCATCCCTTCACTTCCTTCCAGAAGAAGGCGATCCGGCGGATCACCTCCAATCCGGAATGGTATGAAGTGCTCTCGTGGTCACGCGAGCTGGCCAAATCGACCATCGTCTTCATGTGCATCATGTATCTTGTACTGACGAAACGCAAGCGCAACGTGCTGCTCGTTTCCAACAGCCATGAGAATGCCACGCGGCTTCTGGATCCTTACAAGAAGTCCTTCGAACAAAATTCACTGTTAAAGGCTTACTACGGGGACCTGAGGGAGGCCGGCAACTGGACCGCCGACGAGTTCTCGCTGACCTCGGGCGCGGCATTCCGGGCGCTCGGTGCAATGGAATCGCCGCGAGGCACCCGCAAGGATGCCTTTCGCCCGGATACGATTCTCCCGGACGACTTCGACACGGATGCCGACTGCCGTAATCCCGACATTGTAAAAAAGAAGTGGCAGTGGTTCGAGGAAGCCCTGATTCCAACCCGATCCGTGAGCGGCGACCTGCTGGTCGTGTTCTGCGGGAACGTCATTGCCCGGGATTGCTGTGTGACGCGGGCCGGGGCCAAGGCCGACCATTGGGATATTGTGAACATCCGCGATGCCGAAGGCCGCTCGACCTGGCCCGAGAAGAACACCGAGGAGCGTATCCGCCGCATCGAGCAGACCATTTCCACCAAAGCCTTCCAGCAGGAGTATATGAACAATCCGCTTTCCGAAGGCGAGGTCATCAAGGAGGTGATCTGGGGAAAATGTCCGCCGATGCAACGGCTCCAGTTCGCAGTGGCCTACGCCGATCCTTCTCCGTCAAACGCCCGCAACAAGGCATCGAGTTTCAAAGCGGATTTTCTGCTCGGTTACTGCGACGGGACATTCTACGTCTATACGGGATTTCTCGACCATGTCACCAACGACGAGTTCGTGGACTGGTTCTACAACCTGCGCGATTATGCGAGCGAACGTGTGCAGGTTTATTACTTCATCGAGAACAACAGCCTGCAGGATCCTTTCTATGAGCAGGTGTTCCTCCCAATGTTCGCCGCCCGCGCCCGCGAACGGGGATTCATCGGCATCACACCCGACTGTCGCTGTAAACCGCCGAAATTCGAACGCATCGAGGGAAACCTCGAACCGTTGATCCGCCAAGGGCGCCTGGTACTGAATATCGACGAACGAGAGAATCCGCACATGAAACGCCTCGAAGAGCAGTTCCTGCTGCTCAACCGACAAATGAAATCTCCGGCCGACGGCCCTGACTGCATCGAAGGAGGCGTATGGATCATCAACCAGAAGATCTCCACGCTCAACGAGGGATCCTATACCATCGGTCAACGAGTACGCGCATCAAAACGTTTCTAATATGGCTTTTCTGACACCTGAAGAGTTGCAGACGCATCTCTATAAAGAGAATATCGAAACCATCGCCCGAGAGGACGATGCAATCGTGGCCGCGGCTATCGATGCCGCCATTGAGGAGGCCTCGGGGTATCTCGGGGCTTATGACCGTAAGAAGATCTTCGGCACCGAGGGTGACGAACGTAACGCACTGCTGTTAATTTTCGTCAAGGACATCGCCGTATGGCACTTCATCAACCTGTGCAATGCAGGAACGGATCTCCAGCTCCGGCAGGATCGATACGAACGGGCTGTCGCCTGGCTGAAGTCCGTCCAGCGCTCGGAGATCAAACCCAACCTACCCGTAATGGAGGATGCCGACGGCGACGGAAAGCCCGACCCCGCTGCCGGAGAGTACATTTTCGGGTCGAACCCAAAACGATCACAACATTTTTGATTATGGCACAAATAGGTTATAAGACATCTTCCCGAAAGAGTTCCGGCACGAAAGCCTCAAAGCCGATAGTGGTGCAGCAGATCGTTGTCCAGGCTCCGCAGCGTCGCGTGTACGACATCGGAGATTGGCGGTCAGCTTTGCGCTCGGCCGACAACGGACGGCCGAAATATCTCTACGACCTGTTCGAAGACATCATGATCGACGGAGTTCTCGCCGATGCGATCAACAAACGTATCGAGGCCGTGCTGAATGCTGAAGTCGTCTTCATGAATGCCCGGGGACAGGAAGAACCCGCCATCGCAGCGATGATCGACACGACAGCCTGGGAAACGCTCATCCGCGAAATCATGCACCGGCTGTTTTACGGCAGGGCGGGCGTGGAGCTCTTTTTCAACAGCGGATTCCACGTCGAACCTATCAAACCCAAGTATATCGACCTGGACAACTGTCAGATTCTGCTGAACGACACAGGAGATCGATCGGTACCGTACGACCAGGATCCGAACCTTCTGGTCGTCGGTCGTCCCGGGGACTACGGGCTGCTGCTCAAAGCTGCACCCTATGCTATCTGGAAACGCGGTGGATTTGGCGACTATGCTCAATGGATCGAGCTGTTCGGAATGCCTCAGCGTATCGGAAAATACAACACGTTCGACCCACAGAGCCGGGAACTGCTTAAGCAAGCCTTGGAAGAGGCCGGATCCGCACCTTATCTCGTCATCCCCAAGGAGGCAGACATTGAAACCAAAGAGGTAAATAGGGGGTCTGGCTCGTCATTCAATGAGTTCCGTCAGGCGACGAATGAAGAGATGCTTATCACGATCCTCGGACAGACGCTGACCACCATTCAGGGCGAGCGCGGAGCCCGCTCGCTCGGAGAAGTGCATCTGCAGGTCGAGGATTCGAAACACACGAGCGACCTGCGTTTTGTACAACGTACGCTCAATGAACGGCTGCTGCCTGTTCTGGAGACTTGCGGCTTACCCGTGAAAGGCGGCCGCTTCGTCTATCCGAAGGCAGCCGACCCGCTCTCCGTGGACGAAATCGTGAAGCTCTCGACGATCATCGATATCCCCGCAGCATTCATTCACGACAAGTATTCGATCCCCATGCCGGACAAAGGAGAGGTGATCGCCGGAGAAAAGTCGAATATGGTATTAGGCTCGCACCTTGAAACGGATACGGATGTCGAGGAGAAGGTGCGGAATGCCGACAACCGGAACATTTGGCGCCGCTTATGGGATTTTTTCGTCAAAGCCCCGCAGGGCGGGGCGTTCGATGGCACTGCCCTCATGCGGATGCAGGACAGTGATACGCTCGAAGAGAGGCTGATGGGACGTGTGGCCGCCTCGCAGCCCGCGTTCGACACGGAGCTATTTCGATTCCTTTCCGAAGACCTTTTGAAGGCCGTTCAACCGGAAGCTGACAGCATCGGGAATGCTGATATCGGGGTTGTGTACGGAGTACGTGACGACGCTTTACAGACAGCGATGGAGATTAACCTGTTCCAGTTCTCGGCAGCCAAAACCCTGGCCGAATTGCAGGAACTCAACCGCCTCTTCCGTGAAAGTAGTAATTTCGCCGACTTCGAACGTGAGGCCCGCAAGATTTGCACGGCATTCAACCGCGACTGGCAACGTACCGAGTACGACACGGCACTACTTACGGCCGAAGCCGCCAGCACCTACCGGCGGCTGATGGGCAAGACAAAGTTGTTCCCCTACTGGGAGTACCGGACGGTCGGAGACGATCGTGTGCGTCCGTCTCATCGCCAGCTCGAAGGGATCGTCCTTCCCTACAACGATGCCAGATGGAAGAAGATCTTCCCGCCGAACGACTGGCGATGTCGCTGCCGGGTCGTGCCGCGGATGGCCCATGAGGTCAAGAAAGAGACGGTCGAAGCCTCGCAACAGCGCGTGGATGAGTTCTTCGGAACGGCGACGTGGAAAAAAGCCGCAGCACAGGGTTGGGGCGTAAACCGTGCCCTCACCGGCGAGGTGTTCACGCAGAACCAGTTCTACATCCGCCGCTTCCAGAACAAGGCTTCGAAGCTACTTGGCCGACTCTACTACAACGACTGGGGACTCGACTCGTTTGCCAAACGCCTGGCGGCAGCGACGGAACCGATGCCCGAATACAGCGGTTCGGCCGCAGAATGGTACGAGGCTCACAAGACGCTACACGACTACAAAGGCCGCGAAGTCGTTATGGACGAGAAGGTGTTCCGAACTCATACGACCGGGAACTATGAGAAAGTGCGGGTGCCGTTACTGGCATGTGTCGAAGAGGTGCTGAAGAATCCCGACGAGGTTTGGTTGAACGATTATCACAGACCGTTCAGGAACATGAATTTCATAAAATTCTATGACGGAAAGGTGATCGACGTGATCTGTGAAGTGGATGAAAATCTCGAATATAGGATAACGACCTGGTTCGAGATCGTTCAGACTCCGAATTTGAAACAGAAAACGCGAAGCAGCCGCCACATTGACCCGCGATGGAGATACCGACGGGGCTTGCTTATAAAAAAGTCGTAGCGGCATGTCTTTGCGTCCGGACGTACTGTTGTTTACCTTGGGAACACGTCCTGCAGGTATCCGCAACGCCTTGGATAGCCAGTGTCATACCGCTGCTTCGGGTTAACGTACTCATCCGCTGTATCAAGCCCAGACTTTGGTCCCATGCCCCCATCACCCGCGAGGGATAGCAGAATTCGATTCACCCCCGGAATTGTACGCTTCGGAACAAATATACAAAATTTTTATGAAAATAGAAATCGACAAACTCCTCGAGAAGCGTATGGAGGAGATCCTGCAGGGAACGGCTGAAATCGTCGCTGAAACATCCGTCGGATATTTCCAGGACACGTTCCGGCACAAGGCCTTTGACGGGAATCCGTGGGCACCACCCCGGGTCCCCAAACAATCGGGGTCACTGCTCGTGCAGTCCGGAGCTTTGCTCAACAGCATCCGGCCTGTCGTGGTCACGCCCGGGCGGATCGTCATCGCGGCCGGAAACGAGAAAGTGGACTATGCCCGGGTACACAACGAAGGATTCAAAGGTGCGGTTGCGGTTCCGGCCCATATCCGGCACACGCGCCGGGGTGATCAGAGCGTTCGGCAGCACACCCGAAGGGTGAACATTCCCCGGCGACAGTTTATCGGCGACGCCCGGGAACTCGAAACCGAGCTGCAAAAAAGAATCGAGACTTATGTGGAATCCGTATTAAACAACTGATTATGGAAAAAGAACTCTTCATCGCCCTGTGCGATCAGCTGAAAAACAAAGTCCCCGAATTGCGATGGATCGATTCGGATCAGGGACAACTCAATGTTTCGGAACGGCCTCCGGTGGCCTTCCCCTGCTGCCTGGTCGAGATGAGCTACCCGCAATGCACGACCCACATGGCCGGAAAACAACGCGTGCGTGTGAGATTTCAACTGCAAGTGGCATTCAACGTCTGGGGTACGGCAAACGCATCCGCACCGCAAGAGAGTCGTGAAAAAGCGCTTCAACAGTACGACACCCTGCAGAATATACACAAGGCGCTTCAATGGTGGTCTTTCGGACGCAAGATCAATCCGACATCCCGGGTGTCGGTCTTAACGGAGAATAGGTCGAACGGATTGAAAATATTCCGGATGATCTACGAATCGGAGTTTATGGATTAACCCCAGTCGAACCCGGGAAACATCCGACGCAACTGGCGTTTGGTCGTACGTTGACGGATCAGCTTGTTGTAGAACTCGTCCTCGGCGACCAGGGCGTTGCTGATCGTACGGTCCTCGACGAAAAATTCATTGTCGGCAAGGATCTTCAGCACATCGTCGAAACGTCGCCGCTCCAACTCTGTCCAGTAGTAATAACGGGCCGTCAGGAGGCGGTTGCGCTTGGCGATTCGGTCTGCACGCGACGTGATGTTTCCATCTCCCGAACGGGGCAGAGAACGTGTACGCCGCCGGTTCCCGGCTTTCTCAATGGTCGGGCAGTGGAAAAGAATGAGTTGATTGTCTGACGTGTTACCCATATTGCAAAGATACGAAATTTTGCACTGGAGGAAACAAAAACGCTGCCGATTTTCGATTCTTGGCAGCGTTTTTATGTTATCAAACAATCCCCACATTCAGTAGAAAATCAATGCGAAGACGGTTGAAATATGTGAGTTTTATGTCGAATTTACGATATTCCGGATCTTGTGCCTCCAAATATTGCCGGAGTTCCTCCTGACAGGCTTTGCGCATCGCATCGACCGAGAGATTACCTCTTGGTCGATAAAGGCCTTCGAGATAGCGTTTGCGATAGCCGGGCCTTTGCAAAATAAAACGCACTCTATACATATTTACATCGAATCTCGGGACAGGAATAAGAATTATCGCATATAAAAACGGGATAATTATGGTATCAACTGAATGACATTTGCTCCATTCTGGAGTTTTTCAATGGCTTCAGGCATCTGTTTTCCGATTGCCTTGAATCTGGCCCGGCACTCCTGCTTTATCGTTCCTATGTAGTCGGACGGCCCGTGTTGGATAACATGTAATCGCACCTTTTCGACAAAATCTTCAATTATCAATTTCTTGGCGCGATCCATATCTCCAGTTAAAACACAAGCCCGAAGTTGCCAATCAACATGCGGAGAATCATTGCCTTGTGCAATCTTCTTTACATTGTTGGTCATAGCCCATAATTTGAAAAACAGAATAATTTGGAGGAGTCCAAAAATGAAAAACAGAATTCCAAGAATTACGAAATAAAGATCCATAAAATTATATTTTTAGTTAAACACATACAAAGCTACAAAATTTGTTACTTTCCGGCAATGTTCTCGGCGGCGGAATCGAACCGCTGCAGACAACCGTTCGGGACTACTCCATGGCCGCCAACGAGAGCGGCAATGTTTGTTTCACACCTTTGTCGTCCTTGTAGGATACCGAAATGAACTGACAGGTATCGACGGGCCGGTAGGCGTTCTGGATGATGTCGGTGGCCTCGATCAGTTGCGGGTAGCCTGATTTGCGGGCGATTTCGCGCAGTTGCAGTACGCGGCTGGCCTTCAGATTTCCCTTGCGATCCTTCGCCAGCAGATTCATGACCATCTCGGTCAAAGCCGCCGAATCCTCGTCTTTGGCCAGCGATTTGATGAACGTTTTGACCTTATCGACCCCGACATTCACCGTATCGTCCCAGCCGTCGTTGGTGCGATAACCGAGTGCCACGGTGATCTTGCCGTCGGAAGTCGTGAATTGATTGCTGTGTCGGTCCGATTTGGTCCGGAACAACTCATCCTTAAGCGCGATCAGCGTTTCGGCATCGCCGAAAACCTCCTCTTTCAACCGGCGCATCTCCTCGCTCAACGCCTGCAACCGGCTAAACTTGCTGCGGCAGAACTCATCCACCGACGACTTGTATGCGGCAATACTCTCTTCGCGTTTCTGTTTCTCGGCACGCTCCTCGGCCTCAAGCTGCGCCTTCAGTTCGGCGCGTTGTGCTGCTGTCATTTTCGTAATATCCATACAATTTATAATTCGTATTTATCAATCCCTTCCGGCGCAGGATCGGGGAATATAAACCAATGGTCAAGCATTCGAAGAAGATCGCCCTCGATCCACTCCCCGTTGTCGAGGCGCTTGCCCCGGAATTTAATTTCTCTCATATTTCAAAATGTTTGAAAGGTTTCAAAGTTTTGCATCGAATCTCGTTGTTTCACCAACTCAAATTCGTAAACTACCCGTAAAGATCGTTGAACATTATCTTTTTCATATCTTCAATTTGCACTTTTTTGATAAAAGCCACTCGACCGCTCCGTACAGCAGGTTGATAAGCTGTGTCGACTGTACCGATAAGTAGTATTCCCTTCCTGCGCCGCCACACAGTACCTCATCGCTTCCGGAGGCCATCTGGTAGTACGAGAGGCACCAGATGTCCTCCCATTTCCCTATCTCCATATTGATCCACGCTCCGTCGGGCATTCGGCAATGACTTGGCAACGCTCCCAGCAAGTCCGCGACCGTGAAGGCAGGTACATGGCCAACACGATCTACCTGCCAACGTTTCGTATCCGTACTTGTGTCCCATTCCCTCAATATTGGATGTGACGCAAGGGATATAGTATCCCATACCATGCTGGCCATCTCCGCCGGCACGCCCAGTTCCAGCAGCCGCTTCGATTGCTCGATGCTTGTTACTTGATTTGTCATATCTTCTCGTATTCGTTTATCGTTTTAAAATCTGCAATCAGATCGAACCCGCCGATCCCGCTGAAAAGAGAGGCGTGGGTCATAAGCGATCATCGGTTATCCCCGTTTCCATCGATCACGCCGCGCTCGCGGCGGCTGGCGAGTTTGTCGAGGTTCTGCTGCATGACCTCTTCGAGCGTGAAGCCGAAGCAATCGGCAATGCCCGCGATAAACCACGCACAATCCCCGACCTCTTTCATCAGCTCGGATTTGTAACCCTCCGCCTCTTGCAAATCGCCCGTATTGAAGACCAAATGATCCATATCCAGCCGGCACACTCCCTTTCGGCGCCATTTGGCGATCTTATCGGCGATTTCGCCCACCTCGGCCATCAGGCCGAAAAGCATATAGATCGCATTCCCGCAACTCGGCAGCCGTGTACTCATCGCGCGTGTCTGATATTCGTTCGCCCGCATAGTTATTTCGAATTTTTCCTGTTAAACTTCCTCTCGACCAGATCGCATAAATCCAGGTACATCGCATCGGCATTCTTCGCCTTCACTCTCTCCCGGAACCCGGCTATATCCGACAGCCAGCAGCCGCAACGGACATAAATGCCGTCTTGCAGGTTGAAAAAGTAAACCTTGCTGCCAATCCGAGAGCCGAATCCGACAAAAGCCAGGAAAGGATAATCGCCGATATATTCGCCTTTCCCTTCGAAGGAGCACTCCTCACCGAAAGAGCAATCCTCACCGAAAGAGCACCACTTGCCGAAAGAGCACCACTCGCCGAAGGAGCACTCCTCACCGAAAGAGCACTCCTCACCGAAAGAGCAATCCTCACCGAAAGAGCACTGCTTGCTGAAAGAGCACCACTTGCCGAAAGAGCAATACTCACCGAAAGAGCAATCCTCACCGAAAGAGCACCTATCGCTGAATACTTGTATATCACTGTAATCTCCAGAGGGGCATTGTTTGATTCCGTCGATCACCTCAAAGGCATCGAAATCTGCCTGTGTGTATTTTTTCATTTTATTTTTATTTTATTGTTTACTCACACAATCCGTAAAAGCTCATGCAACTGGTCGCCGTATCGTCGTCGAACAAACTGCCCGTCGCGTTCTGCCATTGGACGTAGCGCACGACATCGTTTATTGTCGGATATTTCTCTCCGCTGGTAATTGCGTAGGAGGGAATCTTATCCGGGCCTAAAAAAGAAGAGTGCAACTCTCTTTCGAAGTTTGCTATTTCCGCTATACGCTCGGGAGATTGTTGGGCGATATTGAGAATATCGCGCTGGTTTGCCATCACACACGGCCAGCAGCCGACGCGCTTATAGCCCATCCGGTAGAGAGGATTCGGCTCTAACCCTGCGGCGAGGATGTAATCGATCACCTGCTGCGCCGACCAGTCGAACACGGGCCGAAGCAAATCGTCGGCGAACTTTTCCCGAAATGCCCGGACATCCTTACCACGGTAGCTGTGCTTCTTCGGCTTACCGTTTTTGTCATAACCGTAGGGCTCGAAATAATATTTGAAGTACGTACATTGCGCCGACATCTTGGCTCGCGCCGGAGATTCCGCGCCTCTGATGCCCTGAATCATCAGCATATTGTCCTGAACTTCGTCCAGCACATAGTCAATCGTCGGTTTGGTTTTGAGTTCTATCGTGCAGAACCGCGCCCGCGTCGAGGCCCAGCGCTTTTTTTGCCGCGCAAGATCGACCATCCCGTCGTACTTCTTCGACTTCAATGTTACCAAGTCGAGGTGCAGCTTGTCGGCGATACGGTTAATATACTCATAGGTCAGTGGATGCTCCCAACCCGTATCGCAGAACACGGTGGTAAAGTTCTTGGTAATATGCTCGCGCACCCACAACAGCGCCGCAAGGCTGTCCTTACCTCCTGAGAAGGTAACGATTACTTTCATTTTCTTTAATCTGTTAAATTCAATTCGATAATCTCGTCGATCCTGTAATCCTCGATCCCGGTACACTCCAACAGAGCCGGGATGCGTACAAGAGGTTTGGCCGGGTTGAAGTCGTAGCGACCCGAAATCCGACCGTTGAGAGAGCTGATGATCCGGCACAGTGACAACACGATGTTGTAAGACCTTTGAGGAGCCTCCAACAGGATGCAGCCGCTGATGGTCCGATACGCCTCGTCTGTCTTGTCGTTGTACTGCCGGGCGGCCCGGTCGTCGATCTTGCGAAGCATCGACCACGCGATGCCGTGAGCCTGCGCGACCAAAGTCCGGGCCTGCGTATAACGGCGTTTGGTTTCGTGGCGGAACAAGCCGGAGGCCGTAAGTTCGGATTCAAGGTCGAGCATCGCGTAATTCAGACATCCGACCAGCGTCAGCATCCGCACCGCGAGCGGCACGTACCGCTCGTCTTCCGGCCGGGGGCCCCGCTCGATTAAGCGGGTATTCATCCATGCCGTATGTTTCATCAGCATTGCCTGACGGTAAGGTAGTTTGGTCATAATTTGACAACGATTGAGGTTCCGATTTGACGGCCTATCATTTTCCCGTATTCATTGTATATTTCACGCGGATAGATGCTTAAATCGGAGATATGTACTCCGTTATCTTTTTCGAACTGCATCAGCAAGCAGGATATTTGATCTTCAAGATGCTCCTTGGCATCTTTGACTTCAGATATCGTTTTAATTACAAGTTTCATGGTTAGCTCGGCAATTGGTTGGATCGAATAATAAGCGGAATTGAAACGGCGCACTGTGTATTTCGGATTTTGGGCTTGCGTAGAATCGCCTCCAGTTTGGGAATAAGAGACTGCAATTCCTCTACGGTCAATAGTCCGAACGGTTTGCCTGCGATACGTAAATCCATGCAGAATTCGTTGACCGGGGTAAATGAAGAATCAGTCGTATCGATACCGAGGCGTTGCATGCGTTTCAACACTGCCGAACGGGCTTTTCGTAGTCGTTCTTTGTGGTCTGCAATACTTTCTCCCATCATCTTACCCGACTGTAAGCACTCGCACATATCTTCGTACTCCGTCGGCATCATCTCCCGAAGCGATGAAGTACGACCATCCGTGAATTGCAATACCAAAGTTTCCTTGTACCGGTCGAGGTCGATGCCTTTCGCCTTGGCGATAGCATAGAACCGAGAGTAGCTACACTTTTTCTTTGTCATAATCTTCGAAAGTTTGTACGCTGAAAAATCCGAGTTTGGGCCGTACGTTCATAAAGACCGGCATTCGACGATGGAGGGCGATGCACAACTCGATGCGTGCACCCTCGCTCTTCTCGTAATCGTCCAACAAGTAGATGGCGTCACATCGAAGCAGCAACGAGATATCTTTGCCTATGTGCTCCGCCCAGTCGGCCTCCAGTGGAAGGCCGTTGTCGAACGGGCTGACCGGTTCGAACCCGAACCGCCGTATCTTCTCCGCCGCACTTCGAAATTTGGCGATCGCCTCCCGGACAGGCAGTCCGGTGATCTTTCCGCTGATGTAAATTTTCTTGATGTCCATATCGTTTTACATTTAAGGTTTATCCCCAGTATTTACGCGCACCTTCTTCGTAAATCGTACATTCGCCTGTCGGACCGATAAAACGGCCCTTACTGAAGGCTTTGTAACCTTCGACCCAGATTTTCAGCGAAGCGTCGTACATCACTTTGCTCGCAGCACGTCCGTCCGGACGTTTGCCGTCGGCATGGCTGACGAAAATCAGCAATTTGTTGCGATGCCGCTCCTTGAATGCGATGTATTCCTTGTAACTCATTTGGGTATATTGGAAAGAGTCGATGACAACGAAATCCCACGATCGGGGTTTCGACAGCCGTTCGTCCATTTCTTCGAAACTCATCGAATCGTTGTACTGAAAACGACTGCCGCATTCATCTGCCCGATAACGCCGAATAGCATCCTGTGTCGTTCCTCCCAGTCCCTCCTCCAACGGCAGATAAAGTACTTTGCCATGAGCGCACAGCGCCTTGCAAAAGGATACCACAGCCGAAGTCTTTCCGTTGCCGCTGTTACCCCAGAAGAACACCACACCCGTACGGTCGATTTCCCCCACGCAATCATCCCAGATGCCGCCCAAACGAATCGTGCGGCGTTTGATCGTCAGAACCTGTTTTGCAGATAGTGTCCGGCCCATTTGAATTGCTTTTGAACAAGACTATTTCTTGATTTCAGCGAGCTTTTTACTTTTGTGCACCGATTTCCGAACACGGCGCATGTCGTAATAGTCCCGCACTTGCTTCTTATCCCATGGATTTGCAGCTTTCGATACGACCGTGCGGGCATCTGCCAACACTTTGGAGATTGCTGCTTCGGCATTCAGCCCGTTTGCCAGACATACGGCCGTCACCTCATGGCTGGTTGCGGGAGTGAGGTCGATGAACCGGCGCCCGATACGTGAAAACATCTCGTCATAACCCTTTTTGTCGTACTCCAAGCCGATACTCATCCGCCGCTTGATGTATTCGGTCGATAGAAAGATGATTCCGCAGCGTCCTTCGAGCGCGTTGTAAATCGAAATGAAGTAGTAAAACACCGTATCCATCAACTTGTCGCCTTCGTCGAAGACGAGCAGCGGCCGGTCGAGCACACGCAATTCATCCGTTACGGCTTGGAGTTTCTCCCGCAGGCTCGTCTGGGCGAGTTTGAGCCCTATGACGCGGGCCATTTCACGAATAAAGTCCCCGCGACGCATGTCCTCCGAACACGAGATAACGAACACGTTTTCATGCTTGGCAGCATAATCGTGCGCGGTCGTCGTCTTGCCGATACCGGCATTTCCGACCACCCATGACACGTTTTGATTCGCTTGCGCATCCTCCAGCAAAAGAAATAATTCCCGGTAAGCCGTCGTTTCGCAGACAGTCCATTCCTCCGGATTCACAGGAGAAATTTGCGAGCGGATCCGCAGGAACATTTCGTCGCTGATGTTGTCGAATTTACCGTTCAGAATCGTACTAATCGTACCTGCACTGATACCGAGTGAATTCACCGCCTTGTTTTGGCTGGGATACTTGGATACATAGACCTGCAAACGGGCCTGAATATCCTTTTTCTCTTCGAGAGATAACTGTTTCATATTGGTTTGTAATTAAAAATTTACATTCGATTGAATATCGCCGTCGGATCGCAATCCAGATTGCTGACCGCCTTGGTATATTCGCCGACGGTCACCGGTTCGGAGTACTGCCCGGAGGGCACGACTACAACCGTATCGGCCAGGCGTTCGTACTCTTTTTCGCTGATGCCTTTGATCGCCGGTGTCCGCAGCCCGTGCTGTTCCGGTGCGACGCCGTGTTCCAGTTCCAACGCATGCGCCTCGATTTGACGGCGCACCCGCTCACGTTTGTTCGCTTCATCGTTGTAGCGAATCAGCTCCATATCGCTTTCCTGTTGTTCCTGAATATTGCGACGGACCGTGAGATAAGGATATGCTACGGTTTCGTAACGTAACCCCATCGGGGTCTGTTCGTAAAGCAATGCGCGATCCATGGACTTCGGATCGAAACGCACGAAGAATTCTCGGCCGGTATTCTCACTGCGCCATGCGTAATCGGGCGTACCATCGGAGGTCAATACCTCGTAAGTGTACTTGCGGTTTTGGTATTGGATCGTGATACCATCGGCTGTAAATATGCTCGGCCGCTCGGTTGTCAGCCAGAACAGATCGATCATATCCAATTCCGTTACGCGCTCCGTTGCAGGATTGACGCTCGTGCGGTACATCTCTTCGTGTGCAATCCCCGTCTGGTAGTGCTTCATCGCATTCCATTTGCTGCGGGCGACGGAGTAGGCCTCCAGCATCTCCTCGTAGGTGAACAATTTCTCCTTGTTCGCTTCGAGGAACTCCCGGTTGATCTTCCACGCCTCTTTCGAAGTGATGTTCCCGCCGGTGAAACGCCAATCCTCATGCAGTACCTGCTTTTGAAAGCGACCGAACACCGACTCGATACTTTTCGACGGAGCGTTATATGGTGCTGTCGGGCGATTGATGCGGCAGATATTCGCGAAGAACTTCTGAGCGATCTTGCTCCGCTGCCCGCCCTGATTGTCGGTAACGATTTCATACGGTTTGTGTCCGGCTGTTTCGATAGCCATACGGAATGCCCGAAACTGAGCGTCGAAATTCTCCGTATCGCTGACCGCATAGCCGAGCAAGGTTTCGCTGTAAGCGTCGATCACTTCGTACACCGATGCGGAACGCACCACCGTTTTGCCGTTCTCGACCGCCTTGTAGAAGAGGTTGAGCTTCGTTCCGTCACCGTACCACAGCGAATCGCGCATCGTCGGCATTTCGGTCTTGTTGCGGCGTGCATAGAGCTGTTTGGCCGCCAGTTCACCATAAACAGCGTCGTACCACAGCGGCTTGATCTCCGGCCGTTCGAGGTATTGCACCAGCGACGACTGCGAAGCGAGCCGTTTCCAACCGCGACGTTCGGCGATGCGGTTGAATTCTTCGAAGAGCTGCTTGGTCGTATAGACCGGGACGCGACAACGACGCAGGGCGACGATCTGACGTCCGGCCGCTTTGGTAATTTTCAGCGTGTTCGCATTGCAGAACTTGCCAGACACGAGGCAGGCATAGCCCTCTTTCGTATATTGGCGGAGCTTGTCGCGCAGACGAGCTTCACTCTTGGGCAGGGTGTGTCCGTAGGCTTTGCGCAACTCCTCGGCCGCAGCGAAGATGTTAGACCAGATGACCGGCGTATTGTTATTGCACGCACGACGCATCGCTTTTTGTGTCCCCCGCATTTCCCGAAGAGCATTCAGCACCCGCGCATTCAGCGTGTATTCTGTTTGTTTATCCTCCGGTAAATGTTCGCCGTTCGGCAACAGATATTCATGATAATACTTTTGTGCTTCGCTATCGACTGCAAGCGGCATATCTTCCTGTTTCATTATCTTTTCAGGATTACCGTATTTCGCTTCAAAACGCAGTCGGAACCGTTCAGGTAGCGAGTGGTACTCGATCAGAGCATACGACCCGAGTCCCTTGCCCGGACGTAGAACATTTACCCGGCCCCGCGTCACGAGATGATCGTAAGCACTACGACTCATTACCGCCTCGCCATCGTCCGACCGCGTCAGCTCGTGCATCGTTACTGCTATTATGTTTCCGAAATATTCCATCGCTTCGTTGTTCTCGATCCCGCGCCGGTATCGCTCCGGGCAACGCCTTCAGCGTTCGTGGGAAAATCGCTATATTTGTGTTGCCAACTACAAAATTTCAGCGATTATGTTACCTGCCGATCTATATATCCATTTCATTTGCCCGTCGGAACAACTGATGTTCCGTACTCGTGAATCGATGTCTCCTCAATTGCGCCAGTTAGACGTGAGATACAGAACTGATAAATCGTATCCTCCCGAATGTTACCGATTTGAACTTTCCATTCCTGCCGTGGAGGAGTACACGATGACCTTTCGGGTGTGGATTGATAAGCATGATCCCCGGATTGAGCAGATCCTGACGGCTGCACACAACGTTGTCGAAAGCGTTTCAACAGAGATACGTCTTGAAATAGAAAGGTGATCGTACCGTCGGCTTCGTTCCAGTCGGACTCTCCGAGACCGTATCCGCTGATCGATTCCAGTTCTTCGACCGCCGCATGCAATAGCTCATTCAGACGCTCTTCGTGACGGGAAATAGCCTCTCTTTGGTGTTTGGGTATCATAAGCCTACCTGTTTAATGAATCCGTGAGGCTTTGCGCCTCGAATACGATGTTTCCCCAGTCGCGAACCTTGACATCGGAGAACGTTTTTACGGCACGATTATCCCGACTGATGCTGGCTGTGCACGTCGCGTTGTCGAACTCCACTCGAACACCGTTCGAGAAGGTTTGAATGATCCGTTGTACGCCGCCGATATCATGTACGAAATCGATCTCGCAATTCGGCATGAAACCTTCCGTGACATCGAGCTTGATCATTACGCGTCCGCCATTTTGCACGGCCATGCGGCGAATCTTTTCTGCCAACTGGCTCTGGGTCTGGAAGGTCAAGGCCGACCACAGCGTTACACGGCTTACCCCCAACGCCCGACAGATGCGAGCTTTTTTAGAAGTCGATAATTCGATATATTTCATCATTCTCTTGGTTATGTTTGGTTCTACAAGTAGTCAGACAGTATCTCTTTGAAATGCCATCATCGGGATATCGCCGGGTTATTTTACTTCATTGATGCTCGGTCTCAAGGAACAACCGTAAGCCGTTACCAAAGCGTCGAACATGCGCTTCACGAAGGAAGCGGACGCTTCGAAAACAATTCCGGACTTCTCCGTATAACTGAATGCGATACCGCGTGTAATCAGGTAAAAACAGACCTTGTTCTTGTTGCTTTGCGTTTGCCACTTCTTCATTTCCTCTTTCATAGCCATAATTCAAAATTTTCACTATCTTTATAGCGCCTTAATATGTTAGGACGATGCAAATATAAACGAGATATTTCGACTATGCAAGAAAATAAGCAAGAAAAATCACCTATCAAGCGAAAAATATTGTTATTCCTTTCGGAAAATGGTATAAGTCAGTATGATTTTTACCGAAAAACGGGTATTACAAGGGGGATTTTGGGACAAAATAATGGTATTAGCGAGGATAATATGGCGAGATTTCTTGCTGCATATCCACAAGTATCGGTCGAATGGTTATTGACAGGACGAGGTTCAATGCTTCGAGATCAAGATATCCAACTTGCCACGCCTGTCGTAAAAGAACAATTCCATCTGCGAACGGATCACAAAGTAGGATTGCAAAGCATCCCCCTCTATGAATTGGATGCAACAGCCGGTTTAGTGGAACTGTTCAGCGATCAGGCCCGCCAAACACCCATTAGCCATATACAAATCCCCGATCTTCCGCCATGCGATGGAGCTCTTTACGTGCGAGGGGATTCGATGTATCCATTACTGAAAAGTGGAGACATAGTTCTATATAAAGAAATTGCAAATAATTCGTCTGGTATATTATGGGGCGAAATGTATCTTCTATCGTTCACACTTGACGGCGAGGACTATATTACTATCAAGTATATACAAAAAGCCGATGACGACCGTTTCGTCCGGCTCGTTAGCCATAACCCACACCATTCACCGAAAGACATCCCCGCCGACTCGATCCAAGCACTGGCATTGGTAAAGGCGAGTGTGAGATTCAACACGATGGGATAAAAGCGTGTCACGCGCACTTTTTCAAACAGCAAACAGCGGCAACTTGAGCAGTTGTTGCTGTTCTTTAGACGATTATACAAAAATAAGCGATTGAAATTTGTAAAAAGTGTGTCATTAAGGGGGTACATATACCGCCATTTTTCTGCATTTTTGCACGGTTTTGGTAGTTAAAGGTTAGTTTAGGTGCATCTCTTTTTCACGTTTTTGGCAGTCTTAATGGCTGTTTAACGTGGATATTTCGTTTTGAAACACGAAAAAACAGAGGCAGTTTTAACGGCCGTTTTTGTGGCCGTCTAAATCTCAGATCATAGAACATGACTGCCGAAATGGCAGAACGACCTTGCTTTGTTTGGTGAGGGTTTGAACGGCCGTTTGAACGATAAAAATACGATACTCGACTGGCGTCACCTATACACGCCTACCAATGGCTGAAATCGCAGCACAAACAGCCTCAGTCGCAAATCCGACCTACGGTCGCAGATATCAAAAAGCCTCCGAAATTTGACCGTTTTTGGCCGTTTTCGGAGGCAATGTAACATCGGAGGTCGAACACCGCGTTCAAATCTGGTTCAAATGTAACACGAAAGTATCACCGAAGTAACATTTGGTTTCGCGGTGCGTCCGGGGGTGTCGCGCTGCTAACCTTCTGATATATACCGGATATCTATCTTTCTGTCGCTGCTCTTCTTTTGTACATTTGGTTTTTACCCCCATAGATCGTTCCGTTGTTCTGTAAAATGAAACTATATTTTGTAAAATGAAATTTTCTGCGTATGTTTGCATCGTAATTGATGTATGCCCGCAGAGCTATGAGGATTTTTACCGAACAGGCCATTAAGGAATATGCGGAACGACACCCGGAATCGAAGGTGGCCTTGCAGGATTGGGTGCAGAAGGTCAAGAAAAGCGAATGGAGTTGCTTCGCGGATGTGAAAAAGACTTTCAATAGCGTTGATAATGTAGGCAACCAGCGTTATGTGTTCAATGTCAAAGGAAACGATTTCCGCTTGGTCGCCGTAATCAAATTCACGATCCGGTTCGTGTATGTACGGTTCATCGGGACGCATAAGGAATACGACAGAATTGATTGTCGGAACATATAAAAAGTAGAGCAGGTATGACGAAAATCGAGAACAAGGCCCAATACGATTGGGCGGTTAATCGGGTGGAAGAGTTGCTGCCGCTCGTAGACGACAATACGCCGAAAGATGATAAGAACCTTATCGAACTCGAATTGTTGTCGAGCCTCGTAGCGGATTACTCGGAAGAGCATTTTGCGGTCGGCACCGCATCTCTGGCCGACGTGATGAAGTTGCGGATGTACGAAATGCACCTAACGCAGCGCTCGCTGGCGGCCATGCTGGGTATCAGTCCGTCGCGTGTCAGCGCCATCGTCTCCGGCAAGGCCGAACCCACCTACAAGGTGGCGCAGGAGATCAGCCGCAAGTTGAATATCGACGCAGGCATCGTGCTGGGCGTCTGCTGATTGCATCTGCAATACCGCGAATTTACGAGGGAGCCGGACTCAAGCCAGTCCGGCTCCTTGTTTTCCCGCAGGCCGCACATGGCGGCCTCTCAGCGCTTCCTGCCGCGCAGGCAGTCGTTCAGGTCCTTGTAGTCGGCGTAACGTACCGCTTCGTTTACCGTCCTCCCGATCCCGTACAGCCCGGCGATGGTCTCTACCGTCTTCTGCCCGGCGAGATCGTTGTCGAGGTAGCAGTGGATGTATTCGTAGCTTTCCAACACCTGCAAGGTCTTCTTCAGGTTACTTACCGTGTTCATTACGATATGGTCGCACGGCGCCTGGATACATACCACGGCATCGCCCCGTTTGAGCAGGGTCCGGTAGGAGAGGAAATCCATGAAGCCCTCGAACACGTTCACGTGCTTCTGCCTCGTGCCGGCTGCCTGTTCGACGACGGAAATGTCTTTCTGCCCGATGCACCCTTTATAATAAGGATTGCGCATCTCGTAGCCGCCCGATACGTTCCCGAAGGCGATGGCGAAGTAATGCCGCCTGTGCAGTTCGTAGTGTATCTCCCGACAGAACTGCCGGGCGGTCTGCGTATCTATACCCCTCGAATGGATATACGACAGGAGCGCATGGTGGTTCAGCGGCACCACCTCGACGCCTTTCATCATCTCCTCTATCGCGTCGGGCATGGCGTTGTGGGGACGGGTGCGGAGCAGGGGAGCCGCGCCCGTTTGCACCTCTATGAGCCGAAGGACCTCGCTCACGCTCGATGTCCGCAGGAACAGCATCGCCAGCTCTATGATACTCCCGCCTTCCGACAATCCGAAGTCATACCATTCGTTCAGCCGGTCGTTGACCTTGAAGGAGGGTGTGTCCTCTTTTCTCAACGGGGACAGGTACCAATACTGTCCGCCGCGCACCTTGACGGGTTCATGGCCGAGCAGCCGCAGGTAGTCTACGATTCGTATTCGTTTTGCCTCTATCGTATTCATGGGTTCGGGACGTTTAGTGTAGTTTTTCTATATATACCCGCAAACTAAACCGACCGGTTTTTTATGCGGAAATTCTCGTTGTAAGCATACCCGCGGCCGTCTTTTACGATGGCCTCGTTTTGTATGAGGAACTTGCACAGTCCCACCAGCGTATTCCGTCCGCGGCTGTAACCGATGCTGTCGTATCCTCTTTTCAGGGCGTCGAGCAGCATCTGATACCCCGGAACGTAGTTGTCCGGAAAGGCGACTTCCAAAGCTGTGCGGTGCTGCTGCTCGGTCATATCCATGTACGAGGACAGCCGGTCTCGTTTGCTCATCTTGAACTGGTGGTCCTTTACCAGACGGGGAAGCGAATCTTCCCCGATCTCGAAGGCGAACGGGGTAAACTCCCGGTCGCGGATGTGCATGGCCCGCACCTCGCTGATCCTGCCGTTCTCGACGCTTTTCGATATTTGCAGGATGGTTTCCGCCTTGTTGTTCAGCTCCGAGCCGATATGCCCCCGGGTATTGTCGTCGCCTTTGTTCAGGTGCAGCACCGTATGGATGTGCAGCTCGTAGTAGCTCGACCACCGCATCAGTTCGTTGATGATGTCGAGCGACTCGCTCGGACTGTTGATGTCGTGGATCAGGTCGCGGATGCCGTCGATGATGACCAGTCCGATGTTCTGCTCCTCGTGCAGCGCCCAGCGGATGATGTCCCTGCGCTGGTCGGGCGTGTACTCGCGCAGCACGAAGAACTCGATCCGGTCGTTCTCCCGGTCTGTCGGCAGCCCCGCCAGCTTGAGTATCCGGTGCAGTACCTTGTGGCAGTGGCATTTGCTCTGTTCCGTGTCAATGTACAGCACGCGGTTCTTGCAGGGCGGCAGCTCCGCCTTGTATTTCAGCACCTCTTTCCCCGACAGGGCAGAGGCCACGATGGCGCTGACATTGAACGTTTTCTTGCTTTTGGGCTTTCCGGTCGATGCGCTGAAATTGCCCAACGTCGCCACGGTCACGCCGTCTACCTGCACGATCTCCTGCGGAAAGTCGTACTTTTCGGTGACATTCAGACGAATGTATTGCAGTAGCGACTTGCATTTCTCCTCGTCTATCCGGTGGTTGTCCGGTAGTGTCATATCGGTTTTTTTCATGATTCTCATTTCTTGAATGTTCGTGGTTTCTGCTGTTGCTCCAGCCTGTATGCAAGCAGGTTGGCCCGGCTCTCTATTTCCCTGCCGGACACGCAGGGGTTGCGTCTTATCCATTCGTTCAGGTCGTCCCTGCGGACGAAGATGGTCTTCCCGTTCGGCTTATATACGGTAAACTCCCTCGAAGCCGTCAGTTTGTAGACGTAACTTTTCGACACTTGGAGGTAGTAGGCCACCTCGTCGATGGTCAGGAACTCCTTCGCCGTGTAGGCTACTTCCTCCACCCGTTTCAGGTGAGACAGCAGTTCGTCCAGCGAGCCGAACCGCTTCAGGTAGTTGTCCACTCTCAATATCTCTTTCTGAAAATCCTCCAACGAGTTCTTTTCGAGGAAAGATTTCAGCCCTTCTATGCGTGCAAGCAACAGGTCTATCTCTTTTCTGTTCATATCGTCTCGTCGTTTGTGCAGGCCGTCGGCTCTGCCGTTTGTACTTGGTTTTTCATCGCCCATTCGCACAGCTCCCGCCGGTTGAAATACACCAACTTGCCGTTAGGCTTGTAGTGCGGTATCCGCTTCGAGGAAGTGAGCTTGTAGAGATAACTCTCCGAGAGGCCCAGATAGGCCGATGCCTCGGCCGTCGTCAGTACCTCCTTGACAGCCCAGATGTGGTCCTTCAAGAGCTCGACACAGCTCTCGATCGCCTCTATTTTATCCACTTCGTCGATCTTCTGTTCCAGCGATCGTATGCGCTCGATGGGCTTCTCCGACCTTACCATGTCGATGATCTTCTCCATCTGGCGTATGCGGCCGGATGGCAGCTTGTTTGCGTTTGTCGTCCTTCGGTGTGTCATGGATGGATGCTGTTAAGGTTTGACAATAGCGGAGCGTCCCCCGCAGCAACCCGGTTGCGGGGGACAAAGGTATGGGCATCCGGCCGGCTCTTCGCGTTGATATTGTTGAGTGTCAAGACCACTCTCAACACAACTATCGACAAATCCGGCTTCTTATGTTACACTTCCTTGCTCTTGATTTTCCTTATGTATTTGTCAATGATGGCAAGAAAATGCTTTTCAGAAATACTAGGTGGCGTTTCTTTACTTCTATTGAGGGTGGATGACATGTCGTGCTGGTCAAGGTATTTCCTGCCCGAAGAACTCACGACAAGTTTCTTTTTTGCGATCACGGCCTGCCAATGGTAGGGAATGATGCCGCTCGACGCCAGTTTGTCCAGCAATACGACCAGCCGGGTATTGTTCCGTGAGGTCATTGTCCGCAACGTGTCCGTCGCATAGCGGGCGGCCACGTCGTCCGCGTCCAGTTTCTCCTTAAATAAACCGACCTCATTGGCAAGTTGCACAATGAGGTCAATCGTATACTTGTCGAGTACAGACTCGATGGTGTTATTCGACGGGATTGGTTTAGTCCTATCCCTGTCTTCATGTCCGGTTTCGATAGGTATTGTTTTCGGTAGGTCGGAAACATAAAATTCGTTGAGCAAATCCGCAATTTCAGCATCATCTAATTTATTGCGGTTGAAATATTTGCATACTAATTTTTCATGTTCCCTCAAAAGATCGGTTATGGTGTAGTAGTTCTTCTGGTGTTCATTTTTGCTCCAGGCATCTTTTTCGTCATGGAACTGATTTGAATGAATGAAATCAAGCGCATAGCGCTTGTAGCTCTTTTGCAAGGTCGATACTTCGGCCTTATAAGTTTCATGGGCTTGTTTGACCAACCGGAATAGCCCTTGTGTTCCGGTCTGCGCTGGGGTCCACCGAGACCTGAGCATCGCTCTTTTCAAAAAGAGAGAGGTGCAAAGATAATTTCTTTGTCATGGACTTAAATTTGAATTATTGTTATTTTTCTCCATTATTTTGGAGGTATTTGTATCACGCTTTCCCACTTTGTTGTATTCATTCGCTATATGCTTTAACTCTGTATCGTATGTGTTTAACAATCCATTCTTTACAAGCGAATGATAGTTACAGACCATATTTTGCCGATTGGGTACTTTTTCGTTCTGTAAACGGAAACAATACAAGCACTTCACCCCTACATCTAAAGGGTTGTCGGCCTTGAACGCTGAATGAACGAAATATATGAGTTGCGACTGTTTTTTTGTCCATACTACAGGCTGTTTGAATTTAGGTTCGTCAAAAATTCCGTTAAATATACTGAAAGTCGTATTCGAAGCGATGTATTTTTCATTGATAAGTAGTTGATACATAGTATATTTTTCTTTATGGCTATGGGTATTATGGAATATGGGTTTACCTAAATATGAATAGGTAATTCTCTTTTTAGTTCTGCATTGAGAGTGATACTCTCTATTGATTGAATCTGTCGCATATAGCCTTCAGCCTCGTATCGTACCGGTCCATCCATCCCGCCCGTTTGATCCAAGCGAAGCCCGTCACGAGGCTCGCCTTATGCGGCTTCTTTCCGCCGATGCGGAAACAGCATTCGCCCTTGATCCATAAATTCTTCCTGTTGAACCGGCTGAATGCCTGGTGGATGAAATAGGACAACTGCCGCTGGGTTTTTGTCCATTCCACCGGACTTTCGAACCTTGCCTTGTCGAAGATACTGCCGAATGCCTCGAATGTCGTCTCCGGGGCTATGTACCCGTATTTTACCAAATCTTCGTACATGGCCCGTATCTCCTCCTCGCTTTGCGGCACATAGAACGTTGCGGCTTCGTGTACGGGTTCGAATCCGGCAAAATCCACTTCGGGATAGAGTGCCCGGGTCTCTTCGTAGCAAACGGTATTGTGCTTGGGGATACGGCAGGTATTGAACCGTTTCCCGTTCTCCCTGTGCCATTGTTTCTCAAACAGGACATACGGGCTGTGCAGTTTGCATAGGCTCGACACCGCATAGGCGATGACTTTCAGTTGCAGGGGGGACGTCTGCGGAACGGGTTGGTAGTGTCGGTCCAGTATGCCCGCATCGACGGCTCTTTGCAGCAATGCAGCCACCCGTTCGTTGGCTAACGGCTCTATCAGATCGCCGTATTTCTCCCTCTGCTCCTCGCTTCGGGTATCGCACAACGACGACAGCGTTCGCATGTGCTTCACATAGTCGTCGAGTATCTTGGCCTCTTTCGCCCCGATCTCCTTCCTGCAGCTTTGCACATACTTCTCCACCATGTCGGTAAACCCGATATTGGCAATCAGACGGGCCACCTGCGGGGAAGCGTCCAATTCCATGTACCGGCATACCTCCTGCGTCCATTCGGCGATATGTTTCCATTCGGGGTCGAGCGCCTCAAATTCAACCTCGTCGTCCGCATCCAACTGGTATTTCAACTCTCCGATGATGCGGGTAATCTTTACTATTTTTATGACGGCTTCCTGTCTTGTCATACGTTTTCTGTGTTATCCGATGTCGGGAATGAGCGACACGGCGTTCTGTTTGTTCTTGTCCAGCACCTTGGCGTATATTTGCGTCGTCGTCAGGAACCGGTGCCCGAGCAATTTCGATACGGTATAGATGTCTGCGCCCAGGTCGAGCATCAGCACGGCAAACGTGTGCCGGCTGCAATGGAAAGCAAGTAGCAAAGCAAACGATTTCGGAATTGAATAAAGCAAACGTAAACGGTTGAGAAACAAGTGAAAACGTTTTTCTCGCACTATATACTTAACGCAAGAAATTACGGTTTTGAGCAAGTATTCAGTTACCAAATCGTTAGCTTGGCTGTTACCGAAAGCCGAGAGGTAACAAAATAATCTGCGATAGCATCACATTGCGTTGATTGTCATTACTTTGCATAGTAAAGAACGCTTATATATGGGCTAACTTAGCAACCAAAAATATAAGCGTATGAAAGTAGAAAAATTCAAGGTGTTGCTCTACCTTAAAAGGAGCGGATTAGACAAGTCGGGTAAGGCTCCCATCATGGGACGAATTACCGTAAACCGAACGATGGCGCAGTTCAGCAGCAAGCTGTCGTGTACTCCCGAATTATGGAATCCTCGCGAGAGCCGACTCAATGGCAAGAGCAAGGAGGCTGTTGAAATCAATGCCAAGATTGATAAGTTGCTGCTTGCCATTAACTTGGCATTCGATTCTCTTTTGGAGCGTAAGATTGATTTCGATGCAACGGCAGTCAAAGAAGCGTTTCAAGGTAGCGTTGAAACTCAAATGACACTGCTCAGACGATTGGATATTCATATTGAGGATATGCAGTCGAGAATCGGTATCGATGTCGCCAAGTCATCTATGTCAACCTATATCTATACTCGTAGATACCTTGGTGAGTTTATCAAAAAGCGTTTCAAGGTTGAAGATTTGGCTTTCGGACAATTGAATGAGCATTTGGCATATGAGTTTCAGGAGTATGTCTTGAAGGATAAAGGTCTTGCTGTTGATACGGCAAGGCATTATCTAGCCATACTCAAAAAGATTTGCCGACTGGCTTTCAAAGAAGGTCATTCGGAGAAACGCTATTTCGTAAATTTCAAACTGCCAAAAGAGAATAGGAAAGCACCACGTGCATTAAGCCGAGAGGACTTTGAAAAGATACGGGATTTGGAAATTCCTGCATCAAGAGTAACGCATAATATCGCAAGGGATTTGTTTCTTTTTGCTTGCTATACAGGCGTCCCTTATGCCGATGCTGTTTCAATAACAGACGATAACATTTATACCGATGACAATGGTGCATTATGGCTGAAATATCTGCGTAAGAAAAATGAACATTTGGGACGAGTAAAACTATTGCCTGAAGCTATTGCTCTGATTGAGAAATATCGCAGTAATGAGCGCAAGGAATTATTCCCGATGATACACCACCCTAATCTGCGAAGGCATATGAAAGGACTTCGAGACTTGGCAGGAATTAAGACGGATTTGGTCTATCACATGGGGCGTCATACCTTCGGAAGTTTGATTACGCTTGAAGCAGGAGTTCCCATTGAAACAATCAGCAAAATGCTTGGACATACCAACCTTACCACTACTCAACTTTATGCTAAGGTAACACCTAAGAAGTTGTTCGATGATATGGATATATTCATCAAGGCAACAAGTGATATGATATTAGTTTTATAACGTACAAACAGTTTGAATTATGAGAAGTACATATAAACAACTATACTACATTAACCGCAGCAAAATTAAAGCTGATGGAACAACCTCCATTATGTGCCGAGTAACCATTGATGGCAAAGCCATTGTGTTGGCGACAGGGCTTTATTGCACTCTTAATGAATGGAACAGCAAGAAAGGCGAAACAAAGAATAGTAGAATCAATGGTATGCTCAATGACTATAAGAATCGTATTGATGATACTTACAATAGTCTGCTAAAAACAAATGGCGTCATTACAGCCGAATTGCTAAAGAATGCCATTACGGGTGTTTCAGATATTCCAAAATACATATTGCAAGCAGGAGAGATAGAGAGGGAGAATCTTAAAATCCGTTCTGTACAGATTGACTCCACATCCTCTTATCGTGGGTCAAAGATGTATCAACACTATTTGCGTGAGTATATCAATTCGTTGGGCAAAGAGGATATGCTATTTACCGACATTACAGAGGAGTTTGGCAATAACTTCGTACTCTATATGAAGATGAACTACCCGCATAAGCCATCATATAGGAACCATTGTTTGTGTTGGCTAAAACGATTGGTCTATTTGGCTGTGGATAATGGCATCTTGCGTTTCAATCCAATAGAAGATGTCCAGTATGAGAAAAAGCCACCAAAGAAATTGATGTACATAAGCAAAGGTCAATTGCAGGATATTATGAATCATCCAAAACTCGATCCATTGCAAGAATTGGCAAGACGGACATTTGTTTTTTCTTGTTTTTGTGGCTTGGCGTATGTAGATGTACAACGATTATATCCTCATCATATAGGAACAACTGCTGATGGTCGAAAGTACATAAGAACATACCGTAAGAAAACAGATGTAGAGGCTTTTATTCCACTGCACCCGATTGCTGAGCAGATATTGTCGCTGTACAACACCACTGATGACAGCAAGCCAATCTTTTCATTACCTTGCAGAGATATGATTTGGTTCGAGATACACGAATTGGGATTCTCACATCAATTCAAGCATAACTTGTCCTACCATCAATCGAGGCACACATTCGGAACGCTCCTTGTCTCGGCAGGTGTACCAATGGAGAGTATTGCTAAAATGATGGGACATACCAATATTCGTACAACTCAAGGCTATGCAAAAGTAACTGATGATAAGATTTCAGAGGATATGGATAGATTGATGGAGAAAAGAAATTCTATGGTACAAGTATAGGATTTATACCGTCAGTCGCTTATTCCCGTTGCTGTCCATTAAGTTAGTACAGACTCTTCTGAAAGTGAAAAGGTCAAGCAGCAAGCCGTTTCGGGCAGAATCTTCCTCCTACGGAGAGTATTCAGCCCGAAAACCTTTCCCCTTTCACGTCTGTACAATGGACGCTCTTGGCAACGGAAACAAACGACTGACGGAAAAGTAATTAAAACACAAAAAAGAACAGCATACAAGTTGGTCTATGAATGATAGCCTAAATGTACGCTGTTCTCATTTTTATTCATAGAAGGGATATTTTTTAGGAATAATCATAATTTGGCAGACGGTAAACTGCACTCCCTCCAGAAAAATAATTGGCTTCGCATCGCTGATTTTCCTCTCTTTCGTAAACTTTTTTGGCATTTGCTTTGTAAAATGTAATAAATGTATTACATTTGCAACATGAGAACTATGATAAGAAGTACAGAATTCGATGAGTTTTACAACTCGCTGCCTGCAAATGTTCAGAACAAGGTCAAATATGCGATGAACATTTTAGCAGATGTAAAGATCGTAAATACCAAGTTGGTAAAGAAACTTGTAGATACAGATTTCTATGAGTTGCGCATATCTGTAGGCAATGAGTATAGAGTAATCCTCTTCACCATTGACCATGAGAATTTTATTGAAGCCGAGCAGATACTTCTTTTGAATGGTTTTATGAAGAAGTCCACAAAGGACTATAAAAAGGAGATACAAAAAGCAGAACAAATTTTAAACAGTTTACAGCAATGAGACCAAAGATTGACATTAACAAGCTCAAACATCTTCCTACCACCGAGGATATGTTTGTCGATGAGTACGGAGCAAAAGGTACTGCTTCGCGTGATGAGTTCGATGCGAAGTCTCGTGCCTGGTACTATGCCGAGGTGTTGAAAAACGCCCGTAAAGCCGCAGGAATTACTCAACAGCAGCTTGCCGACAAGATTGGCAAGAAGCGTGAGTATGTGGCTATGCTCGAAAAAGGCGAAACCGATATGCAGCTCTCCACTTTCATTATGATTTCGGAGGCAGTCGGATTGAAATTCGCCTTGACATACTAATGTGTATAAATTGGATAAATTCATTGACATAGCGAGGCTACCATAAAAATGTGGTCTCGCTTTCAATTTTATATAAGGATAGAACAGCTATGTCACTATTAAGTCTAGATATACTTGAAGGCAAAACAAGTAAATATGAAACGAATCATATTCACATGATTGTAGATGGCGATATTTCCTTTCCTGTTACAAATATGAACGATAAACAATATGGAACTTTTTTTCATGAGTATATACATTACCTACAACATTTTACTACAATGTTTGGAGTGAAAATATGTACAATGTATAATAAAATGTTTATTCTATATGTAGATTATTTAAAACATAATAAAACTGTAAAATTACCATTAGAACTATGGAAAGAAGATCAAGGGCTAATGAATTTTATTTCTTTCTTCAATGACATTAAAGGAGATAGGAATTGTCCCCATCATATAGATGAAGTAGAAATTTCACCTATAGAAATATCATTAGCAAAAAGTAATAGATGTGCTGTTCAAATAGGTTTGTATGATTTTGAGAATGATATAGCATTGGAAAACGGCTTTAAATTTGGATATACTTGTATCATAGAAAGCATGGCTCATCTCATACAATCATTTATTAATGAAGAATTATATCATCCTACTATTCCATATTGTGCAGCAGAATTAATATTTAGAGCTATTTATGCTGATAAATCACATGATATAAAGATGATGATTTCACTGTGCTTTTGTTCTTTAATGTTTGACAATCCAGGAGTCGCTTTCTTTGAAATGATTAATTATTCCAAAAATAATCCCACATTAAATGGCTATGAGCTTTATAAAAAACTAATACGGGATCATTCCATAAAGTATAAAAAGGAAGAAATGCCAATATACAGAGCCTTATGTATATTTCTCGATGAATTAAAAGTCAATATTAGTCAGGCTATAGGTTGTAAATTAGATTATTACGATGAGGTTATAGAAAATTGTAAAAATGAGATTAAAAGTGGGAATAGTGTTTTGTTGGATATTTTATATAATGCAGATATAAGTGATAAGAATTATTTTTCAGAAGTTTTTGAAAAAGTATATGGATATCCATTTATTGAAGCAGACAATATGACAGTAATGCCAATGGATAATTCACGGCAACCTTCTAAACCATATATAGAAACTGCAACTATGATTGGCTTGGAATTAATATTTAAACGGGTAAAATCCTATAACAATACTACTTGTAGTTGGTATAAGACTTGCTCCAAGGCACTATATACTCAAAATGATAAAACTAGTATAGAGTGTCTATGTGATCAATGGAATAAAACAGAGTTATGCCTAATGACAGAAGCTTTAAGATACTATGGGATAAAAGACAACGAATACATACAAGAATAGCTATTTATTCGAAAAATGCCACATTCTCAAATCCATATGATAAGAGAATGTGGCATTTTTGTAGATTCTTACCTTTACCCACTATCCCGTAGTCTGTACGCCTCCTTGAATCCGCTCATGATTGTCCGCTGCACATCGGAGGTGCGGTAGAGGATTTTGCCACCTACCTGAATGTAAGACAAGATGCCATTGTTTCGATAATCTTGGAGCGTTCTTCGGCTCACTTTCAAGATGTGGGCGACCTCCTTGTCGGTCAGCAGTTCATCGTTGAACGCACCCGGCTGTCGGCTCTCAAATAACTTCTCTATTGACACTAACAGTCTGTCGATGTTAGAGTGGAACATCTTTACCCACTCATGGTCTTTTTCTCTGATCTCATTGTTCATAGGCTTTTAATATTTATCATAGTTATTTTACTCATTACACTCTGTCAAATGGTTCTACCTCGCCATTTGGCATCCTTGCGTCTATCCTCCACGATCCTGATAATGCGTTCAACATCTTCAGGGCGATAGTAGGTCTTGTTCCCAATCTTGCTAAATGCAAGCGTCCCGTTATCACGAAGCGTCTGCAATGTCCTCGGACTGATACGCAGCTTTCGGCATACATCGTGGTTATCCATCCATTCGTCAATCTTCTTCTCACCGTGTCGGCGACAAAGGTTATCCACTCGCTGCACGAAGTACTCAAACTTGGCAGCAATTCCCTCAAAGGTTTTCTCTTCAAAACTGATGATGTTCATTGTTGTCAATATTTATAGTTACACTTAATTTTCGTTGTTCTGTTGCTATTTCCACTGCAAATAAAAGCAGGAAAAATCATACTGCAATGGGTGTGTCTATACGTGTCATAGGTTGACATATCATTGCATATTCGGTGCGATAAATCGCCCCTCTAAATTCAATCATATTCATCGTTACAATCATTTTTCTTTTCGCTGTCATTTCGTTTTATTGGTGCGAAGTAATAGATAAGTTGTCATACCTCAATGGTTCATCGGACTTGTTGCAGTATCTGGCGTAGTTCGTGGCACTTTAACAGCCTATACTTATAGTTTTACTCACAAATCAAGTATAGTTATCACACCTATACACTTAGTTTCCAATTAAAGCGACTGCACGTTTCGGATCTTGTCCGCTGCATTGTAGTTTGTCAGACCGATGCTTATCCGTCTGCCAAATTTTTGCCCGAACAGCCGAAACAGACCCCCACTAATCAGTCATAACAGGATTGCGGATAGACCAACTTCCGATGTCTCGGCAGTCCGTCTATCCGCTATCGAAATTAAGGCTTTAATTTCCTCAATTTATGATTCTATCCGCAATTTATCATCACTCCCAATAACAGAAATTTTGAGCAGTCCTCACCATTAGTTCACCTGCCTAAAAAGCAGAATAATACTTAATTGCCTAACCGAATCCAATCGTTTCATTGCCTGAATTATACACACTTACTTTGCTCACGACAATTGGTCAATGTGCGCACTGAGACCTGAGTGATAACCCAAAAAAATGCAAATATGAAAAAGACCGAATCAATTGAAAAAGACGCTTTGACTGAAATGATGAGTCCGAGCGTATCGCCATCGGCAGCGAGAGATGCCGAAGTTAAAAAGAGTGTTGAATTGGCATTGCAGGATTATACGCCAAAGAATGGTATTGCAGATACTGTAATCGATGAGGAGGCAGTAGCCGAGCCACAATCCGTTATGGATGTTTCAATCATTACAGAGGAGCCGCCAACCATCCAACGCAGAGTAAGTAGCAAGCAACGCAAGCTCTCGTTGGAGGAGTACCGCAATGCCTATCTGAAAGTCCCTACTATTATTGACCGCAAGCCTGTATTTGTCAGTTGCGAGGTAAGGGACAGACTTGAAGATTATGTCCGCAAACTCGGAGGTCGCAAGATGAGTGTTTCGGGCTTGCTTGAGAACATCGCCCGTCAGCATCTTGATACTTACAATGCCGACTTCGAACAGTGGAGAAAATTGTGATGTAAGGCTGCATGCCGTAATGCCGACCATACAGCATGTCGGCAGGCAGGCTGTCCAGCCTGCGATAAAGCGAGAACCCGAGAGTGCGAGAGGTCGGAAGCACGGAATAACGGAAGCAACCGATATACCGCTCACGGTACCATTATCAGCGACTGAAAAAGGCACTCTCAGCCATCGAAAACCACCAATGACGGCGGATGCAGCAAGACCTCAGTCTTGGGGTGTAGCGAGGTTATCTTTCGGGATGCCGAAAAATGTCGGACGAGCCGCCATTGCACCCGAAAAACCTCGCTCCACCCTTAAGGTGGAGGCAATCAGCTCCCGATGGTCGCAGATTGTGAAAAGCCAAATTGAAAATCAATAACCAAGTAAAAAATCGCAATGATGAATAATAAGAAAATAACGAAACTCAAGCCCAGAGGCAGACCACAGGTAAGCACTCTGAAACGACTTACAAAATCAGTAACGGTTAAGTTCTCAAAGCCCGACTATGAGAAACTACGCCATCGAAGTAAGAACGCCAATCGGACGCTTGCCGAGTATATTCGAGATGCTGCTTTTGAAGCACGCATAGTAGCCAAACATTCGGCTGAGGATGCAGCCGTAATTCGCAACCTTACGGGTATGGCAAACAACCTCAATCAGCTAACAAAGCTATCGCATCAGACGGGATTCTATCGGACAAAGAATATAGTGATGGAAGTTCTTGAAAAACTCAAGTCAATAATGAGCGACTACAAAGCCGAAGAAAGGAGGTGCAGATGATAGGCAAAATCAAGAAGGGAAAATCCTTTGGTGGCTGCATACGATATGTGATGGGTAAAGACAATGCCGAAATCATTTCGTCTGACGGTGTACTGCTCGGAACAAACAAGGAGATGATTGATAGTTTCAACTGTCAGTGTCTCTTAAATCCGAAGATTAAGCAACCGTTAGGACACATTGCAATCAGTTTTAAGCCGGAAGATGCACCACGATTAACCGATGAGTTTATGGCTAAAATCGCATTGGAGTATATGGAATTGATGGGCATTAAGAATACCCAATTCATCTTGGTAAGGCATCATAACACCGACAATCCGCATTGTCATTTGGTATATAATCGTATAAACTACGATGGCAAAGTAATCTCTTCGCAGAACGATTTTAAGCGAAATGAGATTGCCACAAAGAGACTAAAAGACCAATACGGATTGACCTACGCAGAGGACAAAAGCAAGACCAATGTGAGGAAACTCCACAATCCTGAACGGGTGAAGTATGAGATTCACAATGCTGTTAAGGCTGCATTGAAACGATGCAGAACTTGGGAGGAGTTTAATGAGGAGTTGAAACGCAGAGGCATTCACTTGGAGTTTGCATTTAGGCGAATTAACACTCGTGCCGTGGATGATATACAAGGCATACGATTCATAAAGGACGGGCTTACATTCAAGGCTTCCGATGTCAGCCGACAGTTCAGTTATTCAAAACTTAACGCACAATTAAGTTGGGATATGCCGAAAATCCAGACCGAAATTGAGGCTAAGCAGCAACCGATAAGACAAGAGGTAGAGCAAAATCACAGCGTTACGGATAGCTTAATTGAAAGCAATGGATTGGGCTTATTGACTCCATCGGATGCTCCACCGGAGGAAGAGCAAGTACCTTCTTGGCAGAAACAAAAGAAGAAGGAGCGAAAAAAGAATCGAGGAATAAGATTCTAAACAAACAATTTTTTCACACTTAAAACAACATTGATATGAACAACAAAAATTATAAAAACGACAATGAGTCGTTCATGGAAGGCATCTACGGATGCTTGGAGAGAATTGAAACAGGTATAAACGAATTGCAGAAGGCTAAAACAAGTGATGCTAATCCCATTGTTCGCAATGAGGATAACACTGCATTAGTACAGGAAATTAAGACTGCCGTTGATAGTTGTAACAAAGAACGTCTTGAAGAAACGAATGCAAAATTGACAAAGTTCATCAAAGCAATATTCAATGATTATGCGAGAATCTTCAATCAAATGGATGTCCTGATAAAAAAAGAACATCCCGACTTTGAGGGCGTAAAACAACAACTTGCAGAGGCTATCGACAAGATGGATGAGATAAAGGTAAAGCACAACATTGACGAGAAACGACACTCGTTTGCCCTTTATACAAAAGAGTCTTGGATTCTTCTGTCTATGATTATTATCCTTATGGTAGCTGGAGCATCGGCAATATACCATTTGTCAAGACCGAATGTTCAGAGGGATGATGATGCCCTCAAATATCGCTATATCAAGATGAAAGGCGATGCATCGGCAGAGCAGATAGCGACATTGGAGGACATCTTCGAACTCAACCGAAATGACCAAAAGATTGAGCAGATGCGTAACGATGTGGGGACCTACGAAGAGGCTGTTCGCAAACAAGCAGCCCTTGCCGAGCAAGCACGATTGAAAGAGCAGGCTGCAAGGGAACAAGAGAGCAAAGCCAAATCTATCAAGGAGAAGCAAGAGCCAAAGGATAACCCAAACAAAAAATCAAAACCATGAGCCTATGGCAAGTATCAAGGTAAAGTTTAGACCCTCGACAAATGAGAACAAGGAGGGAACAATCTATTATCAAATCATTCAGAATCGTGTAATCCGTCAACTAAAGACGGATTACCGACTCTTTACGTACGAATGGAATGAGGAGGAGAACGCAATAAACACTACCAACAGCAGCCGACTTAACTATCTTCAATCCATCGAAGAGCGTATAGATTGGGATATTAAGCGACTGCAATCCATCATTAATCACTTAGAGAATAAGCGAGTAAAATACAATGCCGATGATATTATCTCAACCTTTCAAAAGCAAGCTAACGAGCAATCTCTGCTCAACTTTATGCAGGGTGTTATTGCCCAGTTGCAACAGATGGGCAGGCAACGCACTTCGGAAACCTATCGTTGTACACTTAAAAGTTTTATGCAATTTCGGGAGGGTAAAGATGTACTATTGGAGGATATTGACTCGGACTTAATGATGATGTATGAGGCTTATTTACGAGGTAAAGGACTGACCAAGAATAGCACCTCGTTCTATATGCGAATACTCCGAGCAGTATATAATCGTGCTGTTGAAAAGGATTTAACCACTAATCGAAACCCATTCAAACACGTTTATACAGGTATTGATAAGACTATAAAGCGAGCCATTCCATTAAAGGCAATCAAGCAAATTAAGAACCTCGACCTTTCATTGCAACCATCATTGGACTTTGCTAGGGATATGTTCTTGTTTTCGTTTTATACTCGTGGTATGTCATTTATTGATATGGCATACCTCAAGAAGAAAGACCTATCTAATGGCATACTATCATATCGCAGACGCAAAACAGGGCAACAACTTTTTATCCGTTGGGAAAAGTGTATGCGGGAGATTGTAGATAAATACGATACAGATTACTACAGCCCATATTTGTTACCCATTCTCAAATATCCATACGATAGAAGCCAATATAAGAATATGCTTTATCGTACCAATAAGTCGCTTAAAGAGATAGCGAAAATGGTTGGGTTATCCATTCCTCTAACCCTATATGTTGCTCGTCATTCGTGGGCGAGTATTGCCAAGAGCAAGAATATTCCTATTTCGGTTATCAGCGAAGGTATGGGACACGACTCGGAAATGACGACACAAATCTATCTGGCATCATTGGATAATGCCGTAGTCGATAGAGCAAATGCTCAGATATTAAAGGATTTGTAGAAAGCGAAGATGTTTAGCAAAATGATTGCTCTCTATGTAAGAGATACTTAATTTACTGCAAAATTACGCAAAATAAAGCAACTATCACCATTTTAGATCCAATAAAAAGCCTGACAGCCATATAATTGTGTATGATTGTTTAGCAAAAGCAGATAAGCAAAACAAAATATCGCCTAATAATCAGCAAGTTCCGTCTTCCATAGTATCTCTTACATAGAGAAGAAAGGTAACGGTATGGAGCTGATAGATAATATTAACAAGACCTTAAAAGGTGATTTTGTTACGGAGTTACGCAGTGGCAGTAAAGTGGCTATTGCGGCTTCGTGCTTTTCAATTTACGCTTTTGAAGAGCTGAAAGCACAACTCAAGGATATTGATGAGCTGCGTTTCATCTTCACTTCTCCCACATTCGTTACCGAAAAAGCCAACAAACAGAAGCGAGAATTTTACATTCCTCGTCTGAATCGTGAACGCAATTTGTATGGTTCTGAGTTTGAAATCAAGCTCCGCAATGAACTATCTCAAAAGGCTATTGCCAAAGAGTGCGCTGAGTGGATACGCCAAAAGGCGTGCTTCAAGAGTAATCGTACAGGTGAGAATATGATGGGCTTTGCCACCATTGATGATAAAGCCTATATGCCCATTACAGGGTTTACAACTGTAGAGTTGGGTTGTGAGCGTGGCGACAATGCCTATACGATGATAAACAAGTTCTCGGCTCCGTTCTCTCAACAGTATCTATCATTGTTCGACCAAGTTTGGAACAACAATGCAAAGATGCAAGTAGTAACGGACAAGGTTTTGGATAACATCACCAATGCCTATAAGGAGAACGCTCCCGATTTTCTCTATTTCGTTACGCTCTACAATATCTTCCGCGAGTTCTTGGACGACCTCTCCGAAGATGACCTACCCAATGAGGCAACAGGATTCAAGGAGAGCCAGATTTGGAATAAACTCTATAACTTCCAAAAAGATGCTTGCCTCGCCATCATTAACAAGTTGGAAAAATACAACGGCTGTATTCTTGCAGATAGCGTAGGTTTGGGTAAAACCTTTACAGCTCTTTCGGTTATCAAGTATTACGAGAACCGCAATAAGTCTGTGTTGGTACTTTGTCCGAAGAAACTCAATGACAACTGGATTACCTATAAGAGTAACTATCTAAACAACCCCATAGCCAAAGACCGCTTACGTTATGATGTGTTCTTCCATAGCGACCTCTCTCGCAAAGGAGGTAAGACAAACGGGCAAGACCTATCATACATCAATTGGGGCAACTACGACCTTGTGGTTATTGATGAGAGCCATAACTTCCGCAACGGCGGTAAGGTAACAACGGACGAGAACGATGACAACCCACGCGAGAACCGTTATCTGCAATTGATGAATCGGGTTATCCGTTCGGGGGTAAAAACGAAGGTATTGATGCTGTCGGCTACTCCTGTCAATAACCGATTCAACGACCTAAAGAATCAAATCCAATTGGCATACGAGGGTGAGAGCGAAAAGATAGATGAACTGCTCAATACTTCATCAAGCATTGACGATATTTTTCGCCAGGCACAGAAAGAGTATAACATTTGGGCAAAACTTCCGGCAGAGGAACGCACCACCAAAGAACTGTTAAACCGTCTGAGCTTCGATTTCTTTGAGGTATTGGATAGCGTAACCATTGCTCGAAGCCGTAAGCATATCGAGCAATATTACGATACAGCAGATATCGGCAAGTTCCCAACACGACTAACGCCTATTCCTCGCCGTCCGGACTTGACCAACCTTGATTCGGCTATCAACTATAATGAGATTTATGAGATTGTCAGTCGATTTAATTTGGCTATTTATACACCATCGGACTTTATTTTAGCAAGTCGAGTGGAAAAATACATAGATACTGATAGTGATGGTGGCTACTTTGCCGGTCGTGGTATGGCAGGACGTGAAAAGGGCATTCGTCGGTTGATGAGCATAAACCTGTTGAAGCGTCTGGAGAGTTCGGTAAACTCTTTCCGCTTGACTCTTGAACGCATCAAGCATCACATATCATCTACCATTGATAAGCTGGCAACCATTGAGCAGGGTGAGAACTTTGAATTGGAGTTAGAAGACATATCGCAAAATCTTGATTATGATGATCGTGAAGCAGATATGTTCATTGGAGGTAAGAAGACAAAGATTGCGTTACAAGACCTTGACCATATCGCTTGGCGTAGATATTTGGAGGAGGATATGGAGAACCTTAATCTGTTGTTGCTGATGTTGGCGGATATTACTCCTGAACACGACAGCAAGTTGCAACAGCTTGTAGCCGACCTTCGCTATAAGTTTGCCAATCCTATCAATGAGAGCAACAAGAAGGTTATCATCTTCACTGCGTTTAGTGATACAGCCGAATACCTTTATGATTACTTGGCTGAATCTATCAAAGCAAAACACGGATTGCATACAGCCCTTGTTTCGGGTGATGTGGAGGCACGCAGCACATTGCGACTTCCTCAGCGTGAGAAGTTGGATTTCAACAAGGTGCTGACATTGTTTTCACCAATATCCAAGGAGAAGGCAACCATCTATCCACATATACAAGACGAAATAGATGTGCTTATTGCCACTGATTGTATTTCGGAAGGTCAGAACTTACAGGATTGCGACTATCTCATCAACTACGATATACATTGGAACCCTGTCCGTATTATCCAACGCTTTGGACGTATTGACCGCATCGGCAGCCGAAACAAAGTCATTCAGCTAGTAAACTATTGGCCAAATGTAACGCTCGATGAATATATCGATCTCAAAGGACGTGTAGAGGCGAGAATGAAAGTATCAGTACTCACAAGTACAGGCGATGATAATCCTATATCTCCCGAAGAAAAAGGCGACCTTGAATATCGCCGTGAGCAACTGAAACGCTTGCAAAGTGAAGTAGTAGATATTGAGGAGATGAATACTGGTATATCCATTATGGATTTAGGATTGAATGAGTTCCGAATGGACTTGTTGGCATACCTCAAAGAACACCCGAACATCGAACATACACCATTCGGATTGCACGCTGTTGTTCCTGCACGTGAAGATAGTCCTTCGGGCGTGGTCTATGTCTTGAAGAACCGTAACAACGGAGTGAACATCGACCATAAGAACCGCCTACACCCATTCTACATGGTGTATATCTCGGAGGATAAAGAGGTCATCGTCAATCACCTTTCGCCCAAAGAGCTGCTTGACCGCTTGCGTCTCTTGTGTAAGGGCAAGGATACTCCCGATATGGATATTTGCAGAGAGTTTAACCGCATCACTCGTGACGGTAAGAATATGCAGCACTATTCCGACCTCTTAGGAGATGCCATAGCCTCAATTATCAATGTAAAGGAAGAGAGCGATATTGATTCTTTCCTCAGCGGAGTACAAAGATCACTCTTCACCGAGGAGATACGAGGACTGGACGACTTTGAGTTAATCTGCTTTTTGGTAATTAAGTAACTATGTTCGGTCTCCCTATATCCACAGAACGCAAGAAGCAGCTTCCAAAGAAAGCAATCTATGCGAAGTTCGACTTGAAACCCTCACAGCGTGAGAGTTTCGATGCCGATATAGCACGCATAGATATTGTGGCGGTAGTTTCATCGGCTACCGTTCCGGCACTGAGCGAAGGAGCAGAGATAAAAGAGTTTTATCTGCTTGACGTACAGATGAAACGCAAAGAGTATGATACAAAGAATATAGCCCTACTAACGAAACTAATTCCGCAAAAGATGGTGTTGGCTCTGCAATATGAGACGCAGACACAATTTGCCATATACCATACAAAACTCATTTCATCGGCTTGGCAACTTACGGATGATGCAACACTCCCATTATCGGGATTGAATCTTGACACCGTTTGGGAAAATATTGTGACTTATATCGGGCAGATTGAGGTGGAGGAGGGCAATACACTTGCCGAGCAGATAGCCAGCAATGATCAACGGGCAAAGGTGCTTGCACAAATCGCTACGCTTGAACGCAAAATGGCAAACGAAAAGCAACCGCGCCGTAAGCGAGAATACTTTGAACAGATTAAGAAATTAAAAAGTCAGATATAATGGAGAAACTGAAAATGCAGAGCCACGATGTGATCGGCTCAAATACACAGAAAATTGCCCAACTGTTTCCTAACTGCGTAACAGAACGCTTGGGCAAAGATGGTAAGCCTGAATTGGCTATTGACTTTAAGAAGTTACAAGTAGAGTTATCCAACGAAATCATTACTGAGGGAGAAGAACGCTATCAGTTTACCTGGCCTAATAAGCGTGCTGCTGTCCGCTTGGCAAATACGCCTACTACAATGACACTTCGCCCGTGTCGTGAAGAGAGTGTGGATTTTGACAATACGCAAAATCTTTACATCGAAGGCGATAACCTTGATGTACTAAAGGTTTTGCGTGAGACCTATCTTGGCAAGGTGAAGATGATTTATATTGACCCACCCTACAACACGGGTAATGACTTCGTGTATAATGATGATTTTGCACAAGGCAAAGATGATTTTGAGCAATCAAGTGGTTTGTTTGATGATGAAGGCAATCAAACGATTGACCCAATGCAACGAAACACCGAAAGCAATGGCCGTTTCCATACCGATTGGTTGAATATGATTTATCCTCGTTTGAAAGTAGCAAGGGATTTGCTCACAGAGGATGGAGTTATCTTTATTTCAATTGATGATAACGAGATAACAAATATTCGTAAAGTATGCGATGAGATTTTCGGTTCGCAGAATTTTATTGATACGTTACATTGGAAAAAGAAAAAACAACCATCATTCTTGGCTCGCCATACAGCCAAGTTGATGGAATACATAGTTGTGTATGCTAAAAGTAAGTGGGAACTAGAAAAATTGTCTATAGAAACTCTTTCAGATGCAACCAAAAAGGTCATAAACATATCAAACCCTGAATGTCTAAGGCATTTCAAATCAGGAGTAAGAGTAAAACTCGGAGAAAATGGTATTATAAAGAAAGGAAGATATAGAATAAAGACAATGGATGTAGAGTATCTGTCTGATATTGAATTTGTGAATGGATACTCAACCACTGCTGCTGATGTTATAGCTCGTTTTTCTGTGAGTCAAAATAACATAGATAAGTATATAGATGAAGATCTTCTTTTTATCACTGCTAATTATGGTCTTAGAAGAGATGTTTCAGAAGAAGAAAAAAGTAATCGTAAGTCAATAACGGATTTATTACTTTCTGAATATGGAGATAATCAAGATAGCGATAAGGAGTTCTTAGAGCTATTTGATAGTAAGTACTTTGACTATACAAAACCTATCGCATTAGTTTATAATCTGATCAAGTCCAATTATACTCAAGAACAAATTATCCTTGACTTCTTCTCTGGCTCCGCTACCACAGCACATGCTGTAATGAAACTAAACGCCGAAGATGTCGGAAATCGTAAATTTATAATGATACAGTTACCCGAAAAGACTGACGAGAAAAGCGAAGCCTACAAAGCCGGTTACAAAAATATCTGCGAGATAGGAAAAGAACGCATCCGCCGAGCAGGAAAGAAAGTCAAGAAAGATGCTGGTTTATCGGTTCAGAATCTCGACACAGGTTTTAGAGTATTAAAACTCGACTCTTCCAATATGGAAGATGTCTATTACACTCCACAGGAGTTTGAGTTACAATCGCTGTTCAATGAAAATGTAAAGGCTGATCGAACCAATGAGGATTTGCTCTTCCAAGTAATGCTTGACCTCGGCATAGAATTGTCAGCAAAGATTGAGGGTAAGCAAATTGCAGGAAAGAATGTTTATCTTGTAGATGACAACTACCTTATGGCATGTTTCGATCGTGATGTAAACGAATCGACCATTACCGAAATTGCCAAGTTGCAGCCTATCTACTTTGTCATGCGTGATGCCTCGGCAGCAAACGACAATGTGATTGATAACTTTGAGCAAATTTTCAAGCACTATTCACCCGATACTAATTGCAGAATTATCTAAACGGAGGTTTTATGAAGTTCAAGTTTAAGATTCAGCAATACCAGACCGATGCTGTAGAAAATACTATATCAGTCTTTATAGGACAGCCATCGCACAGAGTGGCAGAGTATCGCCGTGATTTAGGCAAACGCTCTCAACAGCAAATAGACTTTGAGGGTGAAACAGGCTTCCGCAACCATCATATAGAGTTAGACGGGAGAACATTGCTCAAGAATATCAATGCCATACAAAACTTATATGATATAACTCCGTCTGCTACACTTTCCAAAGGTGTAGGTGCGGTAAACCTCGATATTGAGATGGAGACAGGTACAGGTAAGACATACGTCTATATTAAGACAATGTTTGAACTGAACAAGCAGTATGGTTGGAGTAAATTTATCATCGTAGTACCAAGTATTGCCATTCGTGAGGGCGTAGCCAAGAGTTTTAATATGTTGGAAGAGCATTTTATGGAGTACTATGGCAAAAAGGCTCGTTGGTTTATCTATAATAGCAGCAATCTGCAACAGCTCGATAGTTTCTCTTCCGATTCGGGATTGAGCGTAATGATTATCAATACTCAAGCCTTTGCCGCCTTTATGAAGGAGGGTGGCAAGAGCAAGGAGAGCCGTATCATCTACTCCAAGCGCGATGAATTTGGCAGTCGCAGACCTATTGATGTGATTGCCGCCAATCATCCTATTGTCATTATGGACGAGCCGCAGAAGATGGAGGGTGATGCCACACAAGCGGGTATCAAGCGATTCAATCCATTGTTTGTACTTAACTACTCGGCGACACACAAGACCAAGCACGATACCATCTATGCGTTGGATGCACTCGATGCCTATCGTCAGAAGTTGGTAAAGCGTATCCACGTGAAGGGCTTTGAGGTGAAGAACTTGCGCGGCACAAGCAGTTATCTCTATTTGGATAACATAGTTCTCTCTCCCAAGCAACCACCGATGGCTCGCATAGAGATAGAGACCAAAACAGCATCGGGTACTATCGTTCGCAAGATAAAGACCTTTGGTGTAGGCGATAGTCTGCGTGAGGAGTCGGGATTAGCACAATACGATGGCTTTACCGTTTCGGAAATCAATGTGAACGGTTATGTAACTTTCCTAAATGGTACAACCATACGCCGAGGAGAGGTCATTGGCGATACCAACGAACTGAATATGCAGCGTGTGCAAATACGCGAAACTATCATGTCTCACTTCGAGAAGGAACGCCAACTATTCAAGCGTGGCATCAAATGCTTGTCGTTGTTTTTTATTGATGAGGTTGCTAAATACAAGAGTTACGATGAGGATGGCAACGAGGTAAAGGGTGTATTCCAAAAGATGTTTGAGGAGGAATATTCTCGCCTTGTAAGCAACGAGTTCCATATTTGGGATGAGGACTACAATGAATACCTTCGCCGATTCTATCCACAAGATGTACATCGTGGGTATTTTTCTATTGACAAGAAAACAAATCGCATCATTGACGGGAAGGTGGAGAAGAAAACGGGACTATCCGATGATATTTCCGCATACGAACTTATCTTGAAGAATAAGGAGCGCTTATTGAGTTTTGAGGAGCCTACTCGCTTCATATTCTCTCACTCTGCTTTGCGTGAGGGTTGGGATAACCCAAATGTATTCCAAATCTGTACACTTCGCCATAGTAATTCAACTACTGCTAAACGCCAAGAGGTAGGGCGTGGTTTGCGAATCTGTGTGGATAAGCACGGTACCCGAATGGATGCCGAGCTATTGGGTGAAGATGTACACGAAGTAAACAAACTAACGGTGATAGCCAATGAAAGTTATACCGACTTTACCACAGCCTTGCAGCGTGAGACTCGTGATGTACTTCGTGAACGTGCAGCCAAAGCAACTGTTACCTATTTCACTGGCAAGCAAATCAAGATTGGCGAAGAGGTACACACCATCAGCGAAACCGAAGCAAGCCGTATCATCATCTATTTGGAGGACAACGGCTATATTGACGGTCAGAAGAACATCACTCCCGAATATCGTGAGGCTGTAGCCAATGGTACAGTTGCTCCGTTGCCACAAAAGTTGCAACCTATAGCCGAGGGAGTAACAAGATTGATTAACTCTATCTTTGATCCGAAGGCATTGGAGGATATGGTGGTTGAGGAAAAGACCACTACACCCGATAATAAGCTGAATGAAAATTTCAATAAAGCAGAGTTCCAAGCCTTGTGGAATGAAATTAACCATCAATATGTCTATCAGGTGAGTTACGATAGCAACGAACTTATTGATAAGGCAATTCTATACATCAACAAGGATTTAGAGGTGAAGCAACTTCGCTATGTGATGGTAGAGGGTACGCAAGATGAAAGCCAAGTAACTGAATTTGGCGATACTCGTTCACAATCCCGTGAACTTACCGATGTTTGTACCTCAACCGTCAAATACGACCTTGTTGGCGATATTGCCAAAGGTGCAAACCTCACTCGCCGCACCGTAGTGAAGATACTGCAAGGTATTAAGCAAAGTAAACTCTACTTATTCAAGAACAATCCGGAAGAGTTTATCCGTAAGGTAATAAGCATCATCAAAGAGCAGAAATCAACGATGATTGTAGAGGCCATCCACTACAATATTACCGAGGGTAAGTACGATAGCGACATCTTTACTGTCAAGAGCAAGATGGACTTTGATAGAGCCTACGAAGCAAAGAAACATATCACTGATTATGTATTCAGCGACAGCAAGGGCGAACGCCAATTTGCCCACGACCTTGACGAAGCCAGCGAAGTTGTGGTATATGCCAAACTGCCACGCACCTTCCAAATTCCAACACCCGTAGGCAATTACGCTCCCGACTGGGCAATCGCCATGAAAAAGAATGATGTGAAGCACATCTTCTTCGTAGCCGAGACTAAAGGTTCAATGTCGTCAATGGACTTGTCAGCCATCGAACGAGCCAAAATTGATTGTGCAGAAAAGTTGTTCAACTCCATCTCCACAGCCAATGTAAAGTACCACAAGGTGGCTACCTATCAAGATTTGATAGATGGGATGAATGCAATAAGCTGATAAATTTTCGGCGTTCACTTGCTGAGGGTGAACGCCGAAGTATTTATTTGTTTATTAAAGTTTCAAGGGCAGTTTTAAAGTCATTAATAAATGGGGTGATTACATCAATATTGTCGTGATAAAAATAAGCCATTAAATTAGTCTGTTCAAAATGAATGAGATTCGTTTTAAACCATTCCTTTCTTATTACACGTAACGGTTCTTGTCCGGCAGTCATAGGAAATGTGTCTATAATTGAATCCTTAATTAGCTCAATATTGTATCGATGCGGAAGATTATTCCAATATGGATGTTCAAGATCTAGTAAGAGCTTTGACAAATAACTATATATTTGAAATTCAGGAGTCCTAATCTCAATGTTTGCAACATCGTCACCAATAATAGCTGGTAAGGCTAATATAGTTTTAGATTCCTCCATAATAGGAGTTATTCTGTCATTCAAAAGGACGTCATTATCAAATACTATTACTACTTGTCTGAAATAATCATCAGTAGTATATAAGGTTCTTAAATTATCACATCCAAGCTTTGCTGAAACTAGAGTTAGATCATATCCATAACTTAACTTTGAATCAAATTTTTCAGTTTCTAATAATTTGTTGAAGAACCATTCGGCTTCCTTATCTTCAAAATAGACCTTAATTTGTGGCGTTACATAATCAAATGTTGGAAGTATACCAAGCATATCGCTTTTTATATTCTCATAGGTAGGATATTCCATTAATTTAGGTCTTAATACATCTTCAATGTAAACTACTGAATCAATATTCCTTCCTGCTCTAGCTGTTTCATCGCTTATTTTTAGAACCTCCTGAATTATAGTTAACGAATGAGATGTCATTATAATCTGTAGGTTCAAACTTTTGGCTTCTTTTTTTATGAGTTGAATCAATTTAATTTGTGCTCGTGGGTGAAAACCTGCATCAATTTCATCAATTAAAAGGATGCCTCCTTTATAATTGGGATTTTCACGTTTTAATTTTGCAAATGAAGCTAATGCGGTAATAATTACTCCCAACGAATCTTGCCCTAATGAGATTGTACGAGTAGAATGTTCGAATTCTGGCAATAGGGATTTTTTTGTGGTTCCTTTTAGTTCTTGTTTAGTGATATGGTTACTATCAACAACTTTGTTATCGATAATAGCTTTGAATTTTTCTCTAATATAAATTTTATCCTCATCTGACAATGTCTTGGATAATTCCGAATTAAGACTGCTTTGATATTCCCCGTTGGGTAACATTCTACTCATACTCAAAAATAATGTGGGTATAGGGACTTTTGCAGAAGCACCAACATCCCATCCCTCTTGTTCGCCACGGGGTACAACTTTAAGACGTTCAATTCCTAATTTCTTCTCTGAATGTTTAGAAACATTACAAGTCTTTATTAAATCTTCTTTTTCTGGCTGAGAATATGTTAAAGTAAAATAAGGTTTATCTGCAGTTTTCTTAACATAATCTCTTTCTATATCAAGATAAAACAATTCATGCAATTGTGCTTGAAATGAACGTTTGAGAAGTGTTTTTCCTTCACTAGATTTAAGTTCAGAGCCATTAGCAATTAGACCAAGTAGAGTGGATTTACCAATACCATTATGACCTGCTATAACTGTCAGGCGTTCAGAAATGTTAATAGTAAGATTTCTGAACATTCTAAATGGAATATCTCCAAACGAAATACTTTTAATCTTCATGTAAATAAGTTTATTACTATGGTTCTTATTTGTTAAATAGTTTATGGTTTGGTATAACCATATTATCGGAAAATATCATAATTTCTTTTCCTTTTCCTGAATTACTTGCACTATAATTCAGCTCAAAGGTTTCTTGTCTGTATTTTGAATACAGATTTGCAATAAAATCGACATTATCATATGATATAATCCATCTATGATTTTGGATTCCATCAATTACTTTGGCAATGTCTTGATGGTCATCATCGTTATAATAGTTCATATAAAGACCTTTACCTTTTACATAGTATGGGGGGTCTAAATAGAAAATAACATTGTGAAACAATTCATTATTTAAGCGTTGGACCAAAGTTACAGCATCTTCATTTGATAAATGAATTCTATCCGCATAGTCTGCTATTCTTTGGATTCTTTCTATTAAGTCATCTTTATTGAATCTAGCATCAATCTTGTAGTTACCGGTCTGATCGTACCCTCCAATAACTCCTGCTTTTAAAATACCTGAACGATTTGTTCTATTTAAAAAGAATGTAGAAAATCCTAAATTCAGTAAATCAATATTTTCTTTATTTGATTGAATCTCCTTTAGCTTATGCCATGTCTCTACATTTATCGGAGTATCTTTTATTAACTTACATAGAGCCTCAGATTCGTGTAAAACGCTATACCAGAATGCGTAAATAGATATATCTTTATCATTTATATATATATCCCTCACATATTCATTGAAAAGTAAAGATAGAGCTACGGAGCCTCCTCCTACATATGGCTCAACATAAGTACCATCAAGCAATGCATTTTCTTTGATTAAGCATTGCACGAAGTCTGCAACTTTAGCTTTGCCTCCTGGATATCTTAGAGGTGATAAAAACTCCATACCTTTATTCTTTATTTATAGATTCCCACAATAATACAAAGAAAGTTTCAATATTGTCCCAACCAATAATTAAATTATCTGCCTTAGGATAAAAGAATTCATTATGAACATATGCGTTCAATGATTCAATGGACAATACTGAATTCTTATCGTTAATTTCTGACCTTATTCCTTTTGATAAATCATTACTCATTATTCCTAATTGAGTCATATGATTTAAAACTTTACCAACTTTGCCTTGTAAACTTTCCCCAGAGGAACAAGCTGTGATAGCATTGTTTTTTACTAAATCATATTTCTCCAAGTAGGCATCAACAGACAATTCTAAGAAAACTCTTAACAAAACAGAAGATGCATTAGGACATGTCCTAACTGGTATTTGTTTAAGTTCCTCAAAAATTTTGTTCAACTTAGGATTATTTATGTGTAATACTAGGTTTTTCGGGACTAAACCTACTCTTGTCTTTGGTTTCTTACTTTTGTTCTTTTGAGAATCTTTTGGTTCATTATTTATTTGAGATTTCTCATCTTCGTTTACGATGTCCTGTATGCCCCATTGTTCAGAAGTCTCGTTAGACAAATCCGGCTTCTGATCTTTGCTAAAACTATCTATGTACTGTTTCCTTTTTTCTCTATTATAGATGTCGGCAACCTTAAACTCAGGATTTAAAATATCAGTAACAACTTTCAATAATCCCTTAATAACTTCAGAAACTTGAATCTTTGAAACCAATGTTCCGTTATTGATTTCTAAACCAAGATGTTCTCTGACATATGGATCGGACATCAAACGTTGTAGGTTTGTAATATTGAGTTTTGATAATGAATCTTTGATATCTTCTGGAACATTGTCTTGAGATCTCAACAATGTAATAATCTGCAATGGAATTGATGATTTTCCTTCAGTCTTCTCTTCAAATCTTTGTTTTTGTTGAGCATTCCAAGTAACAGTACCAACACCATTCAGCTCTCCGGAATGTTTACGCTTTATCCATATATCAGCCTCTGCAGGATTTTCAAACACAGCACAACTAATGCTCTTTAACTCTGAAACAATATTTGCTTTATCTTTTTGTAGTTTTTGGAATTTCTTCCTTAAAGAAGCATACTTATCATCAATAAGAGTTGGATTGTTTAATAACTTTAGTGATGTAATTCGTCTGTTACCCTCAAGTACAGTGTACTTGCTATTATCTTCACTAGGAGTTACGATGATTAAATCAACAGGACTAAGCCCATTAGTAACAATGTCATCAACAAGAGAATATAACTTATCCTCTTGATCCTCGACCATCTTATCTATCGCCTCTTTTTGTGATGATAGTGGTTCAAATCTATAATTCTCTGTATTGACAAACAAAGAAGTTAATTTTATAGTTTTTATAATCATAGTAACATAAAGTGTATATTACGCTTTGCGTAAGTTACTCATTTTTAATGAATTTGATTCAGTTTGCCCAATAAATAATAATTTTACCCGCTTTATATGATTTATATATGTTGTAATTCGAATACAATTCCTATCTTTGCATCAAGAAATAAGCGTTCTTTTCAATAATGCAGAATAAGACGGATAAGGGAACTTTGCTCGTTTCTAAATCGTTACCTGTCGCAAATTCAAATTCTGTAAATCGTTTGTTTTCAGCGAGAAAGAAGAAGTGCTATGACTCGCGCAGTGGAAAGTCAAGTTTTTGTTGACGCCCGCCGCCAGGCTCCAGCGTTGCAGTTCCAGAGAAGTCCATGATCCGTAGGTAAACCCCGTAAATACGATGTCGTCCGGATTGCCTCTTTCTCCGAGATATTTCTCCGCCTGCGAAGAAATGTCGAGGTATTCCTGTCCCTTGGTTTTCCGCTGTTTGAACACGATCCGCGTGTACTTCCCGAATTTCTGCACTTCACCCCATGTCAGTTTCTGTATGTCGCTTTTACGCAGCCCGGTCAGACACGAGAAGAGGAACGCACGTTTCAGTACAGGGTAGCGGCAAGGAGTCGCTGCCAATTTCTTTACCTCGTCCAGCGTCAGGTAATCGCGTTTGACTTCTTCCTCCTTGAATCCTTCGATTCCGCGCAGCGGGTTTACCGGTATGATTTGGTCGTCGTATGCCTGATTGATGCAAGCACGCAGCTTGTTGAAGTAGGATACCTTGGAGTTCTGCGACAGCCCTTGGAATGTGTCGCGTTCACGGCGGGGTCCGACACGCTTGTGCGTATCTTTCTCCACGTTGTTCAGAAACTCTTTGAATCCCGTGATAAATTCCGGTGTTACTTCCCGGAAGGTGGTTTTCTCGTCGCAATAGATTTCAAGGTAGCGGAGGCAGCTTCTCCAGTTGCCCCAGTTGCCTTGCGATTCCGGATTCTTACGCCGTTCCTCCACCATCTTGCGATAGTATTCCAAAAAGGGCGTGTTCTCCTTGAACTGGCGCGTGAAGGTATATTCGCCGTTCTGTATTTCGATCAAACGTTTGGACTTGACGGCTTGTGCTGTAGCCAGCGTTTGACGGTTCTGTTCGCGTTCCAACGGAGTTTTGGCATCTATCAGGTAGAGCTTCAAATACTCCTTGTGGCGTCTGCCGTTTCTACAGATGTCAAGATACAGGCTTACGTTGCCGTTCGACAACTTCTTTTCCCGAAGCCTGACGGGTTCTTTTTGGGTAGTGGTCGTTTTAGCCATAGTCTGCTTTCTCCTTTTAATAATTATACGAAGAACTCTTTTATTGCTGTATCCCGTTCCCGGGGGACAGTTTTTTGTCCCCCGCACTCTTTTCGGGGGACGAACTGGGGACAAAAATACAATAAAAATGAGAAAACAAACAAGACAATCGAAGAAAAAGAGAAAATGAATTATCCTCCGAACGTACTGATATATTGTGATTTATAGGTAGGGTATTTGCTCTTCTTTAGCTCTTCTTTTCACGGCATCATTTTCCGGAGGGGAATACGAGAACCATTCGGGTGGCATGAACCTGTTTACCCCCGAAGGTCCGGCAGTGGACGCTGAGGAGGAAGCCTTCATCCGGGCGATGCAACGCAAGAAGAAAAAGAAGAAGCGCAAGGGCTTGGGAATGTAACCGAAAGTATCAACAATCAAAAAATCAATGTATGTCACAACAAGAAGACGATTTGAGGGC